>ERZ894229.72-NODE-72-length-109736-cov-76.0574_pt1 | contig 109736 bp, 94 predicted proteins | sample MGYA00380295_ERZ894229 | MGnify/ENA primary metagenome ERZ894229 (study PRJEB32331, sample SAMN06328479) | human gut metagenome | biome: human gut microbiome; feature: stool | host: Homo sapiens | collected 2014-09-17 ...
ACAAACCCATTGGACAAATTAAATATGCACTAATTTAATTCCGCCAACGGGTTATCATAAATATGAAAAACAAAAACAGTATGACCGTAGCAACACAAAAAGAACAGGAATCCAAAGGTTTCTTCAAACTCTCATGGTTCGAAAGAATTGCATTCGGATCGGGCGATATGGCCCAGAATTTTATATATCAAACCGTTACAACATACCTACTCTTCTTTTACACCAATGTTTACGGACTAAATCCGGCTATTGCCAGCGCCATGTTTCTGGGAGTCAGGATAATAGATGCCATCTGGGATCCAATTGTAGGAGTCTTTGTCGATAAAACCTCTACCCGTTTCGGCAAATACAGGGGTTGGCTGCTTATAATGGCTTTACCACTCACTGTGCTGATGATACTCTGCTTTGTGGTGCCTCCTCTAGGCGAAACAGGCAAGGTTGTCTACGCTTGCCTTACCTATGTGTTACTGTCCATTCTCTATACTACGGTAAATGTTCCGTTCGGAGCGCTCAATGCCGCACTTACCCGCGACCAGCAGGAAATTACGATACTGACTACAGTTAGAATGTGGCTTGTAAATGTAGCGCAGGTGGCTATCACTTACGGTGTTCCTACTTTGGTTATCTTTTTCTCGGGAACAATGGATTCCGCTGAAGCACGAAACGGTTGGTTCACCACCATTTTACTTTATGGTATCATCGGATTTGTTGCACTTCTGTTCTCATTTTGGGGTACGAAAGAACGAGTTGTTATTTCGGTCGAAGAGCAAACGAATGTCAAGCTTAGCGATTTATTTACCGAAATTGTCCGCAACAAACCCCTACGCATTATTTCACTCATGTTTATAACTGCATTTGCAATTATGGCGATAGGTAATTCTGCCGGAACTTATTTTGTGAAATATAATCTTGGAGATGAAGGACTTGTAGGTATTTATAACGTTATTTCGGCACTACCGGCGTTAGTGATATTACCTTTTATACCATGGCTGCGCAAAACATTGGGTAAAAAACAATTGCTCTATGTTTCTCTGATTATATCCTTCATCGGTTTTGTGCTTTTGTTCGTCGTTCCTACTCAATGGACAGCAATGATTTTCGTAGCACAAACAATCCGTTCAATTGGTTTTTGTGTAGTGGGCGCTTTCATTTGGTCATTAATTCCGGAAGCAATAACTTATGGCGAATGGCAGAGCGGTAAACGCATATCAGGCATTGCCAATGCTTTAATTGGCTTTTTCTTCAAATTCGGACTTGCCGTAGGTGGTTTTGTGCCTGGAATTGTACTAACGATGACAGGATTCAATGCCGACAATGCTGTTCAAACCGATTCGGCCTTGCTCGGTATCCGTCTTCTACTGGCAGTATTTCCCGCCATCTTAGTGGCAGTGCTGTACTACATCGTTTCGTGCTACAACCTAACCGACGAGCAACTAGTTAAATATGGAAAAGAAATTGAGATGAAAAATGAGAAAAAATAACCCTCTACCGGGCATCAAGAAAACTTTCAATGAGCCCAAGTGGAGCATCTTTCAGCAAAACGACCTTATCTTTATTAAGTAAGTAAAGAGTGGGAATAGCTTTCAAATCATAAGTGCCACGAGTTTTAATCGTGGCATTTTTATCATACCCATTAATCCATTCCGAAGGAAAATCAGACAAATGCCTCTTCCATTCATCCAATTCTTCATCAGGATATACAGATAAAATCTTCAAACGACCATCGGCCAGCAGCGTATTAATAACTGCCGAACTTTCGATTGCAGCAATGTATTCATCACACGCATGACAGCCGGGGTTGTTGATGAACAACAAAGTGTATTCCGCTTTCACTCCGTAAAGCGAGCCTCGCATCCCCTCCGCCGTGTAATAAGAAAAATCAATGGCTTTGCTGCCCGGTCTGTTTTTACGAGCCAGTTCCAACCTGCCTTGAGGCCGTAACTTATCTGTTTCCGTGAACACTGAAGTTTCACACATCGCTTCTAGTACAGGAATATAAAATTCTTCATTGCGTGTTGGTGCATTAGGGTCATACAAATACTTATCAGCCAAGTTGGTGAAATGAGTGAATACACCTTTACCATGAGTCGCTACCTTGAGCATTAGTTTTTTCAATGCACTTTGTGCCACAGTCAGCGGCACACGATTGAGCAAATCCAGGTAATCAACCCAAGCCTGCTCTGTTATCTGAGGGCTCTGACTTCGCGACAACGAATCATCAAAAGCATAACGATCCCAAAAATGATTGGCTAAAAATTCGCTACGCTGCTCAGGCGTGGTTAGCATGGCCGGAACATCGGGCAATGGGAAGCCCTGAATCTGCTGACCTGTTTTATCAGCAATCTTTTGAGTAGATTGTTGATAATGCTTTTCTTTACACGAGCTTAAGAACAGTAAAAATATAATCAATATTAAAAAAAATCTTTTCATTTTATTATTTATGCTGTCATTATTTTCTTGGTTCATGCTATCGGTACATTTCACCTCACAAAGAAACAAAATAAATAATTAACGCCATTGCGTTGCTTTAAATTTATAGCTAATATCCCACCCAGATCAATAGCATCTTTTAAAAATAATTATGGGGCAGTTAACCGCAGTGCATAAAAGCACCCGTTGGAGTCACCCAGATAAATAATTCCATTGACTATACAAGGAGTAGAGAGAATAGATCCCAATGCAAGTATTTGTCTCTCGGATGCAGCCAGGTCATTGCCATATAGTTTGAAATCATCTCTAAAAATTCCATCATCGTTGTACACCCGATGATAATTATATTTGCTGCCATCCGTCTGAAATACTTCCCGTATAGCGCCCGAAGCAGGATCTATCTGATATAATTTGCCGTTAAAACAACCAAATAGTATCTGATTACGTAACAAAACCGCTTCTGCATACACCCTCATATTCAATGGAAAACTTGTTTTTATTTCTCCGGTTGCAGCCTTCATACACCGAAAACAGTGTGAATCTGACGTTCCGTAGTACAGCAAACCATCAACCAAAAGTGGTGCAGCAATAATCCAGCTATTGGTTTCTTCCTTACTCCAGTTGAGTTCGCCCGATTGCATGTTGAGCGAATACATAAAGTAATCCCTACACCCAAAGACAACCGATTGATTGTAAGAAGTAGCCCCTTTCTGAATTTCGCCCTTGGGAAAGTATTCGTTCCCTTTTGTTTTAAATTTCCATATCAAACCACCATCTGACAGATTTAACGCATAAAAAAAGCCATCAAAACTACCCACAAAAACCCTATCATGAACAACTAACGGAGTGGCATGCACAATACCTCCTGTTTGAAACTTCCAGCACAAATTACCGGTTTCGGGATTCAACGCATAAATAAAACCGTCACCGCTACCTACAATCACTTTATCATTGGCCAAAACAGGAGAAGACAAATAGTAGTCCCACATATCATGTTTTTTTTCACCAGCAGTATGCATTCTCCAATTCTCGCGGGCTGTGTGTTTATTAATGGAATAAATACAACCATCTGTACTATTGAAAATGAGGTTTTCTTTGTAAACAAGCGGTGTTGACTTAACTTCTCCGCCGGTTTTAAATTTCCAGTTAAGTTGTCCCTCTTGCGCATCCAGTGAATACACACAGGAATCATTAGAGCCAATAAATACGGCATTGCCATCAACAACCGGCGATGAATAAATACCACCTTGAGTGGTATATTTCCATTGCAAGCTATATTGAGCCGCGCCATTGAGCGAAAAGACGCTCAACAACACGACTACAATAGCATAGAATTTTAATTTAATATCAGCCAACATTACGTTGTTTTATCAGATTACAAAACACCCACCGGCCGGCGAATGTAATTTTCCATGTGATCGAGTGGTAAGGTTACAAACGGAGTTTGCCAACCGCCAATACGTACATTTACGTTAGCATAAGGAAGCAGCAAGGTAGCAGCTTCTTTCTCCGGAAGCAACATCGATTCTTTGGCTACCTCGTATATTTCTTTATATAAGCTGACGGTTCCGATAGCCATAGTCATCATGCCTCCTCCCCGACCAACAAACTCACGCACCACTTGTTCTGCAACTTCGGGGGTTACATTCTCATCTTTCAGGCATATATCTGTGATTACACCTGCTGCGAAACGATTCAGATTAAACTTGGAAAGCGAACTGATGGTACCCATGATGCCTTGATTGATTGTACCGGGCACCGGAGAGAAATTGGGTGCAATAGGCATACCATCCAGTCGGTTGGCCGAAGCCGCCATACCTCTTCCCTGCCAGTTGTACTGTTCAAAAGTTCCCAATCCGGCGGTAATCTTCATACGAATATCGTAAGTCATACCCAACGGCAATCCGTAGTATCCGGCCAAACTGCGCAGTGCAGCCACTTTGCGCCATTCTCTTTCGGGATGCACGTCTTGGAAAAGCCATTTCCCGAACTTAGCAGAGCTTTGTACACATTGATAGAAGATATCGAGTATTCTGCAAGTCAACTCATCCGCTTCCGGGTCATTGTTCCCAAACTTAGGCGAGTTGGTATCAAAGTCGGCACGAATCCGTTCATATAGCAATTTCTTATCATCAGGTAATGAAGCCGATGCATCAACTGCAAAGTTCTCTTTGATCGCCTCACAAACCTCACTTAACGTATATTTTTTCTCGTTGAAAACCCATCGACGCAAAGCTGCCAATTGGTTCACCATATCGGGAACAGAGCCCAATACCAATCCGCCAATATTGTGGTTGGCACCTCCGGCGGCCTTATCTCGTCCTTTTTCCATACATCCTTCCAGATAAGCAGAGAACAAAGGAGAAGGCGCAGCATTCTCGTCAATCATATAATACATGAAAAGTCCCATCACGCTTTGATCAACAAAGAACTGCATGTGCGTTTTAAGATAAGTCATCAGTTCTTCGAAGGTTTGAGGCACGGGAGTGCGCGGTGATACCTTGGCTCCACGAAACAACTCATCGTCCTTCTTCAAAGAAGCACCTTGATTTAATGCCGATTCAACAGCCTGCATACCTACCATCATGCCAAAAGTCCAATCGGACTTTCCATTAAGAATAGGTTCCCAACATCCGTCAACGCAGTAATCGTTAGCCAATGCCATCATTGTAGCTTTTGCTTCATCCGTATTTTCTTCGTCCTGCATCAATGCATTATACATGGCGGGAATCATAATCTCATCATTCAACACAGAAGGGTTGTTCTTGGTTTGGTATATGGACTGCGCTACTTTCTGGAAAAGCTCATCCGGACTGTTTTTATGCAAGCGTACATAAATGCCCGGAGCAGGAAGATTCAAATTTTCAATGGCTTGAAGAATCAGGAAGGTACAACTATTAGTCGCATCAGTACCGTCGGGCTTTTTACCACCCACAATAATATTTTGGAGGAAATTGTTCACTCCTGCCTTCTGATCTATGTAATAAGGGTGAGTACCCAATACCGTGGCATAGTCAACATGATCTTGTTGTACCAGGTATTTGGATGTTAAATTCAAACGACCGGCACACTTTAAAATAAAACACTCGAAGATTTCAAGAGGGCTGAACTTTTCATTATGACTACCGGCTTTATCCAGATACGGTTGAAGTACCTGATCCAGTCTGCCCAATGATATAAAGTTCATGGATGCATGCAATGCTATGTGAAAAAAACAAATGCTTTGCATAGCCTCGTGAAAAGTATCTGCCGGCAAATAAGGTACTTTCCGGGCAATGCGAGCTAACTCCAGGAGTTCGTCTCTACGATCGGGGTTGGCTTCGGCTTCTCTTTCGGCCAACACAGCAAAACGCCGTGCATAATCGACTACAGCTTTGCAAGCGAGCTTTACCGACCAGTAGAAATCAAACTTCTTCTTCATACTGATAAGCTTTCCTTCTTCTAGTCTCAGTTTTCTCAGCAGCTCATCTGTTTCTGAAGAATCAGGGGAATTGTCCTTTTCATCTTCGTATCTCTCATACAATTTTTTAACCGTTATCTTTCCACGGGTTATAAGCGGGGCCAATTCATCCAGTTTGGCAGAACATGCCTGAATCTTTTTCTTCAATCCGTCATGCAACAGTTCGGCATAATTCATGGAGTTATGGCCAAAAAGAGATGCTGCATTACGATTAGTAATAGAACCGGCACGCAATTCATCATCTGTCAGAAAGCGAGGAAACATTTTACCCAGTCCGTTTGATCCCATAGGCATCACTCCCAATAACAAATCTCCTGGCAGAATAACGGCTGTATGTGTACTTTCACTACATTTTGGGTCAGTCATGGCTTTCAACATACGATCAATGGCAACTGCTCTTCTCACGATGACAGAACAGTCTTCAATCGATTTCCACAACGGATATTTATCATCCGAAGAAGAATTGCTCTTAATGACATCATCAAACATTTCTTGAGTAAACCATTCCGCAGAACGATCTCCCAACGCCTTTCGGATCAGGGTGTCATACAGGTTACGTACTCTGGGACTTGTCTGGCGGTCCCAATCAGTTTTAAAAACTGGTTTATTCATACAGATCAAATTTAAAGTGAGTAAAAAAGGAAACTATTTTTGATTCACAAGTTGCAACTTCACGAGCAGAAGGAACAGTCATTTTTAAAGGAATTCCACTATTGTAATAGTTTACATCAAAATTCCGATTCCAAGGATTCAAATAAATAGAGTCAATATGATATTGCTGTAAAAGGGAAAGAATGCTGTGCAATACATCATCGCAATCATAGACCCCCGGTACCATAGGAATTCGAGGCAATATATTGCATTTGTGTCTGGTGAGCTCGGTCATCACCTGCCTGATGTGATCATCATGGCGAGGATGGTTTTTACCGGTAATGACACGCATGCCAAACATCCATGTATCAACCAAAGGAGCAACATTACGGTAAATGGTGACAGGTAGTAATCCGGAGGTTTCAACGGAGGTATGAATACCCGCCTCACGGCAACGACGCAGCAACTCAATGGACGCCTGAGGCTGTAACAATGGCTCTCCACCCGAAAGAGTAATGCCTCCGCTCTTTTTTGTCAGAAGCAAGTAAGGGTATATTTGTTCCCACAAAGAATCAACCGTTGCATAAGCCGTTGGTAATGAAAGCGCACTTCCGCTAACTCCGGAAACACTGGCTGGGCATTCTTTGATGCAATTGCCGCACTGAATGCATTTGGAACGATCAATGCAATGCTTCATATTTATGAATTTATGTACACCTTGTTTGCAGGCATCAACACAACGGTGGCAAGCGGTACAAAGAGAAGAGAGGAACATGAGCGGCGATACCGATGATTGGGAATGAGGGGAATGACACCATTCACAACTGGCACTACATCCTTGCAAATATACCACAGTACGAATACCCGGGCCATCATAACGGGATAGCTCTGCTATATCAAAGACTCTGATGCCGGGTGAGCTTTTACTTTCTTCTAAACAGACGGTATTTATTTTCATGAGACCGATTTGAAGTTTAACGCATCAAAGATAAACAAAAATATGAAAAAATAAGAAAGCGTACACTTAACATCACGCTAAATGTACGCCAATATAAACTAAAAAAAATACTTATTATGAAAGCGGGATGAATCTTCAAAACTAATTATTAGACACACGTTATACTTCACCCCCGCTTCTTCATAACAGACTAATTCCCGCTATCACAGCGAAAAAGTAATATTTTTGAGTTAACACAAATGGATATACGAAGAGTATGCCCATCAATAATGACAGGCTGCACGAAATGAAAAATAAACCGGAAACTAAATAAGGATGTGGCGCAGGGTATAAATATAGTAGTGGCCTCCCTGCCTGATAAATTTATTATTGGTATTTAAGAGGGTACTCTTGCGTTGAGTCAGCAAAGTATCGAGCTGGCGAATAGCCAGAATTGTTAGTGCAGATTTATAAAACTTCTGGAAACTTATGCCTATAAAAGTGTTATTCTGAGAAAGAATGCCTTTGGACACGTTCCAATCACCCGCAGCAGCAGATGTTTCATAGGTAGAATGAGATGAGTTTTGCAAATCGGATGCAACCGATAAATGTGCCGAAGTATCTTCCTGATCATAGTTAGGGTGCACCTCCATAGAGGAAACACGATCATGACAAGACGACGCCTTGCTGATCTGATCTCCTGCTGCAAGAAATAGTACAGCAAAGAGAGCTAACAATAATATGGCTTTAAACTTGGAACTCATATTCGGGGCAAAAGTACAAATGATTATTGAAATAATGTCATCAGTGAGCAAGTCTTTTTGTTTAATTCAAGTTAACGCTAACAACATACTTCCTGAAAAGCACAAAGGACAGGTCAACCGTTCCGATAACGATTGCCTATCCTTGCACTTAACAATATATACTCTCTCTAATTCACATCAAACCAAAGACGCGTGGTGAGTAAATCGGGGCCCTGACTGGACACTGCCAACTTATAGTTAATTCCGTTCAATGATTGCTCGGTGCCTGGATAGAAGAAACGAGAAGGCATCTTGCCATCGAGTACGGTAGATACACCTGCAGTTAACTGCGGATAATCAAGACGGCGCCACTCGGCAAATGCATCCAACCCTTGTCCGTAGAAGGCGATCCATTTTTGTAATCCTATAGATTCTTTATAATTTGCTGCATTGTATAAAACAGCAGGTTGCGACAAGTAGGTTGCAATCACCGTGGCATCGGTTACACCAAATTGCTTCAACGAAGCGGCTATACCTTCTTTGTAATAGGTATCGGCATTGCCCGAAATAAATCCTCTTGCTACAGCCTCAGCCAAGGAAAATTGAACTTCTGCATAGCTTAAAATAACCGCAGGCGATTCTGAAGTCAGAAAATAAGTTCCCGGTTTGGATGTCTTGGCAAAGCCCTGATTGTTCGCTTCGCTGTTTGACAAGCCATTGGCAGCTCCCACATAAGTGGTAACGCTTTCGTCCGTAGGCAGTTGGGCGTAAACGGCTAAGCGTGGATCAGAAAGTGCTTTAAGCTTGTCGACCAATGTTTTGGATACACGAAAGTCGTCACGCGTTTCAAACCAGGCGGAAGCCGGATTTTGCTGAGGCGAACTGGTGTAAACGAACTGAAAATTCCCGGCATTACTGTCAATAAGACCGGCAGCATCTGCCACAACAGCTGTCACTTCTTGTTTGGCTAAATCAGATTCACGATCGGCAATACGAAGAGCGATGCGCAAACGCAGGGAGTTCACAAACTTTTTCCATTTAGCAATGCTACCGTCATAAACAACATCTCCTTCTATCTTTTCGCCCGATTTAGATAACAGTGACTGTGCCGTTTTCAAATCATTCAACAAACCCAGATAAACATCGCGTTGCGCATCATACTTGGGAGTTGTTTTTTGTCCGGCCTCCGAATAGGGAATATCACCATACGCATCGGTCAGCAACTGAAATACCCAAGAACGAAGAGCCAACGCCACCCCCTTATAATTGGAGTGTGCCTCTTGATCCGTAAAATTAAGAATGGTATTCAAATCAGTTATCAAGGTAGCGTATCCGGTGTTCCACAGAGTTGTAAAACTAGTGTTAGACACGTCATAACGATCGGGTTCCGTATATTGAATTTTGGCCCATTGCTGTACAAAAAGCAATGACGAGTTAAAATTATTATCAGCACCCCAATACAAATCGGCACCCTGCTTCAGCGTACCGGTAAGCAAATAGGCCGGCAATGGATGTTCCGTTGCGTTAGGGTTGGTATTGATATCATCGAGTTGGCTGTTGCAAGAAGCAAGTGCAAAGACCAATGCAAAAGCTGCTACTATATTCTTCTTCATGAGTGTACGTTTTAAAATTTGAAATTAAGATTGAAACCGATGGTACGCGTGGTAGGCAGCGACAAACTTTCCAGTCCTTGCGCATTACCTGTATTGAACGCTGTTTCAGGATCAATATTGGGTGCATCTTTGTAGAGGAAGAATAAGTTTCGTCCTACTGCAGAGATAGTGGCCTCTTGTAAACCGATTTTCTTTATTAGCGCTTTGTTGAAGTTGTATGCCAACTTTATTTCACGCAGTTTCACGAATGAAGCACTATAGATGTAAGCTTCACTAATGTTGTACGACGCTTTATAGTACTCCTGTGCACTAATAACAGTTGCATTAGCGGTTCCGTCAGCATAAACGCCTTTAAAGACAACTCCGTCTTCGTAAACCGTTTCTCCGTTTGGTGCAACCCCACCACTAGCCAGTTGTTTACCGTTTGCGGTGCTATTGCCCGGATAGTAATAATACAATCCCCCATGTTCAGCATCGCGTCCCGTCATGGTTTGTGCCAGCACGCCTGTGTAATTACCCGTACGGTTGGTTCCTGAGAATATTTTTCCACCTATACTTGCATCAATAAGAAATGATAGGCTGATATTTTTATAGGTCAGCGTATTGGAGATACCTCCTAACCAATCGGGAGTGAAGTGTCCTAACACGCGTTTCTGAGGATCGGCTTTTGGTAAACCATTGGCACCAACTACAATGTTGCCGGCATCGTCACGCAAGTATGCCGTACCGTATAGCGCACCGTAAGCCTGGCCAACTGAAGCCAGTACTTCTACTCCACCCGAAGAACCGATGGTGTAATTTTGAATCTGTCCGTCATAATCCAGCACTTTCACTTCACTATTATTGCGTGCATAATTCAAATCGACATCCCAACTGAACTTAGCTGTTTTAACCGGAACCAGACCTAACTGTACTTCTATACCGTTATTGTTTATTTTACCAGCATTGAGCAATTGCGAAGTATATCCGCTTGCGGCAGATGTTTTGATCTCCAGAATCTGGTTAAAACTGTTGGTGTTGTAATAACCTAAGTCCAAACGAACTCTGTTTCTCCAAAGACTCAATTCCAGTCCCAATTCAGTAGAACGTGTTGTTTCCGGTTTCAAGTCTGGATTCAATTTCTTCTTAGATGAAGTCTGAATGGGATTACCATCATAGGCAGTTTGAAAGTCATATACCGTTGCCAGCTGATAAGGATCGGCATCACTACCTACTTCCGACCATCCTCCGCGGATTTTAAGGAAGTCGAGCACATCACTTTTCCAATGAAAAGCTTCGGAAAGAACCAAACTGGCACTCACAGAAGGATAAAAGTACGAACGATTACTGCTTGGCAGAGTTGACGACCAATCATTGCGTGCCGTTACATTGACATAAGCATAACCTTTGTAACCCAGTTGAGCAGAAGCAAAACCACTGTAAACTCTCAACTTTGAATAGTAGTTGGAAGAGGTCAATGCATCACGTGAATTGGTTAAGGTGTACAAATCAGGGACAGCCAAACGGGGAGCCTTCTGATAATTGTTCTCGTAAGTACGGTTACGCACATTGAAACCGGCTAACGCGTCGAGGCTAAAATCACTAGTCAAATTGCGAGTGAAATGCAAAATAGCCTCCGTATTGTTTTCACTGATTGTATATCCATCTTCCGCATACGAACCAAAAGGCGTACCGTTGGTACCGTACTTAATTTTATACTTGCGACGGTCGTTATAATAATCGGTTCCCGAACGGAAGCGAAAATCAAGACCCGGTGCCAGCTGAGCTTCGAGATGAATATCACCAATCAAACGGTTGCGCTTCTGACTAGTTGTATTGTAGTAAGCATTCCAATAAGGATTGCTGTAATAACTGTTATTCCAGTTTACATTGCGGTTGTTTTTCAGTTCATTGATATCTACCTGACGGCCAAACCAGAGAAACTGCAACATAACACCTGCAGCACGCCCACCCGAAGGACCGCCCGGCAAGTTAGGAGCATCGGTCACAATGTAATTAGCAGTAGCTCCTATCTTTATACGATCTGTTAGTTGGTAATTGGCGTTCAAACTAAAATTGTTCTTCTTTATTTCCGTATTGGGCACGGTACCTTTTTGGGTTTGGTTGTTGGCTCCCAAACGGAAGTCGTATTTACCGTCCGAACCGGCTATAGAGATACCGTTGTCATAGGTCACTCCCGTTTTAAAAAAGTCTCTCACATTATCCGGATGCGCCACGAAGGGCACCGCTTCTCCGTTTGAATGGAATTGAGGAATAAGACGACCATCCATTTTGGGTCCCCAGCTTTCATCCACACCATCATTCACACCGGCACCTTTACCATTCACATAGCTAAACTTACCGTTAGATCCTTGTCCAAATACATTCTGAAAATCAGGAAGAGTTGCTACCGTAGCAAAACTAATGCCCGAATTGACGCTTACGCCTAAGCCTTTCTGACCTTTACCTGTTTTGGTTGTAATCAGGATAACTCCATGTGCAGCACGCGACCCATACAAAGCTGCCGCGTTTGGTCCCTTGAGAACACTGATTGATTCAATGTCTTCTGAATTCAAATCGGCTATGGCATTACGGAAATCACGCGTGGCTCCGCCGGCATTCAACTGAGAGTTATCCACCGGAATGCCATCAACAATAAAAAGCGGCTGGTTATTACCGGCTATAGAAGTCTCACCGCGAATAACAATGCGTGAAGAACCCATGTCACCTTGCGAATTAGTGATACGCACTCCGGCCACTTTACCCGACAGGCTATTCAACAAGTTTGTTTCCTTTGTGTTAGAGAGTTCATTACTCTTGAGTTCTTGCGTGGTATAGCCTAATGATTTCTTTTCGCGAGAAATACCCAAGGCAGTAACCACTACCTCATCGAGTTGACGAATGTTCTCTTCCAAGGTAACAACCAGCGGCTGACCGGGACGGGTCACAACGACCTCGCGGGTATTGAAGCCTACCATGTTAAAGACGATAGTGACCGGATAAGTAGAGTTGCTGTTAATGGTAAATTTACCATCGATATCACTAATGGTTACCACTGCCGTAGTGGCGGAGGTTTTCAATGCTACGCTAACACCAGGAATACCCACTTGCTGTACGTCTTTGACTTCACCGTGAATAACGGTCTGCGCTTGAGCTTGTATGGCAAACAAGCCTATGGAAAGGAAGAAAGCCAGACCCAGAATCTTTTTGATATGTAAGTTAAAATACTGCATGACTGATTAAATTTTAAGTTGTAACTATTGTAGCCCGCCTCATCCGTCAGGGTATAGGAAGGGCTGTTGTACCTGTGTGGCACAATTCAGAACAAATGAAAAAATAAGGTTATGTTAATGAATTACTCTGCCAATAACTCGTTTACTAATTTGTTGAACTCCGACTTGAACTCATCATAAAACAAACCGGTTGCAGGGCCATTGAAGCCGGTATGTATTTTGCGTACATTCCCTTTTTTATCAATAAAAATGGTGGTGGGATAACTCTTCAATCCGTCAATTTCGGGAAGAACTTTCTTATCATCACCAATCTTTCCCGCTACAAGTATGTCATACGTTGTTTGATGCTTGTTGATGAGATTGGAAAGCACCTTCTGCACGTAAGCAGGTTCAGTTTTCCGTTCAAAAGCCAAGCCCACTACTTCAACACCGCGCTCTTTGTTTGCCTTATACCAGGGAGAAAGGAAAGACATTTCATCCAAACAGTTGGGACACCAGCTACCTAAGATAGATACCACAACTACTTTGCCACGGTATTTGTCATCGGTCAGCGACACCAACTGATTCTTCAAATTAGGTAATTTGAAGTTCAAAGATGTATAACCGTCACGAAGTTGCGTGAGGCGGTAAGGGTCCGAAAGTGCCGCTTGTTGGTTACGTACTCCTTTAATGGATTGACGACCCTTGGCGGTAATAAAATAACCCTCAAAATGGTCGGCATCCAAGAATTTACCTTCTATCAGATAAGGACTTAGTCCGGCAAACGCCGAAAGGCGAAATCCCGTTGCATCCGTTACCCCCTCGAGGTAGCGTAAATCCCCTGAATTTGTTAAGATAGAACCGGTCAGCAAGCCACCGTCTTCATTGAAGATACCTACGTTTTTCTTATCGCCCTGTTCGCTCTGGAAAACAACATCCCACTTCCCCTGAAGAGAGTATGTGGCGCTTCCTGCAGCATCAAAGCGGGGACGGTCAGCGTGATATGCCTCAAACGGTACGCCTGCATCAGCATGGGCAAACAAACGCTTGAAAACTCCTTTCAGCTTATCATCCTCAAAACGCGCGCTCAATTGCGTATCGTAATCCTCAATTGAAATATATACGCTGTCGCCCTTGTAGACAACTTTTTTCAATTCAACCCGTTCCTTGCCATTGATGAGAGTCACCTCAGTACCCGAAGCGGTATTGGTTACTTCAAAAACAAAAGGAATAGCCGCTGTCTGAGCAGCAAACTCGGCATACCATTTACCGGGCTTTAATGTAATTTTATTCTGTGCTGAGGCCATAAACGGCGAGGCAAACAGCAATGCTAAAAACAGTTTTCTCATGCGAATCATTATTATTATCCTTTAACTGGTGCAAAGATACAATCAATGAACCTAACGCCATATAGCACAAATTAGGTATTATTATAGCCAGTTTATGCTAAAATGAGGTCTTTTGAAAACATAACTGTCTTTTTTAAAAACCTCTTTATGTTTTCTGAAAACCTCTTTATGTTTTTATTTCCTGCAAAAGGAAAAAACATGTACCTTTGCGACACAAAAAACAGTTCATATATACATGGAAGCATTTGCATTCAATAGTGTCGAGGTGATTCTGCTTTCGGCAACCTTGTTGGTACTGATTATTCAGTCCTTTTATTATTTCGGTCTCTACAACCGTATTCATGCACGCAATAAAGCCCTGAAGAGCGGAGAGTTACACTTTACGCAAGAGCTTCCGCCCCTTTCGGTGATTATCTGTGCCAAAAACGAATCCGAGAATCTGAGGAAATTCCTTCCTGCGGTTCTGGAGCAAGATTATCCGCAGTATGAAGTCATTGTAATCAATGACGGTTCGACCGATGAAAGCGAAGATTTACTGTCGGCCCTGGAAGAAAAATACGACCATCTTTACCATAGCTTCACACCCGAGAATTCTCGATACATCAGCCGAAAGAAGCTGGCCCTTACGCTGGGAATCAAAGCCAGCAAACACGAATGGCTGGTGTTTACCGAAGCCAACTGCAAACCGGTGAGCAATCAGTGGTTACGATTAATGGCACGTAATTTCACTCCACGCACCGATGTAGTGTTAGGTTATTACGGCTATGAATATGCAAAAGGATGGTTTAACCGTTTAGTAGCGTTTGACGCACTATTTCATTCGCTTCGTTATCTGGGTTGGGCACTGGCCGGTAGTCCTTACATGGGAATAGGGCGCAACATGGCTTACCGTAAATCCTTATTCTTTGAACAAAAAGGCTTTTCAGCACACCTGAACCTACAACGTGGAGACGATGATCTATTCATCAATCAAGTTGCTAAGGGGTTCAATACCAAAGTAGAAACCGCTCTGGATGCCACCGTTAGACTAGAGCCTGTTGAGTGGAGAAAGGACTGGATAGAAGAAAAGATCAGCTACATAGCTACATCGAACTATTACAAAGGTAGCCAACAGGTCGTGAACGGACTGGAAACAATGAGCCGACTGCTTTTTCATGCTTTGTTTTTAGGTACTACCCTATTGGCTATACTTAGCTTTCATTGGTTGGTAGCCGGCTTGGCTTTTTTACTCTGGATGATACGCGAGATCATGCAAGCAGTTATTATCAACCGCACGGCTAAAGAGCAAGGTGAAGACTGGAAGTATTATCTGACTCTCCCGTTGTTCGACCTTTTGCTGCCCTTGCAAAACTTCAAGGTCAAGTTGTACAGACTTTACAGAGGTAAGAGCGACTTTATGAGAAGATAAAACTACCTTCTTTATTCGTAACGCATAGATGTTGCCGGATTGATCTTAGTAATAAGGAATGAAGGACCCAGTAGCATCAGCACAGCTGCCAGTAAGGTTCCTGCGTTTATTAAGATAAAGTGCAGCAAACTAAATGAAACAGGCACGGTGTCAACATAATAGGTTTCCGGATCAAGTTTGAAAACGCCAAACTGCATCTGTATGAAATAAAAAGTCAGCCCGATAAGGTTTCCCCACAGCATCCCTTTGCCGATAAGAAACACTGAGAACCAAAGAAATACCTTGCGAATAGTAAGGTCGTTGGCCCCTAAAGCCTTTAGTACTCCAATCATATTGGTTCGCTCAATGATTAAGATCAGTAGTCCGGATATCATGGTAAACCCGGCTACACCTACCATCAAAATCAATATAACCCACACATTGAGATCCAGCAAACCAAGCCAAGCAAATATTTGAGGGTTGAGTTGCTCTATGTTTCTAACATAATAAACTCCTCCCATATAATCCAACTGATTATCCGTATCGGCAGCAATCCGGTAGGTTGTTTCTTCCAGCTTGGAATAATCCTTCACCGCTATTTCCACACCGCTAACCTGCCCCTTTTCCCATCCGTTGAGACGATTCACCATGCAGATATCCGTAAGCAGAAACAGGTTATCATATTCCGAGAAGTTTGTTTGATAAATGCCTTTAATAGTAAGGCGTCTGGCTCGCACATCATCCTGAATATAATAAGTGTATATCTTATCACCTAACTTGAGGTGTAACTTATTGGCCAACGTTTTTGAAATAACGACCTGATTAGACGAAGCCGAATCGCTGAACATGGGAATTTCACCCTCCAGCAAATGCTCACGAAAGAAAGAAGCATCAAATTCGGGCCCTACCCCTTTGAGCACCATTCCCTGAAAGGCGTCGTCGGTCTTTATCATACCGGGTTTGGTACTGTAACGCTGCACATGTTTTACTTCCTTATAGTCAGACAACGCAGCCATCATGCTGTCATTAACCAGCACGGGACGAGTTTCGTAGGAACGAACCGCATCAAAATTACTGATTTGTATGTGTGACCCGAAACCAATCACTTTGTTGCGTATCTCTGTTTTGAAGCCGATAACCACAGACACAGCTATAATCATCACAGCCAGTCCGATGGCAATGCCAATCATGGCAATAAGAACCGCCGGGCGGGAAACCTGTTTCCCATCCGATGTGTCTCTATATATTCGTTTAGACAAAAATAAAGGCAGATTCATATCAATTTCCTCCCATGAGCCAATTTACATATTTGTTTGAAGAAACAAGGTATTTATTTGCCAGCAAAGAGAGTCCTACCCCCATAATCACAGCCACAATCAATGCAACCAGATAGGTTAAAGGAGTAAAGATAGCCAGCTTCTCATACCATACACAAACCAGCGAAACTCCCGCCATGTGCATCAGATAAATTGCTGCACTCTGTTTACCCACATGCAAGATACTCTTTTGAATGACAGAAGTATAACGATTGAGGTAATTACAGAAGCAAATAACGGCGTAACTGCATAAAGTACCACATAAAAGGTTCTCCAAATTACGAAGAAAGCCATCGTGTCCCATCGTGCGACAAGCATAAACGGGTATAAATAAAAGCAGTGCAACCCACATCTCCTTGAGTGAAAGGCGCAAGACCTTTTTATCAGCAGCCATGAACAAACTCATGCCTAGCCAGAAATAAAGCAAATAGACTTTGACGTACGACAGAAAAAACGTATCGGGCAGGGTCATGAAGAAAAGGGGTAATGCCACTAATCCCATGGCCATGTGTCCACGTTTAAACTGTACAAAGACCGCTGCAATGAGGAATATAAGAAACAGGGCGTATAAGAACCACAAAAATACGGCTACTCCCCCCACATTCATGTACAGCAAATCAGTGAGATATCCATAGTTCACAATTCGTCCCTTGGGAAAGTACCACTTAATGAGTGCAATCACGGCAGACACAAAGAAATAAGGTACCATGAGTCGGGTAAACTTCTTACGGACAAAACTCCAAAAAGGCAATTGTCCGGAAGAACGCTTCAGCGAATAAGCAAACAGAAACCCCGACAAGCTCATGAACAAAGGCATGTGGAAAGCATAAATCCAGTCTCTGAATGCATTATAAAAACCGGGTGCATACTTCACTGTTGTAAAGTGTCCGGCTATTACCAACAAAATTCCAAATCCCTTGGCTAACGAAACGTAACTGTACATAAAATGATTACTCTACCCTACCCGGATATACTTCCAACGCTTTCTGCAAAATGAAAAGTGCACGAGTCAAGTCCTCTTTCTTCAGCACATAGGCAATACGCACCTCGTTATATCCGGAACCCGGCGTGGTGTAAAAGCCCGATGCCGGAGCCATAAATACGGTTTGTCCTTCGTACTCAAAATCAGAAAGACACCAAGCACAAAACTTATCGGAGTCATCAACCGGCAACTTGGCCACCGTATAGAATGCCCCCATCGGGATGGGCGAATAAACACCGGGGATGCGGTTTAAGCCGTCAATCAAACATTTACGTCGTTCCACATACTCATCATACGTTTCGCGTGAGTATTCTTCGGGAGCATCAAGTGAAGCCTCAGCAGCAATCTGACCAATCAGGGGCGGACTTAAACGTGCCTGGCAAAACTTCATCACGGCATCTCTCACCTCTTTGTTTTTTGTAATCAACGCACCAATGCGGATTCCACATTCCGAATAACGTTTGGAAACCGAATCAATGAGTACTACATTGTTTTCAATGCCTTCCAGATGGCAAGCTGAAATATAAGGCGAACCGGTATAGATGAATTCACGATAGACCTCATCCGAGAATAGAAACAAATCATACTTCTTCACCAAATCGCGTATCTGGTTCATTTCACGACGAGTGTACAAATAACCGGTAGGATTGTTAGGATTACAAATTAAAATCCCTTTGGTACGTTCATTGATCAACTCCTCGAACTTCTCGACTTTAGGCAATGAAAAGCCTTCTTCAATAGTGGTTGCAATGGTACGTATCTTGGCTCCCGCAGAGATGGCAAACGCCATGTAATTGGCATAAGCAGGCTCAGGAACAATAATCTCATCACCGGGATTCAAGCATGACAGGAAAGCAAAAAGAACAGCCTCCGATCCACCTGTGGTAACAATGATATCGTCTGCAGTAAGATTGATATTGAATTTCTTGTAGTAATGAGTCAATTTTTCGCGATAGCTTCTATAACCTGCACTCGGACTGTATTCCAACACCTTGCGGTCAATGTTACGTATCGCATCAATCGCGGCCTGAGGAGTTGGAAGATCGGGCTGACCTATGTTCAGGTGAAATACATGCACTCCACGTTGTTTGGCAGCATCTGCCAGCGGAGCGAGTTTTCTGATAGGAGATGCAGGCATCTCTATACCGCGGATTGAAATTGTTGGCATGGTTTTTTTATTATATATTACGAATGACTATTAACAAAATACTATATTCGAAGCTGCAAAGATAGAGTTTAGAGACTAACCAAACAAACAAATACTTAACAAAATGCTGCAATTAAATTCCTTATAGAAGTTTTGTGTTCTCAGAGCTGCATATTCAATAGAAATATATACATTTGTGCACAATTAGTAGAAAACATTTCGCATCAATGACTATAAACCTCATAACATTTGCATCCGTACTCCATAAAGATGCAAACATACGCAACTCGCACGAGGCCATCGTGAATGAGCTGGAGAGATATTTCTCACTGAACATTATTGATTATACTCAAATAAACAATGTTGATAAAAATCACCTCAGTGTATTGTTTATTGCTACCGGTGGAGTAGAAAAGCTAGTGGCACACTGCATAGAGCAACTCCCCCGCCCCACTATTATGCTGGCCGACGGTATGCAAAACTCACTGGCCGCAGCCTTGGAAATATCAAGCTGGTTACGCGGTCGGGGACTGAAAAGTGAAATACTACACGGAGAACCGGGCCACATTGCCACACGCATTATGAAGTTGCATAAGAACTTCATCGCACAGCAACAACTATCCGGTGCACGGATTGGCGTCATAGGCACTCCGTCTTCGTGGCTGATAGCTAGTAGTGTTGACTATCTACTTGCCAAACGCAGGTGGGGAGTTGAGTACATCGATGTGCAGCTGGAAAGAGTATACGAGAAATACAACAGAATAACTGATAATGAGGTGGGCGAAGCTTGTGCGCAATTTGCTTCACGGGCATTGGCTTGCCGAGAAGCTTCACCGGAAGATCTACTGAAGGCAATGCGCCTGTATCGTGCCATCAAAGAGATTTGTGATGAAGAGAAGTTCAGTGCTATAACATTAAGCTGCTTTAAGCTGATAGAGAAAACGGGCACCACGGGTTGCCTTGCCTTATCCTTATTGAATGATGATGGCATTATAGCCGGATGCGAAGGCGACTTGCAATCTATTTTCACCCTGATCTTTCTGAAGAAGCTAACCGATAAAACAGGCTTTATGGCCAATCCTTCTCTTATCAATGCAAAGGAAAATGAAATAATATTGGCCCATTGTACCGTTGGTACTCAATTAACGGAGAAATTCATTATCCGCAGTCACTTTGAAACCGAAAAAGGAATTGGCATTCAGGGAATACTGCCCAGTGGAGATATAACAGTGGTTAAATGTGGCGGAGAAAGTCTGGACGAGTACTTTGTTGCATCCGGCCGGTTAGTCGAAAATACCAATTACATCAATATGTGTCGCACACAAATCAGAGTAAAGCTCGATACTGATGTGTCTTACTTTCTGAAGAATCCGTTGGGTAATCACCACATGGTTATTCAAGGCAATTATGTAGACGAGATCAACGAGTTTCTGCAAGCCTACGGATGCAAACAGGTAAATTAAACTACAATGGGAACCTCTCTCCAACTTCCCTGATGTAATTCAGCCACGGTAGCGAAGCCTTTTGCTTGTAATAAGCGCAGGGCTTCCATCCTGCCTGCATTAATGCGCTCAGGGTAATGAGCATCGCTATTGACAAGAACCTTGATTTGATATTCTTTCATTAATTCCCAATAGCGGCTGTTGGGGTAAAAAGTCCCCAACGAATCATATGCCTTGGTGTTGATTTCAACAAGATAACCGCGAGAAGCAACCAAAGAAAAATAATCTTTCATCAAGGCTTCGTACCAAGGTTCATCGAGTAACCCGGGATGATAATAGGATGCATTGTAATGCATCTTATCAGCATGCCCCAAAATATCGAAGCCACCCAATTCAACCATTCGGAAAAGGCGATCGAAATACATGCGGATAACCCGTAAAACATCTCCGTTGAAGTGTCGGTCAACACGTTCCTTAAACACAGCCGGACTGCAATCGATATCGACCACCTCACCAGCGGCATCGTATAATAAATGCACCGAACCGATACGATAATCAAGAGGTAGTTCCGTGAAACGGGCAACCGACGGATTGCTCTCCTCGTTTAAGTAATCAATTTCCAAGCCAACATAAAGTTCTATTTCATCGGCATACTTCTGGCGAAGGTTCTTGAACTCATCAAGGTATGCCTCCATCTGCCCCCACTCCATTGTCCATTGTGTTGGAAATGGTAGCGGGGCATGCGAGGACACTCCGTAAGAATAAAAGCCCTGACGAATTGCTTCTTTGACAAATTCCTCGAGCGGTGCACGTCCATCGCAAAAGGAACAATGGCTATGGTAATTGGTTAGGTTCATGATTCTATTTCACTTAATTCGAGCCAACGCATTGTTTTTTCCTCAATCAGGTTATTGACCTCCGGCAAACGAATTGATTTTTCAGTCAGCTCATCGACAGACAAAGCCCCACTGCACAAGGCCAGTTCTATTTGTTCTTTTTCTCCCTCAAGAGCAGCAATATCTTTCTCCAATTGTTCAAACTCACGCTTTTCTTTGTAGCTCATCTTTCGCTTATCATTCAAGCGAACGCGATCCGTCTTTTCCTCTTTGGGCTTTTCTTCCTCCTTCTGACGCAAATCACGCATTTCCTTCCAATCTCTGTAATGGCTGTAGTTACCGGGGAAATCGCGAATGTCACCTTGCCCATTGAATACCAGCAAATGATCAACCACTTTGTCCATGAAATAGCGGTCATGCGAAACCACAATAACACATCCTTTGAAGTTTTGCAGATACTCCTCAAGCACGTTAAGTGTTACGATGTCTAAATCATTGGTAGGCTCGTCGAGTACTAAAAAGTTCGGATTGCGCATAAGCACAGTACACAAATAAAGTCTGCGCCTTTCGCCACCGCTCAACTTATACACATAGCTGTGCTGGGTTTCGGGAGTAAATAGGAAATGTTGAAGGAACTGACTGGCTGTAAGCTTCTTACCATTGCCCAGTTCAATGACTTCGGCTATGTTTTGCACCACATCAATAACCTTGAGCTGATCATCAAACTGCAAGCCATCTTGAGAATAATAACCAAATCGTACAGTTTCACCAATATCAATGGTACCACTATCGGGTTGTACTTCGCCCATCAACATTTTGATAAAGGTTGATTTACCCGTACCGTTGTTCCCCACAATACCCATCTTCTCGTATCGCGAAAAGATGTATGAAAAGTCATCCAGAATCTTCAAGTCGCCAAAACTTTTGAAAAGATGCTCTGCTTCAAATATCTTGGAACCAATGTAAGAAGCCTTCACGTCGAGTTTTACATTGTCATTATTGAAGCGCTGCTTAGCAACTTTCTCCAATTCATAAAAAGCATCCTCACGGTAGCGAGCCTTATGTCCGCGAGCCTGCGGCATACGCCTCATCCACTCAAGCTCCGTACGATATAAGTTGTTGGCCCGTTCAATTTCAACCGTTACAGCATTGACTCTCTCCTCACGCTTTTCAAGATAATAAGTATAATTACCTTTGTACTGATAAACCTGACGATTGTCAATCTCTAGTATCTCCGAGCATACCCTATCCAGAAAATAACGGTCGTGAGTAACCATGAGCAAACTCAAATTGGCACGTTGGAGGTACTCCTCCAACCACTCCGTCATATCGAGGTCTAAATGGTTAGTGGGCTCGTCGAGTATGAGTAAATCGGGTTCAGTGATAAGCGTATTCGCCAAAGCAACACGCTTCAGTTGCCCGCCCGATAAATGCTTCACCTTCTGATTGAAATCACGAATCTTAAGCTGTGATAGGATTTGTTTTGCCTGACGCTCATAGTCCCACGCTTTTTCGTGTTCCATGCGAATCAAAAGTTCTTCCAAGCCCGGGTGACCTTCTGTTTCCATGCACTTTTCATACTCCTTGATAAGCTCTACCGTACTGTTTCCATGATGAAAACAAGCTTCGAGAACCGTTAATTCCTCAGGATAGTGAGGATCTTGCTCCAAATAAGCGACTTTCAAATCACGACGGTACACAATATTACCTCCGTCATATCCCTCCTTACCAGAAAGAATATTAAGTAAAGTAGTCTTACCCGCTCCGTTCTTGGCTATTAATCCTACCCGTTGCCCCTCGGCAATGCCGAAAGATATATCTTTAAAAAGTATCAGATCACCAAAAGATTTGGTTAACCCGTCAACTTGCAAATAACTCACCATAAAGAAAACTTTATTTTGTAATCTGTTCCATAACCTGTTTATACTCCTCAATCACATCGGGTTGTTCACCATTCTTCACCTTGCTCCAAACAAGTTTCATGGGGTCAATCAGCACATTGCTTTCCAAGTGAAGTAACACAGGTGCCTCACGATTACCATCAATAAGCGTTCTCCATTGAAAACCCTCAATTTCATTGCACAATATGGTACACACCACCATCCCGAAAGACAGCCACACCTCACGTTGCTTTTGTTTAATATCTCCAATTTTAATTATTTGCTGTATGTTTTCCAAGTCATCTTCCACTCCTTGAAAATCTTTCTTTAGCTTATCTTTCACAGCTGAGGCAACAAAATCGTAACTCTCGTTAATGAGAAATATCTCAGATAAACGCACTGGTATCAGCTCTGCATCATACTTCACTCCTTCTTTTCGAGCTTCAAGAGAAGCAATCACCGCTTCGGCCTCTGTGCAATCTCCCCCTTTAGGCACTGTAAAACTGCATTCAAAAGCTACATCACGAATACCGGTAATCCATGTATGCGTAACGTAATACGCCTCTTCCTCCAGAAACATTTCTTTGGAATAGGCGCATTCCAGACGTCCCACTGTAACAAGTGACGCAGCAGAATTTTCTTTCAGTTCCAGTTTCACGAACTCACGACCGTAATCCATGTTGCCCGCCTCCTTACCACTAGGTTTATAAGCAGAAATACGGAAATTACCAGTCCACTTTTCGGGATTATAAAACAGAAAACTCCCTTCACCATCTTCAAACTCACTCCAATCGTTTGGATAAATCATAGAGAACCATCCTCCGGGAGAGATAAATTTATTTCCTTGTTGCTCCATAAATACGTATTATTAAAGACTTCATAGCATCAGTTCGCACCAATACCATATCCTAGCCATTTGATAATACAAATTACGAGTTTTTTCTTTAAATATTAAAGGGAAAGAAGAAAAATAAGACAGATATCTGCTTTTATAAATCGGTAAGATGAATTTTGGCCAGCATCTCACAGGCTACTTCATTGAGCACTCCTAACCTTCTGGCTGCAAATCCATATTCGTCGTATATCGTTTCTGTGTTGCCGTAAACTGGATGTAATCCCTCACCCAAAGCCATCATCAAATCTGAAAGAGTTATATCAAACAACGGACGATTTAGTCTGTAAGAAGACAATAAGTCAACCTCTCCATCTGTCCTTTGACAAATGAGTCCAGCAGACTTCATCCGATTAAGTAAAACTTGAATCGTTGAATCAGAGAAACTATATGAATTCGATTTAGTTACATCTGTTTTATAATAAATGTCGTGCAGCAACTTTATGGCTTGTTTAGTATTCAAAGTCAACATATGCTTAATCTTTATATATTCCGTTACTTGACAGGTAACAGAATATAGATTAATTATGCAAAAAAAATAAATACATTACCGTGTCCATTGAGATGTTTTGATTAACACTTCTCAACATTGCAAACACTCTTGTGCTTCTTCTGAGTACTTTGCAGACCATTTATTCTATGTGTATTTAAAGCCATTCAAAACAAGTCTGCGTTTTTGTAATATGCATATAGAGCAAAACATTATTAAAATAACAAAATAAATATTTGCATCATTTTACATTTTGTAAACATTATAAGAATTTGATACACATTGATAATTATATAACAAAGCCATGAAATTGAGATAGTTGTATATTCTGTTATAAGTCGTGTTTCAGGCAATTTTTGATAAATATTATTAGAAAAAATAATTTGTTTTTTATTTGGTCAAGATATAAATTCTTTCAACCTTTGTATATATAAACCGTTCTGTTACCTGTCAAGTAACGGAATGACTAAAATATACAACTTATATATATTACATTATTTCTTCTGCAAACGTTAGCTCTACTCTCAGAAAGATGCAAATTAGAATCACCTGAAAGCATTAAGTACGGATTTATTCTTTTGCGGTTTCTTCTTTATAAAATCCTTATTTAAATTGATTTTAAGCAATGCAATCACTTTCTTATTAGCGTTGCGCAAAGTTCTGTTTTCAAAGGAAGCCAAATATGTGTATGTAACCTTCTCAGAAGCATGGCCAAGCGACTCACTGATAACAGAAACAGGGATACCCTCACGATAAGCTGCTGTTGCCCATGAATGACGCGCCACATAAGAAGTCAGTCGAATCTTTAGCCCTAAAAGGGTAGAAAGATGATTTAATCTTTTATTGTATAATCTCAAAGCACTTTGATACTGCTTGTACTTATCGGGTAAAGCCGGATTAATGATGGGCAGCAAATAAGGTGAATTTTGAGTATATTGCTCATATTTGCGTATAATGACTTGTGCACAAGGCTCAATGGCCACAGTAAGCAACCTTTTGGTTTTACTTCTTCGGTATCGTAACACCCCCATCTTCACATCACTTTTACGTAAATAGGTCAAATCCACAAAGGGAATACCCCTCAAAAAGAACGATAACAAAAACATATCGCGCGCAAATTCCAACGAAGGTATATTGCTTAAATCTAAATCCTGCAACCGACCTATAATCAAGGGAGTTGTTGCTCTTTTCTCCGAAGAATCTGTTCCCGTGAAAACATCATCGAACAATCCTAGTTGAGGTGAAGCCTTACCACGTCTGGTAGCCTGATTACAGATAGATCTGAGCATACGCATATACAGTGACACTGTGTTACGTTTGCATCCCTCCTGATAAAGGAATAGTTCATATCTTTTTAGCAATTCAGGCGTTAACTCATGAAAAGTCAATTTATCATGCCCGATGAAAGCATTCAATCGTTTAATAGAACTTGAATAAGATCTTGCAGTGCCATATCTGCCGGATTGTTTCAGCTCTTCAATAAGCATAGAAACGAAATCAGTTATAGTATTCATTTTATCAATATTGGTTTGAATAGACAAATTAAGCATAGTTTTGCGACATTTCAATAGAAGGCTATTTTATGCATTGATATTCCTTAAATAAATAATATTGAGATCTATATCCCTACTAATTAAGTAAGTATCTTGGCAGCTAAGCCATACGAAAGGAGACTTGGTTCACTTTTTATTTACCTACAATTTTCCACTCAATTAGACCAATGAAGTCACCTGATTGTTTTATGATATATACAAACTTTATTTAAAGACATCAAAAGGGAAAAATATTGAACATACGAATATTCATATATGGTAAATTCAATCACCAAACGTAAAGTAGCAAACTCTGTAATTTGGTTTATGCAGTAGTTCTAATTAGGTCATTGATGGCTACAGCAATAATATATTATCGCCCAAACTGCAGAGCAAATCCCAAATTAAAGAATGTGATATTGTTTTTGAACCAGCTATGATCTATTCCGTCGTCATAGTCGTCAGTATTAAACAGACGGGCGTCTGGATTAGCGACCCAATCGGCAGTGAGCATATCTAGCCTTAGCACTCCTGACATTTTTTTAGTAATGCTGAATTCATAGCCCAAACCGAATGATATTCCACAATAACTCTTTTGATATAAATGCCCGTGATCCATGTCACTTTGGTATACTCGTTCTCGATAGTCCATGTATCCAATACCTAATGCAAAACACACACTTTTGTTTCCGTTGTCCCACAGAGTACGTAAGGTTACAGTGGGCCCGATGTAATGAACATGCATTTTATCAGGCAAATGCGCTGCTCTCAGATAATCATATTGAGCCCCCAAAGCCAAATTGGGTGTAACATAATAACGACCTTCAGCCATTAAGGCATAGCCGGGCCGGTCACCATTCTTGGAAAAGAAATCATTTTTATTTCCTTCTACAGCAGATAAAGCTAATCCGCCACCGAATATCAGACTGTAGTTTTGAGGTAAATAATCCTGCGCATGTAAATTAATTGCTATTAAGCTAGATAAAATAACGAATATCAGATGCAGTCTTTTGATGCATTGATTATTCATTGTTAAGTCAGAGTGAGTAAAAAGGTTATTTCCTTCCTTTTGTGTTGTAATTATCTGCATAAGTCTTGTTTTGTTTGCAAAAATAATTGTATTTCATTACAAAACAAAGACTTTAAATATTTTCTTATATCATTTCTCACTAATATATAGACCCGGGTGTACATAGCAGTACACTCGGGTCTATAGTTTATTATAATGAGATAAAAAAAGAATGTTAGCAATGGTTACTTAATATAACCGTAATACTCTTCATCGGTACTACAATCCCACCAAACAGGACACGACCAAATAGGATCCTTCATTGCCAGTTTGTTCGATGCCATAAGTTGCGTCAGATTATAGTTACTTTCATGGGTACTCTGACTAAAACGACGAAACCAATATGTAAGTTCGCCGGGATTGGCTCCAACAATCTTATTTGTTGCAGTAAATTCTTTAGGACGTTTATAATCAATATAAACTACCCCAAAGTCCTTAATATTACCTGCACTATAATTAAAGCGGCGTGCATCAACCCAATTTTCTGCATTAAGTCCTAAAGCTATAAGCTTTTGACGCATAATATCAGCCATTGTGAGATTAGCAGAGTTCTGCACAACAGCAGCACTAGACATGTAAGCTGTAATATCTGCTGCATTCATTGGCATTTCGTCAGGATTAACAGAACCTGCAGTTTTCCATGTATTCAACTTTGTTTGCATCTGATCAAAGCTGGCCTGTATACCTGCTTTATATGCCGTTAAAGCATCTCCTTTTTTCCCTTTTCGGAGTAAAATCTCAGCCTTAATAAAGCACATTTCAGCATAAGTTAGCACATAAGTATCTGAGTTGGGTCGAGCAAAGAAAGTACCGGTTCCTCCAACATAGGGTGCTGCACTGCTTGGATAATAGTATTGATTAACAACTGAACGTCCGCCGGTATCCATATGATTCGATCTCATATTTACATAAATGGTATCACCTGCCCGCAAATAATTCGTAGAGTTAACATAAGCCGCACCTTTTTGATATACGACAGTAATTTTAGAACCGTCAACCTTAGTTTTATGAATAGCACTTGCTGCTGCAAGAAAATTATTTCTAGCTGTTTGATCACTAATATTATACGTTAAAGGCAATCCACCTTCGGAAGCGACATAAGAAGTTTCTGTACCAACAACAAATACAGAAGTCAAAGGTCCACCCTCTTGACGAATAGCCTCATTCATCATATCAACTCCCACATCACGTTTCCAGATATAATTCTGAATCTCTCCACTTTCGTTAACCACAATATTACTCATCATTGCAGGAAGCAATTTGCTTGCACGCGGATCGGTTATCATTGAACCACCAGTAAAAGTGTTATTCAATAAATTGGCGTAATATCTGGTAGCACGTTGAGTAGCTCCATAACCCGTGGCATCCCACACATAGTTAGCGCTATAAGGATCGGAAACAGTAAAGTTCGTTTGATCACCCGCTTTATTTTCATGTTTTACAATAATGTTGTCACTGTTAGACTGTGGTCCTTTTTCTATTTCAGCAAGTATACCATCCATATTGAAATTATACAATCCGGTACCTTCCGCTTTCTTTGAAAGACGCAACATGTAGCGAGCTTTAAGTCCATGACACAGCTTTAGCCATTTGTCAACGTTACCACTATTCCAAGTATCTCCTTTTGCCAGCGAAGTAGCACCTACCTCCTGATCCATCTCCAAATACTTAATAGCCTCATCTAAGTATCCCATGATGAGTTCATACATTTTTTTGCCATCATCATAAGTCGGGTTCGTTTTTAAAACACCCATCTCCTGAACCGGCAATTCACCATGCAGATCAAGCATTAACATAAAACCCATCGCCTTTATGGCATAACCAGCTCCTATATAATGATACTCGCCTTTTTGCTTTGCATTTTCAATCATCGGATCAATATTGACTGCTGCGCCTACATAAAAGTTCTGGTATACCGTTGTGCAACTACTTTGAGCAGGGTTCCAAGCTGCCAACAGTCCATTTGCGGAGGTTGTAGAAGTCTGCGTAAGCAAACCCAGTATTGTATTGGTACGCATAGCAGCCGTACCTGTTGCATATCCATAATAGTGCTGAATCCACGGAAGACGAACATCACTACTTGCATTCACAGCTGTAGGATTATCGGGATCAGTGTTTATATCAAGATAATCATCACAAGAACAGACTGCGCATGACAAAGTCAACCCTAATATAAAGTATATAATCTTTTTCATATTTATATTTTTATCAATTAGAACGTTATATTAACCCCAAACGACATACTTGCTTGCGCCGGAACGCCACAATAGTCAATACCCACAGAACCAGAACCACCGGTGCCCGAACCAGAAGATGCGGTTTCGGGGTCCATACCTTTGTAATTCGTGATCAGTAACAAATTGTTTCCAGTAATATTAGCAGTAAGTCCTTTTATTACATTTTGCTTTTTAAGCAAACGACCAAAGTTATACGACAAGGAAACGTTGCGTAAGCGAATCCAATTAACTTCAGTAATAAAATTATAAGCATTCTTTGCGTACTGATCCCAATATTGTTGAATCATGTATTCCCCTGATTTCTGAGCTTTATTGACTGTATACATCTGCCCTTTTTCATATGTATAAGTCTGAGGCTCGTAAGTATCACCATTTTTTGTATAAGCAACAAATTCAACTTTATCACGATTTAAGGTACGCATACTCATTCCTTTTGTAGTCAACATATATTCCGTACCATTATAGATATCGCCTCCCAACCGCATATCAAGCAGGAACGACAGATTCCAATCTTTATAAGTAAAACTGTTATTCAACCCACCAATCAATTTGGGCTCTCTGTTACCAACGATATTAGTTTCAACTTGCGTGTCCTTGATCAATCCGGTTGCAGGGTTATATTCATATCCTCCGGTACCAGCTGCTTCAACATACTTATTTCCTGTTAAACCAAGAAAATATCCTCCGTTAGGAATTGAACCGGCTTTTACACCACCTTGTTGGGCATCTGTTACATAGAAAACATCAACACCATCAACGAAATCACCTAAGGTGCCGCGGTTCCCCGATAAATTTAAAGTAGCCTCCCACTGAAAATCTTTCGTAAAAATAGGTTTACCGGTGATAGATAACTCCATACCCTTATTAATGACCGAACCACCATTCAGATTAAGGAAGATATAACCGGTTGACTGCCCCAAACGAGGCGCGCATATCTGATCTTTAGTTTCAGAATAATAATACGTGTAATCCAGGCCTAAACGACCATTGAAGAACTTAAGTTCTGCTCCTAGTTCATAAGCCGTTTGTATTTCCGGTTTTAAATTTGGATTTCCGGCTGTCCACTCAACCCCAACCGTTCTAAAGTTTTGATTTACCGTAGCAACCGGACGCATCAATGTTGCCAACATATACGGATCGGCATCTTTACCAACTTGTGCCCATGATGCACGAATCTTTCCAAAAGATAATATGTTGTTTGCCGGCAAAAGTTCTGTAAATGCAAAACTACCCGAAACAGAGGGATAAAAGTAAGAACGATTCTCCACAGGTAATGTTGACGACCAGTCGTTACGTCCTGTCACTGTAAGATAAGCTATGCTTTTGTAAGCCGCACGAAACTCACCGTAAACACCAATCATTCGTTTACGCACATTTCTTTCCGTAAAGAACTTATCTTTGTTCTCAATCGTAGCAAAGCTTATAACAGAATTTGTATAAGGATTGTAGCCCCATCTCTGCTGATTAACACGTTTAGTATCCTCTACCGTTGTTCCCAATAATACTCCTAAGTTAAAATCGCCAAAGTTTTTTTCCATATTCGACATAAAGTTACCAGTCAGATACTGATATTGAGTTCCACTCTTTGCCAAATACCCTTTCTGATACTTTTCCACTACCGCCCCGCCAGGAGCTTTGTAAGTATAACTATTGCTTGTATACTGATCAATACCAGCACGTCCGGTAAGGTTCCACCAATCAGCAAGCTTGAGGTTTAAATTCAAAGCGCCAGTAAAACGATCGGTAGCATCTTCAAGTGAGTTACGATTTATTACCCAATATGGATTTTCAATATCACTATATGGTTCTTGTAATCCTTCAAAGAGACGGTACCTTGTTCCATCTTCGTTGAGCCAATGATTTATATCGTCAGAACGCGACCAACCATATAATGCAGACATGGCGCCCGATCCTCCTGCCGTATATAATCCTCCTGAAGTAAAGGTTTTATCCGTTCTGGATTGAGAATATGAAACATTTGCACTAGCAGTAAGTGCACCGTATTTTTGCTCGCCATTGAAACGAAACGTGTTTTTTCCGAATGAGGTACCCGGAACAATACCCGTTTGTTCATAATTAGAAGCCGACAAATAAAATGAGCCATTTTTGGATCCACCTGTAATGCTTACGCTGTTATCAAAAATATTGCTTCCTTTGAAGAAATCTGAAACATTATCATAAGCCTCACCTTCTATGGCTTCACCCCAAGACTCAGTTGTAAAATCACTTAGCACACCTTTTTCATTGTAATATCCACGTCCGTACACACCTTGTATTTCCGGAAGATCTTTTGCCCATGAATAAGTATACTTGCTGCTCACATTAATGCGAACTAAACCTTCAGAGCCTTTTTTGGTTGTTATAATTACGACACCATCGGCAGCTCTGGAACCATACAAAGCAGCTGCAGCTGCTCCTTTTAGGACCGACATTGATTCAATATCTTCAGGGTTAATATCCATCACCCTGTTGCTAAATGTAGTTGCACTTTTAGTTACTCCATCAGTCAAAGAATTACCTGGATTAACCGTGGAGTTATCATAAATAATTCCATCAACAACAAACAATGGTTGATTATCTCTGGATTCACTAGCTGAGTTTCCACCGCGAATCGTAATAGAAGAGCCGGCTCCGGCCGCACCACCCGATTGAGTGATATTTACTCCCGGTATCTTACCTGCTAATGAATTAACAACATTCGTTTGCTTATTTTTTAATAATTCTTCTGCACCAATATCAGAAACCGCATATCCAAGTGCTTTCTTTTCTTTTTTGATGCCCATAGCCGTAACAACCACTTCGCTCAATGCTTGCGCGTCTTCTGCCAAAGTAATATTGTAATTGGCAGCGTTACCCAAAGAAATTTCTTTTTTTGTATACCCCACGTAAGAGACTACCAAAACGGATCCTTGAGAAGCATTCAACGAGAAATTCCCGTCAACATCCGTAATAGTACCATTGCTGGTTCCTTTAACCAACACACTTGCACCAATAATTGGCTCTCCTTTAGAGTCGACTACCGTTCCCGTAATTTTTTTAGCCTGCTGTACACTGGTAAATTCAGATACTTCATTTCTATCCACAGCCTCCGCTGTTGAAAAGTAAATAGAAAATCCCCATGCTGTACATAGTGCTAATGTTAAGCAATAATTTCTTTTCATAAGCTTTATTTTTTGGGTTTGTTTGCAAACTTATGAATTAATTTAGAATTCAATTTATAAATCCGACTAAATAAAAACTAATAAATATTAAAATCATTGCTTTTATACAATTAAAACATTCTACTATGATAGTTTTTCAAATAAAAGGTAGTGAAAACAACAATATGAAAGCTACAAAAAGAAAACAATAGAAGCATTTATTTCTATAAAATGAATATCAAAAAACAATTTTTAAAGCAAAATAAAACAATAAAATCAAATGAAAGGACAAAAAGGTAACATACCATCAGACGATATAGAAAAGTGAAAATCAACAGTAAATATATAATTTAATTTAAGATACAGCCAAAACCTTCATTATTTAGCTATGGGCTGAATCTTCCTGCGTACATCTTTTGATATTTCTAAAAACATATAATTTAGTTTCCCAGAGTGGATACCTTTCTTATTCTGAGCGTATTTTTTATTTGCGTATTCCTTCGATTTTTCAAAGGTAATAAGTGACATTTGGTTCTGCGATTTGCCTAGCATCGTTGAATCAAGCTGTTCGTCAGGGAAGAAATCATCTAAATCAACGTCTCCTATCATAGTTGTTTCTAGAAACTCTTTATTCTTATGGCTACTATCAGTATAATATCCCACAAACATATGACCCGGTGTGCGAACTAAGATAGGATCGATATTGATTGCTCGTAAAAGTGATGCTATTAAAACACTACCATCTACACAATTAATTTGCGACGACTCCAACGCATCATCAAACGTGCGCACTCTTTGAGAATACACAACATTACTCGACAAACTAGTATTCGAAACAGAACTGTAACGGAATTTACGCTTTTGTAATACATTCCACAAAGCGTAGACTTGTTTATCAACAGCCTCGGGACGTGCGCTTTGGTATCCTAAAAACCGATTGACAATGCGAGTATTTAACGCTTCACGCAGCAGTTTATCAATCATTGGATTGTCTTCGTTGACATAGGCTGCAAAAAAGATACCGGTATCGTGAAAATTAGTTCCGTTACTAACGTAACCCAGAAGACATTCATTAATGCTTCGAACAGAAAATGTACGCACCTTTTGGCCCAAACTTTTGCCGTCAACTTCAACATGAATGGCAATACTTATGGGGGTAGCCTGCTCCGCACCTTTTAATGCCTCATAATTCCATATAATATCTGGATAAACGGTATATTCGGTTCGTGATTTTTCTAGAACAAATTCTGAAACAGAGCGAGAGAAGAAAGGGGTTTCTGCAACATCAATACGAACACGAGTATATTGTGATCTAGATTTTAAACGAACAGAAATACATGATTTAGGATTTCCAACATAGACTGAATCAGAGGGTTGTACTACCTGAGCATCAGTCGTTGCCACCGAAAGAATTGCCGAAGGAAATATGTTTCCACCCAATTCATCAGTGATTTCAAAATCAGAGCGAAATGAGCTACATTGAAAAACAGATATACTAATTGCTACTACACATAATGCGATGGCAATAACAAGCAATTCTTTCTTTCCAAGATTAATATTTATTTTAAGCATATCTTCACACTGATTTAATTGATAAACAAAGATATGATATTATTTTGTATAATAGCTGATTCGTAACAGAATCGTAATAATTGTTTCATTTTACTGTAATAAAAGTGCCTCACCTTTGTAGCAGTAAAAAGAAAATATAACTTTGTACTATACAGAGTAATGGAGTTTTTAATTTAAAACATTAATAAAATGAACGATTATCGCATTTTAGTAGTTGACGACGAAGAAGACTTATGTGAAATTCTAAAGTTCAACCTTGAAAACGAAGGGTACTTGGTAGATACGGCCAATTCTGCCGAAGAAGCTTTGAAATTAGATATCGGTGCATACAGCCTTTTGTTGCTCGATGTGATGATGGGAGAAATTTCTGGTTTCAAAATGGCAAACATGATCAAGAAAAACAAAAAAACAGCCCATATTCCTATTATATTTATAACAGCAAAAGATACTGAAAACGACACCGTTACAGGTTTTAACTTAGGAGCAGACGATTATATCTCAAAACCGTTCTCGCTAAGAGAAGTAATTGCTCGTATCAAAGCTGTATTAAGAAGAACAGCAACAATTGAAACGGAACAGGTTCCTGAACGTATAATACATGAATCATTAGTACTCGACATAACCAAAAAGAAAGTAAGTATTGAAGATAAAGAGATTTCTCTGACTAAAAAAGAGTTTGAGATTTTGTTTCTGTTGCTTCAAAACAAAGGAAGAGTATTTTCCAGGGAAGATATTTTAGGCAAGATATGGAGTGATGAAGTATATGTCTTAGATCGTACAATAGATGTAAACATCACCAGATTGAGAAAGAAAATTGGCATATATGGCAAGAAAATTGTAACCCGACTGGGATACGGATATTGCTTCGAAGCTGAATAAAGAAACGTAGATATATGAATAATAATAGTCATTTCCTCTCCTTTAATCGAAAATTATTTTTGTCGGTTATCACTTTATTTCTCGTATTCGTAGTCTGTTTTTTGACTTATCAATATCAAAGAGAGAAAGAGTATAAAATAGAGTTGCTGCATTCCAAATTACAAGATTACAACAGCAGACTTTATGAGGAAATACATGAAGATAGTGCTCATTCCAAAGAACAATATCTTGATTATTATGTAAAAAAATACACATTAACCGATTTGAGGGTTACTGTAATCAAACCCAACGGTGATGTTGTATATGACAGTTACGAAAAAGATAAAAGCAAATTAAAAAATCACATTGAGCGCAAGGAAATACAAAGAGCATTAAAAAAGGGCAACGGATATGACGTTCGCAGAACATCCCAAACAACAGGAGTCTCATATTTCTATTCAGCTACAGCTTATCCCGATTTCATTGTCAGAACGGCATTACCCTATAATGTAAATCTCACAAATAGCCTTAAAACCGACCGCCACTATTTATGGTTTACCGGTTTTATAACGCTTGTTCTTATATTTATTTTTTATAAATTCACTCAAAAGTTAGGTGTTTCAATTAAGCAACTAAGGGAATTTGCACAGCGCGCAGATAGAAACGAGCCAATAGAAATTGCTCTTGAATCTGCGACCTCACAAAATGAACTCGGTGAGATCTCTCATCATATTATAGAAATATACAAAAGATTGCATGAAACCAAGGAAGCTCTTTATATCGAGAGAGAGAAATTAATCACTCACTTACAAATTTCACACGAGGGACTTGGCATATTTACGAAAGAGAAAAAGGAAATATTAGTGAATAATCTCTTTAATCAATATGCCAATTTAATATCAGATTCCAACTTATTAAGTTCAGAGGATGTCTTTACTATCAGCGAGTTACAGGTTATAACTGACTTTATTGGCAAAATGCAAAACAGGCCTATACAAAAGGAAGAGAAAAGAATGTCTGTAACTATTAACAAAAATGGTCGAACATTCACGGTTGAATGCATTATATTTCAAGACTTGAGCTTTGAAATTTCCATTAATGATATCACAATGGAAGAAGAGCAAGTTAGACTGAAAAGACAACTAACCCAAAACATAGCACACGAACTGAAAACCCCTGTGAGCAGTATTCAAGGATATTTGGAAACGATTGTTAACAATGATAACATTCCTGCCGACAAGATGAAAACATTTCTGGAACGATGCTATGCTCAAAGCAACAGACTAACAATTTTGCTACGCGATATTTCTGTTCTCACGCGAATGGATGAAGCAGCCAGTATGATTGAAATGGAAAAAGTCGATATCAGTGCCATCGTAAATAATATAATTAATGAAGTTTCATTGGAGCTCGAAGAGAGGAAAATTTCTGTTATCAACTCATTAAAGAAGAATATCCAAATTCGTGGAAATTATTCATTGATTTATTCCATATTCAGAAACCTGACCGACAATGCAATTGCTTATGCCGGCAGTAACATTCAGATATACATAAACTGTTTCCGCGAAGACGAGAACTATTATTATTTTAGCTTCTCTGATACTGGTGTAGGTGTATCTCCCGAGCATTTGAATCGTCTCTTTGAAAGATTCTACAGAGTTGACAAAGGCCGCTCCAGAAAGTTAGGTGGAACCGGACTGGGTTTGGCCATCGTTAAAAATGCAGTAATCATTCACGGAGGAAGTATTTCTGCCAAAAACAGTCAGCAAGGTGGCCTGGAGTTTGTGTTCACACTTGCAAAAGAAAAATAAAATAGCTGCATCATTCTTACTAAATACTAAATTATTCATATCTTTGCAACGCATAGGTTCGCTAATCTTTTAACAGAGATGCGATTAAAAGGGAATCAGGTGAAAGTCCTGAACAGTCCCGCTGCTGTAAGTTTCACAAAACAGCTGTTAGCAATACCTTTAGCCACTGGGAAATCCGGGAAGGCGCAAACAGTTGAAACAAGTCAGAAGACCTGCCGTGCGTAATTAATCACTGCTCTCGAGGAAAGAGCAACGAGCTTATGAGAATAAATAGTCTTTTGATTCGTAAATTTCTTCACGGTATAATAGTGGCACTAGTGCCGCTGTATCCTCAATCAAGCTTTGCCCAACAGCATAAGCTTGACACAACACGTATATACGCAATTCCGGAGATAACTATTTCAGAACCCTACCAAATAAGAGAAACCAGAGCTGCCATTCCGATACAGGTTATAACAGCAAAAGAATTACGTAGTTTAAATGTATTACAGGTTTCAGATGCGGTTAAACATTTGGCCGGTGTTATAGTAAAAGACTATGGCGGCATTGGAGGTCTAAAAACGATTTCACTCCGCAGTTTAGGAGCGGAACACACTGTGGTTTCTTATGACGGGGTGGCCATAAGCGATTGCCAAACCGGACAAATTGATATTGGCCGATTTTCACTTGATAACATTGACAGGCTTACCGTTAGCAATGGGCAAACTGATAACATATTCCAGCCGGCCAGATTATTCGCATCGGCCGGACAGCTCAATATTCAAACGCTAACACCTTCGTTCAAAAAAGATAAATCGACTAATGCCTATGTGTCGTTAAAATCAGGTTCATGGGGCTTAATAAATCCTTCGTTAAGAATCGAACACAAAAGTAGTGAAAAATGGCTATACTCTTTTAATAGCGAATGGATGTCGGCCGACGGGAAATATCCCTATACCATGCATTATGGCAATAACAACGACAGCATTTCACAAGAAAAACGAAAAAACACAAAAGTAGAAAATCTGCGAATAGAAAGTGAATTGTTTGGGAATTTATCCGACAAAGAGCAATTACGTCTAAAAGCTTATTATTTTCAATCTTCACGCGATTTACCCGGAGCTACTACCTTATACTACGATTATGCTTCCCAGCATTTATGGGATAAAAATGTCTTTATACAAAGCAAATACAAGAAGGAATTAAACAACAGATGGGCGTTACAAGCATCTGCTAAGTGGAATTGGTCTTATCAACATTATCTGGATCCTGACTACAAAGGTATTAATGGTAAAACGGAAAATACTTACTACCAACAAGAATACTATGCTTCAACGGGAATTCTTTTCAGAGGTTGGGATAACACCTCCCTATCACTATCAACAGATGGAAGTATTAATACTTTAAATGCCAATCTCACTAACTTTGCCAAGCCTACACGCTACGCATGGCTTACTGCATTAGCAGGAAAGTATGTAACTGAGCGGGTTACATTCACAGCATCATTACTGGCTACAGTCATTGAGGAAAGGACTCGAGCAGAAGATGCCAACAGGAAATACAGAAAAATAAATCCAGATATAAGTTTATCATTTAAAGTGTTAAAAGAGGAAGAACTTCGTATTAGAATGTTCTATAAAAACAGCTTTAGACAACCAAGTTTTAACGACTTGTATTATGGAGAAATAGGAAATAGAGACTTGTCTCCAGAGAAATCTGCTCAATACAACATGGGAGTAACATATAGCAAAAAAATCAATCATTTTGTTCCATATCTATCGGCTACTATAGACGGTTACTATAACAGAATTAATGATAAGATCATCGCAACTCCAACAAAGAATATATTTATATGGAGCATGGTAAATCTTGGTAAAGTGGAGATCAAAGGCGTTGATATAACAACCAAAGTGGTATTACAGCCATCTGAAAATATACGTCTCAACATTTCATGTAATCATACATATCAAAGAGCATTGGATATAACAAACCCAACCAATCATACCTACAAGAATCAGATAGCATATACCCCTCGGGTATCAGGATCGGGGCAGTTTGGTATCGAAACTCCGTTGATGAATTTGTCGTATTCATTGTTGTGGGTAGGCAAAAGGTATACTCTTGGACAGAATTTACCAGAAAACAGACTTGAAGGTTATCAAGATCATAGCGTTTCGTTAAGTAAAGAAACAAAGATCGCAAACACATTGGCGTCTTTCAATTTGGAATTGCTGAATCTGGCCAATAAGAATTATGAGGTAGTCAAAAATTTCCCAATGCCGGGACGCTCTTTACGTGCCACTATTAAAATTATTTATTAAATGAAAACAATCTATTTATATATATTAATTATTATTGGAGCATTTTGCATGGGCAGTTGTGATGACATGACGGATGCACCAGTTAATACCGAAAAGGAGGTTATTGCTCCGGAGGCTGGAACTGCTGAGATTTATGTTCTCAACGAGGGGTTATTTAACTTAAACAATAGCACTTTAATGCGTTACTCATTCAGCAATGGTACACAAACGCCAGACTACTTTAAGAAAATAAATAAGAGAGGATTAGGTGATACAGCCAATGACATGGCTATATATGGTTCAAAACTTTATGTTGTTGTCAATGTTTCCAGCCAAATAGAAGTGATTGATTTAAAAACCGGCACTTCATTGAAACAGATTGGTATGTTGACAGAAAACGGTAGCTCAAGACAACCTCGTTACATCACTTTTTTTGAGAATAAAGCCTATGTCTGCTCATTTGACGGAACCGTTGCTCGCATTGATACCACAAGCCTTGCTATTGAAGCATTAACGCAAGTTGGTCGAAATCCAGATGGACTATGTGTTCAGAACAATAAACTATATGTTTCAAACTCAGGCGGACTGGATAATCCAAATTATGACAACACAGTTTCCGTTATTGATATTGCTTCATTTAAAGAAATTAAAAAAATTATTGTGGGAAGCAATCCGGGTAAAATTCTAGCAGACAAGTATGGAGATGTGTATGTAGTTACAAGGGGAAATTTGCAGCATGGAGATTACAAACTGGTAAGAATAGACAGTAACCAAGATAAGGTGGTTGAATCATTCAATTTTGCTGTTTTAAACTTTGCAATCAATGATGACTATGCCTACATGTATAATTACGATTATTCGTCGGGCGAATCTTCAATTAAGGTATTTAATATTAAAACAGAATTGATAGAGCGAGAAAACTTCATAACCGATGGAACAAGTATCACAACACCTTACGGCATAAACATCAATCCATACAATGGAAACATTTACATTACTGACGCCTACGATTATAAGGTAACGGGCGATTTACTTTGCTTTAGTCCGCAAGGAAGGTTGCAGTTTAAACTAAAAAACATTGGGTTAAATCCAAACACTGTAGCATTTTCTGATGTCGCTTCACAAAGCGTTATTGATGAAAACAACGAAGATACATCTGAGGCTTTTGCTAGCAAAGTTTTGGAATATGTTCCTGCTCCTTCCCAATATATGAATACTTCGACTACGGCATATTTACCCGGATATGGTAAAGATGACGTTTTAGCATACGCAAATCAATTAATAAAAGATAAATCACTGTTGAGTTTAGGAGGCTTTGGCGGATATATCATTTTAGGCTTTAATCACGCCATTAAAAACGTACAGGGAGAATATGATTTCAAAATTTACGGCAATGCTTATTACGATATGTATGGTACTGCATCTGGTAAGCTTGGAGGTAGTTCGGAGCCTGGAATCATATTAGTATCTACAGATGCTAACGGGAACGGAGTAGCAGACGACAAATGGTATGAACTAGCCGGTAGTGAGTATCATTCGGATAAAGTAATCAGAAATTATCAAATAACTTATTACCGTCCTTCTCCGCTTGATGGAAACGTAAGATGGACCGACAATCAAGGAAATGAAGGGTTTATATATCGAAATATATACCACAAACAAGATTCATACTATCCGGCATGGATGGATGAGACTATCACTTTTACAGGTAGCAGGCTACCGGACAATGCAGTAAACGAAGGAAACAGCGTAAGTCAACATTGGGTGTCGTATTGTTTTGAGTGGGGATATGCAGACAATCATCCCAACAATACAGAACAGAGTCAATTCAAAATTGAGTGGGCTGTAGACGAATACGGAAATAGCGTGCAACTGGACAAGGTTGACTTCATCAAAGTATATTCAGCCATCAATCAAGATTGCGGCTGGATGGGTGAAGCCTCAACAGAAATACTCACCATAGAAAATTTACATTTTTCAAAATAAATATTCATTTAATTATAAACAACTAAAAAATAGAGTTTTATGAAAAAATTATCTTTACTATTATTATCTACATTTATATTCTGCGCTTGCAGCGATGATGACGAAGTAAATGTTGTTGCCGGTTTTGAATCCCAACTAAGTAAAACTGAAAGCGAATATAGCTCTACAACTGGAACCAAATATGATGATACATACTTCCATACTACCTTTAAAGATGAGCAGGCATTATTAGAATTTGATCATTATTACAGCTCATGGGGCTTTGGAGGAGGTTTCATCTATACAAATAAAACAGATACTAAGACTCCGGGATATACTAACAACAGCGCAATAACAGGCACAGGTAAATATGGGAAAGCATACCTCACAAGTTATGTCAATAGTTTTGCTCCTTCAAAAATTGTCAACTTAAATCCCGACTTATATAAATTCAAAGGTATGTGGGTCACCAACTCAACATACGCGTACTTATCTATTAAAGATGGAGATAGCATGGCCAAAAAATTTGTGGCTGGCGATTGGTTTAAACTAACAATAACCGGTTATACTTCTTCAAAAGCAAAGATTGGAAGTCTTGATTTTTATTTAGCTGATTTCAGAGATGGGAAGAGTATAAATATAAACACATGGCAATGGGTAGACTTGTCAAGTCTAAACAACGCATCATACATAGAGTTCAGCATGGCTTCAACGGATAACAACTCATGGGGAATGCTAACACCCAGTTACTTTTGCATTGATGGTATAACGCTAACACAAAAATAGTATATATACATTCAAGTAGAAAGTCTCAGATAAGGATTTTAGCAGTTATAGCAAAGAATCTCAATCTGAGACTTTTTTCGATTAAAGCTTATCAACACACCAAGTCAATACAAAGTCTGTTTGTACTAGATAATGAATGCTAAACAAACGATGATCAGCCGTATGGTATTCCTGTGCTTCCAAAACTCCTTCTTCGGCTATCTGAAACGGAAAGACTTTTAAATGCTTTTTAAAGTCAACCTCAACACGCGACATGCATTTAAACATGACCTCTTTTGCAGACCAAAGCAACAACAAGGACCAAGTGTACACTCCTTTATACAAAGTGGGCACTTCATCTGAACGAACAAATCGAGAAGATATTTTAGACACACGCTCGCTGTATTGTTCAATATCAATACCAACAGGATGCAACGCACTCAAAATCAATGTAACATATCCACGAGTGTGAGATATGCTGATATGATAGGAGCCATCTTTTAAAAAAGGCTTTCCGCTTTGTTCATATACTATTTCTTTGTATTCTCCAACCATAGTATACAGCAAAACCCGAACAGACAGCCATTCTAATTGGCGATGTAAAGATGAAAACTGAGACAATCGTTGTGCATAACATTCATTATCCGGCAAAAGGGTCAGTAATTCATCAATATTCTCTTCCATCTTCCATACAGAAAATCGAAAGTCATCTCCTCTATAATCCTTAAATAAACCCATCTTGTAAGAGGAATTATGCAATAAACAAAATCAAGAGTAAAAGCAGAAAGGCAAATATGCCCATAAACAAATTATGCTTTTGTTTCACGTTCAGATTCATTGATGGAAAATTTAACTTTTAAGATTCTACGGTTATCCATAGCTAAGACTTCAAAATCATATTTTTTATAAGATACCTTTTCGTGTAGCGCCGGGAACTCCCCTTTTATCTCCAAGAGCATACCCGCTAACGTATCAGCATCACCAGCTATTTTTTCAAAGTCACTTTCATCAGTTTGAGTAATTTTGTAAAAATCAGTTAGTTGAGTTTTGGCCTCAAACACCCAAGTATGATCATTTAAAACAGCATATGTCCTTTCTTCATCATCATACTCATCATGTATCTCACCCACTATCTCTTCAATAATATCTTCCATGGTCACAATTCCGGATGTACCTCCAAACTCATCGACAACAACCGCTATGTGTATTTTATTAGCTTGAAAATCTCGTAGTAAGTCATCAATCATCTTTGTTTCAGGTACAAAGTAAGCCGGACGAATCAATGATTGCCAACGAAAATTATCCCCTTTGTTCAAGTGTGGAAGTAAATCCTTTATGTATAATATACCTTTTATATTATCTCTGGAACCAGAATATATGGGTATTCTGGAATATGCATTCTCTATAATGCAGTTCACAACTTCTGAAAAAGGAGTCTTGATTTCAAGATCTACAACATCCAAACGAGAGGTCATGACCTCTTTGGCCGTTTCTGCTCCAAAACGAATAATGCCTTCCAATATTTTATTTTCATCAGAAAGTTCTGATTTATCAGTTAATTCAAGCGCATGAGACAATTCGTCAACCGAGATATTACGATTTTTACGGGCAAAGTATTTATTTAGAAAACTTGTAGAATGAACTAAAACAGATGATACCGGATAAAATAATGTACGAAACATCCATATACCGGGAGCCGCGAAACGACAAAAAGCTAAAGCCTTTTGGGCTGAATATATTTTTGGCATAATTTCGCCAAACAGCAGCAAAAGGAAAGTTAATGCAATTGTCAGAACAAAGAATTCAACAATAGGAGAATGAAACTCAAAAATGCTCATGAAGAAATAATTGCAGAGCATTATGATAGTCACATTCACAAAATTATTGGTAATTAATATTGTTGCTAATAAACGTTCTGAACTAGCTAGTAAATCACTAATCTTTTCATCCGATGGATGAATACGTGAGTCAATTTGACTTTTATCAGATGGTGTTAAAGAGAAAAAAGCAATCTCAGAAGCTGAAGCAAAGCCAGAAACAAGAAGCAATATACCAGCAAAGATTATAGCAACAACTGCTGATGCAGTAGGAGAATTTACGGTTAAACCGTTAAGAAAAACAGCCAATTGGCATAAATAAGCATCCGGGTCCAAAGAATGTAATTTTAGTTAAACAATATACTCGGTTAAAAGTGACTGATATAATGGTTTATTCAAGCAGTCACATCTATCACTTTTAACTTCATATTATACTTTTAAAAAGGTAAATCATCAGCTGAGTTATCATCACGAGCAGGCTCAACTATAGGTTGAGATTGAGGAGCAGCAGAGCTTGCCGGTTGATTGGGTGCAAACGTTCCTGTTGACGTACCTTTGGGAGTAAGCATTTCCATGTTATCTACAAATATTTCCGTAACATATCGCTTCACTCCAGCCTGATCGTCATACGAACGAGTTCTTATTTTTCCTTCAATATATAATTTATCACCTTTATGCACATATTTCTCTGCTGTCTCTGCCAGACCGCGCCACAAAACAAGATTGTGCCATTCTGTTCTTTCGGGCACCTGCGTTCCGTTAGCCAATGTATAAGCACGCTCTGAAGTCGCTAATGGAAAGCTGGCAACAGCTATACCTGAATCCAAATATCTCACTTCAGGATCTTTTCCTACATTTCCCAACAAAATCACTTTATTTACTGACATAGAATTATTTTTTTAAAAGGTTATTATCAAACATCATTTTGACGTTTCGATGCCAAAATTAAATAGAATAACAACACAATGCAAGAATAAAAGAAACTTTTATAAGAAATTCTCAAAAAAGTTATGCATTAGACGCGACACAGGGTACAACTCCAAATCGGCCATATTAAGCCTGGTATATTTTGATAAAAAATCCATTTTTATATCTTGCGCTTCAAGTTCATAAAAATCAGCATAAATAATTCGGTGCGACAACACATGCTTTGTTTTATTTAGTAGTCTTACATTGACAACTGAATTCTCTTTAAAAATAGAAGCAAATTCTTGTTTACGAATAAAGTCATCTACTGCCAATGCTGTATTACTTTCTATTAAAGGCAACTCATATAAGTTTTTCCATATATCATTTTCTGTTCGTTTATTTAAATAAATATTGCCATTGTCACGAATCAATAAATAATAAAAAAAACGTTCGGATGTCTTCGTTTTATTTTGTTTTATCGGCAAAGAGGAAACCATGTTATGATTAAAAGCAAAGCATCGGTTTTTAAAGGGGCAAACGGTACAGTCTGGCGATAAAGGAGTACATTGAAGTGCTCCAAAATCCATAATTGCCTGATTGTATAATGCAGGCTGAATTTTATCTAGCAAGTCATGTGCTAAAGAAGCAAATATCTTTTTTCCTTTACCCGAATCAATTGGTTCATTAATACCAAAGAATCGCGACAGCACCCTATAAACATTGCCGTCAACGACTGCATGCGGCTGATTATAAGCAAATGAACAAATCGCTGCAGCAGTATAGGTACCAACACCTTTAAGTTTTAGAATATCTTCATATTTTACGGGGAAAACACCGTTCACCGATATGGCAGCTTGATGTAAGTTTCTTGCTCGTGAATAATAACCCAAACCTTGCCAATACTTCAGCACTTCATTTTCCTCTGCTGCTGCCAATGACTCAAGATTAGGGAATCGTTCTATAAATCTTTGATAATAGGCATAACCCTGCGCTACACGCGTTTGTTGTAGAATAATCTCAGAAATCCATATTAAATAAGGATCATTTGTATTCCTCCAAGGCAAATCTCGTTTATGCTCATGATACCACTCTATAAGTAATCGGGCAAACTCTTTTTCCATCAAATAATATTATATTTCATAAAATACGGCTCAAAAATAATACTTTTTTATTGTATGCAACGCATACCAATGCTGTTGATAAAGGAGTTTTTTGGAAAAATGTTCTGCAGATATTTTTTTAGCAACCTAAAAAGCCATATATTTGCATTCCCAAAATTCACGAATTTAATATATAGTATAACAATAATATTTTTTTTAGAAAAAATGACTAAGGCAGATATTGTAAACGAGATTGCAAAGAACACTGGGATTGACAGAGCCACAGTATACAAAACGCTGGAGGCTTTTATGGACTCAGTTGTCACTTCTTTGGCAAGGGAAGAGAATGTTTATCTCCGAGGCTTTGGTAGCTTTATTGTAAAGAAGAGAGCCCAAAAGATAGCCAGAAACATCTCTAAAAACACTACAATAATTATCCCGGAACACAATACGCCGGCATTCAAACCTGCTAAGGATTTTACTGATGCAGTTAGAAAAATATAATAAACAAGAGTATTAACCCATAAAACGTTTTAGCTATGCCAAGCGGAAAAAAGAAAAAAAGACATAAAATGTCTACCCACAAGCGTAAGAAAAGACTAAGAAAGAACAGACATAAAAGCAAAAAATGATTTTTTAGTCTGGTAATCAGAAATAAAGAACAAACTTGTAAAGCTAATGTCTTTCAGGTTTGTTCTTTGTTTAAAGACATTGAGTATGAACAATTAATTCCATTAAGCGTTCATTTTTAATCTAATAATCAGGAAATAGCAGTGACAAGCGAACTAGTAGTAGATGTACAGCCCAAAGAAGTTTCCATTGCTTTGCTCGAAGACAAAAGCTTAGTAGAACTTCAAAGCGAAGGTAGAAATATATCTTTCTCTGTGGGCAATATGTATTTAGGTCGGGTTAAGAAATTAATGCCTGGACTAAATGCCTGCTTCGTAGATGTAGGTTACGAAAAAGATGCTTTCCTTCATTATTTAGACTTAGGACCTCAATTTAACTCACTCGAAAAGTACGTAAAGCAAACTTTAAGTGATAAAAAGAAGCTCGCCCAAATTACCAAAGCAACAATTCTTCCTGATCTCGACAAAGATGGAAGCATCTCTAATGTGCTAAAAGTCGGACAAGAAGTTGTTGTACAAATAGTGAAAGAACCTATTTCAACTAAAGGCCCCAGACTAACTTCCGAGATTTCATTTGCAGGAAGATATCTGGTTTTGATCCCTTTCAATGATAAGGTTTCTGTATCTCAAAAAATTAAATCGAGCGAAGAAAGGGCGCGTTTGAAACAGTTATTAATGAGCATCAAACCAAAAAACTTTGGTGTGATAGTAAGAACAGTAGCTGAAGGTAAACGTGTTGCCGAACTCGACGGGGAGCTGAAAATATTGCTTAAACACTGGGAAGAAAGCATTACCAAAGTACAAAAAGCCACTAAATATCCAACGCTGATTTACGAAGAAACCAGTCGTGCAGTTGCTTTACTACGTGATTTATTCAATCCTTCATTCGAGAACATATTCGTGAATAACGAAGCTGTATACAATGAAATAAGAGATTACGTAGCATTAATTGCACCCGAACGCGCCAATATAGTCAAGCTATATAAGGGTCAGCTGACAATCTTCGATAATTTCGGTATTACCAAACAGATAAAATCTTCGTTTGGCAAGACCGTATCATACAAAAGTGGGGCATATTTAATCATTGAACATACTGAAGCACTTCATGTAGTTGACGTGAACAGTGGCAATAGAACGAAGAATGCTAACGGACAAGAAGCCAATGCATTGGAAGTAAACTTAGGTGCTGCCGATGAATTAGCCCGCCAATTCAGATTAAGAGACATGGGCGGAATTATTGTTATTGACTTCATCGACATGAATGAAGCTGAAAATCGCCAGAAGCTTTACGAACGCATGTGCTCAAACATGCAAAAAGACAGAGCAAGACATAACATTCTGCCTCTGAGTAAATTTGGACTTATGCAGATTACACGTCAAAGAGTTCGTCCAGCCATGGACGTAAACACAATGGAAACCTGTCCAACTTGCTTTGGTAAAGGTACAATCAAATCCTCCATTCTCTTTACGGAATCTCTTGAGAGTAAAATTGATTATTTAGTCAATAAATTGAAGGTTAAAAGATTTTCGTTACACATCCATCCGTATGTTGCCGCTTACATTAATCAGGGTGTATTATCCCTTAAACGTAAATGGCACGTAAAATACGGATTTGGTATTAAAATTATTCCTAATCAAAAATTAGCTTTCCTTGAGTATATCTTTTATGATTCTCAGGGAGAAGAAATTGACATGAAGGAAGAATTGGAAATTAAATAAAAAAGAAGGCTATCTCCAGGGTAGCCTTCTTTTTTATTTATGGAATATTTCGACCACCAAACAAAATCGGTATATTTGCATTAGAATTAATCACAGGTAGATTTTATTGATAATAAAGAAAAACATGAAAGTACTATACTATATCTATCAAATTTGCATTGCTCTGCCAATTTTATTCGTTTTAACCATTCTAACCGCATTGGTAACTATTGTTGGGTCCATACTTGGAGGAGCTCATTTTTGGGGTTATCACCCGGGGAAAATTTGGTCAAGACTAATCTGTATCATGCTGCTAATACCTGTAGAAGTCAAAGGCAAAGAAAATCTTCATAAACGTACGTCTTATGTTTTTGTGCCCAATCACCAAGGAGCATTTGATATTTTTCTCATTTATGGCTTTATTGGTCGTAATTTCAAATGGATGATGAAGAAAAGTCTCAGAAAACTGCCATTTGTAGGAAAAGCATGTCAAAGTGCAGGGCACATTTTCGTTGACAGATCGGGTCCCAAAAAAGTATTAGAAACCATACTGCAAGCTAAAGAATCGCTAAAAGACGGCGTTTCATTGGTTGTCTTTCCTGAAGGAGCCCGTACTTTTACAGGGCACATGGGTTACTTTAAAAAGGGAGCATTTCAATTAGCTGACGACCTGCAACTAGCAGTAGTACCCGTAACCATTGATGGTTCTTTTGAAATATTGCCTCGCACCGGCAAATGGATACACAGGCATAAAATGACATTGACAATACATAAACCGATTGCTCCCCAAGGGAAAGGCAGCAGAAACATTAAGGAAACACTGGAAGAAGCCTATTCTGCTGTAGAAAGTGCATTGCCCGAAAAATATAAAGGAATGATATACAATGCAGATCAAGACTAAATGAACGCGACATTATTGCATGGAAGCATTCTGTTCCATACGGCGATGCTCTTCAATAAGCTGCATATTTTCCTTTGCTTTAGAAACAAATTCTTTAATCATGCAATTATCTTTAAAAGTAACAGGAGCATCTTTCATAATGTCTTGTATTTGAGGCGTCATAACCGGATAAGGTAAATTGCTACATAACATCATAAAAACGCTAGGACCTAATACATTATCGTAATTCGTTGAAATAAACTGCTTAACATATTCATTCATTTCTTTTGCCAGTGCTTCTCCTTCCTTGTTTAACTCTTCATGAATGACTGCGAAATCGGCCCCATTCATTACCATTCTGGCCTCCTTACGTTCCAATTCTTCAATCTTCAGATCCATGGAATTTTTCTTTTCTATGAATTCATACAAGGCATCATTCAAAGGAGTTCCCTTAGCCGACATCTGCGTATTATCGATAGAAATTTTTATGTTTCCATCCTCAACCACTAAAGGCATAATGCTTTCATCATCCATATACAAAGTTACCATCATGATAGAATCAACGGAACCTTTCATCTTAAAAGTGCCATGAACAACTTCTGCGGAATCTAAAGAAAACCATTCACCATTACGTAAAGTCTTTAGAAATAGCTTCTTGCCATCCAGACTAGTCACGGAAGATGTTCCTTCAATTTTGTACTTATTACCACAAGAACTAAGTAATAAAAGCAAAAACAAATATGATAACGGTCTAACTACATTCATTTAGAATATTATTAATTGTGAAATTAAGGATTGAGCAAAATGCAAACACTTACAAATTCTCACTTCATAATTATTATCTGCATACAAAGTTACAATCTAATCGCATTTTACGAAACATTTTTTATTTATTTAAAATTCGTAAGACATATTTCTTTAATAATACTAATTAAGTAAAGGCTATAAACCCATAATTCAATAAGTTTATCTAAATTTGCCTAACGATATTTATTAGTATTCTGTCAATCTATGTTTTGACAATTAATAAAAAGCCATGTTAAAAACCTCTGCTCCCTTCTCAAAACCACTATATGTTATGCTTAAGCCTGCCGGATCAACATGTAATCTGGCATGTGAATATTGTTATTATCTGCAAAAAAAAGAGCTATACAATGAGAGTAGACAACAGATTTTGTCAGACGCATTATTAGAGAAATTCACGGAAGAATATATCGCTTCACAAACTACTCAGGAGGTACTCTTTACTTGGCATGGAGGAGAGCCTACTTTACGCAACCTCCAATTTTACAAAAAGGCTATTGAATACCAAAACAAATATGCACGAGGAAAAATGATCGATAATTGCATTCAAACCAATGCGAGCTTATTGACAGATGAATGGTGCGCTTTCTTTAAGAAGAACAATTGGTTAGTTGGTGTTTCCATTGATGGACCGGAACATGTGCATGACTATTACAGACATGGTATTCATGGAGAGCCAACGTTCCAGAAAGTGATAAGTGGTATAGAACTCTTAAATAAACATGGGGCTCAGTGGAATGCAATGGCCACTATAAATAATTATAATGCCAATTACCCAACCGAGTTCTATCATTTTTTCAAAGAAATTAAATGCAATTACATACAATTCACTCCTGTTGTTGAGCGATTAAGTACTGACGAAGGCAACATGTTATCTACCAATAACAATGAGAAGCCGAACGAACTCGCTCCTTTTTCGGTTAAACCGCAACAGTGGGGTGATTTTTTATGTGCCTTATTCGACTTATGGATAAAAGAAGACGTAGGGCAGGTTTTTATCCAGTTGTTTGATGCCACTTTAGCCAATTGGATGGGAGTTACACCCGGTCTGTGTTCCATTGACGTGAGATGCGGACATGCCGGAGTCATGGAGTTTAATGGAGATATTTATTCATGTGACCACTATGTTTTCCCAGAATATAAGTTAGGCAACATCTATGAAAAGTCAATCGTTGAAATGATGTATGGCCAACGACAATTAGATTTTGGAAGGGCCAAACAAGAAACATTGCCTGAACAATGCAACAGTTGCGAGTTTCTGTTTGCTTGCAATGGCGAATGCCCAAAAAACAGATTTATTGAAACATCCAACGGAGATAAAAGGATGAACTATCTTTGTGAAGGTTACAAAAAATTCTTTCATCACGTGTCACCTTACATGGATTTCATGAAAAAAGAATTGATGAACCAACGAGCTCCCAGCAATGTTATGAATGAATTAGAAAGAATAAAGAGAGAGAATATATAAAATGTTTTTTATTAAATTAATTTACAAATGAACAAATTTAAGCTCTATTTGCTGGCACTTCTTGTGCTGGTTTTATCTCCCGCAAAAGCGGATGAGGGCATGTGGTTATTGCAGTTGATGCAAGAACAACATTCTATTGATATGATGAAGAAGCAGGGATTGAAATTGAATGCAACCGATTTGTACAATCCCAACGGAGTATCATTAAAAGATGCTGTCGGAATCTTCGGACGAGGTTGTACTGGTGAAATTATCTCATCGGAAGGTTTGATTTTAACAAACCATCATTGCGGTTATTCTTCTATTCAACAACATAGCTCGGTGGAACACGATTACTTGACTGACGGTTTTTGGGCCACTTCCAGAGACAAAGAATTACCCACACCGGGGTTGACTTTTACATTCATTGAACGAATTGAAGATGTTACAGATATTGTAAATGCAAAAATTGCATCAAAGGAAATTACTGAAACGGAATCTTTCACAGGGAAATTCCTGACTGCACTCGCTCAAGAGTTGTATGACAAAAGTGATTTGAAAGGGAAAAAAGGGATTGTTCCTCAGGCACTACCCTTTTACGCAGGTAACAAATTCTATATGTTCTACAAGAAAACATATACCGACGTACGTATGGTTGCCGCTCCTCCCTCCTCGGTAGGTAAATTCGGAGGTGAAACCGACAACTGGATGTGGCCTCGCCATACAGGTGATTTCTCCATGTTCCGTATCTACGCAGATGCCAATGGTGAGCCTGCCGATTATAGTGCAAGTAACGCTCCGTTAAAAACCAAGAAACATCTTGCTATCAACATCAAAGGACTTAAAGAAGGTGACTATGCCATGATTATGGGATTCCCCGGCAGCACTAGCCGATACCTGACCGTATCTGAAGTCAAAGAACGTATGGAGGCAACCAACTCACCTCGCATTCGTATTCGTGGAGTGCGTCAGGATGTACTAAAAGCAGAGATGAATAGCAGTGATAAAATTAGGATTCAATATGCCAACAAATATGCAGGATCATCTAACTATTGGAAGAACTCCATTGGTATGAACAAAGCTATTATTGACAATGATGTTTTAGGAACAAAAGCCGAACAAGAGTCTAAGTTTGCACAATTCGCTAAAGAAAAGAGCAACGATGAATACTCAAAAGTAGTAAAACTGATTGATGAAACGGTTGCAAAATCATCTCCATTAAAATACCAGAGAACTTGTTTGACCGAAGCTTTCCTCATGGGAATTGAATACAGCGCACCTTTTACGACATTCGATACCATGCTAAAAGCTATTGAAAATAAAGATAAGGCTAAGGTTGATTCATTAAAGGATAATTTCCGAAAGGCTTTTGAAAGGATTCACAATAAAGATTACGATCATGAAGTTGACCGTAAAGTAGCTAAAGCATTATTCCCGCTTTATGCAGAAATGATTCCGGCTGATCAACGTCCTGATATTTACGGATTTATTGAAAAAGAATACAAAGGAGATTTCAATAAATTTGTTGATGATATGTATAGCAACAGCATCATGTCAAGCAAGGAGAACTTGGAGAAGTTCTTAAGCAAACCCAATAAAAAAGCATTGGAATCTGACTTGGCAGCACGTTACTATCGCTCGGCATATAACAAGTTCACAGAAATCAATAAACAACTCAATCCATTGGCCGATGAACTTGAGCTTCTGCATAAAACATACGTTAGAGGCTTAGGAGAAATGAAAGCTCCTGTTCCTTCTTATCCTGATGCAAACTTCACCATTCGTTTGACTTATGGTAATGTGAAATCATACAGTCCAAGAGACGGCGTACACTATAAGTATTACACTACAGCAAATGGAATTCTAGAGAAAGAAAATCCCGAAGATCGTGAGTTTGTTGTTCCGGCTAAATTAAAAGAGCTAATTCTAAAGAAAGATTTTGGTCGTTATGCTCTTCCTAACGGTGATATGCCCGTATGTTTCCTAACAACCAATGACATTACAGGCGGTAACTCAGGCAGTCCGGTAATCAATGAGAACGGAGAGTTAATAGGGTGCGCTTTTGATGGTAACTGGGAGTCATTGAGTGGAGATATCAATTTCAACAACGAATTGCAAAGATGTATCAATCTGGATATTCGTTATGTTCTTTTCATCGTTGAAAAGCTTGGAAACTGTGGTCACTTGATTAACGAAATGACCATTATTGAGTAACTACAATTATTTAATATAATAACATGATCAAAAGAATTCTATATATCCTTATTCTGTCGGGCAGTACATTACTTCAAGCGAATGCTGATGAAGGAATGTGGATGCTAACTGATCTCAAGCAACAGAATGCGGTTGCTATGATGGAACTAGGACTTGAAATTCCGATCGACCAAGTGTATAACCCCAACGGCATCTCGTTAAAAGATGCCGTTGTACACTTTGGCGGAGGATGCACCGGAGAAGTTATATCGTCTGAAGGCCTTGTTCTCACCAACCATCATTGCGGCTATGGGGCTATTCAGCAACACAGTAGCGTGGAGCACGATTACCTGACCGATGGTTTCTGGGCCATGAACCGTAACGAGGAATTGCCGTGCAAAGACCTAACCATTACCTTTATCGATCGTATTCTTGATGTAACAACTTATGTAAATGAGCAATTAGCAAAAGATGAAGATCCTAACGGAACCAATTATTTATCACCCAAATACTTGGAAACGGTAGCCGACAGATTCGCAAAAAAAGAAAATATTGAGATAACTCCAGCCACTAAGCTAGAACTAAAAGCTTTTTATGGAGGAAACAAATATTATCTGTTTATTAAAACTGTATACAGCGACATACGTATGGTAGGTGCCCCTCCTTCTTCTATCGGGAAGTTTGGAGCAGATACCGACAACTGGATGTGGCCCAGACATACAGGAGATTTCTCTATATTCCGAATCTATGCTGATAAAAACGGTAAACCGGCTTCATACTCCAAAGACAACGTTCCTTTGAAAGTAAAAAAGCATCTAACAATCAGCCTGGCCGGAATTCAGGAAGGTGATTTTGCTTTTGTGATGGGCTTTCCGGGACGCAACTGGCGGTACATGATTTCCGACGAAGTAGAAGAACGCATGCAAACAACCAACTTCATGCGTCATCACGTTCGTGAAGCACGTCAGGAAGTACTCATGGAACAGATGCAGAAAGACCCTGCCGTTCGCATTCATTATGCTAGTAAATATGCTTCATCGGCTAACTATTGGAAAAATGCCATCGGCATGAATGAAGGACTGGTTCGATTGAAAGTATTGGACACCAAAAAGCAACAACAAGAGCTACTATTGGCAAAGGGAAAAGAGAAAGGCGACGATTCCTATCAAAAAGCTTTTGACGAAATACGCAGCATCGTAGCACATCGCAAAGATGCCATGTATCATCAACAAGCTCTGGGCGAAGCATTGGTTACGGCGCTCGACTTTATGAAAATACCTTCTACTTCAGCTTTGCAGGAAGCCTTGCATAAGAAAGACAAGGTCCAAATTGCTGAAGCTAAAGCTAAACTTCAAGAAGAAGCGAAAAAGTATTTCGAGTCAGTACCCTACCCCCAAGTTGAAAACTTAGTAGGAAAACGAATGCTCGCGACTTATGCTGGATATATTCCGGCTCAACAACGTATCAGCATTTTCAATGTCATCAATGACCGTTTTAAAGGGAATACAGATGCCTTTGTTGATGCATGTTTTCGTTATTCCATATTCGGTTCAGAAGCAAACTTCAATAAATTCATAGCCAAACCTTCGGAAAAAGTTTTGGAGGGAGACTGGATGATTCTCTTTAAAAACTCCATTACCAACGGACTTTATCAGACAGCCTTGGCCATGAAAGATGCCAATCAGAATTATGATGCCGCCCATAAAGTATGGGTCAAAGGTATGATGGATTTAAAACTTGAGCAAGGAAAACCCATCTACCCGGATGCAAATTCAACTTTAAGGCTCACTTATGGTAAAGTAGCCTCGTACGAACCGTCAGACGGAGTAGTATATGAATACTATACTACATTAAAAGGAGCGATGGAAAAAGAAGATCCTGCCAATTGGGAGTTCGTTGTTCCTGAGAAATTAAAATCCTTGTATACAGCCAAAGACTTTGGCCGATATGCCATGAAAAATGGAGAAATGCCTGTTTGCTTCATTATCGACACCGATAATACAGGAGGGAATTCAGGTAGTCCGGTTTTCAACAGTAAAGGAGAACTTATTGGAACCGGTTTTGATAGAAACTACGAAGGATTAACTGGCGATATAGCTTTCCGACCTTCATCACAAAGAGCCGCTTGTGTAGACATCCGATACACTTTATTCATTATTGAAAAGTATGCCGGAGCCTCACATCTCATCAATGAACTGACTATCAAAGAATAGTCACAGCACATGTTCTGGTTGAAGATTATACAAAATCTTCAACCAGATACATGTCATTTACCAATTCTTCCATAACCTGTTGCAGGTTAAGAACAGCTTCTTCGGGTGAATCACCGTAAGCGTTGCATTGCATATTAAAAGACAGCCAGGCAAAATAACCTCCGTCTGACGTACGTTCAAGTACGTAATCTTCTCTCTTCAGTCTCATATTGATACGTATTTAGAAAATTCTGGAAAAGTAATAATGGATTGAGGATTCATGAGCTCCTCAAGCTCGTTGACTATAACTCGCTCGCTACTACGAACCCAATAAATAAATTCAGAGTTTGGCCGATAACTTGAAGCAAAACGTTGCAAGGCCTCCAAGTCGAAAGAATCGGAAACAATTCCAGCTCCAGCCATAGCGGCATCGTGTGCATTACAATCTTGTTCGATATGAGCCGGCACCATCAGTACCGGTTTCCCTAAATACATGGCTTCGCAAACTGATTCAAACCCCGCTGTAGTAGCATAGGCTTTACAACCTGCCATTGAATTCATAAATTTAGTATCGTCAATCTGATGAAAAGTCAGCGTTTCATCCATTCGGGTTGTCTCATCAGCATCGGCTTTGTCCCAGAAAAAGTGCAAAGGCACATCGGGATACCCCTCATGAAAAGCCATAACACTATCTGCAAAGCCCGCATTTACCATATATCCGTGTATGTAGTCCCCATTATCAGCCTGTACAGAAGTAATCTCTTTGCGTAATAAGGGAGGCACCACCGTTATTCTCTGTTCCTCATCTTCAGGCATATCTTGAAAAGAAAGAGCCAATCGCTTCATGCTGCCTATACTGGTTATTCTCGTAAAAAGACGCAGCATAGCCAATTGAGACATACTTTTTTGAGGGAACTCAAAATCTTTATGTAAAAACAGGTATTGATGACCGATGCAAATATAAGGGGCAGAAGGTTTGAAAAGAGCATAAGTTAATCCGGTTAGAAGTTCGTAGAAGTTTATAATGACTTCTGCCCCACTCTGTTTGATACGTTTTTGTATGTAGTACATGCTTCGTAAATATTCGGGCACCTTCATTGCATTGTAAAGTGCACTCCGTCCAATACTAGCACGTTTATTTTCTGCTGTCGGCAGGAAATTGGGACTAATAAATCGTTTGACCGGCGCTTTAACGTTGCGGTTAAAGAACCCCGGTAATCGGCGACTATTGCTTTTACCAACCAGAATTTCTACCACCTCGTGTCCGTTGCGCAACAGCATTTCCTCCATTGCAAGTGCCTGAGTGAAGTGTCCTCTTCCTTCACCTTGAACTATAAACAAGAATTTCATGACGCAATTGTTATTAATTTATCGACTACAGCCAGCTCCTCCTGAAAAGCAGTTACCCGGTAATCGGCCCTATCGAAATACTTCACTTCCCAATTACCATTCTCATCTTCAGTCAGCGCCGATAACGTTTCAACCCAATCACCCGAGTTTAAATAGTGAATACCATCATAATAACAGTTTTCAGGATGATGTATGTGCCCGCAAATAACTCCATTGCACTTCTTTGATTTGGCCAGATTAACCAATTCCTTCTCGAAGTCGGACACATAAGAAACGGCAGATTTCACTTTATGCTTAATCTTCTGTGAAAGAGAATAATAAGGTTTACCTTGCTTCAGACGGTAAGCATTGTATACTTTATTGACCCACAACAGAAAAGAATAGCCCGTGTCACCTAACATAGCCAACCATTTCATCTGAGTGGTGACAGTATCAAATATATCTCCATGCGTAATATAGTATCGTTTTCCTTTGCTTTCATAAATGCAATCTTTTACAATCTTCACATTATAGAAATTAAGCGGAGCAAGGGCGTCGAGAAAGTCGTCGTGGTTACCACGCACGTAAATAACTTCAGTTCCAAAGTTCTCCATCATTTTCATGATAACCTTGAAAAACTCTGTATGTTTAGCCTTCCATCTGTGTAATCCGCTTTTTTTAAGATGCCAGCCGTCAATAATATCTCCATTCAAAATCAGTTTGTCACAGTTAACTGATTTCAGGAAAGCAGTCACTTCTTCCGTTTTTGCATGTGGGCTTCCCAAATGAATATCTGAAAGAACCACTGTAGGATAATAAGTTCGTGAATACATACGTTTTATATTTTACTTATGCAAAAATCACACATATAAATTACAAGATGATGACTGCGGCGTTACTATCACGTGAACATTCTCTTTGATGAAACGTTTTTATACTAAAATAACTTGATTGCAGTCTCGGCTGCCTAACAATTAAAATAAATAGAAATGGAAAAGTTCGATGCACTCATAAAATCAGATAGTCCTGTCTTAGTAGATTTCTTTGCTGAATGGTGTGGACCGTGTAAGTCTATGAAGCCCATTCTTGAAGAAGTAAAAGCTGACATTGGTGAAAAGGCCAGAATCATAAAGATAGACGTAGATAAATTTGGAGAGTTGGCCGACAAATATCGTATTCAGTCAGTGCCAACCTTTATACTCTTTAAAAACGGCGAATCATTATGGAGACATTCCGGTGTCATTCAAGCAAAAGAATTGAAAGAAATTATCAAACAACACATATAATAACGAAGAATGAAAAAAGTAATTATGGCATTTGCCCTGGTATTGATTTCGGCTCTTTGTTTTGCCGGCAATCAGCAGACAAAAGCAAGTAAAGACAGTACTAACAGCGGGCAAGTAGTTGTTATGGACAAGAATATGTTCATCAACGATGTATTCGATTACCAGAATACACCCGATTGGAAATACAAAGGTAAGCTTCCAGCTATCATTGACCTGTATGCCGATTGGTGTGGCCCTTGCCGCATGGTTGCCCCTATTATGAAAGAACTGGCAAAAGAATATAAAGACAAAATAACCATTTATAAAGTAAATGTAGATAAAGAAAAAGAGCTGGCCGCTTTGTTTCAAGCAACCAGCATTCCTCTTTTTGTCTTTATACCTATGGAAGGAGAACCTCAACTATTCAAAGGTGCTGCCGATAAAGCAACCTACAAGAAAGCTATTGACGAGTTTTTGCTAAAGAATAAATAATAACTCTTTCAAGAGTTACTACCTGCCACATCATCAAAATGCTCCACTGCCCATGCCGTCAGGCCAAGTATGTGGGGCATTAATGATTTACCTACCTCTGTTAACGCATATTCCACACGAGGAGGTACTTCAGGGTAAACCGTTCTGGTTATTAAGCGGTCTTCTTCCAGACGTTTTAAAGTCGTAGACAGCATTTTCTGTGAAATATCAGCCATTTCACGCTGAATTTCACTAAAGCGAAGAGTTCCTCCCTTATCTAATATATATAATATCAGCATAGACCATTTATTTCCAAAACGGTCAATTACGTTGCGTATAGGACATGCAGAGTATTCTTTAGGTACTATTTTCATTGCTTTATCTATTATAACTATTAGTCAATAACAAAGAGAATCCACCAAAGAAACTATCCCAATAATAATGGAAGCAACTCCTCAATGGAAAAAATATAATCACGAGAAGAGTCAATCTTCTCCGGTTTTATATTCTCCGGATAACCTTGCACGGTGTGGCAGCCTAAGCTCAAAGCCGGTAAGATATCATTCTTAGTAGAATCACCAATCACCACCACCTCTTCGGGACGAAAACCGGCCCGTTGAATAGCCAATTCCCATAATTTAGGATCGGGTTTGCGAACCCCTTCAATGGTCGAATCGGTGATTGACCGGAAACAATCGGCAATGTTCAAGTCGGTTGCAATGCGACGAATGTTACCATAATAATTGGAAACAAGTAGTAAAGTGTATTTCTCAGACAGTTTACGCAATACCGGTTCATTCCGCCTTACGTATCCCGCCGAATAATCGGTAACCCACTCTGCCACATGTTTAGGAAGTTCCTCTCTGTTATAAAGAGTGTCATCCAAAACCTTCCGTTCAATTAAATGAGCCGTTTGCAAGTGTGTTTTAAACAGCTGAGTTTCCAACAATGAATGCTCCTTATTTACCAACTGTTGAGATTCCATCTGGCGTTCGCCGTAAACATACGACTCATAAAAGACATCTCTGTCCAAAGGTTTACCCAGCACTTCCGCGTACGCCATTAAATAGATATCCAACCAATGCAGGAAAGGCGCATCCAGTGTACCGCCAAAATCAAATGCCAAAGCTTTTATCGTCGATAAGTTTTCTGCAATCATATTTTAATTATCCGTTTTTTTAATATTACCAATCTTCATAAGCGCTAAGCCTATCACGATCCAGAAAAGTTCACGAACCCGTGTTATAAGCGCAGTATAAACGCCATAAGCACCCGAAAGAGACAAACCTCCTACGGCTAGCGCAAAGCCACCTTCGCGTCCTCCCAATTGCATGGGCATAAAAAAGAGAAGGTTAGCCAACAAAGAAGAAAAAGCAACGATTAAGATACAGCCTAAGAAACTAACGTCGGTTGTGAGCACGTTGAGAATAAGCCATACCTCCACACACGATACAACGCGCGCTAAAAACTCCAGTGACAAAGCTCCGTAAAACGAACTTTTTCGCTGGCTATGCAGCAAAGCAACCTGTTTGTCAATCGTTTCAAGTTTATCTTTGTGTTTATCGGCGATACGGGCTGCATATTTTTTCAGATACGGGATGTGACTGCACAAACGCACAAAAGCCACAGCCATTCCATGCCTATATCCTTTAACAAAAACCATAATCAGAAACAAACAAAGAGCAGAAATCAGTCCCAATATAATAGCCATGAACATATTAACCGGAAACAAGAACAGGTAAAGAAACACAGAAGCCAGCCAAAAACAAAAATGAGAAAAGATGTGCATCATCACATATAGAATGACCGATGACGTAGCTCTTTCCACTCCCAAATAAGGAGTCAACTCCATGATTCGATAAGGCTCTCCTCCCATCAGTCCCACAGGCGTGACGTAATTGAGCGCAAAGCCCGATACGGTAAACTTGTAAACCCTTAAAAAAGAAACCGGACTTGGTTTTCCGCCTCTGATAATAACAAACCAAGAAAGCGCATTAATGAAATAAATGACCAGCCACAACAGCAATACAAGCGGCAAATAGCCTCCTGCCCGCTTCAAATTGTTCCAAAGCTCATCATACTTCATATCGAATGAAAAGAGCATGATAACCACTACCAAAACTCCGAACACCAAAAATACATTTCTAAATTTACTGCTCATCGTTCAATCAACCGTTTCTATTTTCTTCAATAAACGACTACACAATGATTCGTGACGTACCACCATGTAAACCAACAAGATGTTCAGCACAGTAAGTTCAAATACAAAATAAACCCACGGCATACCCATAAACAAAGAGATGAAAAGAACAATGACACGGGTGTTGAAAGACAAAATATTAGTGTACTTCATCAAAGGCAAACTACCGTTTCTAAATTCCTGTCTGATGTTTTCGGGAATAGTCTCACCGTACTTCTGACGCAATACGGCAAAAAACTGTTGAAAACAAGGCGAACTTTTCTCCTGTCCGGCAGTGTAATTACCATAAAACCAAAGAAAAGTCTTCTTCACAAAGTGGTTACTCCAAGACAAAGAACGAAACAGTTCGCGCTGCTGCTGAGAGTTATCCAGTTCACTACCACTCTTCCCTTTCAAGAAGAACAAATGAATATTTCTATAATAATCGGCCATAGCCGCTTGCTTGCTGTGAAAATAACCCGTTATGGCAGCCAATGCCCAAATGTGCCATGAATGCTCCGGAGTTAATCGCAAACAAATGGCAGCGTAAATGGAGATAAACCAAAAATCGCCCGATACCCCATCGAGGATACGGCCAATTTCAGACTTCTGTCCGGTCATGCGCGCAAGCTGCCCGTCGGCACTATCATACATATTGGCCCAAATGAGCAAACCCATGCCCAAAACATTGTACCACAGATTATCAAAATAAAACATAATACCCGCTGCCACACCCAAGAAGATGGAGAACAACGTTACCTGATTGGGCGAAATACGCATTCTGTTAAACAAAAGCGCCCACTGATAACCTACCGGACGGTAAAACACCAAGTCGATAAACTCTTCCGTATCAGTCGATTTCAGTGAAGACTCAATAGAAGGTTTTTTCTTTGAATTATCTGTACTCATCAATCATTTGAATTACACGGTTAGCGATTTCCCGTGATGCCTCTTCGCGACAAGGAGCAAAACTAGGCCAATCGTTGAAATCAATAATACGCATCTCTCCATCGGGAGATACAATGCAATCGCCTCCATAGACCACCACCTTCAATACGTCGGCGGCTCTATTGCAAATATCTTGCAGCTCATCCGCTCTAAACGGAATGCCCTTGGGGTGTCCGTTAATAGCTTCGTGCCCAAATTTACTATGATTTTCATTAAAAGGATAAAACCAATGAAAGAAATTTGTTCCCGCCACACCGTAGAACTTAACCAAATCACCCTTCAGGTGTTCGTTAACCACAGCACGCTGTATTCCTCTTAAAGCATATTCAGAAAGCAAACCGATAAGTTCTTCCCGCGTGCGAACGTAAGAAACATCCTCACGGTGTATGGCATGAAAGTCGCCCCTTTTCACCCAGCACGGCATAAAAGATTCCCCTTCGGGTATGTAGTCAGACACATCATCGTGCGTGTTCATAATGTAACTTTTCGGATGTGGCACCTCGTGCTCCATCAGCAAGCGCGTCATCTTTTCGCGCGTACAATTCTCTATACCGAAAGCCGAATTGATAGCCAGACAACCTTTGGATTCAAAATCCTGTAATTTCTTCATCGATTGAAGATTGCGAAGCATGGTCATTGCCACTTTCTCTTCAATACCATTACTAAGGAACTCCTGTTCCGTATACATATTTACTTGATAGCCGGCTTTCTCCAGCCAACGGGCCGTAGCCGAAAAAATAGCAGCATCGTTCCCTACATGATTGGGAGAATAGACCGTTGCACGCTGAATACCGGCAATAGATACTAACTTCATTTTTACTTCATTTCATTTAAAAACAACTCAGCCTTTTGAATATCGCTCGCATGATCCACATCAATGATTTTAGAGAAAGGGTGCGCTTGCACCTTTAATCCGCTATAAACTATTTTACGTTGAAAATTACGCATACGCGATACACCTTCGTCAACAGCTTCCTGAAGCAAATTGAGCACTTTGTTATTGAAACAATACACACCTCCCGAAACATAACGACAGCCTTCGTAAGCTGTATCAACAAAATCAATAACCTTCAGATCATCGTCTGTTTTCACATATAGCGGTTTCTCATCATCAATGTAATCAGTTACCGCCATCAGTGCATCATGTTCGTTATCTGCTTCAAAGGCGCGAATATACGCAGAAAATTCCAACGGAGAAAAAATTGGATCAATTGTTGTGAGGCACAACTTGGTTCTGTTAGGGATCAGCGAAGCCAATTCGTGAAAGCTATGCAAAGAATCGGGCGTCGATTTGATGAGTACATGCAAGGGTACAGGAAGTTTAAGCTGCTTTACATGCTCGTGCACATCGGTCATTTCTTCATTGATGATGATGCTAATTGATTCCGCCCTATTGGCCAGGAAAATAGATATAAGCCTATCGAGCATGGCGGTGCCATTAAGGCGCAACAACGGCTTTGACGTTTCAATGCCTTCGGCAGCTAATCGCGAACCTTGTCCGGCCGCAATAATTGCATATTCCATATAAACGGATTAAGAGTTCAATTATCAATTCAAAAACAAAGGGGAAAAACTCAAAGAAACCGGTTCTTTAGTTCTCCCCTTTATATGTTCAGGTCAGACTCAATTGCCCTACCCTCAATTAATCTAAGTAATCGATTGTTTCTTCACCAATCATTTTGCGAAGAGTGTTCTTCAACTTGGTATACTGAATAAACAAATCGTGTTCGGGAATGTGATCAAAGTCGTGCATAGGACTCTTGAAGTAGAATGACAACCAGCTTTGAATGCCCGACATGTTAGCACGTTGAGCCAAGTCAGCGAACAACACAAGGTCAAGTACCAGCGGAGCAGCCAAGATAGAATCACGGCAAAGGAAATCCACTTTCAGCTGCATGGGGTAACCCATCCATCCTACAAGGTCAATGTTATCCCATCCTTCTTTGTTATCCTTACGTGGAGGATAATAATTGATACGTACTTTGTGGTAAATGCTTCCGTAAAGTTCAGGATACAATTCCGGTTGCAAAATAGTGTCGATAACCGACAGCTTGCTCACCTCTTTTGTCTTGAATGAATCCGGATCATCAAGAACTTCTCCGTCTCTGTTACCAAGGATGTTGGTAGAGAACCATCCGTCCAATCCCAGCATACGAGTTTTCAACATCGGAGCAAGAACAGTCTTCAACATAGTCTGGCCGGTTTTGAAGTCCTTACCGCAGATAGGCACATTTTTTTGTGCAGCAAACTCCCACATAGCAGGCATGTCAACACACAAGTTAGGAGCACCCATAATATAAGGAGCACCTTCGGCAATAGCAGCGTAAGCATAACACATACTTGGAGCAATTTTCTCCGTATTGTTTTCTTTCATTGCTTTTTCGAAAGCCGCCAATGACTGATGTTCATCACACAAAGGAATGTATATTTCAGTACTTGCAGCCCAGATAACCACTACACGGTCACAATTGTTAGCAGCTTTAAAGTCGCGTATATCCTGACGGATCTGTTCAGCCATTTCCCAGCGGGTAGCAGCCTGTTTAACGTGAGTTCCGTGAAGACGTTTCACCCAGTTCTGGTCGAAAGCAGCTTTCATCGGTTTGATAGCCTGCAGTTCTTCTTTCACGCCATCCAGATCTTTTTGCACCAAAACCTCAGCATGCTGAGCAGCTGCATACACATCATCTTCAAAGATATCCCATCCACCAAATACCAAATCATTAAGATCTGCCAATGGAACTACATCTTTAATTTTAGGAAAACGATTTTCATTCCTTTTGCCCAAACGGATGGTTGCAAGTTGAGTGATAGATCCGATAGGTTTTGCAAGTCCTTTGCGAACTGCCAAGGTACCTACAACTGCAGTGGAAGATACAGCACCACCTAATCCGACTAATAATATCCCTAGCCGACCTTTTGCCGGTTGAATTTCCTGTTTCATTTTTCTTATCGTTTTATTATTTGTTGATATAATAGTGACAAAAGTATAGAATCAATATCAGCGCGAAAAGTTCTATATGTAGTCTAAAGTAGCCGAAAACTCTTATTATCAGGAAATTTAATAAAAAGATGTTATATAACAGCATTACGGGGAAAGCACAAAAAGCAAAGCGCTAACGTTCATTTTACTGCGAGAAATGAATACGAAAACGAGTGATTCCGTCGTGGTATGTCCTTAACGAAAACGTACATCCGTGCCGGGTAAGTATTTCTCGAATCAGTATCAGTCCGATACCCTGCCCATTTGGTTTGGTAGAGAAAAACGGACTAAAAAGTTTATCTTCCACCTCTTTGGATATTCCCTTTCCGTTATCGGCAATCTCTATATCGCCGTTGCCGGATGTAGTAATGGTAATTACCCCTTCCTGCCCGATACTTTCGGCCGCATTCTTTATGATATTCAGCAACACCTGTTCAAAAAGAGCACCGTCGACCATCAGCAGGGGCATTTTCTCAAATTTAGATAGAATCTGAATGTTTCTTTCGTTACACATTCCCTGCATAAAGCGCACGCACGAAGTCAATATTTCATTTAAATCAGTAGGAGAAAAACTAGGATCGGGTATCTTTACCACATCCGCAAAGCGAGTAATGAAATGACTCATGGAGAAGCAGCGATCGATGCAAACACGCAATACTTCAGTCAGCTCGGCACTGTCTTCCTGAGTAGAGAAAGCCTGCTCTAGTGTGTCGAGCGTGGAAGTTATTCCTGCCGTGGTATTATTCACCTCGTGCGCAATCATTCGAATCACCTTCTCATACGCTTTCTTTTCCGCCTTGATCACCTCATCCGTCAGCACCTCAATCAAGAAGAAAGGATGATGGAAACCGCGGTCGATAAAGGAAGAGTGAGTGCACTTATAAATACTTGAATCGTTGAGCCTCACGGTAACAGTTCCCTGTCGGGGTATCTTTGACAATTCAACGCTCAGAATCGAATCAACTTCGGTTAACTTTTTACCAATCACTTCCTCGGGAAGCACGCCCATAAACCGGGCCGCCATGGGGTTAATCTGCGTCAACTCCTCGTCTAGGCTCAGAATAACCACGCCCATGGGCGAGGCATTAATCAGCAAGTCCAGGAAGTGATTTTGTTCACGCAGGCGCAAACGTTCATTCTTGAGCTGATCCATCATGCGGTTGAACACATTGACCACCTTATCGGCCTCGTGTTGCCCCACACTACTCAGGCGACTGCTGAAATCCTGTTCGCGTAGCAATTCCATGCCATTGCCTATAATTTGCAATGGCTTAATTACCTTGCGATAAAAAAGCCACAACAGAATAAAAGCAAAAAGCACCAGCACCTCCGTCACGTAAAACAACACGGAGCCGCTGCTGGCCATCTGATAAATAAGCAAGCCCAGTATCAAGACCAACAACAAGGCGAAAATGCCAAATATGACTTTCAATCTCATAAGCCGCTAGCTGTTTACGCTAATGCCATACTTCTCGAGACGACGATACAGAGCTGCCCTGCTTATTCCCAGAGCAATGGCCACCTGACTCAGGTTGCCGTTATGTAATTGCAACGTATGCAGTATGGTTCTTCGTTCAATTTCCTCTAGCGTAAGTCCGTTGAGGTTTGCCGATGCCTCGCGTGACGAATCAATGCGTTGATACTGCGCCTCAAAATCGGCCGCTTCTAAAACCGGTTTCATGTTCATCAGGATGGTTCTTTCAACCAGATTCTTTAGTTCACGAATATTGCCCGGATAAGGAAGACGCATCAGGAATTGCATGGCATCGGGAGAAAACTCCACCGGCGGCAGTCCGTTCTGCTTCATTTGTTTGTCGGCAAAGTAACGCACCAGCAACGGAATGTCCTCTTTCCGCTCGCGCAGAGCCGGCAAATGAATGGTAATTAAGTTGATGCGATAAAACAAATCTTCCCGAAAAGAGTGCTCACTCACCATTTTGCGCAGATCGGCATTGGTGGCACTCACCACCCGGATATCCGTTTTTCGGGGACGGCTGTCGCCCAGCACCTCAAAAGTCTGGTCCTGCAACACACGCAATAACTTAACCTGGCACGAAGGATCCAGATCACCAATCTCGTCGAGAAAGATAGTACCCTTGTCGGACATTTCAAAACGCCCCGTCCTATCGGTCGTTGCATCGGTGAAAGCCCCTTTCTTGTGCCCAAACATTTCACTCTCGAAAAGGCTTTGCGAGATACCGCCCAGATTCACTTTCACAAAGTTCTTCTTTGCCCGCGGACTGTTCATGTGAATAGCCTCGGCAATCAGTTCCTTTCCCGTGCCACTTTCACCGGTAATGAGAACCGACGCATTGGTTTTGGCAATTCGCCCCACCATGTTGAGCACATTCATCAGCGCCGGCGATTTACCTATTATATTAGAGCGCAGAAGCGTTGTCTCGGCCGGTGCATCCTCTTTTTGCTCGTTCATTTCCGCTGTCAGCTTCAGCGCCGTTTCAATGCGTTGCAACAAAGCCGCGTTGTTCCAAGGTTTGGTGATAAAATCAAAAGCACCCGCCTTCATTCCCTCCACTGCCAGTTGAATGCTTCCCCAAGCCGTCATCAGTATGACCGGCACCTGCGGATAAAAGACCTTGACCTGTTTCAACAGCACAAGCCCCTCCTGCCCTGTGGTGGTGAGCGAAAAGTTCATGTCCATTAGTACCAGCCGGGGTTCCGTAACACGTACAAACTGAATGGCCTCGGCAGGAGTCGAAACAGCATGCACCTCGAAACCGGCCCGTTTGAGCATAAAGCTCAGCGAAGAACGTACGGCAGAGTCATCATCAATTACCAGAATCATAAAGAATTAAATTAATAAGATTACAAACAAAATTAGGAAAGTTCTTTCATTGGAACTAATTTTAAGTGCAGAAAGTTACCAAAAGCGATTAAATTCATTGTTTACGTATCACATCATCAAAGTCGGCAGTCAGTTCGGTGTTGGAACGGAAGTCCCACAACGTAACACTCCTTATCTGATAATAATAGTACCAATAATAGTAAAGCTCGGATATACGCTTTTGGCGCGCCTCATCTTTGGCCGCTTGCGCATCATTCAAGTCGAGCGTATTTATTTTACCTATCAAAAACGTTTCTATACTTGTTTTGTAACGCTGCTGTGCAATGGCATCGGCCTCGTGAGCAATGGACAACTGCTGTGCCTGGTTATTGAAATGCTCCACCAGCAAAAAGATATCCTGATTGAAATTAATCTGTTCTTGTTTGATGCGCGAACTGATCACCTCACGGTTACTTTGCGCCACCTTCACCTTACCCCTGCGCTTGCCCCAGTCGAGTATCGGAATCTTCACTCCAACCTCCACCACACTGTTGTCCTTCAATCCCTTGTAAGCCGATGAAAGCGTATGGTCCAGTCCGCTATAACCCACACTGGCAAAGAGGTCTACGCTGCGCAAATTACCTTTTGCAGTAGCTACCTCATAATCGGCTTCCAGCTGACGGCGGCGAATGTTTTGAGCAAACGCATTACGTTCCAATGCCTTTTGCAACACGCGGTCGTAATTGATAGACAGATCGGGTACCGATTCGGGCAATACAGGTTGCAACGTTACCTCCTCGGATAGACCCAAGAAAGCCCTGAGTTGAAACATTTTAGCATTGAGATTACTGTTGGCTGTTGTGACCGCCGCTTTGGCGTTGAGCGCTGAAAGTTTCAGTTGCAGCAATTCATTCTCAGAAATCTGCCCCATTCTTCGTTTGGCTCCCGCCACCTCATACAACCTGTCGGCGTTTTGCTGGTTTTGCAAAGCCGTGGTCAGCACCTCTTTGGCTAATAATAGTTCAAAGAAATAAGAGATGGCTTTCATGGTTACGCCCTCCGTAGCCGATATGAATTCAGCTTTTGCCTCCTCGTAGCGCACGGGTTCAATGCGTCTGTTCCACTTCAGATTATTGATGCCGAACAAAGGTTGGGTAAACTCCACGCCAACGGGAACGGACATGAACTGCTTGCTGCCGTCGGTGCCCAACTGTCGGATGTAGTCGAGCGAAGAGGTAAGGGACAGTTTTCCACCGGTCAGCCAGATGTTCTGGTCGACCGACAAAACGCCCGAAAGTCCCATGCTGTTGTTGCGCACAAAAGTATAGGAGCCGTCGGACTGCTGGTAGGTGCTGTACGACTTCTTATAGCTGGGCAACGTGCCGGTGAGGTTTACCTCGGGCAACAAATCGGCTTTGAACGTGCGGTATTCCCAATAAGATGTTTTCAGTTTATTAAGCACCACGGCCGCGTCGACAGATTGTGTGCGCGCCAGTGCAATGGCTTCCGACAAGGTGATTAATTTCTCCGTTTGTGCAACTGCCGGCAAGCAAGCCGCAGTGAACAATAAGGCAATCCATATTTTTTTTGTTCTCATAAGACGTATATTTCTTGAGAACAACTGTTCAAAGCGCATGCCAAAGCGTCAAACGGCTTGTTTACAGGGAATTACAAAAAATACAACTGTCCGTAAACGGACACATCGTTCGCTCACGCAACCGTTATCAAGCTTCGGTATCGGGAATGCGAACAGTAAAACAAGTTCCCTTGCCCTGCTGCGAGGTTACCTGAATGGTTCCGTGCATGCGTTCAACAATGGTGTGGCAAATGCTCAGTCCCAAGCCCGTGCCCTGCGCAAAACTGTTCACCTTAAAGAAACGCTCGAATATATGTTTCTGATCATCTTCGGAGATGCCAATGCCCGTATCTTCCACAAAGAACGTAACAAACCCCGGTTCGTTGAGGTGGTACCCCACGGTGATGGAGCCTTCTTTGGTGAACTTCGACGCATTGTTAATGAGGTTGTTGAGTATCTGTTTGAGCCTTACCGGGTCGGCCAATATTTGTTTCTCCTCATGCAAGGGTACATTTTTAAGCAACGACACCGCCGGTGGTATGTTGAACCGTTGTGACTGGTAAACTTCATCGACCAGCAAGGAGAGGTTGCATTCAGCAATTTGAAAGTCCATGGCACCCGATTCAATGCGCGACATATCGAGAATGTCACTAATCAGCGAAAGCAACAGTTCACAGTTTTGGTTAATTGTATCGACAAACTGCGCCACCTCTTCTTCCGAGAACGAGTGAATTTCCTTCAGCAAGCCCGAGAAGCCCACAATAGAGTTGAGCGGTGTACGTATTTCGTGACTCATATTGGCGAGGAAAGCCGTTTTAAGTCGGTCGGACTGCATGGCTTTGTCGCGTGCGGCAATCAGTTCTGCCTCCACATCTTTGTGGCGTTGTATGCTCTGACAAACACCCAATATAGAGGAGGGAGAGTGTGGAATCAGACCATTGAATACCATCATGCGGTACTCCCACCACTCGTATTGCCCCTTTTTATTCTTTTGCCGGATAGTAATGCGGGCATTGTTCTTTTTACCCGTCAACAGTGCATCAGCCTCTCTATCAACTCCCGGAAGATCATCCGGGTGAATTGCACGTCTTAATTCACTACGAGATAAACGACCCGATGTGGAGTTAAATCCCATTCGTTCAATAAAGCCTTTGGGGAAAGTGTACACTCCATCGGAAATATTAAATTGCCACGGATAAATGGAGCTTTCTTCCACCGCCAGGTTAAAGAAGCGCTTCTTCACCTCGTCGGCAGCAATGTTTCTGAATGAAAGGACATAGCCGTTCAATCTTGATTTGGAGTAAAGCGGAATCACCTCTCCCCAAACAGAAAAATAACCGTTTGTTTTCAGTTCCAGCATAAACGAACCTTCGGGAATGGAAACACTGGCGCCCGTTCGCTTCACCTCTTCCAATAACTTATATAATACTTCGTCGCCTTTGTGGTATATCTTCAGGAAACTTCCCGCCGGCAAGTTTTCGTATTGGTTCCGCTCACGGTCAAACTCCAAACTAACCATACCGGCCGCTGCTTTGTTCACAAAATGAATCTTAAAATCGGCGCCGTAAATGATGACTCCTTCGTGAATGGAATGAAAAACATTATCGAACTCATTGCGCTGATCCACCATTTTGCTTTGCAGCAACAACCTTGTTTGCGCATAATAACGACGCTTAAACTCGCGACGATTGGCACGGAAGAGGGCAACAATGGCTAAAACCAATATGGCAACAAGGGCGCTGTAGAACAAAAGAAATAAAGGCTGATACTTTTCCCAAAGAGGTTCATTGATAACAATGCTTCCGCGAGGAACATCATCTTTGTTCATCTTGAAGAAGTCGAGCTGTTTGTAATCGAAAATAAGATTGGGCTTGCTGTTCTTCACTATTTTGTTTTCCGGCTTTTTGCCCTGCAATACATCTACAGCCATCAGCGCTGCCCTGCGAGCCTCTTCGGAAGGATAAGGAGCCAGGGCACACAATCCGCCTTGCAACAAAGACTCGTCGGAAACAGTAAAACAGGGGGCTTTGGAAACCTTGGCTATGGACGACATAAACAAGCCCCAGTAAGGCATAATCAAAATGCTTTGTCGTGCTTTGGGCGATATTCTTATTTCATAAAGAATATTAGTTGTCTGATCATCATTGATGTTGAAACGGCTCAGCTTATAGTCGGGATTGCTTTGTAAAAAGGCATTCCACTGCACATCAAACTCCTTAAGTGATTTTTGTCCCAGGTAACTGGCATCGCTCACCAGTATCATCTGTTTTCGGGACGGGAACATTTCTTTGATGGTTTCAAGTAAACGGTGAAAGGGCTTGGGCGCCTCCAGACCGTATACGTTGGGGTAATTGGCTAAGACTTCCTGATTGGGATAAACCACATTGAAGAACATTACGGGTACTTTGCGCGGCAAAGAATCGCCACAGGTGAGCAAGTCATACAAAGCCTCATCGTTGGCCGTAATAATCAAATCGTAGTTCTGCTTATTGGCCCGCTGACAAATGCGCCGCATCACCTCCATCTCTGCTTGTCCCAACCAACTGCGCGAATCAAGAAACTCTGTTGTGATGTTCACTTTCACATCGCGTTCATCAAAACCAGCCTTTAAGCCTTCGTTTAGCTCACCTACCCAATTGTTGGAACGTGAATAAGATTGTATGAAAAGAACATCATAAGTTTTTTGCGCAAACGTAGCCATAGAGGAGCCAACTATGATCAGTAAGATCATAGCTAGTCGGTATATCGTATTCATCGGAGTATCAATTATTATGTTTTGTTTATTGCACAAAGATAATTTATAATTTATATTAAAAACAGTTTGCTATCTAAAAAATAAAGGCGAATGAAATTAAAATCAGTATTCATTACAAACAGACACACATACCACCTTATCTTGTCAAGTGCAAGTTTACATATTATTAACTAATGGAGGAATGTTGGGCATGCATCGGGAAGAGTTGGGCAAAACATAACCAACTTTTTGAAAAACATAACCAGCTTTTTCAAAAAGATAACGAGCAATTTGAAAAGATAAACCGTCTTTTGGTCCGCGAGAAACCGTCTCTCGGCCGTAACACGGTTTCTCGCAGACCTTTTGCTACCGTGCAAACCGGCACGAGCCACCGTGTTATGGCAAAAGTGAACCGTCAAGACATAAAAAAAGGCAGGAGTTGAAACTCCTGCCTTTGCGCCTATAATAAATTGAACGTACTATAGGATTACATTGACAAAGATAATACATTATACAATCAAAGTCAAGCTTTTAAGAGAAAAACTTTGCCGCACGCAACGATTCTTTTGGAATATTGCACCGCCACTTATTCTTCGCGAAGCGCCACCGCCGGTTGTATTTTCATGGCCTGCCTGGCAGGAATCCAAATGCCGCCTACCATAGTTAGTGCCATTAACAGCAAGGTAGTGCCGGCTGTTATGAGGAATCTTGAAACAGTCATTACTTTTTCGTCCATTTCCTCCAAAAAGCCCATATAAACGATATTCAAAGAAATGACAATGCCTACCGCTACCGCTATTAGCAATAAGAGAAAACCTTCGGACAGCAACCGATTAAATATCTGACGTTTGGTACTACCACAACTGAGGTGCAATGCTATTTCCGAACGTCTTTGCTGGGTGCGGAACCAGAAAGTACCCAAAAGTCCTAAGAAAATATTAAATAACAAGAAAGCAACACCCCACATTTGGCTATACAATTCATTCATATCGTCCATCTGATGCGTCCTTCTCATCTCTTCCATCGGAAAGATTTTGCCAAGGAACATATTCCCCACGCGGAACTGAGTACCGGAGGCTGCTCGTAACCTTTCCACAAATCCATTTGCTTTTTCAGGGGTTACCCGAAAGCAAACCTCATCAAACCTGGCATTATTATCATCTTGTTGGGCAATATCCTTTTCTGAGAATAAGAGACCGATATAACTTGAACCCCATGAATATAGTGATGAGAAGTCATCATATCGCACAGGCTTAGTCACTGCTGCGACTTTATACCCTTGAGTTGTATCTCCATTAATATAGATAGTTTTATTCAGAAGCTCCTTTCCGGCAATGTTATGTTTCGATAGCAACAAATTATCACCAACAATTAATACACCCTCTTTCAGCAAAGAAGCTAGTTTCTGTGGTGATTCACCATTGATACCTTCAATTTTGAAAACCCTGAAGAAGTCTGGTGTCATCAAGCGGCGGAGACTTCCCGCGTTAATCGTATCATATTTTATGCCCGTTCCGCTATTCGATCCGTTATAAGGATATGAATTGATGGAAATACTAACAGCCTCAACACCGTCAAATCGTTTTAAACGATTCACGAGTTCAAGTAAGTCTTGACCTCCGGTTGTCTGTTTCTTGTCTTTATCCTGATAATCAGGGTTATTAGGGGGCAACGTATTTACCTGAATCATGTATGTATTAGATATATCATGACCTTTGGGCTGAAAGAAAGTCCTCAAATCAACATAGCACATATCAATAACGAACCACAAAACCACGTATACAAGAAGCAACTCAATCCAAAGCCATGAGTTAGATCTTCTTTCATTCCATACTTGCGTAAAAAGTATTCTGTTCATTATCTGTCGTTTTAATGGTTATTAAGAGCGTTTGTAATAGCAACCCGTGAGGCTCTCCACGCAGGAAAACCGGAACTGAGCAGGTTCATCAGCAAACAAAATAAGAAAGCATACACGAAGGTTGAAAAATGCATTAGCATAAAGAGATTCACAACCGGCGCCGAATTATTCATGGCTAACGTTGAAGTGGCCAGCAGCGAACTGCCAAAAGCCAGAACAAAGCCAAAGCACAACAACACTCCTATGAAACCCGCCACAAAAGTAAGTACCAGGTTCTCGCAAAACACTTGCCACATAATGTCTCCTCTGGAACAACCGAAAGAACGACGTATACCGATTTCTGTTATTCGTTGGTTTAAGCGGCTTTGAGTCATGGAACTTAGGTTAATGGCAGGAATAAGGAGTAACAAAGCAAAGACCAACATTCTACGGTTATGAACCGATTTCATATCGGGTTCCATATTGGCCCATTTTCTGTAAGAAAAGACTTCTTGATTATCCGGCTGCCCGCGAAAAGAAATGGCTGCTTCTTTTAAGCCATCACCGTACTCCTTTACTTTCGCATCAAACTCTGCACGTATTTTGCTGAAGTCGTCTTTGCTATTTGCCAATATGGCCACGCGCATCAACCCCATCAAATCTGCATTCCAGGTCATGTTTTGTATGTCTGTAGAGAAATAAGGTATCCAAACCTGCGCATAGGCTTCACTTGCCAACGTACTAACATCTTTAACCACGCCGACGATTTTATAAGAAGAATAGTCTAACTCCAGCTGATGCCCTACTACTTTGTCAGTTCCATATAGAGCCTTGGCCACACTTTCAGAGATAACCGCTACTTTCAGTCCGGCCTCCGAACTGGCCTCGTCAAACGGTTTACCATCTACAAAGGACAGATTAAAGACTTTCCAGAACTGTTCATCTGTTTGTTTCACATCGACACTCAAAGGGGAGCCCTTGGGTATGGCAGCTTCCATGGAAGAATACATACTGTAAACCGTCACTGCCTCGGCTGTGGTCAATGAGCGCCCGCATGTGCGGGCCGTTTTTAAGCTCAACGGACTATTGCTTGAGTTTTCTATGGAACCGTTTTTCTCGTAAACAGTCATCCATTTCACATAAAGCATCCTGTCACGGTTTGACTCGGGCGCATAAGGTTCTGTTTTTACCTGTTGCATCATCACAATAACCATAATTAAACAGATGGCCAGTGCCGTGCCCAGTATAGAAATGGCCGATAATACCGGTTGTGCCCGCAGCTGGTAAATGGCTTGTTGAATATATTGTTTGATCATATTGATTCTTTTTTAGAAGATTGAATTACTGAACCTGACGACCGTCGAAGAATCTCACCGTGCGACTTGTTTGCCGGGCTTGTTCTTCATTGTGGGTAACCATGACAATGGTTTTGCCATCTTCTTTATTCAACTGATGAAGCAACTGCATCACCTCATGTCCCATCTTAGAGTCGAGGTTTCCGGTAGGCTCATCGGCCAGAATTATTTCGGGACTGCCTACAATGGCGCGGGCTATGGCCACACGTTGACACTGTCCGCCCGATAGCTGTGTGGGGAAGTGCCGCATGCGGTGGCTCAATCCCACTTTCTCGAGTACCTCTTGTGCCCGTTTTCTTCTGTCCGCAGCCGACATGTGTCGGTACAACAGCGGCAGTTCAACGTTATCAATCACGCTGAGTGAATTAATGAGGTGGAACGATTGGAACACAAATCCCAGGTTTTTATTGCGGAAGCTCGCCAAAGCCTTATCACCCATGCCTTCGGTGCGAATGCCGTTAATCTCTATCTGACCGTTTGTAGGTACATCGAGCAAACCCATAATGTTAAGAAGGGTCGATTTACCGCAACCCGAAGGTCCCATAATGGAAAGGAATTCTCCTTGTTCTACGGTAAGGTTCACGTTTTCAAGTGCTATCGTTTCTATTTCGTCAGTACGATAGATTTTAGAGAGGGAAGTTAGATTAATCATAATTTCTGTATTTATTCTTGTTTCTATTCATCATTTTACTTTTAAGCGGTTCTTGTTCTTATAGGGACTCATGTCAGACACCACCACTTTGTCGCCGGCTTGCAGTCCACTACGCACTTCTACATACTCAAAGTTCGATTCGCCCAGCTGCACTCTCCGCTTCGTTAGTTCGTCCGAGGAACTGTGAACAAACAGGTCGTATTCACCTTCTCCCTGATAGTAGGAGCCGTTGGCTATGCGCAATACATTCTCTTTCACTGCGTTCATGACGTATACATCGGCTTTCAGTCCCGAACGTAGACGGCTGTTCTTATCGTCTTTCAGTTGCACGATGAATGAAATTACTCCGTTCTTTGAGAGAGGGGTAACACTCGACACGATTCCGTCCAAACGGGTACTTCCAATCTTTACGATGGCCCGACCGCCGGCTGCTACTCTGTCGCCATAGGTATCGGCAATTTCGCATTGAACTTTAAAATGGCTGAGGTCCGACAAAATAGCGACCTGACTTCCTTGCGAGATTTGTGCTCCTACCTGATCGTTGATATAGGTTAGCGTGGCCCTGCGGGGCGAACGGATTTGAGCATCGTCAAGGGTGCGTTTGGTTTCGGCTAGTGATTTGCGGAATATATTGAAGTCTAGTTCTTGTACTTTGTATTCGGCTGCGGCAACTTGTTTCTCGTTGGCGTACTTCTGTTTCAGTTGTTCGTATTCCAGTTGACCTGTGTTGTAGCTCAACTCGGCCTGCTTAACCTTATCGGTTGTTCCGGCTCCCAGACTGTCGAGGTAGCGTTCGTTACGCAGTTCTACTTTCATCCGGTTAAGTTTCATGGCAGATATTTTAATTTGCATAGCCATCTCATTCAGCTTTGTCTGGCTATTTACCTTCAACTGTTCCAGTTTGTAACGACGCATTTGCTCTTCGTCGAGCAGCTTTTTGTAATCAGTTTCCGCGCTCTGCAAATCGAGTTTCAGAATAGGTGTGCCCACATCTACCGAGTCACCGCCTTTCTTGTAAACTTCCAATATACGGCTGTTGATGGGTGAATTGATGATCTCCTCGAAAGCAGGTACTATCTTTCCCGATGCGCTGACGCTTACTTCGATGGTGCCTTTGTCGACTTCAGACACAACCAGGTCTTTCCGTTTCACTCCCGTACGTGTTAAACTAATCAGCGTGATGACTCCTGCCACACATAGAATGCCGATAACTGAAAACCGAATGATCTTCTTGTTACGCAACTTATTCTTCTCTTCTTTTGGTATTTCTCTATCCATTGCCTTGAGCTTATTATGATTCGGATATACTATTATCAACTGCCGTGCCAAATACATAAAACACTGATAATCAATGGATATAAAAAAAAGAAAGGTGTCCGTTAGCGGACACCTTGTACGTTTACACCCCGAAAAGCGAGCGTTAACGAAGTCTTAACCGATCACCCACCTCGGGCACATATTCGGCATCTTTACGGTTCATCTTATAGAGGTTCTTCAGGCGGATGCCGTAAGTCTGCGAAATGCTGTGCATGGAGTCACCGTCTTTCACCACGTGAACGATGTAATTCTTCGAAGCTTTCTTTTTCTTGGCGTGCAGGTAGATCACATCACCATCGGCCAGCGTGTAATCTTTGTGCAGGTCATTATACCTTATCAGTTTGCGGGCGCTAATATCGAACTCTTTACCAATAGATTCGAAGGTATCTCCTCTGCGTGCCACCACATAGGCAAGGTCATTGGCCAGGTACACCTGATGCGGATTGATGACTCTGTTTTCAACGCGAGGCACATAGGCGCCTCCACGCTGACGGGCACGGTCATACTTATATAGTTCGTAATCTTCAATAATTGTAATCAGACGATTGGCGTACGAAGGGTCAGTTGCATAACCGGCCTTCTTCAATCCGCGTGCCCAACCTTTGTAATCTGTTATATCGAGGTCAAAAAGAAAAGCATAGCGCGCACCTCGTTTCAAAAAGAGCGAGTGGTCTTCATAAGACTCTACCGGATTACCGTATGCACGGAAGCACTCCTGACGGGCATCGTCATCATGACGCACGGAAGGACCGTTCCATCTGCCGCCACACTTTATACCAAAATGGTTGTTGCTTTTACGGGCAAGCTCACTGTAACCGGCCCCGCTTTCAAGAAGTCCTTGTGCTAATGTTATACTTGCAGGTATCTTGTGAACACGCATTTGCTCTACAGCCAGCGGACTATACCTTTCGATATATTCCTGATAGCGCTGGTTTCTTCTTTGTGCCTGTGCACTAAATGCAAAAGCAGAAAGCACGACTAATAAAATGAGACGGATAGATTGTTTTCTATTCATTGGAATGCATATAGGTTATGAGTTCACAAAAATCATAAAAAATATCGGAATTAACAATCTCTTTGCTAACTTTGTGACCCTTATAAAAACATAGATTATGAAAGAACTTACTATTACAGCCGTTCTCAATGTATATAAATTCGAAGAATTAACCGAGGCCGACCGCACCCTGCTTCAAGCTGCCATGGATGCTACTAAGCGCAGTTACGCGCCTTACTCCAAATTCAGTGTGGGAGCCGCCGCTCGTTTAAATAATGATGTAATAGTAACGGGAACCAATCAGGAGAACGCCGCTTATCCGTCAGGTTTATGTGCCGAACGAACAACCTTGTTCTACGCAAACTCGCAATATCCTGATCAGGCAGTTGCAACACTTGCGGTTGCCGCACGCACGGAAAGAGATTTTCTTGACGCGCCCATTCCTCCTTGCGGTGCATGCCGACAGGTGATATTAGAAACAGAAAAACGTTTCAATCAGCCGATGCGGATTCTTCTTTATGGTAAAGAAGAAGTTTACGAGGTGAAGAGCATTCGTGATTTACTTCCGCTGTCTTTCGACGGATCTGAAATGGAATAAAAATAGATTCTTTATGAAAGCTGAAACAGAGCAGGTGCACTGGTTGGTCTTCTTTAACGACCAGTTGTTACTTGAAAAGAAAGATAATAAATGTGTTCTCCCTTTGGGGGTCCAACCTCCGGTAAAGCCATTGGCAGATACAACCATACACAGTATTACCACACCCATGGGACAAGTGTGCAAAGCCTTTTCTATTGATGAGGCTGTGCACGAAAATGAGAAGTTCTTTATGACCGGACTTCGCGCATCGTATGATTGTCTGCCTTATTCTCAATACCAAATAGCGGGCAAAGCACACGAAATTTTGCATTGGGATAAGAATAGTAATTTCTGTCCGGCTTGCGGTACTCCCACGGAAAAGAGGGAACCGATTATGAAAAAATGCCCGAATTGTGGCAACGAATTATATCCTGCTATCTCAACGGCCATACTTGCTTTGATTCAAAAGGAAGATTCGCTGCTATTGGTACATGCACGTAACTTCCGTGGCCCGTTCCACAGTCTCGTTGCGGGCTTCCTTGAAACAGGTGAAACGCTCGAAGAGTGTGTTGCCAGAGAAGTGATGGAGGAAACCGGATTGAAAATAAAAAACATAAAGTATTTCGGTAATCAACCCTGGCCCTATCCCAGCGGACTGATGGTAGGTTTTATTGCCGACTACGAAAGTGGAGAGATTAAACTACAGGAGGAAGAGTTGAGCGAGGGGCGTTTCTATACGAAAGATCATTTGCCGGAATTACCCCGGCGACTTAGTCTCGCTCGGAAAATGATTGATTGGTGGATTGAGAAACAGAAATAAATAAAAAAACCTCCGGTGCCCAAAAGGATTCCGGAGGTTTTTTATTTAAAGAAGCATATCGTTATACGCCCAAGGACTTAAGTACTGCTTGTATCTTTTCGTCGGCAGCAGCATCGGCTCCTGCATAACAGTTACGGCATCCCATTTCTCCTTGCACTTCTACATAGAACTTAATCTTAGGTTCGGTTCCCGAAGGGCGAACAGATACCTTACTTCCATCTTCAGTAAAGTATTGCAGAACGTTCGAAGTATCGGGCATTACCAAATCAGTTACATGACCTGCAGCATCGGTCTGCTTCAAAGTCTGGAAGTCTTTCCATAACACAATCTTTGAACCGGCCATTTCCTTAGAAGGATTGTTACGGAAGTTGGTCATCATCTGCTTGATTTCTTCGGCTCCGCTCTTTCCTTTTTTCACTACGCTAATACCTTTCTCTTTAGAGAATCCGTATTCCACATAGATGTCCTGAAGCAATTGATACAATGTTTTGCCATTGTCTTTTGCCCAAGCAGCAATTTCGGCAATTAAGCAACAAGCTGAAACAGCATCTTTATCACGTACAAAGTCTTCGGCAAGGAAACCATAGCTCTCTTCACCACCACCAATGTACTTCTTCTTACCTTCGTTCAAACGAATCTCGCGGGCAATCCATTTGAAGCCGGTGTAACAGTCAAGCATTTCGATGTTATTCTTGTCGGCTATCTTCTTGATTAACTCCGTAGTAACAATGGTCTTCACGCAAAATTCGTTTCCGGTGATCTTGCCTAAAGCTCTGTATTGAGTAAGAATGTAATAAAGGTACATCATACAGGTCTGGTTACCATTTATAAGTACCCACTCTCCTTTATCATTTTTGCAAGAAATACCTACACGATCGGCATCGGGGTCACTAGCCATTACTAAGTCGGCATCCATTTCCTTGGCTTTATCAATTGCCATGGAAAGAGCAGCCGGCTCTTCGGGGTTAGGTGATTTTACGGTTGGGAAATCTCCACTGATAACGTTCTGTTCAGGTACATCAATTACATTGGTGAATCCCCAAGATTTCAAAGCTCTGGGAATGAGCGTTATTCCTGTACCATGAATAGGCGTGTACACAATCTTCATATCATGATGACGCTTGATTACGTCGGGAGCAATAGACACTGTTTTAACCATATCGAGGAATGCACTGTCTATGTTCTCACCGATTATCTCAATCAAATCGGGATTTCCTTCAAATTTAATTTCAGCTGCAGAAGAGATTCTCTCAACTTCTTCAATAATGCCTGTATCATGAGGAGCCAACACTTGCGCTCCATCATCCCAATAAGCTTTATATCCGTTGTACTCTTTAGGGTTGTGAGAAGCTGTAATCACAATGCCGCTCTGACATCCCAGATGACGAATAGCAAATGAGATCTCGGGTGTTGGACGAAGGGCTTCGAACAAATAAACCTTGATGCCATTGGCCGAGAATATATTCGCAGAGATTTCGGCAAACTTGCGACTGTTGTTACGGCAATCGTGCCCCACAACAACTGAAATCTGCTTTAGTTCTTTGAAGTTTTTATTCAGGTAATTTGATAGTCCTTGAGTCGCACCACCTACTGTATAGATGTTCATACGGTTGCTTCCCGAGCCCATGATGCCGCGTAAGCCTCCCGTACCAAATTCCAAATCTTTATAGAACGATTCAATCAGCTCTGTTTTATCTTCGTTCTCAAGCATTTTTTTTACTTCAGCCTGAGTCTCTGCATCATAAGCCGGTGAGAGCCATTTCTCCGCTTTCTCCGTTACTTGTTTTATTAGTTCCTGATTTTCCATAAGGTAATCTTTTATAAATTAGGTTGTAATCTTCGTCTTAATAACTGTACAAATGTAAAAGAATAAGTTTACATATCCTATTTATTCTGTCACTTTGTAGCGGTCGCCGGTTTGTTTCACGTACTCTTCAAGAAACTCTTTGGGGTACCCTGAGCGTATCACTGTTGCCGGCTGTCCGTATTCGTTTCGTTCAAACTTACCATTTTTTACACGCTTTACAACTCCGTCGTTGTATTTCACTACCAGAAATTCGCCTAAACGTTTCCAACTATCAAATGCGCCTTGTGCCATGGCAGAGGTGTAATTAGCAAGGAAAGCTTTTGCCTGCGCAGGATCTTTTTCGTATAATTTGGCAGCGGTTGCCTCAATGGCTTCTTGGCTTTGAGCATACGTATCTTCCAGATTTCTCTGTACGGCACGCACATCTTCAATCATCAAACTATATCGCGGATATACCATATTAGATACCCAATTAAAAATCCAGAATGCAGAATTCCAGGAGAACGTTGCATAATCGGCACCGTTTGCCGCGTAACAATCAGGGACTTTATCCGTACAGCAGTAAACTGGCGTGAAGACAGTCATATTAGCATCGTCTGTCCCAAACCAAAGAACTCCTCCTATAGCATCAGGTTTATTAGCACGCATTTGTGATACAAAAACCCATCCGGTTTGTTGGGTAGAGATAGGACGTTCGTTAAAATACTCCTGATCGTTAACCTTAAAAGTCAACGGAGAAAGGCGATAAGGCGTATGGTAAGGACCGGCGCCAAAATCTTTCGTAATATCTAAAGCAGTGCCTTCATAATGATCGCGCATAGCATTCTGTACATCTCTTACCGAGATTTTACGATTTGCTTTCACAAATAGAGGCATAGGCTCATTGGTTTTACCCTGAATGTAAGGCAAATAGTTAGCCCCTTGATCAGTGAACATATTAAAGTAACTCCAAACACGTGCCTCACAAAAACGGCGGGCTCCAAAATCAAGTGGCGCATAAGCATTGGCAAAGCTAAAGTCTTTGTTTATGCCATTGAAATATCCTTTTTCACGAGCAAAAGAGATCACATCCGGTGCATACATGCAATTGTTTTTATCTTCCATGTCAAATGTATGAATACGGGACTGATTGGCATGAGCCGAAATGCAATCATCGGGAACACGCACGGCTACCCAAACAGCACCGCGTATGCCGGGGCCTTTGCCTATCATTTCCATAATCCAAATTTCATTCGGATCGGCAATAGTAAAAGACTCTCCACTACTGTAATAGCCATATTGCTGCACCAGTTCGGTCATCACCTTAATGGCTTCACGCGCAGTTCTTGAACGTTGAAGACCTAAGTAAATCAAACTGCCATAATCAATAACCGCTGTGGTATCAACCAACTCCGGTCGTCCGCCAAATGTAGTTTCTGCTATAGTAACCTGATACTCGTTGATATTGCCAATTACATTATACGTTTGACGGGCTTGCTCTATCTGACCAAGATATTTGTGTGTGTCCCACTCATATACATCAACCATTGTTCCTTTTTTGTGCGTTCCTGCCGGAAAATGATATAACTCACCAAACAAACCGTATGAGTCAGCAGAATAAGAAACAATCGTTGATCCATCTGCCGATGCGTTTTTACCTACAATTAAATTAGTACACGCGTCTGTTCCTACAAAGGGAACTAACAACATCATCAAACTCAAAAATAAAAATCTACGTAACATTCCATCGTTTGCTTTACGTAAATTCCCTCCTGGCACATTCAAAAGTGTCTTCATCATTCATTTACTTTAATTAAAATATTCTCTCTTATTAATATATATCTTTCAATACCGTTACATTTCCGCAATGGTCCGTCACTGTTAGTTCAACAATGTGTTTACCCGTTTTGCTTACTCTGGTCGGATCTATTTTGCAAATTAAGCGATTAGTCATCATTTCCCATTGGAAAAGTGCATATTTTCCATCAATTGTTCCGCGGTAAGAACGGATTCCCGTCTGCCCGTCTTTTACCCGATAAAGTATTTTTCCGGCCCTTGCCCACGTATTCTTACTCAATGGAGTAACGACCGGGGGAACAGTATCGACTGCTACGACATAAGTTCCCAGCGAAAGGATTTTGGCTTTTACAAATCCATTTTCATAACGTCCGCCAACACTCGATAAACGGCTCCCTGTTTTTCGGGCTATATAGTATTTGGTTGTATCCTGAACAACTCTCCGGCGCACACCGATCGATAACTCGCAACTGGCATGTAACGGAACCCCTTCATCATTCAGCTGATAAATGTACGAAACAGCATTGGAATCCGGATAAACTTTAAATTGTACGGGCAAATCAGTATAAAGCACACCCTTTGGAACGATTAATGTCATACCGGGTTCCTGCAAATAATTGACCTGATCCCATTTAAAAAGATATTTTTCCTTGTGTTCAAAAGGGGGAACAGGTTGTTTCTTCCCACTTATTACAAACCGATATCGAGCCGTATTCCCATAATAATCTTTCAGTTCATACAGGAAATGATAATCTCGCTCCTCATTAATAGTAACTAATCCCCTCTCAGCATTATGGGCACGCAACATACGCAATGTATTACCCGGATCAATAAACGATTTCATGAAATGCCCGTGAGTCCACGAGTTGATCATTCGATTTTCATCGGGTGAATAGCGATCCACCACACTATTATACACTTCAGCACCATCAACATACAGTGTAACAGAGTATACTCCGTATCGGTTTGAAGTTCCCGTCATATAATCATAAGCCTTTATGCCTGCACCAATCACTCCCCAAGCTTCTGTAGGCCTTACGGTATTTAATGCAATGATTTTATTTTGCAGACTTCCCTGAACAACTCCTTTTCCCGGCTGGGGAAAAATCATAATTGCTTCAGCTCGGGGAGCACGATTATCCTTTATATATTTACTAAAAAATGGCAAGGGATCCAGTCGATCACCGGTAGAGTCTTCTATCAGGTCCAAGTGAAGATGCGGTCCCATAGAATAGCCCGTATTTCCGCTCCATGCAATTTGCTGACCGGCATGCACGGGATATTGTGTTGCTGAAGGGATCAAATCAACTTCCCATGACTCTTTTTCGTATTGATACGCTTCAATTGCATCGGCCATTGGCTTAACGAACCCGGACAAATGGCGATATATGGCAGTATATCCGTTACTGTAACGAACATGTAGCATATATCCCGAACCATGTGTTACCATAATTCGGGATATGTATCCGTCAGCAATTGCCAATACTCTCTTGCCAATTGTGTTTTGGGTTTTAAAATCAATACCTCCGTGGAAATGATTCGGACGCAATTCGCCGAAGTTCCCGCTGAGTGTCAAAGGAATATCAAGCGGAGGGGTAAAAGTTGTAGTATGATTGGTCTGAGCGTATACTTTAATACTACCTAGCAGTAATAAAGTTACTATATATTTTTTCATCTATATGCAGTTTTAATCGGGAGTGCAAACTTAGCGTTTTTTTTCCTAAAAACATTGGCATCCTTTTGCAAACTAGCCACAGAGCATATACATACAAGAATAATTAACACACATTTTATTCATTCACGCCCCTTAACCTACTTACTCGAAACTTCCCCCTCGGAATATTCAGCAAGTTCACGTTCAGGCTCAAGCATGCCATACTGTTCATCATGCTGGCTGATATCAAGACCTATTCTTTCACTGTTAGCCGAAACCCGCATGGGTATCATTTTGTTAGTTAGCCAATACAATGCATAAGTCACTACAAACGTATAGACACAAACAATAATCACGGCCAGGATATGAATGAAAAATACATCCCAATGACCGTCTATCAACCCGTGCACAAAAACACCTGTTAGTACAGTACCTAAGATACCTCCTACTCCATGCGTAGGAAAAACATCCAAAGCATCATCTACTGAAGTGTGATTTTTCCAGTAAACCGCCACGTTACAAACAATTGTTGTTACCAGAGCTATAAAAATACTTTCACCCACTGTAACAAAGCCGGCAGACGGGGTTATAGCAACCAATCCCACAACAGCTCCGATAGCCGCACCCATAGCAGACGGTTTACGTCCACGTAAACAATCAAAAACAACCCATGCCATCATAGCTGTTGCCGACGCAGTATTTGTATTTAAGAAGGCTTTTACCGCAACTCCGTTAGCAGCCAACGATGAGCCCGCGTTAAAGCCAAACCAACCCAGCCACAACATAGCAGCACCTAATATAACAAAAGGTATATTGGCAGGTACATGAGTTGAATTTTGTTCTGTTCTTTTGCCTAAAAATATAGCGCCGGCAAGCGCTGCCACACCCGATGAAGCATGAACCACAATACCACCGGCAAAGTCAACAACCCCCATCTGACGAAGGAAGCCGTCCGGATGCCAGGTCCAATGAGCCAATGGGCAATATACAAAAATACAGAAAAGCATCATGAATACGAGATAGCCTGAGAACCTCACGCGCTCTGCAAAAGAGCCCGTTATCAAAGAAGGAGTTATGATGGCAAACTTCATCTGAAACAAAGCAAAAAGAGCCAATGGTATTGTTGGAGCAAGCAAAGGATCGGTTTTGGCTCCTACACCATCAAACATGAAAAACGTTGCCGGATTACCCACAAAACTGCCGATATCATCGCCAAAAGCCAAACTGAAACCAAAAACAACCCATATAATACTAATAACACCCATTGCTATAAAACTTTGCAATATGGTTGATATTACGTTTTTTTGGCGTACCATTCCTCCATAAAACAGAGATAATCCCGGAGTCATCATCAGCACAAAAATAGTTGCGGTTATCATCCAGGCAACATCCGCGTTATTTACATTTGAATCAACAGTCCACAATTCGGGTTGCTCAGGAGCAAAAAGGCCCATTACACTAATGACTACTAGTATAGCCATCAAAATAATCCATCTTTTCTTCATTTACAAACAGCTTTTATTGGTTAATATATAATTATCATATAGAAATAACAAAACCTATAATACAATCATTTAATAAAATAAAATGCAAATATAGATAACTTTTAGATATAAATAAAACAAATTCAAAGCCATATTGACACAAGTAGCAATAAAAAGACAGAAAAATACATAATATCAGAATAAAGCAGCTTCAACTTACATTTCATTACTTATTAAAAAACAAAAAAAGAAATTAGAAACTTTCACTACGTATGCTGTAAAACAATACAATTCAGAGAATAACGAATGAGGAATATTACTACATTGCGAAATAATTAACCCCCAAAAACGGACATTATGATAATTGGAATTCCCAAAGAAATTAAAAACAATGAAAACCGGGTGGGAATGACGCCAGCCGGAGTTTTTGAGTTATGTAAAAGAGGGCACAAAGTATTTGTGCAACATACCGCAGGTATGGGTAGCGGATTCAGTGATAATGAATACCTCACAGCAGGTGCAGTAATATTACCTACAATTGAGGAGGTCTATGCAACAGCTGAGATGATCATTAAAGTTAAAGAGCCTATAAAACCTGAGTATGAACTGATCAAAGAAGGTCAACTGCTTTTTACTTACTTCCATTTTGCATCAGATGAAGAATTGACTCATGCCATGATTAAAAGTGGAGCTGTTTGTTTGGCTTACGAAACGGTGAGAAAAGAGGATGGCTCACTCCCACTACTTATTCCCATGAGTGAAGTGGCCGGAAGAATGGCCGTACAAGAAGGAGCACGTTTCTTAGAAAAGCCTCAAGGTGGTAAAGGTCTTCTTTTAGGTGGAGTACCTGGAGTAAAACCTGCTAAAGTTCTTATTTTGGGAGGAGGAGTAGTGGGCACTCATTCGGCACTTCTTGCTGCGGGTGCAGGTGCAGATGTTACCATTGCAGACATTTCTCTTCCACGTTTACGTTACTTAAGTGAGATACTTCCCAAAAACGTAAAAACGCTCTATTCTTCTGAGCACAACATTAAAGAGGAATTGCCATCAACCAACCTTATCATTGGCTCCGTACTCATACCCGGTGATAAAGCTCCGCATCTCATCACCAAAGAGATGTTAAAGATGATGCAACCCGGAACTGTTATGGTAGATGTTGCAATTGATCAAGGCGGATGTTTTGAAACATCACATGCCACCAGCCACAGTGAACCCGTATACACGGTTGACGGAGTTGTACACTATGCAGTAGCGAATATTCCCGGAGCTGTACCTTATACATCCACACTTGCTCTGACAAATGCAACTCTGCCGTATGCTCTATTTTTAGCAGACAAAGGATGGCAATGCGCATGCAAAGAAAGTTCTGCATTATTTGCCGGACTTAATGTCGTAGGTGGGAAAGTGACATTCAAGGCAGTAGCAGATGTCTATGGATTAAAGTATGAACCGATTACTCTATAATTCTGATTTTAATAAATACGCAAAAAGGCTGTCTCAGAAGGATTCTTCTCGAGGCAGCCTTTTTATCTATACCTATATTATATAGAATGACGCGATGACATTCACCAATTATTTTCTTTCTGACATGCGGCTTTAAAATCCTCAACCAACTCTGCCATAACCTCTGCTACCGTATTTTTTTGATCAATCAAAGCAGTAACCTGACCTATCTCCAGTTCACCTTCATCCAGATCTCCTTCGAAGATACCTTTTTTAGCGCGTCCCTTTCCAAGCAAATCACGCATCTCCTCCACTGAAGCCCCTTTATTTTCAGCATCTTCCACCAAGTCACGAAATGCATTTTTGGCAAGTCGCGTAGGCGCCAGTTTCTTTAGCAACAATTTAGTGTCACCCTCTTTCAGAGTCAGGCAATAGTCTTTGAAGTCATTGTGTGCCGAGCTCTCTTCGGTCAACGCAAAGCGGCTACCTATCTGAACCCCGTCGGCACCTAGAACAGAGGCCGCAAGAATCGCTTCGCCTGTTCCTATTCCGCCGGCAGCAATCAGAGGGAGTGAAATAGCCTTGCGAACAGCCGGAATTAGACACAAGGTAGTCGTTTCTTCTCTTCCATTATGTCCACCCGCTTCAAAGCCTTCGGCTACAACAGCATCAACACCGGCTTCCTGGCATTTCAAAGCAAACTTAGCAGACGAAACAACATGCACTACCGTTATTCCTTTTTCCTTCAACCAACTCGTCCAGGTTTTAGGGTTTCCGGCTGATGTAAAAACAATCTTAACACCTTCTTCCACAATGATATTCATGATCTCTTCAATCTGAGGATACATCAGCGGCACGTTTACTCCAAAAGGCTTAATTGTCGCCAGTTTGCATTTTTGAATATGATCGCGCAAAACATCCGGATGCATAGACCCGGCGCCAAGTAAACCAAGACCACCCGCATTACTAACAGCAGAAGCAAGTCTCCAACCGCTGCACCAAACCATTCCACCTTGTATAATCGGATATTGAATTCCCAAAAGAGAAGTTATTCTATTCATATTACTTTATTTTTAAATATATGCAAATGTAAAGCTCACATATAAAACGACCAAATAAAAAAGCCAAATAGAGCGTCTATGAAGCCAAAAACCTTTTTACTTGATTTTTTGGCGTAGTATAGGTTCATCTATCAAAACCGAAGTAGAATCGCCATAGCTAGCTAACACCTCTAGTGTACGTACCTTACGTTTATTTCCTTTAATATTCCAGAAGTCTTTTGTGAAAGGCGTCATAAAATCATATCCGGTGGGACCTACAGCTGACTTCCACGCTCCGACAGCCTTATTGTTAGCCCGTTCTGCCAAGGGATTGTACCTCAAACCCGTAGCTTCTATCTCTTCCAGCGATTTCCTGTAACCACCCTCAAACGGATGTTTGGCCCAATTTGTGGGAATAGACAAGGCATAAAGAGTCTCAAAAGGATTGGATTTATAGGTGTCTGCCTTTACGTCAATTTTCTTTTTATAAATGGGATCATAGTTATATTTTGTTCTCGCCGTATAAGGCATTAGCGTCAAAACCAACTTTTCTTTCTCGGGATACACCTTTGGAAGAGATTCGTCGTACTTTGTAGCAGAAGATTCACGAATGATTAAAGGACTTCCCAGAGCTTGCTGCACCTGCTTTATGGCTTCCTGATTTAATTTTATCTCACCGTCACCCTCTAACAATCTTTTCAGATTGATAGAGTCCTTCCCTGTCCATTGTGCATGAGACAACAGCGACAAGGAAGTGACAAAAACAAATAAAGCTATACGTTTTGTCATTCAACATCTATTTTTAAAAGATTACCACCAACGATATCCGCTACCACAAAGCGGGTCATTATAGCACGGGGTTATGGTCCATTGAGTTTGAGGATATTGAGAGTTTTCCCACCAGAATCGATATCTTTTAGCAGCATCGTGTACTTCCTCATTTGAAAGGAAGTAGATTCCCTCATAATTAGTTGCGTCAGCGTAAACCATCTTGCACCCCAAAGAAGCATATTGCCCTAAGCGTATACTTTCTACAATCCACAACATGCACTCTCCCAACCGAACCTTGGTTCCAAAATAAGTACATACCGGTGGTAACGGGAATGCAGGAATAATGGTCAGATCATCGGCATAGGTCAATAGTTTGGGAATATCTTCTCTTGTAAATTTAGGAACCTCAACATATCCGTCGGGCCCTTTAGTTTTATAACTACCATCTTTTAACTGCTTCACGAAAAGATCCACATCAGGATCATTGTAATCGATCACCTCATCGGTACATCCGCAAAAGCCCAACAGTAAAAGCGTCATCGTTATTATGAATACAATGTTTTTCATACCATTTAATTTAGGGATTACCGAATCAATATGTCATTCTTACTCCGCAAAGAAGGTTCAAATTGGTAGACTTTCTGGAACGAGCAGTTTCCCATTGCCTATCCGCATCGAAGTGGCGAACCAGAGTGGGTTCGGCAAACACAGCAAACTTATCATTCAGTTTGTAATTCACTCCTAAACCAGCTGTCATAGCCAACTGTATCGGTTCACTGCCAAACCCGTTGCGAGGTGCTCCCCCGATACATTTGTCGGCAATTCCGCCTATCGAAGCATAAACATCCAACTTGTCATTGGTAGCAATTAACAAATTCGCTTTAACCGGAACACCTATGTAATGCAGGTTTCCTTCATCAACACTCTGTTCGCACGAGTAATTGATCCCAGCCTCCACAGAAAAACGCTTACTGAGTTTTTTCTCAAGCGTAACGCTTGCCCCTATAGGCGCGCGTAATCCTTTCGCTGAAATAGGAGCTATACTTGCCCCTATCTTCAATGCTGTGGTTGCTTTTTTCATACTTTCGGAAGAATTGTCGTTTGAATTATTCACGCTTTGAGCCTCTGTTCTATCAGAGACTGCCTGTTCGCTAACCATTGCTGTTTGTTGCTGGCGTTTGTTTCTGTTGCGGCTGGTATAAGAAGAGGAAGAAGAAAACGAAAAAGACATGGATACTGTTACAGAAACAGAATCGGATGTATTCTCAGAAAGATTAGTTGAAGAAGAAGGTAGCACGTCTGAGCCCGATGATTTACTCAAAACAGTAGCCGGATGAATGGAAGGAAAGTCCTCTTTTACAGCATCATCCTCCAAAGTAGCATTGGCACCGGCAGTACGCTCAGCCTGAACAAATGCGTTGGCTATTTCTTCTTTGGGAGAGAAATACCAAAATGCCGCAGAGGCAGCCATAAGTACAAGCAATACCGAAGCTGCAGCACTGAAACGATAAATCATCAGTTTGCGATGACGAACAGCAACAGGCAAATCTTTTTCAAGCTTCTCCCAGCATGTTTCCCTGACAGGAAGCTCTGCTTCTGTCAATCGCGAACGAAACAAGTCCGTTAATTCATCATTTTCTTTCTTCATGATTCAAATATTCTTTAATTTTTTTTGCAAGCAAACTTTTAGCGCGATGCAATTGGGAAGTCGAAGAATGCTCTTTTATACGAAGCAAATCTGCAATTTCCTTGTGCGATTTATCTTCAAAAACATATAAGTTGAACACGGTACGGCACCCATCGGGTAACTCGGCAACAAACGCCAGTAATTGCTCTTCTGAAATCCGGTTCGCGTTCTCCCTGTCTTGAAGTTCATCGGGAATATCAGGAATCTGTTCCTCTCTCACCATTGTCTGACTAATCTTCTTTTGCTTTCTCAGATAATCGAGTGATTGAGTGACCATAATTCTGGTAATCCATGTACTAAGCGATGCTTCACCCCGGAAATTAAACCCGGTAAATATTTTAATGAAAGCATCGTGTAGTACATCATGCGCTGCATCCATATCGCCGGTATAACGGTAGCACACCGCCAGCATCTTGTTGGAATAGAGGGTGTAAAGTTTCTTGCGGGCTACATTGTCACCTGCCTTACAGCCTTTAATTAATTCAATTTCGTTTTCCAACTTAAATGCCTTTTTGCCTAACGTTATGTTTGCGCCGTTTGCAAGTTAGACGCAGTAAACGAAAGAATGCTGCAAACAAAAATATTAAAGAATATTAAAATCAACAAGCCTTGAAACTCATATCAAGACCTTTCACCGAGTGAGTCAACGCCCCAACCGATATATAATCCACCCCGCACAATGCGTAGTCGCGCAGTGTATCAAAAGTAATGCCTCCCGAAGACTCCGTTTCATACTTACCAGCAATCAACTCTACCGCTTTGCGTGTGTTTTCGGGCGTGAAATTATCAAGCATGATTCGGTCAACTCCACCAATGGCAAGCACTTGATTTAATTCATCAAAGTTACGGACTTCAATTTCAATCTTCAGGTCTTTTCCTTTTTCCTTGCAATAGTTTTGTGCTCGCTGAATGGCTTTATCAATACCACCGGCAAAGTCAACATGATTGTCTTTTAGAAGAATCATATCAAAGAGTCCGATACGATGATTCACTCCACCACCTATCTTGACTGCCGCTTTCTCGAGCATACGCATGCCCGGAGTCGTTTTACGTGTATCGAGAACGCGCGTTTTCGTCCCTTCAAGCTGTTTCACGTAACGACGTGTCATGGTGGCAATACCACTCATGCGCTGCATCACGTTAAGCATCAATCTTTCCGTTTGTAAAAGAGACTGCACCCTGCCTTCCACAATCATGGCAACATCACCGGGTTTAACCTCCGTTCCATCATTTATAAATACTTCCACTTTCATCTCTGGATCAAAACGGTGAAATATTTCTTTGGCAATCTCAATACCGGCCAATACTCCTGCCTCTTTAATCAGCAGTTTTGATTTCCCCATAGCTGTGTCAGGAATACACGAAAGCGTTGTATGATCGCCATCGCCTATATCCTCGGCAAAAGCCAGATCAATCAGTCTGTCTATCAACTCATTCATTGGTTTTGTCTATTCTTATTTGATAAATTAAAAATCTATTGTCTACTCGTTTGAAAAAGCAATTCACACGGAAGCTGCCATTATCTGTAGTAAGCGTTCCGATGACAAAGCCCGACTCATCTCGTCGACCCTGGTGGTTCACACTGAAACCAATCACCTTGTTTGCTGAGAAAAAATCAGCCATCATAGTCTGTGCAGTCTGATTATTCACGTCAGATGAACGATCCTGAATAATCAAGTTGACTTTACTTCCAAGGTAGTTACTTAATTCTTGTGAATTCCCTTTTTTAAAAGCTATTGATAATCCGGCCGGTATATCCTGTGCCAGTGAAACCGACACAAAAAGAAATAAGGCACTCATCCATAAAAACACTCTTTTTCTCATAAACAAAAGTATTAAAAGATAAGCAAAGGTAAGCATTTATATAAGAAAACAACAAAAAAGCATTATTTTTGTCGGTTCAAAGGGCACATCAATCAATCCCTGACAGAGAAAATGAAAACAATATTATTAGTAGTAGGACGCACAGTTGAGCAACATTACATAACAGCCATCAACGATTACATCGAACGAACCAAACGTTATATTTCGTTTGATATGGAAGTTATACCTGAGCTTAAAAACACGAAAAGCCTTACGGAAGAGCAACAAAAAGAGAAAGAAGGCGAATTGATTTGCAAATTTCTTCAGTCGGGAGATGTTGTGGTGCTGCTCGATGAGAACGGCAAAGAGTTTCGCTCGGTTGAATTTGCTTCATGGATGGAGAAAAAGATGGCTAACGTAAACAAGCGTCTCATTTTCATCATTGGAGGTCCTTACGGATTTTCACCGAAAGTATATCAAACTGCCCATGAAAAGATTTCTATGTCAAAAATGACATTCTCTCATCAAATGATCAGACTAATCTTCACTGAGCAGCTTTACAGAGCCATGAACATACTTCACGGAGGTCCTTACCACCATGAATAACGACTATCCGTTCAAATCGTGATGCATCATGCGGAAACGTGCCATCTCTTCGTAAGATGTACCCGGACGACCATAATTAGCAAAAGGATAAATAGATATGCCTCCCCGGGGGGTGAATATACCTGTTACCTCAATATATTTGGGATTCATCAGTTGTATGAGATCTTTCATAATGATATTCACACAATCTTCATGAAAGGCTCCATGATTGCGGAAGCTAAAAAGATAAAGTTTTAAGCTTTTGCTCTCAACCATTTTCACATCGGGCAGATAAGCAATGCGTATCTCCGCGAAATCGGGCTGACCGGTAATAGGACACAAACTCGTAAATTCGGGACAATTAAATCTTACCCAATAATCATTTCCGGGATGTTTATTATCAAAAGCCTCCAAAACGTCGGGAGAATAGTCCTGCTTATACTCCGTGTTCCTTCCCAACAAAGAGAGTTGATCTTTTAGTTCCGCCATATTATTTTTTTGTTTTTAAATATTCATCCAGCCCTTGCCTACGAAGTTTGCACGCCGGGCAATGACCGCACCCATCTGCAGGTACTCCGTTATAACAAGTCAATGTTTCATTACGAACTACATCAAGTACTCCCAGTTCATCTGCCAAAGCCCATGTTTGAGCTTTGTTTATCCACATCAGTGGGGTATGCAATATAAACTGTTCATCCATGGCCAGATTCAGTGTCACATTCAACGACTTGATAAACGAATCCCGACAATCCGGATAGCCGCTATAATCCGTCTGAGAAACTCCGGTAACAATATGTCTTACTCCTCTTTCTCGAGCAAAAACCGCAGCAATGCTTAAGAAGAAAAGGTTTCGGCCCGGCACAAATGTATTAGGGAAAGAATCTGCCGGCTTTTCTTCGTCCATCATCAAAGACGTATCCGTCAAGGAATTACGTCCTAGCTGACTAATAAAAGAAACATCCATCACATGAAACTCCACCCCTGCCCTTTCGGCAATACCTCTTGCCAATTCCACCTCGTGCACATGTTTTTGTCCGTAAACGAAGCTCAGTGTATATACCGTTTCAAATTGTTTTTTCGCCCAAAACAGGCAAGTTGTGGAATCTTGCCCTCCACTGAACAAGACTACCGCCGCATCTTTTACATCCGTCATACCTCTTTGACTTTAAGGATGTTGTACGAAATGTTTTCGTCATACACATCACTGCCATCAACCTTCTTGATGTATTTTACAACACGGATAGTAACCGGCAGTACCAATACCTCATACAGAGACTTCAATACAATTTGCACACCCATCATCAAAATCAGTTCATTCCAAGGAATTATTCCGGCAAAAGCAATGGGAAAGAAAATAATAGAATCACCCGTCTCGCCCACAACCGTTGACCAAATAGCCCGTGCCGAGAAGTTCTTTCCCTTACTGGCTATTTTCATTTTACTCATCACATAAGCATTTAGAAAAGAGCCAACCAAGAAAGCCGACAAGCTGGCTACTACGATGCGAGGAGCCATACCAAAGACAAAGTTAAAAGACTCTTCACCCTCCCAGAAAGGAGCTGCGGGAAGTGCAACTGCTACTTGTCCTAAAGCAACAACAAAGAAGTTCATCACAAAGCCACTCCAAATAATCAGTCGAGCTTTTTTAAAACCCCATACTTCAGCAATGCAATCATTAATAATGTAAGAGATGGGAAAAACAATCAGGCCGGCAGTTACAGTTATACCAAAAACCTGAATAACTTTGGTTTCAAGAAGATTAGCCGCAATAAGGCACACATTAAATAAAATGCCTAGCAGCATGAAAGGCACAGAAACTTTACTGTTCATAAATCTTGTTTTTTACGTGGTATTCAAGCACACGACCGCAAACTTCCCGTTTCAGTATCTTTCACTGAAAGCATGCGGTGCCACAAATTATTAACTCTATGCAAAGAGTAAATGCTATTACATACTCTTTTGCGGTGCAAAGGTAAACATATTATTTAAATTAACCGATTTGATAACCCATAAAAAAAAGTTCGGCTGCACACAACACCCTTTGTGGCAGCCGAACATTGCTGTTAAACAGCAAGAGAGAAAACCTAAAATTTATAGTCTACACCCAACCCGAATACTTTGTTAGTACGTGAATAAACATCAGTTCCTCCTAATGGAAGTCCGTTGTAATTATCCATTTTCTTTGTGTAGTCGCTGTAGTTGGTCCAAAAATAAGCCACGTTTAGTTTAAGTTTTGATGAAAGTTTAATTCCGGCACCGAAACCTAATGAATAAGAGTCACAAGAAAAACTTGTATCGCTCTGAAAACCGTCAGCCAAAGCGTAATCAGTACGTTGATAACCACCGCTAATGCTAACGCGATCATGCACATCCCATTCAATACCCATTAAGTACTCATTGGTACCACCCTTTAAAGCCTCTTGTTTGTCACCGGCCATACCTGCCTGCTTGTCATCGAAGAAATGATATTCCACAGAAGCGCGAAGAGTAGGAAGAATTTCATAACCTACGGCCGCTGTCAGTAAAGCCGGAATGTCATTTGGCGTATTAACTCCATTCTTATAAGCAGCCAATGCACCATCAGGATCGCTGTTCTTCTTTGTCTGGTTTTCAATGTTCAGGCTTGTCATAAACTCATATTTCAATCCCATGTTCCACTTGCCAAGCTTCACGTCAGCACCGATAATAGGAGTCAACCCCCATCCCGTCTGATCCAGATCAAGTTCCAGACTATACAGTGTTTGATTGGGAACATAGTTTTTATACTGATCCTTTATATTCGCAGTAAGATAGCCGGTATATCCGCCCGAGAAGTAGTTCATACGACCACCGCCAAACACAGACAACCAATCATTTACTTTATACGTAATACCAAATTGCGCTGCATAAATAAACTGACGACCTTCCATAGCGGAAGCAATTGTATATAGATCTGTTGCAGCATTGGCACCTGTCGCAGCCACCAACGGTTGTAACTGCTGAGCCATTCCGGCCATTACCTTCGAATCAAACATCGGCAAACCTGTATCAAAAGAGGCCTTTCCTCCTCCTCCACCTACAGCAAAACTACCAGAAAACACCCAATTTCCGTTTTTATAAGCTGCCTGCACACTGGGTATGAACGGAGCGGATGCCGTACCTTTATAGTTGCGTGTATGTCCTTCTTCCGGGAACAAAGGGAAAGTGGCATCAATTACACGTGTCTGGTAAGCACTCTGACCATTCAAAGAAAGGTAAAGGCCATCCGTTGGCAGAAATCCCAGACCGGCCGGGTTATAATATACACCGTCGATATCAACTGAAGCCCCACGGGCTATCATACGAAGAAAACTAACATGCTGATTTGTATTTGTCAGGAGACCTCCTGCAAAAGTTGAAACTGAAACGATCAGCGACAAGGCGCTCATCAGAAATACTTTTCTCATTAAGTTCGCTATTTAAGTTAATCAGGGTGCAAAGATAGCACAAAATTGCACACCTCAAATATTTTTGTGCATATTATTTCTCTAAACGACAAAATTAATTAAAGAAATAAACTGTTCACAATGAAACTAACCACTCTGAATCAGTGCCATCCCGATTTTAAAAGCGATTATCTTTTAAGAATTCGGCAAGAGCTTTTTAGTCTTTTTAGAAACAATTCTGGCTAACGGAACGTTAACTTATATTAGAACAAAATACCAAACAACAATAAAACAATTATAATCATGGCTTTTAATATCGCTTTTTTCGGTACGCAACCTTATGACGAATCATCATTCAAACACAAGAATGCTGAATTTGGCTTTGAACTGAAGTTTTTCAAAGGGCATCTGAACATGAACAATGTTATTTTGACTCAGGGAGTTGACGTGGTATGTATTTTTGTGAATGACATTGCCGACGCACAAGTGATTCGTGCCATGGCTGCCAATGGTGTTAAACTGATTGCCTTGCGCTGTGCCGGATACAACAACGTAGATCTTAACGCTGCTCAAGAGAACGGAATTAAAGTGGTGCGCGTGCCCGCTTATTCTCCTTACGCCGTAGCCGAACATACCGTGGCACTCATGTTAGCTCTCAACAGAAGAATTCCCCGGGCAACCTGGCGCACGCGCGACGGCAATTTTTCTCTGAACGGATTGCTGGGATTCGATATGCACGCCAAAACGGCGGGAATTATCGGCACCGGTAAAATAGCCAAGATATTAATTCAGATTCTAAAGGGATTCGGTATGAATATCCTGGCGTACGATTTATATCCTGATTACAACTTTGCACGAGAACACCAAGTGGTTTACACTTCACTGGATGAATTATACCATAGTTCAGACATCATTTCTCTGCACTGTCCGCTTACGGAACAAACCAAATATCTCATCAATGACTATTCCATCAGTAAGATGAAAGACGGGGTGATGATTATCAACACTGGGCGCGGACAGCTCATTCATACCAACGCATTGATTGAAGGATTGAAAAACAAAAAAATAGGTTCAGCCGGACTGGATGTATACGAAGAAGAAGGCGATTATTTTTATGAAGATAAGTCGGATCGCATCATTGATGATGATGTATTGGCTCGCCTGTTATCATTCAACAACGTAATCGTTACATCGCATCAGGCATTCTTCACGCACGAAGCGCTTGAAAATATAGCTAGCACTACGTTGCAAAATATTAAAGATTTTGCCGAGAACAAATCTTTGGCAAACGAAGTAAAAGTATAAACGTATGAAAACAATTATAGACAGGAGTAACAAACGGGGCCATTCACTTTACGAATGGCTCGATAGTTATCATAGCTTTAGCTTTGGCAACTATTACAATCCCGAGAAAATGGGATTTGGTGCGCTGCGGGTACTGAATGATGACATCATTGCCCCCGAAACGGGCTTTGATACTCATCCCCACAAAAACATGGAGATTGTAACCATTCCTCTGAAAGGAGAACTGAAACACGGTGACAGTAAAATGAACGAGCGGATCATTAGCCCCGGAGATATTCAGGTTATGAGTGCCGGCACAGGCATATACCACAGCGAGAGTAATCCTCATGATTCCGTTCATGCGGAGATTCTTCAGATATGGATATTGCCGCACACCCGCAATACCGAACCCAATTATAATGATTACAACATACGCGAGCTGCTCAAGCCCAATGAACTGACCACCCTTGTTGCCCCCGACGGCAGTGCCCCGGGCACACTTTTACAGCAAGCATGGTTCTCCATGGGGACATTTGATGCCGGACAAGGCTTCAGCTATTCATTGCACAATAAACAGAACGGTATTTATGTGTTCGTTATTGAAGGTGAAGCACAAATAGAGAATACCACGCTGAACCGCAGAGATGCCATGGGAATATATGATGTCGATCAAGTGAAGATTGCTTCTAAAAAGAAAAGTCATCTTCTGGTTATTGAAGTTCCACTCTAAAAGACAGAACAATGAAGATCAATCTGGCGAACATCCGTCAAGAATATGCAAAAGGAGGATTAAAGGTCAGCGACATGCCCGATAATCCTCTTCCTTTATTTGAAAAATGGCTCAATGAAGCCATTGAAGCCCAAACAGCAGAACCTACTGCTGTGCTGGTAGGAACCGTATCGCCGGAGGGGACTCCTTCTACCCGCACTGTTTTGTTGAAAGCTCTGCGCGAAGGCAAATTTGTATTTTACACCAACTACGAAAGTCGTAAAGGAACTCATTTGGCCAACAATCCGCACATTTCTCTTTCCTTTGTGTGGCATGAACTCGAACGCCAGGTGCATGTAGAAGGAATAGCCTCTAAAGTGAGTGCGCAAGAATCTGATGCTTATTTTCAAACACGGCCCTACAAAAGTCGCATCGGTGCTCGCATCTCTCCGCAAAGTCGCCCCATAGCCAATCGCATGGAAATTATGCGTAAATTTGTAGCCGAAGCAGCCCGCTGGGTGGGAAAAGAAGTTGAACGCCCCTCCAACTGGGGCGGTTACGAGGTAGAGCCGCTCCGCATTGAGTTTTGGCAGGGACGCCCCAGCAGACTGCACGATCGTTTTCTTTATACCTTTTCGGTTCAGGACAACAGTTGGAAACTAGAACGGCTTGCGCCATAAAACTTATAAGAAATGAAACTTACCTATATTTATCACAGTGGCTTCGCCATTGAAGCCGAAGAAGTAACCATTATCATTGATTACTACCAAGACTCGTCGGAAACACACCCCGATCAGGGAGTGGTGCACGACTACCTACTACAGCGTCCGGGGAAAATCTATGTATTGTCAACCCACTTCCATGCCGACCATTTTAATCGCGACATACTGGCTTGGAAAGAAAAGCGGCCCGACATCATTTACCTTTTTTCGAGAGACATATTGGCACAAAAAAAGGCCTCGAAAGCAGAAGGCAACTACATACGCAAATCGCAAGTTTACAAAGACGACCAACTGCGAATAGAGGCTTTCGGCTCAACCGACGCCGGCATATCTTATCTCATCGATGTGCAGGGAATGCGTATTTTTCATGCCGGCGACCTGAACAATTGGCACTGGAGTGAAGAATCAACTGAAAAAGAAGTACGTAAAGCCGAAGGCGATTTTCTGGCAGAAGTCAAGCTTTTGCAGGCCAAAGCCCCTGCTATTGATGTTGTTATGTTTCCCGTTGACTCCAGATTGGGAAAAGATTATTTTAGAGGAGCCACACAGTTCGTAGAACGAATAAAAACTTCTATATTTGTGCCCATGCACTTTGGTGAAGATTATAAAGGCGGGAATGCTTTTGCAGAAACTGCCGGTAAGCACGGTTGTCGTTTTATAACCATCACACAGCGCGGAGAAACATTCGACATCAATAAATAAATACCAATATGAACCGATTAACACACCTGCTGGTCATTACACTACTACTTTGCATACCCGCTTTAACGTATGCACAAGATGATAATGACGATGAAAAAGAAAACCCGAGTAAATACCTGGTTGGCGCTGTTCCTGAGAAAGACGGCAAAGTAGTTTTCTCTCAAGAAATGTTATTGCCCGGTCTCTCTAAAGATCAGGTTTACGACCAAATGCTTTCGTGGATGGAAAAGCGTTTGAAAAAGAACAAAAACAAAAGCCGTGTGGTGTATGCCGACAAAAGCAAAGGTATGATAGCCGGTACAGGTGAAGAGTATATTGTTTTTAAATCAACTTCCCTTTCACTTGATCGCACCCTAGTGAACTACCAGCTTACTGCCACCTGCGAAACCGGCAAATGCCTGCTGGAAATAGAAAAGATACGTTACGTATATCAGGAAAAAGAAAAGTTCACAGCCGAAGAATGGATTACCGATCAAAATGCGTTGAACAAAGACAAGAGCAAACTGGTACGCGGGTTATCAAAGTTCCGCATCAAAACAGTTGATTTTGCCGATGCTCTGTTTACCAACGCGCAAACGGCCATGGGTGTTGCACCGGCAGTTGCACAAACAGCAGCTCCCGCAGCAACAGCAGCAGCCGTACAGGTTGCAACCGCAAAGCCCGATGTCAGTTCTATTCCGGCAGTAACGGCAAACACACCTGCTGCATCGGGAACCACAAGCCTCAACGGTTACAAGGCCATAGCGCCCGATAAGATACCCGGAAACATCATAAAAATGCTTTCCGAAGACTGGATGCTTATCACAGCAGGCAACAACAGCCAGTTCAACATGATGACAGCCAGCTGGGGCGGACTGGGCTTCCTTTATGAAAAACCGGTTACTTACTGTTTCATCAACCCCACCCGCTACACCTATCAGCTGATGGAAAAGAATGACACGTACACCCTTTCTTTCTATACGGAAGCATATCGCAATGCCTTGCAATACTGTGGTAGTAACTCCGGTAAAGATACAGACAAGGTAAAAGGCGCCGGACTCACGCCAATCACCACTCCACTGGGAAGTAAAGCATTCTCAGAGGCATGGTTAATCATTGAATGCCGCAAATTAGTATCTCAATCGCTCACCCCCGAAGCAATCAACAACAAAGAGTTGCAGCAAAAATGGATGGGTAAGCAATTACATAAAATGTACATTGGTGAAATCATCAATGTATGGGTTAAATAACTAGCAATATTTACGAATAATGGAAATTAAAAGCAGATTCGACCACTTTAACATCAACGTGACTGATTTGGAACGCAGCATAGCCTTTTACGAAAAGGCGCTGGGTTTGAAAGAACACCGCCGCAAAGAAGCGAAAGATGGCTCATTTATATTGGTTTACCTAACCGACAGCACCACCGGTTTCCTGTTGGAACTTACTTGGTTGCGTGACCATACACAGCCTTACGAACTGGGCGAAAACGAAAGCCATTTGTGCTTCCGCACCGAAGGTGATTACGATGAAGTACGCAAGTTTCACAAAGAGATGAACTGCGTTTGTTACGAAAACCATGACATGGGGCTTTATTTTATCAATGACCCCGACGGTTATTGGATTGAAATTTTACCGGTAAAGTAAAGAAGCAACCGGACAAATAAAAAAAGAGGCAGCTTTATCGAAATAAAAGTTGCCTCTTTTTATATTACTTTTTATGCCGGTTGGCACGCTTAGTTCTAATTTCGGCCTTCATTTTAGCAGCTCCCGAGCCGTGAAGCCCACGAATATAAGTCGCCTTTTTGGCCTTAGTCTTTACTTTGGGCTTGTTCTCATTGGAAGATTCTTTCTTTCCTTTGAAAATCAAACCACCTACTATTACATCTTCGATGCCCATACTTTTCTTCACTTAAGTTATTGAGGCAACAAAGATAAGCATTTTTTGCTTACCCGCATATAATTCTCTATCTTTGCCGCAAATAACCAGATTATATCAACATGAATTTTTCTTTGCCATCTGCTGATAAGGACCCCATGGGTGCTGCCATAGCCGACTATTACAACCTGCATAAAGCGGGACGTCTGCGTGTTTTCTCTTCTCTTTTTGATGAAGATGAAATACCGGTAAAGGATTTGTTTCGCGGACTGAAACAGATGCCTGTCATAGAACAAACGGCGTTGCAAATGGCCGAAGGCAAAATATTGGATGTAGGAGCAGGCAGCGGTTGCCACTCACTGGCCTTGCAAGAGATGAACAAAGAGGTATGTGCCATTGATATATCGGCCTTATCTGTTGAAGTGATGAAAAAGAGAGGCGTAAAAGATGCCCGCCTCGTTAATCTTTTCGACGCAACCTTTCACGAACAGTTTGACACCATCTTATTATTGATGAACGGATCGGGCATCATTGGTAAAATAGAAAACCTCCCTATCTTTTTTCAGACAATGAAAAGACTGCTTCGCCCGGGCGGTTGCATTCTGATGGATTCCAGTGACCTGCGCTATCTTTTTGAGGAAGAAGACGGCAGTTACGTCATTGATCTGGCCGGCGATTATTACGGTAAAATAGACTTCCAGATGCAATACAAGAACATCAAGGGTGATACGTTCGACTGGTTGTACATCGACTTTCAGACACTAAGTCTGTACGCCTCCGAATTTGGCTTTCAAACAGAACTAATCAAAGAAGGAAAACATTACGATTACTTGGCCAAGCTGACTATTTAGTCAGCATGGCATCAATGTGAGCAACCAGCGAAGCAAACTCCTCTTCGTTATACAAGCGAGTCAGTTTCACAATGCGTCCGTCGCGGTCAATCAGTACGTTGCGCGTAATGCCCGATTCCCTCAAAGCATATTTAGCAAAAATATCCGCACCGGGATCCAGACCTAACGGATAAGTAACACCTACCGCCTTTCCAAATGCAATAACCTTATCAAGCGGTTCGTCACGGTCGATGCCTATCAACACAAAACGATCGTTCGCTTGATGTTTCTGCCATATATCCTTTTCAATGAAAGGCATCTCTTTACGACACACCCCGCACCAACTGGCAGTAAACTGTAACATGACCACCTTGCCACGCAAAGAAGAAAGAGTAACCTGTTTTCCATCGGTCAGCGTCACCGTAAAATCGGGAGCCTCATCACCTACCCTAACAATATACCCGGTACTGTCGGCTTTTGCCTCAACACCTTGCTGATTCTTCTGCTGACCCGACACACAACCCAGGGCAGAAAGCAGAAAAAAGCTACAAATAAAAAATAATTTTGTTTTCATTGATATACCTAACTAATTGATTTGCAAATGTAAGCAAAGAAAACAGCAGATCAAATAGCTAACCTGTGGTATATGCACTATTGCAAGATCAAAAAAGAGTTTGTACCTTCGCACCCGCAAAACAGAAAACGCCTCTTTAGCTCAGTTGGCCAGAGCACGTGATTTGTAATCTCGGGGTCGTTGGTTCGAATCCGACAAGAGGCTCATAAAAAAACTCTTCAATCAAAAATGGTTGAAGAGTTTTTTGTTGTTAACTGTTGCCTGAAACAATTTATTTACCTGCATCTAATACTCCCGAGTCCTTATCCTCGTTATTCAATCTTTTCTCTACGGAGCTAAACTTACGGCCAAAATTAAAGTTATAAGAGACTGAGAACACCATCATTCTTGAAAGATTTCCGATGTAAATACGTTCTTTCGAAGGAGCCAAAGCGTTGTAGTTATCGTCTCCACCTTTCCAAGTCTTTGTAAACGGATTCAGCGTCATCATACCCAACGTCAGACTTTTGTGACGATAGTTCATGCCTATAACATGGAAATTCTCATTGCGACTCATTGTTTCGCCATAAAAATTGTTGCGCCCTTTCTTGATATTGCCATATAACGACCAATCTTTATACGTAGCATTGAGGGTTCCGTTGTAATACCAGTTAGTATACGTGTGGTGATAGTTCAGTCCCCTGCTGTCAAAATGAGCCATACCTCCGCTAAACTGCATGGTGAGCAGATCCTTAAAAGGCTTCACCGAGATAGAAACCTCCGTATTCAACCGTTGCCAGCTCTTTTGATTCTCCATGCTGCGAACAAACTTTCCATTTTCCAGCGTAGTACTTTCCATGATGGGGTTATCAGAATACCTATGCCCCACATACACACCACCGTTAAAGATGCCTTTACTCATTTCATAATTCAACGAATGCGCATACACCATGTAAGGTTTCAGCTGACTATTTCCGCGACGAATCTGCATGGAGTCAACTATTTGCTCCACATTCTCAAGATCAGAAAGAGACGGAGAAGAGCTATACAAATTGGCAGTATACTTGATAGACGACTTGTCGGTCAGGTTATACTTCAAACTAATGGTGGGGCGCAACGTATAGTCCTGATACCCGTTACCCTGAGCACTCATCCAAGAGCGTGTTCCGCCTATTCCCAGCGAATAATTGAAACGTTTTACCTTTCCTTTAAACTCAGCATACAGGTATGTCTCCGCTTGCTTCATCGTACTTTCGGCATTGGTTGAACCGGTATACGTATTGTCCGTATAGCTTTGCGTATGCTTTATTCCGGCACTGAGGCTACCACTTTTAAAACCTTTCTCATAAATACCCTCACCAATCACCGAATACTTATTACCATCTATATCAGAAAGCAATTCGGTTAAAGTTTCATTGCCCGTCATTTCGGAATAATATCTTTTCTTACCCGTGTCAATGTACGTTCCCACCAAATTGAACATCAAAAATTGCTGGTTCTTGAGATTTGACTGAAAATACAAGTCCACAGAAGGGATGTGCGTTTCGGATGACGATTTCTCGATCATGTTCATTGCCTCGCTTGAGCGATGAAGCCAATACAGCTTACTGGTATGATTTTCGCGGGGAATGTCATTGATCTGATTGCGGACAGTTGCATTAAAAAACCATTTATCAGGTTCCTGATAACTATAATTCAAATGCATGTATTGCCAGTTCATCTTCCACCAGTCGGGTGATCCCTCCTCGATGCGATTCAACACCCGGCCGTCGGCCATGTGAAACTCCTCCGAATTATTTCGGTACATCTTGTCAATGCCACGGTAACTGCCGCTGTAGAATACGCCAAATTCAGATTTGTTGTGATTCAGTTTGGCATTAAAATTATTGTCGCCGAAAGGAAACTGAAAGGAGTTGCTCAGGTTGGCAGATACATATCCCCCACTGTTGCGACGACGCACAATGTAATCAATCACCGCTTCGGCGTTTTGGTACCGCGCTCCCGGTTCTTCATAATGTTCAATGCGGACAATGTCTTCCGGACGGATCGATTTAATCTCTTCCACACTAGCCTTCACGCCGTTGATGCGAAGTTGCACTTCGCCACCACCTGCACCCGACACCGCATTGCGTAACAAATCAATGTCGATGCGATTCAAATTAAGCCGTTGCAGCAAATCAAATCCGTTGGTCGATGATTTAAGTTGAGAGGCACTGGGAAGTACCACCTTGCGATCAACTTTATTAATCACGTTGGCACCCGTTACCACTACCTCATTTAAAGCGATTGAAGTACTGTCAATCTCAATACGCCCCAAATCAATATTTTTGGTAAAGTCTTTCAGTTCCAGTGTTCTGGTTTCGTATCCCAGACAAGAAATTTGTAATTTATAGGCTCCTCTGCGAAGGTTATTCATATTAAAACGACCTTTATCATCGGTAATACCCCCCGTCACAAAAACCGAGTCGTTATTCCTGAGCACCACATTGGCAAATTCAACAGGTTGTTTGGATGATGACATGATCAATCCCTTTAATTGCAGTGCCTGGCCCAATACACATTGACATGCGAATACGGTGACAAGCAAACTTAGTATCTTTTTCATTAAAATCAGGCTATTCCAGTTAATACTCTATTTTTATTTTTGTGCGCGCTACAAATGTTAGACGTAACAAGCCCGCGGGAAGTTGCACGCAAATAAAAAAAAACCTGATTTTTGTGATAACAGTTACCTCAGAACGTTTTAATAAAGACTCACTGTTTCCGCCTTATTCATCAGATAAAGTTCAGGAAAAACAGTTTTCAGCTCCTCTTTTTTTTGTTGCCATTGAGCATTCAGGTACAAAGGAACATGCATTATTATTATCTTCTTAGGCCTCAGCTTGGAGATGATGTACTTCAAATCATCAACCGAGTTAAGCATCTCGTAATACAGAAATGCCACATCGGCATGCAAGTCGGCATCTTGATTCCGGTCTAAATACTTTTTCATATTTTCAATGCTGGTATCTCCCGAGTGAAAGATGCGCAACCCGTCGACCTCTATGCTATAAGCAACATTGAACATGTACTCCTCCAAATCAACATCTCCACGGTAGTAAGACAAATGCTTCATGCCATGCGCGGTAATTTGCACATCGTTAACCACTTGCGAGCAAGAAGCATTCGGCTCAGGAGTCAGTTCACAAAACTGTTTCTTCAGCGTAACAAAGCCAAAACGGTCACCATCAATGAACACCAGCGCATTCTTATTCGTGACCAGCTTCATAGCCGGAAACTTTTTAAGGTATTTTTCAATCAGCAACGGTTCGCAATGATCTTTGTGATAATGCGTCAGCAAACACATATCGACGTTATCAAAAGGAGCACGTCCATTGAGAATCGCATCAATCGTATCTTTACCAGGCACATCAAAAATGCCGTAGCTTTCAGTAAAAAGAGCATCGATGAGCAGCTTGTGACGAGGAGTTTGCAACAAGTATCCCTCGTTGGCAACATACGTTATTTGCAACTTGTTTTGCGAACCCTGCGCAAACAATTCACTGATACACACGGTGAACAGAGTAATGACCAACACCAGAAATATACGCATAATGCTTTCTATTAAATTTAAATAATACTTTCGTAAAAGTCTTTTTTGTACATATCGCCAACGGGAATCAGTTTCTCACCAATCTTGATTTTATTCTGCACAACAGACGTTATTTTGCTTAACGCAACCACGTACGACTTATGAACCCGTACAAACTCCTGAGGCGGCAACATCGTTAAGATGTTCTTAAAGCTCTGCTTGGTTAACACCTTTTTGTTTGGCAAATAAATTTTCAGATACCCTTGCATGCCTTCAATATAAAGAATGTCGTGCAGAGGAATGCTCTCCAATTTGTACTCCGATCGAATGAATAGTGCAGCTCCGCGCACATCATGAGCCGTTTCCCTTTTCAATTTTACTTCGTCGGCCACCTTGTTGACAGCCGATAAGAACCGATCAAACGAATAAGGCTTCAGCAAATAATCGGACACGTTCAGTTCATAACCTTTCAGAGCATAGTCAGAATAAGCAGATGTGATGATCACATGCGGTTTGCAAGAGAGATTCTCAATCAGTTCAATGCCCGTCATCACCTCCATCTGTATATCAAGAAACAGCAAATCGACTTCGTGCGAATTCAGAAAACACAATCCGTCAAACGCATTCTCAAAAGAGCCCATCAATTTGAGAGAAGGCACTCTTTCAATAAACAATTTAAGCTTTTCGGCGGCGAGCGGTTCGTCTTCAACAAGAATGCACGATAAGGTCATAATCGAATAATTAATTTGACGCTAAAGGTATTCATTCCGTTGTCAATATCCAAAACAAATCGGTTCGGATATAATAACTGCAATCGTTTTTTTACATTTTCCAAACCAATGCCGGCAAACGGACGGACGACTTGCGGAGTTGCCCCTTTTTCACGACAATTATTCACACAGTCAAACACCAAAACATCTTCATCGACAGAGACGGTGATCCGAATCACAGGCATCGGTCCTGCTTGCGAACAATGTTTGAACGCATTCTCCACCAAAGGGATGAGTAACATCGGGGCAATCTGTAAACCGGACATGGCCGATTCTTGGGGCACAACAAACTTCACAGATTCTTCCTTGGTAAAACGAACACGTTGCAAGTCAACGTAACGTTTCAGATAATCGACCTCTTGCTTCAACGCAACCTTGGCTGTTTGCGTTTCGTAAATCATATAGCGCAACATTTCCGACAATTTGATGAGCATCTCAGAAGCATCTTCGGGAGATTTCCGGATCAGCGAATCAATGTTATTGAGCGTATTAAACAAGAAATGCGGGTTTATTTGCAACTTCAGCAATTCCAACTCATTTTTAAGATGCTCCTTCTCAATCTGTTCCTTCATTTGAATATTCGCAAACCAGTTCTCAAATCCCTTTATCAAGCAACCACACTGCGCTATGATAAAGGAACCGATAACAGGAGGTACCGTAGTACTCCAGTCGGTCACGTTAAAATCGACAAAGAAACATTTGATAACGCCGAAAAAGAACACAGAAACAACCACACTCAAAGCCACTGAAAAGAGAAAATAACGAATCAATTGTTTCCTTTCAAAAAAGCCCGTCAGCATGAAATACGAGAAGTAAAACACCGCCATTGCCCAGATGAAATTCACCAGATACATACTATTAGCGTGTTGTATAGCCGAAAGTAATTCTCTGTGGGGCGCCATATTGATGAGCAGACTAAACAGTCCGAATACCAGCCAAAAAAGAAAATGAATGATTATTTTGAGAGTACGCATCATTTTTCAACACATTAATTTGTTATAGAGACCCGAGCAACAAATATTCACACAAAGCTACCAATTGAATAGCAAAAGTAAAAGCATTACAGCAGATTATTATCATAAAAGGTTTTCCTTTTTTTGAATTCTTTGAAGCAAACTACATACCACCAAATAGTGAAAAGGGCGAATCAGAGCGAAATAAACCCTACCCAGCAAGTTATGATACAAAACCATAGTGGAGCATTTAATAACATAAAGTCCATTGGCAGATGGCTTGCAATAAACAGAACACCAAGCCTCCAAATGTTTATCAGTACCGAACAGCAGTATTTCATTTTCCGTGTACTCCAACACTTGCAGAAAGCCACATTTATCACCTTTTTTGATATCGGCGTTAGGTTCGGCGTAATACGTATCCGCTGACAAACCAAAAGGCTTGACCAGCACACTCCGGATTTTATAAAGCCAATCTATCCACCGAGGATTAGCAAAAAACAGTTCCAGACAATTTTTCATTGATATGCCCTGATTGAATGGCCCTACCTCATAACACTCTTTGTAGTCAACGTTTCTGGAAACCTCATAAGCAAAAGAGGATTCATCAATTTCAATTTTTCTCATACACCTATCATTAGTTATTTTGCCACAAAGATGTATCAGTCGCAATCCGTTCCCAAATTTAGTTCATGAACGGGCTAAATTCGGTTATGAAACTCATCGTGTCATTCAGACATAACCCTTTTAACTTCATGAATTCTGCCAACGGATACTTGCACAGGTGTCGTTTTTCCTCATAAAAAGAATGAAATAAAGTGTCACCAAGTATCACCAACCTTGCAATGAATTGATTATCAGTTTTTTATGTGTGATACTTGGCTAAAAAAAAGCCTCACCAAGTATCACCAAGTATCACCAACTTTTTTGG
>ERZ894229.73-NODE-73-length-109264-cov-12.4739_pt1 | contig 109264 bp, 96 predicted proteins | sample MGYA00380295_ERZ894229 | MGnify/ENA primary metagenome ERZ894229 (study PRJEB32331, sample SAMN06328479) | human gut metagenome | biome: human gut microbiome; feature: stool | host: Homo sapiens | collected 2014-09-17 ...
GTTACTACCGGCTGAGGCATGGAGAAAGATTGAATAATGTGCCTGATGCGCACTGTTCAATCAGGAGTTTTACTGAAAACTTCCGTGGAGGAAATTATGAAAATCGCGCTTCGGATGGATGATATTACGGCTGATATGAACTGGGACAATTTTTTCCGGCTGAAGGAGCTTTTCGATAAAGCGGGCGTCCGGCCGCTTCTCGGCGTGGTGCCGGACAACCGGGATGCTTCCCTTTCCTGTATGAAGGAAAGGGCGGACTTCTGGGAGCTTCTCCTGGAGCTGCAGGAGGAGGGGTGGTCCATCGCACAGCATGGCTGCCGCCACGTGTACACCACGAAAAAGGGCGGACTGTTTCCGCTGAACCAGTTTTCAGAGTTCGCCGGGCTGCCCTATGAGCGGCAGAAAAAACTGATCGCCCATGGAAAGCGTATGCTGGAAGATCACGGGGTGGTGACGGATATTTTCATGGCGCCCGGTCATTCCTTTGATAAAAATACCCTGCGGGCGCTGGGAGAATGCGGATTTTTCTATGTGACTGACGGCTTCGGGAGCGGTCCCTACCGGAGAGAGGGGCTGACCTTCCTTCCCATCGCGCGGAAAAAATCGGCCTGCTTTGGAGACGGAGAAGGGTATACCACCCTGGTGATCCACGCCAATGGCATGAGCGATGCCGAGATCGGCTGGTATGAAAGAATGCTTGCAGAACATGCCGGGAATTTTATCTCCTACGGGCGGCTTCTGGAGCTTCCTGCCGAAGAGCGCGGTTCTGCAGGAAATCTTGCAGAATATGTGCAGGCATGTGGAAAACGCATGGCGGTGCGGGCGCTGTCCGCGTTCCGGCTGAAATAACGGGCAGCCCCGGTGAGAAAAGGAAAAGGAGTACAGAAGGGATGAGTCAGGGAAACGGACCGGTCAGGGTGCTGCAGGTGCTGGGAGGAACCAGCCTGGGCGGCGCGGAGAGCCGGGTGATGGACAGCTACCGGCATCTGGACAGAAGCCGGATTCAGTTTGATTTCTGTGTCCATTCACAGGAGGAAGGCTTTTTTGATAAAGAAATTGAAAGCCTGGGCGGGCATATATACCGGGTTCCCCGGTTCCAGGTGGTAAACTGGCTGGCATACCGGAAGGCCTGGAAGGATTTGTTTCGGGAGCATCCGGGGTACGTGGCGGTACACGGACATATGACCAGCACGGCTTCCATTTACCTTCCCATCGCGAAGGCGGCGGGCGTGCCTCTCACCATCGCCCATGCCAGAAGCGCCGGTGTGGATCCCGGGCTGAAGGGTGCCATGACCCGCTTCCTGCGCAAAAATCTTGGCAAAAAGGCGGATGTGTGCCTGACCTGCTCCCGCCTCGCGGGGGAAGCCGTGTTCGGGGAAAAAATGGTGGCGGCGGGCAGGGTGACCACCGTCCCCAATGCCATTGACGCCAGGGAATTCGCTTTTTCTGAAAAAAAGCGGAATCAGAAGCGTGCGGAGCTTGGCATCGGCGCGCAGGAATTTGTGATCGGCCATGTGGGACGGTTCGGCCACATGAAAAATCACGCATTTCTTCTGGATGTATTTGCGGAGATTTGCAGGAAAGTACCCGATTCCCGTCTGCTTCTGGTGGGAGAAGGCGGCCTGATGGATTCCGTGCGGGAGAAGGCGGCGTCTCTCGGCCTTTCTGACCGGGTGATTTTCACAGGAAACCAGGCCCAGGTGGCGGATTTCTACATGACCATGGATTTCTTTGTGTTTCCCTCCATTTTTGAAGGGCTCCCCGGCTCCGTGATCGAGGCGCAGGCATCCGGTCTGCGCTGTCTGGTGTCGGACAGCGTGACAGATGAGGTTCTGATCACGCCTCTGGCTCAGGCCCGTTCCCTTTCGGAGGGAGCGGCTGCCTGGGCGCAGGAGGTGCTTGCACGCAGGGATTATGAGAGGAAACAGATGGCGCAGGCCATAAAGGACGCTGGATTCGACGTTTCGGATCAGGTGAAATTTCTGGAGAAGCTTTATTTACAGGAGAAGTGTGAAAAATAAGCCCGATGGCTTATTTTTCACACGGCAATTTGTGCCGGAGCGTCACAAATTGCTTTGATGGCAGAAGAGAAATTGCATTCGCAATTTCTCTTCGCCTCGTCGCCGCAAAGCAAAGCATTGCTACGCTCCGAAATGAGGAATCGGCTATGAAGAAAAAATTCATGCTCATCGTGCCCATGCTGCATCAGGGAGGCTTTGAACGGGTATGCGTTGCCACGGCCCGGCTTCTGGAGCCGTACTACGAAGTTTATATCGTCATTTTCAGCGCGATGGACATCGCTTACGATATCCGCGGCCTTCATGTGATCGACATTCATATGAAAAGCGTGGAGGGAAAGGCGGGAAAGGTGCTCAATGTATTCCGACGGGCGAAAAGGGTGGCTGCCCTGAAAGCGGAATATGGCATCGATATCGCCTACAGCTTCGGCCCCACAGCCAATCTGGTGAACGTTTTTTCCGGAATGCGTCCGTTCCGAAAAGGAGGGGCGGACCGGGCAAAAATCTGGTGCGGCGTGCGCAGCTACATGGACATGGGTAATCCCCGCCTTCTGCGTCTGTTCTGCCGTTATTCGGACCGGGTGGTTTCCTGCTCAAAGCTGATTCAGCGGGAGCTGGAAGCCCATTTTTCCTGTCAGAAGGTCTGTACCCTGTACAATCCCTTTGAACTGGCCGGTATCCAGGCTCAGGCGAGAGAGGTGGGGGAGAAGGAACGGCTTCCTTTTGCAGGCTGCAGCCGGGTGATCGTCTCCATGGGACGCCAGGATGATGTGAAGGGCTTCTGGCATCTGCTCAAAAGCTTTTCCCTGCTTCACCGGAAATACGAAGACGCCAGACTTCTGATCGTGGGCGAGGGCGATTTTAAGGAATACTGGAAGCTGGCGGAGGATCTGGGCATTCAGGATGCGGTGAGCTTTCCTGGCGTGAAGAAAAATCCCTTCCCCTGGCTGGCACTTGGGCGCATGTATGTGATGACTTCTATCAACGAAGGCTTTCCCAACGTGCTGGTGGAAGCCATGGCTCTTGGCATCCCTGTCATTTCCACCAACTGCATGACCGGCCCCGCCGAGATTCTGGCAGAGGATTTTGACGCGGTTTCCGGCCGCCAGGAATATCTGGATGCGGACTACGGGATTCTGATTCCGGTGATGGACGCAGCGAAGGATCTGGACGCCGATCGGATTACGGAGGAAGAGAGGATGCTTGCTGAGCAGATGGAAAGGCTGCTTTCCGATGAGGCGCTGTATGAGAAATACAGTCAGGCTGCGGTAAGGCGTGCGGCGCAGTTTTCCGGAGAAGCCTACGTGGAGCGGATCCGGGGGATGGCGGAGGAATAAGGATGGGAGATATGGGCTAGAGCGGTATATTTGTAGAAAAAAGTCTGAAAAATCAGGAATAATATCCTGAGTTTCAGACTTTTTATAATATTCTGACAATAAACCTGATATTCTCTTCCTACAGCTTCAGCCCCCGGTACCGGTTAAAGCAGGCGAAGATTTCCTGCCGTCTGGGCATGGCCAGATCAGTGGGAAGATAACCGCCCGCAGAAAGCCCGGCCAGGCCCTTCTGGTCCATCAGGGCGCAGATGGCGTCCACAAGCTGGGTCAGGGTCTTCCGGCCGTCCAGCAGGTTCTTTTCCGCAAGTGCCAGGATGTAGGAGAGCGCGGCGGTCTGTTCCTGGTCCGCAAGCTGCTCCAGATAACGAAGGTCAATGTTTTCATGACCGAGCTGTACGTCGTCCGTCCCGCGCGTTCTGGTTTTCAGGCGGTCGTCTCTGCGCAGGGCCATGTTGCAGGTGGGAACACGCTGAAAAGAGGGAAGCGCGGGATCGGGCAGCTTCTGTACGACGGGACGTCCCTGGACGGCCGCAGCTGCGGAGGCGTACTGCCCGGCTTCTTTTTTGGCAAATTCCGTGATGTCCTTCGGCACATAGCGGTCCATCTGCAGGATGGTGTCCGCAATATAAAAGTACGCGCCGGAGCTCCCGGCAACCAGGATGGAGGAAATGCCGCATTTCTCATAGAGGAAGCGGGCGCGCTCGATGAACGGCGTGATGGGCTCCTCCTCCCGGCAGACCACCCGCTGCATCAGCTCGTCGCGGATCATGAAATTGGTGGCGCAGGTATCCTCGTCGATGAGAAAGACCTTCGCGCCGCTCTCCATCCCCTCGATCACATTGGCGGCCTGTGAGGTGCTGCCGCTTGCGTCCTCAGAGTAGAAGGCCCGGGTGTCCTTTTTGTTGGGCAGGTTGTTGATGAACATGGAAATATCCGTTTTCTTGATGCTGCGCCCGTCCTCGGCACGGATTTTCAGCGCGGAATCATCGGTGATCACATACTCTCTTCCGTCGCCCGCGATGTGGTTATATACGCCCAGTTCCAGCGCTTCCAGCAGGGTGGATTTTCCGTGATAGCCGCCGCCCACGATCAGGGTGATGCCCCTGCGGATTCCCATGCCGGAAAGGGGGCCGTGGTGGGGCAGGTCGAGGGTGACCTCCATGGACTTCGGAGAGACAAAAGGAATGCCGTCCTTCATGGGCCGGTCCGATACGCCGGACTGGCGGGGCAGGATGGAGCCGTTCGCCACGAAAGCGCACAGTCCAAGGGAGGCGAGCTGAGAGCGGATGAACTGCTGATCCTCGGCCAGATGGATGACGGACTGTACCTTTGCGGCGGGAAGCCTGCGGTAAAACAATGTGGCTGTGACACAGGCCGGAAGGAACTCAAAGAGAATGCGCTCCAGCTGGGAGGCGTTGATGGTCCGGCCATTTGCGGGAAAACCCACGGAAAAGCGCACTAGAAGCTGGCCGTCCGCCGGACGGATGGTGACGGCGGAGCGCTCCAGAATTTTCTGGCCGCAGCGGCTTACCGAAATCAGACCGCTTTTTCCGGAGCCTTTGGCCTTAAAGGTGTATTTTTCAATTTCCTGATAAAACAACCGGTTCAGGTAGTCCTGCAGGGCGATGCGGCAGTGTTTTTCCTTATAATAGGCGGGCGGAAAGGCCGCCTTTGCGCCGTCAATCTGGACGCTGAGCCGGGAAGGGGAGGCAAAGGGATCTCCCTGTACATGATCGATTCCAAGAACGAAGCTCCCGAAGGAATAGGCCCCTCTCAGATCCTTGTAGGCCGGGTAGCTTTTATGGTCCACTGCGCGCAGCATGCGCCTTAAAACTTCTGAACTTTTCATAATAAAATCCTTTCTTTCATAAAAAACAAAAAATATATTTGAATTTTCAGATAAATCCCGTCCGGCTGGAGACTCTTTCAAAACGGCTGCGGGACGGAACAGCTTCAATTTATCACAGAAGAAGATTTTTTACAAATGTTCTGAAGCGGAAGCTACCGGGTTACATGTGCAGGGGGCGGGAACGGACTGCAAAAAGGATTGCAGATTACAAATCGGTATGATATGATGATTTTACTTATAGAGCTTCCTGCATACGGCAGGGAGAAAGATATTCCTGAAAAAGATTCTTTTTTCACAATCATTTCTGAAAAATGTGTTCTTTTGGAACAGTTCGTTCCACAGATCCGATCAGGAGAGAATTGCAACCGAAAATGACAGGCAGGGATACTGCGGAGCGTTGCTCAGACAGACTCTTTCGCAGGGGGATCCGATTGCGGTCTTATGTCCCGCCATGTATAATGAACGAAAGGACTAAGATGCATGGGAAAAAACGATGTTGCCCTTGGTGCCTATTTTTCAGATCCACAGATCTTTGCGGATCTGTTCAACGCCTGGATGTATGGCGGAAAGCAGGTGATCGATCCCGGAAGCCTGATGACAGAAGATTCCGTTCAGCCCCGGCCGGAATACGCGCGGCCTTACAAGCATGTCAGGGATGTGGTGAAAATGTACCAGAAGGACGGCGTACAGCTGGTGCTTCTGGGCATTGAAAACCAGGAACAGGTCGATTACAGCGCGCCGGTCCGCATCATGCAGTTTGACGGCGCGGACTATCAGAATCAGGTACGAAGAACGGAAGAGGAAAACAGGAAGCGCCTGGGTCTGAAAACCGGCCTCCCCGCCTTCTTTCGGGAGGACAGAATTGTGCCGGTGATCACTCTGATCCTGTATTTCGGAGAAGAAGAATGGGACCGGCCGGTGCGGCTTCATGACATGCTGGCATTTCCGGAGAAAGACAGCATGATCCGCTCTCTGGTTCCGGACTATCCGATCCATGTCATTTCTGTCAGGCGGAATGGTTCAGCGGGAATAGATATCAGCTTGCTGCATACGGAACTGAGGCAGGTGTTCGGCTTTCTCCAGTATCAGGAGGATAAGGAGGGGCTGAAGCGGTATGTGGAAGAAAACCGTGCTGTATTTTCACATCTTTCCAGCAATGCTGCGATTTTTCTGGCGGCGTCGGCGCATGAAACGAGACTGTTGAAAGGATTGAACAGAAAGGAGGAGCATTACGATATGTGCAGAGCGTTGGATGAATGGTACGCGGATGGCGTGAGCGAAGGGGAGAAAATCGGCGAAAAGAGAGGGGAGGAAAGAGGGAAAAAGATTGGAGAACGAAACGGAATATGCAAGGGAGTGTCTGCGGCGCTCCTGCGGATTCTGGAAAAGAAGGGAAGTGTGCCGGAAAAATGCCTGACGTATATTTCCTCCCAGAAGAACATGGACAGACTGAACCAGCTTCTGGATCTGGCTGTGGCTTCGGAAACGGTGGCGGAATTTGAAAAGAAGGCGGGGATTTGAAAAGGTGGGGGGATCCCTGACGCATTTCATGCCCTCCCGGCTGCACGAAATAAAGGTATTGGCCCCGATCGCCGTGCAGGTTCAAGACCTGCGGTCTTTCGCTTAGCGGCTGTCGCCGCATATCCGGAAAAACGGGAAAAACGTCCGGGAAATATCCAGCCCTGCGGGCTGGCTGCTTCCCGTCCGCTTCTCCCGTTCTTCCGGCTGCACGGAATAAAGGTATTGGTACCGATCGCCGTGCAGGCTCAAGACCTGCGGTCTTTCGCTTAGCGGCTGTCGCCGCATATCCGGAAGAACGAGAAACGCCCGGGGAAAACAGTCAGCCTGCGGCCGACCGTCCTCCCCGGGCATTTCCCATTCTTCCGGCTGCACGGCTCGTAGCGTTGGAAAAATCTTGTCATTAAAAGGTGATTGTGTTAAACTGAAGTGATTATAAGCATTCAAAAAGCCGCAGAAGGCGGCGGAAGAATGGCAGATACGGTTGAATTGCGGGAGTATCGGAGGAAGGCATGCGCAGGATTGCGTTTCATTTGAACTGTCTGGAGCAGGGCGGGGCGGAACGGGTGGTCACGAACCTGGCTCATCAGTTTTATGCCGAAGGGTATGAGGTATTCATAGCCACGGAATGGTTTGGAGAAAATGAATTTCAGATAGATGAAGGCATTCAGCGGGTTCATGTGGGACTGACGGAAGAAGATAAGAGGCAGAGCCGGGCGGTGCAGATCGTGCGACGGGTGACGCATCTGCGGCAGTTTGTGAAGAAGTATCAGCCGGATGTGCTGATCGCCTTTGCGCAGAAGGCGAATTACCGGGCGCTGATGGCGACCGTGGGAATGAAGGTCCCGGTCATCATTTCGATACGGACCGATCCGGTGGGGCATTATGATTCTCTGGCGGATAAGATTCAGATACCGCTCCTGTTTCCCAGGGCCGCAGGCTGCGTGTTCCAGACGCAGGGGCAGAAAGAATTTTTCCCGGAGGGGACGCAGCGGAAATCCAGAATCATTTTAAATCCCATCAATGACAAGTATATCGGTGTGCCGCGTCCTGAAAAGCGCACGAAGACGGTGGTGCAGTCGGGCAGGCTGGTGGACTTCAAGAATCAGCTCATGCTCATCCGCGCTTTTGTGAAGGTGCATGAAAAGCATCCGGACTATGACCTGAAGATTTACGGCGGTGATTCCTTTGACGGGACGAAGGAGCTTCTGGAAGCGCTGATCGCGGAAAAACACGCGGAAAGCTTCGTGACACTGATGGGAGCGAGCGACGAGCTGGAGAAGGTTTTGAACGATGCGGCTGTTTATGCTTTCTCTTCCGACTGGGAGGGGCTTCCCAACGCCCTTCTGGAAGCCATGGCTCTGGGACTTCCCATCGTGGCGACGGACTGTCCCTGCGGAGGGCCGCGGACAGTGATGCAGGACGGTTATAACGGACTTCTGGTTCCCATCAAGGATGAAGACGCGATGGCGGCGGGAATCTGCCGGCTGATCGAGAATCCCGAAGAGGCCGAACGTCTTGGCGAGAATGCCAGAAAGATTGCGGAAATTGCAAACGGCCAGGCGGTATTTGAACAGTGGAGAGATTATATCGAGACTTTGATCGGCTGAAGCTGGTCAGAGTCTTATGCCGGGCGGCCGTCAAAACGGATATGGAGATTACAGACATGTTTTCCTACAAAGAATACAAAGAGATCATACAGATCATTAAGGAGAGCGGCCGGATGGCCAATTTCAAGCAGGCGAGGGGGAAGGATCAGTTCATCATCATGCGCCATGATGTGGAGTTTTCCGTAGACCGCGCCTTTGCTCTTTCCAAGCTGGAGCTTTCCATGGACTTCACGTCCACCTATTTTTTCCAGTGGACCAACAATTCCTATAATATCCTTTCCAAACGGAATATGGACATGATCCACTACATGCATGAAAGAGGCCATGAGATCGGTCTGCATTTCGCCCTGAACGGTCTGACCGATATGGATCTGATCCGGAAAAAGATCATGCAGGAGATCAACGTGCTCAGCGAGATGTTCGGATTTGAGATCATGGAGTTTTCCATTCATCGTCCATCGGCGGACGTGCTGCGGGAGGACATTAAGTTGCCCGGCATCATCAACGCCTATCAGGATGAGTATTTTACCTTTGCGGAAAAGGTGACGCCGGATACGAAGCTGGCGGTGAAATACATTTCCGATGCCCAGCACCGCTGGAATTATGGAAAACCGGACCGGGAGACGCTTCTGGGGAACGACAAGGTACAGATCCTGACGCATCCCTACTCCTGGACTAAGCAGGGCTATGATAATCTGGAAAATTTCCGGACGCTGATCGAAGAGAGAAACGAGGAGCTTCTGGATACCATAGATAATGAGTGCAAGCATTTTGCAACGGTGAGAGATCTTCTGTGAAACACGAACTGCGTTCGCGTTGGAGTTAAATGTCACCTGCCGATGACAGAAAGGCGGGCAAAGCTTCGCTTTGTCCTGGAAATTGGCCTCGCGGCCAATTCCTTCATAAAAATGCCGCCTGCCGGCGGCAGAAAAAGGGGAGGAACGCCCATGTGTGGAATCTGCGGTTTTATCAGCACCAGGCAGATCACGAAAAAGCAGCTGAAAAGCATGAACGATACCATGGTTCACAGAGGGCCGGATGATTCCGGGGAAGAGATTTTCCCCGCAGCCTTCGGCTATCAGGTGGGGCTGGCCCAGCGCCGCCTTTCCATCCTGGATCTGTCCGAGCTGGGGCATCAGCCCATGCACTCCCAGGGCTACTGCGGCGCTCCGGACGGCAGCGTCAGCATCGTCTATAACGGAGAGGTTTACAATTTTCAGGAACTGAAAAAAGAGCTTTCCGATTATCCGTTTCGTTCCAACTGCGACACGGAGGTGATTCTTGCGGCCTATCTGAAATGGGGAATTTCCTGCGTGGAGCGGTTTAACGGGATGTTTGCCATCGCTCTCTACGACCGGAGAAAACAGGCGGTGTATCTGATCCGGGACCGGATCGGCAAAAAGCCCCTTTATTACTGGCTGGATGGGGAAAATCTGGTATTTGCCTCTGAACTGAAGCCCATCATGGCCTGCCCCGGATTTTCGGGCAGAATCCGCAGGGAGGTGCTTCCCCGTTTCCTGTATCAGCAGTACATCAACGCGCCGGACACCATTTTTGAAAATGTGTACAAGGTGGAACCGGGCGGAATCCTCCGGTTTGCGCTGGATCCGGACGCGGCCTATGCGGCGGATGCGCCGGAGTATGCCGAAGGCGTCAGCAGACAGGATCGGGGAAACGGGCGCCGGGTGCGGAAGTGGAAGTTCTGGGATATTAAAAAGGTATACCGGGAGTGCATGTCAGAACCTGTGACGGACTACGGACAGGCGAAGGCTGAGCTGAAGGAGCTTCTGAAAAAATCCGTCGCCTCCCGTATGATCGCGGATGTTCCGCTGGGCAGCTTTTTAAGCGGCGGCTATGATTCCTCTCTGGTGACCGCCATCGCGCAGGAGCATGCGGGAAAGCCGGTGAAAACCTTTTCCATCGGCTTTTCGGAGGAGCGGTTCAACGAGGCGAAATACGCGAAGGCGGTGGCCGAATATCTGGGAACGGATCATACGGAGCTGATCATCGACGAGCAGGAAATGTTCCGGCTGGTGGAGAGCATTCCTCAGTATTATGACGAGCCCTTCGCGGACAGTTCCCAGATCGCCACCATGCTGGTATCTCAGCTTGCCAGGCAGCAGGTGACGGTGGCCCTGTCCGGCGACGGCGGGGACGAGTTTTACTGCGGCTATAATATTTATGAAAATGTGGCCCAGGCCCAGATGCTGGACGCGGCGGGCGGCCTGGTAAACGGTCTCTGTTCCCTGCCGGGGCTCAGGCAGGCGGGGCTGATGAAGAAGCTTCCCTTCCGGGTGCAGGTGGTGGCGCAGAACCGGGAAAAAGAGACCAAAACACAGTTCTGCTCACCCAGCTACATTGAGACAGCGCACCGGATGGTGCCGGGAGAGGCCTTAAACTGCAAGTACCCGATGGAAAGCGCTTACGGCGTGGACAACTGGCAGATCCGCCGGATGCTTCTGGACATGGACACTTATCTGCCGGGAGACATCCTCTGCAAGGTGGACCGGGCTTCCATGAAGTATTCCCTGGAAGCGAGATGTCCCATCCTGGACCGGGATGTGATGGAGTATTCCTTCCGCCTGCCGCACAGCTTTAAATATGAAAAAGGCGTGAAAAAAAGGATTTTGAAGGACATCGCCTATGATTATATCCCGAAGGAGCTTCTGGACCGTCCCAAGGTGGGCTTCGGCGTGCCTCTGGACAAGTGGCTGCGCGGCCCCTTAAGGGAGCAGCTTCTTGATTTTGCGGATGCAGGCTTCCTGAAACGGCAGGGGATTTTCGATGCGGATTATGTGAGCGGGCTGGTGAAGCATTATCTTGAGACCGGAGATGCGGGCCCGGCTACAGGGGCCAATTTTTCCAAGGTGACATGGTCCTTCTTCACCTTCCAGCAGTGGTATGAGAAATACTGCGGCTGATGAAAAGCGGCGCTGAAGCCGGGAAAGGAGCGCGTATGGAGCGTGTGGCTCAGGAAACGCAAAAGCATATCGTTCTGTTTATCAGCGCGCTCCGCAAGGGAGGCGCGGAACGGGTGATGGTGAATCTGGCGGATTATCTGCACAGAAACGGCGTGCGGGTGACGCTTGTGACCCAGTATATCTGCGAGGAGGAGTATGCCCTTCCGGCGGGAATCCCACGCATCTTAAGCGAGATCACGCCTCAGGAGGAAACGGGCAGCCGGAGCGGAGATTTTCTGGCCAGATACCGGAAGCTGCGCCGGATATTCCGGGAGCTTGCGCCGGACTGCATCCTTTCCTTTATCGGGAAAAATAATATCATGACGCTTCTGTGCACCCGCTTTACCGGGATTCCCGCTGTGGTTTCCGTGCGGGGAGAGCCGAAAAGCGAATACTATAACTTTCCCATGCGTTTTCTGGCGAAGACCCTCTTTGCCTGCGCGGCGGGGGTGATCGTCCAGACCGGCGCGGCCAGGGACTTTTTTCCGCCCGTGATCCGGAAGAAGGCGGTGATTCTGAAAAATCCCCTGAATCCCGCGTTTGTCCGGGAAAGAAGGACGGAACGGCCGGACGGGAGAATCGTGTCAGTGGGACGGGTGGATGCCAATAAAAACCATGCGCTGATCCTGCGCGCCTTCGCCCGGATTGCGCCGGAGTTTCCGGACGCTTCTCTGGTCATCTACGGGGACGGGGAGAAACGCCAGGAGCTGATCAGAAAGGCGCAGGAGCTTGGACTTTCGGACCGGGCGCAGTTTCCCGGAGCGGTCAGCGACGTGGCGGAGAAAATCCGGACGGCCAGCGCCTTCGTTCTTTCCTCCGGACATGAGGGCATGCCCAACGCTCTGATCGAGGCCATGTGCCTGGGGATCCCTTCCATTTCTACGGACTGTCCTTGCGGCGGCCCGCGGGAGTTAATCGAAGATGGCGTCAACGGATACCTGATCCCGGTGGGGGATGAGGAGGCGCTGGCCGACAGGCTGCTGCGGATTTTTTCGGATGAGGAAAGCGCGGAGAGAATGGGGAAGCAGGCGGCCCTGCTTCTGGAAGAATACCACCCGGAACGGGTGAACGCGGAATGGATGGACTATCTGCTGAGCTGCGCGGCACGGTAGAGCGAGTGCTGCACGATAGGACGAGTGCAGCACGGTAGGACGAGTGCAGCACGGTAGGACGAGTGCAGCACGGTAGGACGAGTGCAGCGCGATAGGGCGGGCGCGGCGCGGCAGGAGGAAATGAGGAATAATGAGCCGGGGGAAAGGAAAGACAGGAGAAAAGACGGCGAAATGAGGAAGAAACAGCTGCTTCAGGCCGTGGTATTTTTGGCCATTTTTTTTATCATACTGACGCATCTTACCTATATCATACGCACAAGCGGGGATCTCAAGGCGCGGTTTGCCGGTTTCTATGCGGAGCCTGACAATACCATCGATGCCATTCTGATCGGCTCCAGTCCGGTGTATCCCTATTATGCGGCGCCGAAAATCTGGGCGGATTACGGAATCACCACCTATCCCCTTTCCACCAACAACCAGCGGCCGAAGGCGGCAAAATATCTGATCCAGGAGGCGGAGAAGACCCAGAACCCTTCCCTCTATATTTTCGAGATGCGCATGTACCTGGCATCAGACGAGGATCTGACGCAGAACATGGCGTTCACCCGTGGTGTCACCGACAACATGAAATATTCCTGGAACCGCATTCAGACCATCAACGCGCTGGTGGACGATGTGAGCGAACGTTATACCTACTATTTTGACATTTTCAAATACCACTCCAACTGGAAGACCATCGTCATGCCGAGCCAACTTGCGGCTTTCCGCTATGAGAATGAGCATCCGCTGAAGGGACATTTCATCAGCGACGAGATAGGGCCCAGCGAAATGGCGGATTATTCCTGGGTGACGGAGCGCCAGCCCATCCCGGCGGATCAGGAGGAGGTTCTGCGGGACCTGCTGGAGTATCTGAAGGAGCATGAAATGAACGCCCTGTTCATCGTGTCTCCCAACACTATGACCTATGAAAAGCAGGCCCAGTATAATTATATTGCGGACATCATCGAGCCCTACGGCTACAACTTCCTGAATTTCAACGATTATTATGAAGAAATCGGCGTGGATTTCGCCACGGACTTCTATGACTACGGCGGCCATGCCAACGCCATCGGAGCGGAGAAATACACCGCCTTTCTGGGAAAATACCTGGATGAAAATTATGAGTTCGAGGACAAGCGCGGAACCGCCGGGTATGAAAGCTGGGACGAGTCCTATGAAAGATGGTCGCAGGAGCTGGAAGAAGCCAAGGCTACCATTTATGAGCGGATTGAAAATAAGGATTTCAAGGTGATAGAGGAGGAGTGAGGCATGTGCGGAATTGCAGGCCTGTGCGGATGGCGGGGAGACTGGAAAAGCAATCTGATCAGAATGTGCGAGCGCATGCAGCACAGAGGGCCGGACGGCTCCGGACTCTGGGCAGAGGAGGACGGCAGCGTGGCGCTGGGTCACAGGCGGCTGGCCATCGTGGATCTGTCGGAGACGGGAGCGCAGCCCATGCAGTCCCACAGCGGCAGGTTTGTAATTTCCTTTAACGGGGAGATCTACAATCACAGGGAAATCGCGGAGCGGCTTTTAAAGGAAGGGCGCGTGCAGGCCTTCCGGGGAACTTCGGATACGGAGGTGCTGCTGGAAGCGGCGGAGCACTACGGGATCAGGCAGGCCCTTTCTCTGTGTAAGGGAATGTTTGCCGCGGCGTTCTGGGACAAAAAGGAGCGCACCCTGACCCTGGCACGGGACCGGGTGGGAGAAAAGCCTCTGTACTATGGCCGCGTGGCGGGAAGTTTTGTCTTCGCCTCCGATCTGGGAAGCATCGCCGTGCTGGACGGCTTTGAGGGGCGGATTGACAGAAGCGTTCTTCCCTTCTACTTCACCCACGGCTATATTCCCGCGCCTTACAGTATCTATGAAAACATCCGCAAGCTTCCCGCAGGCTGCATTCTGACCATCCGGGCGCCCTTCCTGCAGGAACAGGAACCGACCGTCGAGTCCTACTGGTCCATGCGGGAGGCGGCGGAGAGGGGCAGCCGGAATCCGTTTGCGGGAAGCAGACAGGAGGCGGCGGACGAGCTGGAGCGGCTCCTGAAGGAATCCATTAAAGGGCAGATGGTGGCAGACGTTCCGGTGGGGGCGTTCCTGTCGGCAGGGATTGACAGCAGCACCATCGTTTCCCTGATGCAGTCCCTGGCGCCCGGAAAGGTGCGCACCTTTACCATCGGCATGGAGGAAAGGGAATATAACGAAGCGGACGCGGCGGAGCGGATTGCCGCCCATCTGGGAACGGATCACATGCGCCTTACGATTACGGAGAAGGAGGCGAAGGAGGTGATTCCCCGGCTTTCTTCCATGTTTGCGGAACCCTTCGGAGATTCCTCCCAGATCCCCACATATCTGGTAAGCCGCATGACCAGAGAGCATGTGACGGTGGCTCTGTCCGGAGACGGCGGGGACGAGCTGTTCGCAGGCTACAACATTTACGGCTGGTGTGAGCGGATCTGGGGAAAGCTGCGTTCCCAGCCGGCGGCGCTCAGAAAGGCAGCGGGCGGACTGATCGGCCTGCTTCCCCTTTCCGGAAGGGAAGGGATCGGCCTGAAGGGAAAGCTGCTCCTTTCGGACAGCATCCTGGATGTGTACCGTACCAACTATGAGCGTGAGGCTTTGGTGGAGCGGATTGCGCGGATGGACGGGAGCGTTTCCGGCGGGCAGGATGTTTCCGGCAGCCGGGACGCCTTCGGCGGCGGGAGGAGCGCACGGAACTGCGTCCGGGAGTTCTACAGCCGTTTTCCGGCGGAGCTTTTTGACAGGACCCCGCTGAAAGCGGTGCAGCTTCAGGACATGCTCCTCTACCATCCGGATGACATTCTGGTCAAGGTGGACCGGACAGCCATGGCGGTGTCTCTGGAGACCAGGGTGCCCATGCTGGACAAGGATGTGGTGGAGTTTGCCTGGTCCCTGCCGGAAGAGTATCTGCGGCAGCAGGATACCGGGAAGCTTCTGCTTCGGGATGTGCTTTACCGCTATGTTCCGAAGGAGATGATGGATCGGCCGAAAAAGGGCTTTTCCATTCCCATCCGCAGATGGCTTCTGGAGCCGGAACTTCGCGCCTGGGCGGAATCGCTTCTGGATCCGGCGCTGATCCGCTCCCAGGGGTTCCTGGATGCGGATGCGGCAGGGCGGATCTGGAAGGATTTCACGGAGCAGGGCATCTGGAGACCGCAGGTCTGGTATCTGCTCATGTTTCAGGATTTTCTGCAGAAGGAGGGTGCGGCGCGCCGTTCGGAAAGGAGCGGAATGTGAGAATTGTAGAAAGCTACCAGCCTGTGCCCGCGGAGCCGTCTTCGCAGGAGCTGATCTCCGTGGTGGTCGCGGTTTATAACATTGAAGCCTACGTGGAGCGGTGCGTGCGTTCCCTCATGGCCCAGACCTACGGGCGGCTGGAGATCCTGCTGGTGGACGACGGTTCCACGGACGGAAGCGGCGCGCTCTGCGACGCGCTAACGAAGGAGGATCCCAGAATCCGGGTGCTTCACAAGGAAAACGGCGGCCTGTCGGATGCCAGGAACGCGGGTGTTAAGATCGCGTCCGGAAGCCTGATCGCCTTCGTGGACGGAGACGACTGGGTGGAACCCGGCATGTATGCGGATCTTTACGCCTGCATCCGGGATTTTGACGCGCCCATCGCGGTCTGCCGTTACCGGCAGATTTATCTGAAGAAGACGATTGACGGCTCCACCTCGAAGGCGGTGGTGCTGGAGGGCAGCGAGGCGTTGGAGCAGTTCATCGCGGAAAACGACGCCGTTCCCCTCCGCAATGCGGCCTGGAACAAGCTGTACCGCAGGGAGCTGATGGGAGAGCTGCGTTTCCCGGAGGGAAAGCTGTATGAGGATATTGTATACACCACGAAGCTGCTGGCACGCGCGGACCGTCTGGTCTATCTGGACCGGGCGGAATACAATTATGTCTGCGAGCGGGAAGGAAGCATCATGGGAAAGGGCCTGGGAGAGCGGATTTTCACCGATCAGATCCCGGCCTACCGGGAGAAAGAGGCGTTCCTTCGTTCCATCGGCAGGGAAGACCTGGCCTGGCAGCACCGGTACTTTTTCTACAAGAGGCTGCTGCTCTATTATAACCGCTGCCTGCGCGAAGGAAGCGGCCGGGGCGTTCCGGCCGGGATGAAACAGGAACAGAAGCGGTACCGCGAAAGAATCCGGGCGCTGGTTCTGGAAGGCAGGCGAGAGATGGATCAGGTTTACGGCTGGCCGGGGGCAGGGGCGAATGAAAGGCGGAAAATGCAGATTTTTCTGGCTTCGCCTTTTCTGTACCGGATCATGACGGAGCTGAACGAGAGGATTCTGCTACCCCTTAAAACGGGGCGCGCCTGACGGTCCGTCTCCAAATTGCCGGTCGGGGAAAAACGGGCCGCGGCTTCATAAAAGAAAGAGGAAAAAGAAGTGGTCATCCTGCAATTATCGGGCGGGCTGGGCAACCAGATGTTTGAATACGCCCTGTATCTGAGCCTTCGGGCAAAAGGGAAGCATGTGAAAATCGACGATGTGTCCGACTACCGGACGCCGGACAGAAGGCCGGTGCAGCTTTCGGTGTTTGACGCGGACTATGAACGGGCGTCAGAGGATGAGGTGATCCGGTATACGGATTCCTCCCTGTCTCCGCTTTCCCGGATCCGGAGAAAACTCACGGGAAGAAAGAGTCTGCTTTACCGGGAAAGGGACATGGAGTATGACGAAACGGTTTTTGAACGGGATCCGGTCTATCTGACGGGCTTTTTTCAGAGTGAAAAATATTTTGCGGATGTGAAGGAAGAGGTCCGCCGCAGGCTGACCTTTTCCGAACGGATGAAAAAGGAGTTTTCGGAAAGTTATCGGGAAATCCTCACGCGGATTGAAGCCGTTCCGTCGGTGTCGGTGCATGTGCGCCGCGGCGACTATCTGCATGCCAGCCATAACGGCATGTACGAAGGGATCTGCACCCTGGATTATTACCGAAAGGCGATGGCGCAGATCCGGGAGAAGGAGCCGGAGGCGGTGTTTTTCCTCTTTTCCAACGACATGGAATGGACGAAGGAGCATCTGGCCGGGCCGGACTGCGTTCCGGTGGAGGGCGGAAGCGAAGAAAAGGGTTATCTGGACCTGTATCTGATGAGCCGCTGCCGCCATAACATTATCGCAAACAGCAGCTTCAGCTGGTGGGGAGCCTGGCTGAACGACAATCCGGAAAAGCAGGTGATCGCGCCCGCCAGATGGATCAACGGACGGGAGTGCAGGGATATCTATACGGAAGGAATGATACGGATATGATTGAAAACATCAGCAAACTCAGACACATATTGAGCAAGGCACAGAAGCGCAGGGTCTGCGGACTGGGCGTCATGATCCTGATCAGCGGCCTTCTGGAGACCATCGGTATCTCTGCCATTCTTCCTCTGGTGCAGGCGGTTATCGACCGGGACGGGATGCTTCAGAATGAAACGGTGCAGATGGTCTGCGGCTGGCTGGGTTTTACGCTCACGGAGGAAAATTTCAACAATTTTATCCTTCTTCTGCTTGGGCTGGTCATCGGCATCATCGTGGTGAAGAACCTCTTTCTGCTGCTTGTCACCTACGTGCAGGCCCGATTCGTCAATTCCAATCAGTTCCGTACGGTCAGCTACATGCTGGAGGAATACCTGAACCGGCCCTATGAATTTTATCTGAACGCGGATATTCCCACCGTATTCCGTCTGGTGGACAGCGACGTGCCCAAGGTGTTCACTATCCTCATGGAATACATCCAGCTGGCTTCGGAAGGTGTGGTTGCCGTGTTCATCTGCGTATTCCTGCTTGTGGTGGACTGGAGGATGACCCTGATACTGGGCGGCATTCTGGGCGTGATGACCCTGCTGATCATAAAGGTGATGAAACCGAAGCTGAACGCCATGGGATTAAAATCCCAGAAGGTGCAGAGCCGCATGGGAAAATGGAGGCTTCAGTCCATCTACGGCATCAAGGATGTGAAAATCCTGCACCGGGAAGCGTTTTTTGCCCGGAATTTCCGTAAGTATTCCCAGATCGCCGGGGAGGTGACCAGCAAATACAACGTGCTCAACAACATCCCCAGGCTTCTGATCGAGACCATCTGCATGGGAGGCATTCTGGGATATCTGGGAGTCTATATTCTGATGGATCAGGATCTGACCGCCATGGTGACCCAGATCGCGGCCTTCGGCTACGCGGCCACCCGCCTGATTCCCAGCGTCAACCGCCTCAACGGCCACATGACCAATATTGCGTTCTTTCAGCCTTCCCTGGATTATGTTTATGAAAATGTGGATTTCAGCGACTATACCAAATACGGGGAGTATCAGAATAAGGACGACGCAAACGCCGCGCCCATTCCCGTGAAGGATGAGATCCGCATGGATCACATCACCTACGCCTATCCCAACTCCACGAAAAACGTGCTGGAGGATGCCAATATGCGCATCCCCATCGGAAAGAGCGTGGGCGTGATGGGACCCTCCGGCGCAGGAAAGACCACGGCCATCGACATCCTGATGGGGCTTCTGAAGGTGCAGCAGGGAACCATCTCCTGCGGCGGAAAAAATATATTCGACAATTACCCTTCCTGGCTTTCCCACATCGGCTACATCCCCCAGTCCATCTTCCTGACGGACGATTCCCTGCGGGAGAACATCGCCTTCGGCGTGGAGCCGGATCAGATTGACGACGACAGGGTCTGGGAGGTGCTGGCGGAAGCGCAGATGAAGGAATTCGTGGAACAGATGCCGGAGCAGCTGAACACCAGCGTGGGAGACAGAGGCGTGCGTCTTTCCGGCGGCCAGCGCCAGAGAATCGGCATCGCCCGCGCCCTTTACCACAACCCGGAGATCCTGGTTTTTGACGAGGCCACATCCGCTCTGGACAACGATACCGAAAGCGCCATCATGGAGGCCATCGACAGCTTCCACGGGCGCAAGACCCTGATCATCATCGCCCACAGATTGCGGACGATAGAGAATTGTGATATCATCTACAATGTGGATCAGGGAAAGATAACCATGACAAAAGGAAAGCTTTGATCTGCATTCCGTCCGCGATTGCGGGAGCACCGAAGGTGCGAAGCAATCGGCTTTCATGTGTGTTAAAAAACGAGGAAATTATGATCGGAACCGAATTTTTAAAAGGGCAGGGGCTGGGAAACCAGCTGTTCTGCTATGTGACGGCCCGCTGCATCGCTCTGGAGAGAGGCTGCGCATTCGGAACGGCAGGCCAGGAACAGCTCGCCGTGAATATCCACAGCAAAAAGGGCATGTATTTCATGGACATGGACCTGGGAGAAAAAATCGGAGAGGACGGCGTGCCGAAGGGGTCCCTGAAGCGCTATGACGAAAAGGAGCTCCGTTTTTTCCAGGGAACCTCACGCCACGACATGGAGCACGGCTGCTATGTGGCGGGAGAGGATCCGGCCCTGCACGGCCTTCCCGATGACACGCTGATTTACGGGAACATGCAGGACGAAGGATATTTCGGAAAATACCGGGAGCAGATCCGGGAATGGCTGAAGGTGCGCCCGGAGTATGACAGCCATGAATTTACCAGAGACAATCTGTGTATCATAAATTACAGGGGCGGGGAATACACCGGCCACCCGGAGCTGTATCTGGACCGCAGCTACTGGATGAACGGGATGAAAAACATGAGAAAGATCCGTCCCGATATGGAGTTTATCATTGTCACGGACGACCCGGAGGCGGCCCGCAAGCTGCTGCCCGGCCTGCCGGTCTATCACTCGGATCTGGACAGGGACTATGTGATGATCAAGAACGCCAGATATCTGCTTCTGTCCAACTCCACCTTTGCCTTTTTCCCGGCGTACACCTCGGAGACCCTTCGGGCCGCCATCGCGCCCAAATACTGGGCCAGACACAACGTGTCAGACGGTTACTGGGCTTCGGAGCAGAACATCTACAGCATCTTTCAGTATCAGGACCGGAAAGGGAGGCTGTTTTCTCCGGAGGAATGCAGGAAGGAGCTTGCGGCCTATCGGGAGAAATCTGCCAGGTACCGCAGGGCGGGAAAACGTCCGGAAGGGCTGAAAAGAAGCCTGTGCCTGCTGGAAGCAAAAGTGCGGTACGGCGTTTTTTACCTGAAGAAGATTCTGTATTCGCTGATGAGACGGGCGGGGTATCGGGTGCGTGTCTGAGAGGACAGTTTTACCACACAGGAGGGAGCCGGAGTGATACCTGTTACACGGAGAGAATTTCGGGATGGCTTTAAAACACATTATAACTGTTATAAAGGAATACAGGGATATGATAAAAGCAGGAGACTGCTCCTGTTTTATTCTGTGGAATGCGGTCTGAAATGTCTGCTTCTGAAAAGGATCCAGAAAAATACGTATGCAGAATTGCTTGCCTGTGACGGAATGGATACGTTAAAGGATGATGGACACAACCTGAAAAAGCTTTTGAAAAAACTGGATGCGGAAGACAGATTTCGATTAAAGGGAATCCGTACCAGGAAAAAAGAACAGGTTTCTCCGAAAGATTTTAATCAGCTGTGGAGATATGGAGTGGAGACCTTGGATTATAAAGAAGAGGAGCAGGCGGAGGAAACGTTAAAAGATATTGCGGGATGGCTTGATGAGCAGTTGTAAAGAGGTGTAGGATGAAAAAATTTTATACATGGAAGGATATTGATATTGAATTACAACTGAACAGAATGAACTGGCCTGAGGAGTGGGTCCGTGTTGAGACATACAGCGATACCATTGAAGTAACTGTGAGCTCTGAAAAAAGGGCTGATGATTTCTGGCAGAGGCTTTTTAAAGGGCTGTATGACAGAGAGACGCAGACGATTCTTCTTACGATGACGGATCAGCGCCTGCAGATCGTATACTCCTGTGAACCTGATGCCGTTCCGCAAAAAGATGTGGTCACGCCTTTGTTCAGAAATATTTATCTGAGTGGCGGAAGACAGCCGTCCATGCCGGACAGGCTGCTTCCGGATGTGCCGGTTATTGCCTTTCACTCCTATAAAGGAGGTGTTGGCAGAACCCTGTCGGTAATCAGCTTCGTGAGGGAGATTACAGAGCAGTTTGGCGGGGAAAAGAAGGTTCTGATCGTAGATGGAGATCTGGAAGCTCCCGGCCTTACCTGGATGGCGCAGGAACAGAGCAATGGCGGTGATATCAGTTATCTGGACCTTCTTGCGCTTCTTCATTCCAATGGGTGGCGTGAAGATCTCGTGGAAAAAGTCAGCCATCTTGCGGAGAAATCTGTTTTAACCTTTGAAACGCAGTCGATTCGGGAGCAGCACTTTTTTATCCCGGCCTATCGGGAAAAAGAACAGTTGATGGGCAATTATGCAAGCCCTGAAATTCTGCTCACAGCCAGTTCCAATAAATTTATTCTTCCGGAATTTTTTTCCACTCTGGGGAAAAAGCTGGGAGCAGATCTGGTTATTATTGATTTGCGGGCAGGATTAAGCGAGTATTCGGCTCCGTTTATTTTTGATCCCCGTGTTCAGAAATATTTTGTTTCTTCCACCTCTATGCAGTCCGTACGCGGAACCTGTCTGATTCTGCGGCAGATGAAGGATTATTTCAGGGACCGGGACTGCATGCCGCAGATTCTTCTTACCATGGTGCCGACAGACGAGCCGCTGGGAGAGGAAACTTTGACGGGAATCAAGGGACAGCTGATCGGAGCGATTACAGATACAAAGGATAACGGGGAAGGTGCAGAAAAGGAAGACGAAGAGGATGGAGATCTGGAACTGGCCGACTATATCACCGAATTTGAGTTTGACAGCAGGCTGATCCATCAGGAAGGAATCGTTCAGGTATGTGGAAAGCTGGCAAATACGGATATGCGTGTCAAAACAAAGGAACTGGTCGGCAGCCTGTTTTCTTTGGAAAAAGAGGATAAAAAATCCAGTGATCTGGAGGAATCCCGGGTACGGCGCGCCCTTGAAAAATTATATAATTTTACAAAAAATGAAATTGTTGCGGAAGGCTCTGCATCTTCCAATATGCTTTGTACGGATGTGATCCAGAGAATCGCCAGGGAATTTCGCAGAGAAATTCCAAGGATTGCCGTACTCGGTGCGAAAGGATCGGGAAAGACCTATCTTTATAAACAGCTGCTGATCAAGAAGAGCTGGAATGCCTTTGTCGAATCGGTGATACCGGATGCCAGGAAGGATGAAGCGCCTGAGACAGTGATCGTACCTGTTCTGGCAAGCCCTGACAGAAGCAGGTTTACTCCTTTATTAAAAGCCTGCATCCGTAATGCGGGCACTGCGCTTGGGAAAAACGTATCGGATTCCGTTTATGCGGTAAATGAAGAACAGGCGGAAAAATACAGAGAAGAGGAACACAGCAGTACGGAATGGCGGGATTTTTGGGAAAAAACGCTGCTTTCTTCTGTGGGCGGATTCGCGTCCCTTACAGAATTGGACCATTATCTTGCTGAAAGAAAGAAAAGAGTTCTTTTTATTGTAGACGGGGTTGAAACCCTTTTTGATGATCTTACTTTGACGGAAAATGCGAAAAAGGCAATTGAGGCATTGTGTCGGGGGCTTCTGAACAGAGTGAGTGAATTCGGCGGTGAAAATATAGGTGTCATTATTTTCCTGAGACAGGATCTGGCAGAGGATGCAATAACGACAAATTATACACAGTTTAAGAGTCAGTTCGCCGGATTTGAATTGAAATGGTCTCAGACAGAGGCTCTCCGTCTGGCATTGTGGATCGCTATGCAGGCGGACGATATGCTGATGCCTGATGTGCCGATCACGAAGGCCCCGAAGGAAGTGATTGATCAGAAGTTAAAAAGATTTTGGGGCAGTAAGCTGGGACGGGACGACTCTAAGGAAGCTTTTACCTCCAGATGGGTAATCGCAGCATTATCTGATTTTAATGGTCAGCTGCAGGCGAGGGATATTGTAAGATTTCTGATGTATTCCACTGAGAATTCCGCCGCCGTAAATCTGCTGTACAAAGACCGGTTTTTAATGCCCTCGGAAATCAGAAAGGCGATCATTCCGTGTTCAAACGGAAAGGTGGAGGAGATTAAGCAGGAAATCAGATCCTTATATGGCGTTTTTGAAAAACTGGAGACCATCAGGGAAGAAGAAAAAACACTTCCGCTTAACCTGGAAAAGCTGCCTTTGACATCAGAAGAGATCAGTGCGATGATAAAACAGGGATATCTTAAGATTTATAAGGAGCAATATTATATTCCTGAAATCATTCGTCATCATTTTGGATTCAGGTATCAGACCGGAGCCAGGCCAAAGGTGCTGGCCCTGCTGCTGAAATAAAATTGTGGAACCGAAACGGATGAAAACAACCATGAAAGAAAGTGAAAAGCTTCAGCTTCCCAACGTCACCCTCTGCGCCATGACCAGCGTTCAGGTGCGCGCGGCGGTGAAGGCGCTGGAATACAGCATGCGGGGAATCCATTTTGCGGATGTCCTCATCATCACGGATAAAAAGCCCCTGTTTCTGCCGAAGGGGATCCATTACCGGCATACCTCCCGCCTTTCCAGCATAGACGATTTCAATTACAAGTGCGTGTATGAACTGGGCGACTACATCGAGACGGAGTTCGTTCTGCTCATCCATTCGGACGGCTTCGTGGTGCATCCGGAGATGTGGCGGAAGGAATTTCTGGATTACGACTATATCGGCTCCCCCTGGCCGCTTCCGAAGGAGGGGGACAATACCACCTACCGGGACATCCACGGCAACCTCTGCCGGGTGGGAAACAGCGTGGGCATCCGCAGCAAGCGGCTGCTGGACTACCCGAAGAAGGCGGACATTCCCTGGACGCCGGAAAAAGGATGGTACAACGAGGATGGCTTTCTCTGCTGCCGGATCCGCCATCTGCTGGAGGCGGAGGGCATGCGGATCGCGCCCCTGGAGGTGGCGAAATATTTCGGCCATGAGAACATGATTCCGGAGATTGAGGGGATTACCCCGTTCCTGTTTCACAAATGGGCAGGAACCAACGCGGGCTATCCGGACTTCCGCAGAAAACATCCGGTGATGAACGCCCTGCGCAGGTTTCACGGGAAGCTGGTAAACGGCTGACTGTTCCCGGCGCGCTGAAACGGGCATAAAAACAGAATCGGCGGACGCCGCCGGGATAAAGAGGAGCCAGTATGGTATACGATTGCTTTCAGTTTTTTAACGAACTGGATATTCTGAAGCTCCGGCTTCACATCATGGACCCGGTGGTGGATCGGTTCGTGATCAGCGAGGCCACGGAGACCTTTTCCGGGAATCCGAAGCCTCTGTATTATGAAGAAAATAAGGAAATGTTCGCGGAATTTGCCCACAAGATCATCCATGTGGTGGTGGAGGATACGCCGCCCGGCTACACCCACGACCGGGACACCTTCCAGAAAAACGCGGTGGGACGGGGCTTAAAGGACTGTACGGATGAGGACATCATCCTTTTCAGCGACCTGGACGAGATTCCCAATCCGGAAAAGGTGAAGGAGATCCTGCGGAATTTTGACCCCACGAAGATCTATCACTTCGCCCAGCGGATGTTTTACTGCTACCTGAACATGGAGGAGATATCGGGAAACCTGCTTTCCTACGCGGGCGAGTTCCCTGGCATTAAGAAAAAGCAGTGGATCGGCTCCAAACTTTGCAGCTTCCGCCTCCTGCGGGAGCAGAACCTTCAGCTGGGAGAGCTCCGTTTTCCGGAGCGTAAGGAGATCGGTATCCGTGTTTCCGACGGCGGCTGGCATTTCGGCTATATGGGCGGACACGGGGAAAAGAACGCGAAGAAGCGGGTGGCTGAAAAGGTGAGATCCGCTGCTCACCAGGAATTCAACAAGGCGGAGATCCTCTCCGGAGTGGTGGACAACATCAAGGACGGGAAGGACATTTTCGGAAGAAACGCCTCCTTCCGTCTGGTGGAAATCGACGATACCTACCCGGAATATCTGCGAAACCACCTTCCCGAGTATGATTTTCTGATCCTGAAAAAGGAAGGCGGCGTACAGAAGGCGCTGCGGCATACGAAGTCCTGGCTCCGGAAAAATTATTACCGGGCAGGCAGGGGCGTGAAACGCATCTGCAGAAAACTGACCGGGAAGGGATGAGAGAGATGGAGAAAGAGATGAGGCAGGATAAAAGGCCGAAGGTCTCCATCTGCATTCCGGCCTATAATAACGAGGCGGAGGTGAGGCGGCTTCTTTCCTCCATCGCCGCCCAGACCATGCAGGATGTGGAGATCATTCTGACGGATGATTCCACCAACGGGGAGATCGAGGCGCTGGTGGAGGAGATCCGGAGCGGAAAAAGTGCGGGCGCGGAAGCTGCCGACACCCACTGGACCGCGCCCCGCATGAGCCGCCTGCGCTATGTGCACAATGAAAAGCCCCTGGGCCATATTTTCAACTGGAATAAAGCCCTCTCCCTGGCGGAAGGGGAATATATCAAGATCATGTTTAGCGACGACTGGTTTACCCGGGCGGACAGCCTGGAAAAGCTGACGGCGCTGCTGGATGAGGACCCGCAGGCCTCCCTGGCCTTCTGCGGCACCAGACAGGTGTCGAAGAAGCGGACTTGGGAAAGGGCTGCCGGAAAAGAATATGTGGAGCGGCTGAGGCGGGATTATCGTTATCTGTTTCTGGGAAATGAGATCGGCGCGCCTTCCGCGACCTTGTACCGGGCCTGCGGCGCGGCCTTTGACGAGAGAAGCAACTGGGCCTCGGACATGTTCCTCTATTTTGAAATTCTGCAGAAGAATCCCCGTTTTGCCTTCACGCCGGAGCCGCTTATCTCCATCGGCGTCCACGAGGAACAGTATACGGAAAGCTTCACGGAGAAGGATATCCGCAAATATCAGGACCGCCTTCTGATGTATGAGAAATACGGGCTTAAGGCACAGGAGGACTGCAGGAAGGAAATGCTCCGTCTCACCGTGATGTACGGACAGGGTTGGAAAACCGCTTCCGCCTGCGGGGCCTCATTGGGAGAATATCTGAAGCAGCGGGCGGTCTGGTTCTGGCACAATACGGTGCTGGGTTACTGGAACGGCCTTCTGCATAAACTGGGCCTGAAGCGCTGAATGGAGAAGAAAAGATTGAAAAATAAGCCCGATGGCTTATTTTTCAATCGGCAGTTTTGCGCCGAAGCACAAAACTGCTGTGATCGCTTCGGCATGGAGGTAAAGATGGAAAGAATCACCGCAGAAAAAACAGGAGAGAAACGAATTGCACAGATCGGCCGGATCTGTTTCTGGGCCGGTCTGCTTCTGGAACTCTTCATCGTGGTTGTGGATACAAGCGTCTGGACCAACCCGTTTCAGGGACAGCTGTTCCGGCTGACCTTTCTGCTTTTCTCAGTCAAGGTGCTGTGCAGCAGATTTACTCTGCGGGAATGGCTGTGGCTGCTGTTCTTCGGGGTTCTGGCAGGCATCTGTTACCTGTGCTCCGACCGGGACGAGGCGGTCCGCCTGGTGGTGTTCTGCGCGGCTTTCCGGGATGTGGATGTGAAAAAGGCGCTGAAGCTGGCCTTTTTCGTAACGCTTTCCGGCTGCCTGGTTCTGGTGTTCCTGGCGGCTGCGGGTATCTTCGGGAACATGTACATCATCGACGACGGAGACAGAGGACTGCGTTATACCTTCGGTCTGGGGCATCCCAACGCCTGCTACTGTCTGTTCTGGGCGCTTGCCACGCTGGGCATTTATCTGTGGCATGAAAAAATGAAGCTGTGGCATTACGGCCTGATCGCGCTGGCGGGCATTCTGCTGTTCGTTCCCACACGGTCGAGAACGGGTCTGATGTTTCTGATTTTCACGCTTGTACTGTCCCTGCTTCTTGCATACGGAAAAAAGGCGCGGGAAGGAAAGCTTCTCTATGCGCTGGGCATTGCAGCGCTTTTTGCCTGTGTGGCCCTGTCCGTATGGATCGCGTATTATGAGCCCTATCAGGGGCCTTTTTATACCTATATCGACCGTTTCATTACCGGACGCATCACCAGCATGAACACCCTGCAGGAGGGCGGCGGGATGCTCCGTAACTGGCGGCTGTTTTCCCGTCCGGAAAACGTCAAATATTTTGACCTGGGCTATGTGCGGCTGTTCTACTGGTACGGGATCATTCCGGGCGCGGCGTATGTGATCATGTACGCGCTGCTCCTGTGGGAATGCCGCAGGCGGAAGGATCCCTTCGGCTTTATGATGCTTCTGTCCTTTGCCCTGTATACCATGCTGGAGGCGCATTTTATTTCCGTTTTTATGGGAAGAAATTACGCGCTCTTTCTCATGGGGGCGTACTGGGGTGGTATCGTGGCCGGCAGAGGAAAGAATGCGCCGGATGCGGAGAAACGGAGGTTGTATCTGTGGAACCTCCCGGCCGGAATCAGGGGGAGAACGGCCGGTGAGGCAGGATGAAGTCCGTCTGGCGGCAGACTTCCTTTCAGAATAAAAAAAGAGGGAAAGATCCGGAAACGGCGGACAAAAAAGCCGTTTCGATCAGAGAGGAAATGAAAATATGCGGTTAGTCATTGACTGTTTTAAGCTGGTGAAGGGACAGGGAAAGAGCATCGGTATTTATAACCTGGCAAAAAATCTGACCCGGAATCTGGCGCAGACAAATCAGAATGGGGAACATTGCGAGGAGATCGTGGTGCTGGGAAATAAATATAACCGGAAGGACTTCGAAGTGCCCGGCGTACGGTTCGTTCAGGTGAAGGGAAATGCCACAAACCGGATCGTCTATACGCTCTGGGAACTTTTCGGCGTACCCCGTGCGGTCAAAAGGGAAGGAGGGGACCGGGTGCTGTTTCCCAGAGGCTACCGCCCGCTGTTTTACCGGGGAAAGGACGTGATCATCGTCCATGATCTGATTCCCTTCTTTTATGACCAGAATTTCCCCGGCACGCTGAACCGGGTGGAAAATGCCTATATCATGAGCCGGCTGCGGGCGTCCATCCGCCATGCGGACAGGATTGTGACCATATCGCACTATTCTCAGCAGGAGATGGAGAAAATCTGTCCGGGCTGTGAGAGCCGTACCACCGTGATTTACAACGGCGTCAATCCGGTTCCCTGCTCCGATGTGCCTTCTTCGCTGAAGCCGGACGGTCCCTATCTGTATGCAGGGGTATCCACCCTTCCCCATAAGAATGCACTCGGCGTTCTGAAAACCTATGAGGCCTATTTTCAGGCGGAAATCCGGGAGGGAAAGAATCCGGCCAGACTGGTGATCATCGGCATCGAAAGCCCGCAGAGCATTCCGGGCGGAGAGGTGTTGAGCCCTCAGGCGGCGGAGTATGTGACCTGCTGCCGTTACATCGAGAGTGGAGAAGAGATGCACAGTCTGCTGGCAGGGGCCAGCGCCTTTTTGTTTCTGTCCCTGATCGAGGGGTTTGGATTCCCGCCGCTGGAGGCCATGCAGCTGGGCGTTCCCGTGATCTGCTCCAACCGCTCCTCCCTGCCGGAGGTGATCGGTGACGCCGGTCTTCTGACCGATCCGGACGATATCGAGGGGACGGTTTCCTGCATCCTCCGTCTGCTTGGGGATGAGAAGCTGCAGAAGGAGCTGATTGCGAAGGGCTATGAAAACGTGAAGCGTTTCGACTGGGACAGTCGTGTTGAACAATACTGGGAGGTGCTCACGCGGTGAATCCCCTGATTTCGGTTATTGTGCCGGCCTACAACGCAGAACGTTATCTTGCCGACTGTCTGGAAAGCCTCATCCGCCAGACCCACCGGGAACTGGAAATCCTCGTCATCGATGATGGATCGACGGATGGAAGCGCCGCCCTCTGTGAGCGCTTCGCCGGGCAGGATGGCCGCATCCGCCTGTTACGGAAGGAAAACGGCGGCGTGTCCTCCGCCCGTAATCTGGGGCTGGATGAGGCACAGGGAGAGTATGTGGCCTTTGTGGATGCGGACGACTGGATTCTGCCTGAAATGCTGGAGACGCAGCTGATACAGCTCACCCGGGAAGGTGGAGACATGATCCTGGGCGGCTATCTGGCGGTGGGAGAGAAGGAGCGGGAAAGCTACCGGAAAACCTGCCTCGATGAAACAAGGGATGGAGAACAGAAAAACAGGCCTGCCGGGCATACGGCAGAGCCTTTGGTGGATTCGGGAGCCGCAGCGCAGGCCTGCGCGCCCTGTCTGGTAATGGATGCGAAAGGGTATGTGAACGGTTTTCTTCTTCAGAGCAGCTCCCGCTGCTGGAGCATTCTCTTTCGACGGGAGGCCATCGGAGAGACGCGTTTCCCTGAAGGCCTTTCCATCGGGGAGGATCTGCTGTTCATGGCCCGGCTGATGGCCCGGCTGAACCGGGTGCTGGTTACCGGTGCATGCGGCTACTGCTATTTTATCAACGAAGAGGGAGCCATGTTGAAAGGCTTCCGGCCTTCCTATATGGATCAGATCACCTGCTGGGAGATGGCGGAAAGGGAACTGGCCGGGTTTGGAAAGGAAGCGCAGGAAAATGTACGGCTCTGCCTGTTTCAGGCGGCCCTGCTGGTAGCGGGAAAGCTGGCCCTGCTGGATCCGGATGTGGTGAGACAGAACTACGGAACCTGTCTGGAGAGATGCGTCAGGGCGGCGGCTGAAGCCTGGAAGGAACTGGGCAGGACAGGAAGAAGGCGGCTTTCCAGGGGATACCGCCTGAAGGGACAGATTTTTCTGCATGTGCCGATGGGGTATTTGAGGTTGTATCATATCTGGAAACAAAGGGATCTGTCGCAAGAGTAGATATCTGAAAGACAGCCCGAAAGAACGGAGGAGAACGAGCGGAATGCGGCGTTATCATGGGAAAAAGGACAAAATTGTTCTGTATATGCATGCCGGAAGCGGAAATCATGGATGTGAAGCCATTGTCAATACGGTGATCCGTATGCTTCCTAGGCCTGCGATCGTGATGACCAACAGCCTTGCAGAGGATGAGACCTACTCGCTGAAGGGAATGGCAATGCTCATTGAGGAACGTAAGGTACGGAAGAACTTGTTCATCCATGCCTGGTATTACCTGCGGGAGCATGTACTGCAGGATCCGGAGGCGGCCATGCGCTATCGTTTCCGTGAGGTCTGCGGAAGAAATCTGCGGCAGATGAATATTTCCATCGGGGGAGATAATTACTGCTATCCGGAACTTTTGAAGGAACTGAAGGCTGCGAATCTTCTTTTTACCAGGCAGGGAGCAATGACGGTTCTTCTTGGCTGCTCCATTGAGCCGGAACTCCTTGCCGAGCCGGATATTATAGAAGATATGAAGCGTTATGCCTGCATCATTGCCAGGGAATCCATTACCTGGCAGGCTCTCTGCCAGGCTGGACTGAAGGAGAAAAGCTATCTGGTTCCTGATCCGGCATTCCTGCTTCCATCCAGAAGGCTTCCGCTCCCGGATGGCTTTGAGGAGGAAAATATGGTGGGGCTGAATGTGAGTCCCATGGTGGTGGAGCGGGAAAGCAGATCCGGTATTACCATGGAAAATTACAGGCATCTGATCCGCCATATTCTGGAAACAACCGGGATGGGTGTGGTACTGATTCCTCATGTGGTCTGGAAGAGCAACGATGACCGGACAGTGCTGAGAGCACTGTATAAAGAGTTTCAGAATACGGGACGGGTTGTGCTGATTGAGGATTCTGACTGTGAAACGCTGAAGGGATACATCTCGCGCTGCCGTTTTTTTATCGGAGCGAGAACCCATTCCACCATTGCGGCGTATTCCTCACTTGTCCCCACAATGGTGCTTGGCTATTCGGTTAAGGCGAGGGGAATCGCCCTGGATCTGTTCGGCACCTGGGAGAATTATGTGCTGCCCGTGCAGTCTCTACAGGAAACGGACGAATTAACGAGAGGTTTTGACTGGCTGATGCGGGAAGAAGAACAGATTCGAAGGAGACTGAAAACAGTTATGCCTCCCTATCTGGAACGGGCCAGACAGACCGGAAAAATGCTGGATCGTCTGCTTGCCGGAAGGGATCCCATGTGAGGAAAAGGAAAACCAGAACATTCAGAAAGGCTTTGGAACAGATGGAAGGATTACAGGAGCTTCTGCAGAGAACGGAAACCATACAGAAAATCAACGCCCTGCAGGAGCAGGCTGCCCGGACGTTGTTTAACTGGCCGGCACTGACCGGAAAGGATCGACTGAAAAGAGCGGTCAGAAAGTATGCGCTCGGTCAGCAGATACCGCCGTATGACCGTTATTCCTGGCCCAACGCGCTGCTTGCGGCGGGGCTTTCTCAGGTACAGAAGGGGGGGCGTGACAGCAAAAGCGAGGAGGTTCTCAGCAGATATTTTGACCGGTGGATCAGAAAGGGAGTGCCGCTGTATTATGTGGATAATGCGGCAAATGGAACGGCGCTTCTGGATCTATATGAAAATACCGGGCAGAAAAAATATCTGGAGGCTGCCTCGAAGCTTGCATCCTTTCTGAGAGAACACAAAAAGGATGAGCATGGGAACCTGCTTTACCGAACCAGAGATGAGGCAGATATCTACGCGGATACAGTGGGAATGGTCAGTCCCTTTCTGTGCAGGTACGGACTTCTGACCGGGGAAAGCGCCTTTGTGAAAATGGGAGTGGTGCAGATCGTACATTTTCTGGATGGAGGAATGGACGCGGCGAGTGATCTTCCCTATCATGGGTTCCACAGCCGGACAGGGGTGAAATATGGCTGTGTGGGCTGGGGAAGGGCTGTGGGCTGGCTGATGATGGGAATAGCGGAGAGTTTGGCTATCCTGCCGGAGACTACCCCTCAGTTTCCCTTTATGCAGGGATATCTGCAGCGCCTGACCCGCGCAGTATCAGATTTTCAGAGGCAGGACGGCAGCTTCTCCTGGCTGCTGCCAGCCTCTGAAGGTCCGGCGGATACTTCTGCTACGGCTATGATTGCCTGCGCCATGCTGGCAGGAGTACGCAGGGGCTGTCTGGAGGAGGACTGGACGCAGCAGATCAGAAAAGCGGCGGAATTCCTTCTTTCCTGCGTGAAGAACGGCAGAGTGGAGCAGTGCTCTGCGGAATGTGAAGGCTTTGCGCAGTACCCTCAGCGCTATGGAAGCTATCCATGGGGAGATGGAATGACTCTGAAGCTTTTCGGTATGATGGAAGAAGTATGACCGGAGCAGCCGTTCTTTCCGGTTTGTAGGAAGGAGGATATGGTGAACAGGCTGATTTTGTATGATACCTGCAATTTCCGGGATTATCCGGTGGGCGGACAGGTGACCAGTATCAGGAATTTTCTTCGCTTTCTGGCGGAAAATTATCCGGAGCGCTGCAGTAATGTGCTTCTTGCCGGCGTTTCCTGTGACCCGGACGAGGTGGGAAGAATACAGACAATTGAAACGGCAGGAGGATGCTTTTCCTTTCTTGCCGTAGTTCGGGCAGAGACGGATCTGGGAAATGTAAAAAAGTCTTTGCGGCTGGAATATATGAAGGGCCTGTTGAAGTATCGCCGGCTGATTGCGCCCGGCAGGGAAGATGTCAACTATATTCATACGCCGGAGGCTTTTGCCGCTGTTCGCCTGATGCGTCCTGGAGCTGTCTGTTATGTTTTTTCCCATGGTACCTATCTGAACATGTACAAAAGAGTACGCTTTTTCAAGAAGGCTCCCTTTATCCGGCGGCTGTTTCAAAGCTTTCTGATGCAGGTGATCAAAAAGAGTACTGCGGTTTTTGCTCTGGACAGGGAAACCATGGAAGACTATGCTGCCTATAATCCCAGAGTTATCCATGTGGGAAATTCTATTGTATGCCATCCCCAAAAGGAGAGATCACTGCCGAAAGAACCGGTCAGACTTCTTTATGCGGGCCGTCTTTCCGCAGTTAAAAATGTGGGCCCTCTCATCGAGGCGGCGAAAGGCTGGGAGAGAGACTGCATTCTGAATATTTTTGGAGACGGGGAAGAACGCCGTCAGCTGGAAGAGGTGGCCGGGGGAAGTCGCCGGATCCGTTTCCATGGTGCCGTCACTCCGGATGAGGTTCAGAAGGTTATGTGGGAATCGGACATGCTGGTGATGAATTCCACATTCGAAGGGATTCCCATGATCATTCTGGAGGCGATCAGCACGGGGCTTCCAGTGGTGACCACGGACGTGGGAGGAATTAAGGAAGTACTCACCTACGGTCTGGACAGCGAGGTGACGGACGGCAGTGTCCAGGGCATCCGTCAGGCCATGGATCGGATCCTCTCAGATTATGGGCGGTACAGCGGGGAGGCCTGGAAGAAATCATTGCAGTTTGATTACAGTAAAGTGAACCGGAGGGTTTTTGACGTATTAGATGAGAGCCTGCACTGGGGAAGGAGCGCGGATGATACGCAGTAAGGAAGAATTGAAGGAATACCTGGCCTGCGAACGGGAACTTTACTTTGGAAAAGATCGGATGGCGCTTTTTCGTGCAGGGCTTCTCGGTTCCAAAATGTTTCGGATCTGGCAGTTTCTTCGGACGCTTCGCCATGCGGAATATCATAAAAACAGCAGCGGACTGTGGCATCATGCTGCCTTTGTCTGGTATCACCGCAGAAAGTATTCGTTGGGAATCCGCCTGGGTTTTGAGATCCCGGAAAATTGTTTTGGGAAGGGGCTGATGATTTATCATATCGCACCTGTTGTGGTAAATGAGGATGCCCGTATTGGAGAATACTGCCGGATTACAGGAAACTGCTGCATAGGGAATACCGGGGCGGATACGCCGAGTCCTGTGGTGGGGAACCACGTGACGCTCGGCTGGGGGTGCAGCGTAATTGGCGATATCAGGATTGCTGACCATGTGATTGTGGGAGCGGGCTGCGTGCTGGTAAAAAGCGTTTCACAGGAGGGAGCGCATGCGGCAGGTGTGCCCGGGCGTGTGCTTGGCGTCGGGAACGGCCGGAAATCCGGATAGAAGAAGAGGATAAACCATGTTTGAAAAGAAAATCAGCATCATAGTCCCGGTCTATAATGCCCAGGATTATCTGGAGCGCTGCGTGGAAAGCATTCGTACACAGACCTTCCGAAATCTGGAAATTCTGCTGATAGATGATGGATCAAAGGACAAAAGTCCACAGATGTGTGACGATTATGCAGTCCAGGATGAACGGATCCGTGTGATCCACAAGCCGAACGGCGGTCTGATGTCTGCATGGACAGAGGGAGTACGGGCGGCTGTGGGAGATTATTTTCTCTTTGTGGACAGCGATGACTGGATTGATGCCTGCATGGTGGAAGGACTGGTGCAGGAAGCGGCAGGCGAGCCTGGAGAAGTCATCTGCTGCAATTTTGTGATTGAACGCCCGGACGGCGTGCAGGTCTGCCGTCATGAACTTGCACCAGGCTGCTATACGGGAGAACGACTTCTGGCGGTGAAGGAAAATCTTCTGGGAAATGAGCGGCGGACCGTTTCCATGTCCCGTTGTATGAAGCTGTTTTCCAGAGAACTGATTCTGGAAAATCTTCGTTTCTGTGATCCCAGAATCCGTATGGGAGAGGATGTAAACATTGTGCTGCCTGCCCTCTGCGACTGCCGCCGCCTGATTATTTTGAAGGAGTCTGCCTGGTACCATTACTTTTTTAATCCGGCGTCCATGGTTCATAAATATGATCCTTCCATGACAGAGGGCATTCGGGCATTGATAGATGCTGTCCACCAGGTATTTACAGATAAGAAAATCGCAAACGGACAGGAGCAGGAAGAAAAGGAATCGGTTTATCTCATTCTGCTTGTGATAAAGAATGAGCTTCGCGGAGCCCGTTCCGGTTATGTCGGGAGAATCCGCAGTATCTGCGTAAAAGGCGGATTTTCGAAACGGATGGATCAATATGCCATCCGCCCGCAGGATAGAGCCAATCGGATTCTTGCCTGGGTGATGCGAAGGCCGGACAGCCTGCGCTGCACTGCAGGAAGCATTTTGTTCTGGATTTATGACAGGCGAATGGGATGAAAGAGAGAAAGCTATGATTATAATAAAAGTGATGGGCGGTCTGGGAAATCAAATGCAGCAGTATGCGCTGTATGAAAAATTCCGTTCCCTGGGAAAAGAAGCGAAGCTGGATATTTCCTGGTTTGAGGATGCCGCGCAGCAGGAGAAGGTGCTGGCGAAGCGCGGCCTTGAACTCCGTCAGTTTGAAAATCTGCAGTTTGAGACGGCTTCCCGGGAAGAGCGTGAGGCGCTTCTTGGAAAGGGCGCTTTATCCGGAGAGAGCGGTTTTTCCGGACTGGCAGGTTTCCTTGGTAAGGTAAAACGAAAACTGAACCCCGCCGCGGACAGGCATTTTTATGAAACCGATATGTACCATCCGGAGATTTTTTCCTTCACGGACAGATATCTGGAAGGCCACTGGGCCTGCGAAAAATACTATCATGATATCATGCCCCTGCTGCGGGAGAAGATCCGCTTTCCGGAGAGTGCGGATCCCAGAAACGCGCAGACGGCGGGGCGGATGGAGCAGGGAAATTCCGTCAGCGTTCATATCCGCCGGGGAGACTACCTGGATCCGGAGAACGCCGGTATGTTCGGCGGCATTTGTACGGATGCCTATTATGAAACGGCGATGAACTATGTGCGGGAACAGCTGCCGGATGTGCATTTTTACCTGTTCTCGGACGATACGGCTTACCTGAAGGAGCATTTTCAGGGGGCGGAATACACCATTGTGGACTGGAATCGGGGAACGGACAGTTTCTTTGACTGCGAGCTGATGAGCCACTGCCGTGCCAATATCTGTGCCAACAGCACCTTCAGCTTCTGGGGAGCCAGGCTGAATGGACGGGGGGATAAGATTTCCATCCGTCCGGCAAAGCACAAGAACAGCCAGGTGATCGATCCGGTGCGGATGCATGAACTCTGGGAGGGATGGGTGCTGGTTGATGAAAAAGGGAAAGTTCTGTAGCTGTGAAGGTGCGGTATAAGGCGGTCTGTGAGGACCAATACTAGAAGATACAGAAGCGGCAAAAATCCACGTCCGGTTGAAGACACCGGTCATTTATGGTAAGATACACATGAATATGGGGTAAAATTCTGGAAAAAGACAGAAAGAAGTCGTAAATGGGACGAGTGAAATATGCGGCCCGGAATATCATGTTCGGCTATCTGAGCAACGCCGTAACGGGGATTCTGGGAATCGCTTTACAAAAGATATTCATCATAAAGCTGGGCGAAACGCTGCTCGGTGTCAACAGTACCTACAGCAGCATTCTTTCCGTACTTTCCCTGGCAGAACTGGGACTGGGAACGGCGGTGAATTTCAGCCTGTATGGGCCGGTGGCCAGAGGGGATAAGGAAACGGTCAAGGCCTATATGCAGTTTTATAAGAAGGCATACCGGGTGATCGCCCTTGTGATCGCCTGCGTGGGGCTTGCGCTGGTTCCTTTTCTGAAATTCATCATCAAGGATCCGGTGGGAATCGACAGCAACGCCGATCTGATCGGTTATTATCTGATTTTTCTGTTCAATACGGTGAGTTCCTACTTTGTGGCTTACAAGTACAGTCTGCCCAACGCGGAGCAGAAGAATTATATCCAGTCCAATGTTCTGACGATCACGAAAATCGCGACTGTGCTGACACAGATCGTGCTTTTGCTGCTGGTGCCGAACTTCTATCTGTACCTGCTTGCGGCGGCTGTCATTGAGCTGATCCAGAAGATTTTTGCGAACGCATATCTGAACCGGAAATATCCTCTGCTGAAGGAAAAAAACGTGAGAAAGCTCACAACAGAGGAATTTTCTGATATCAGGAAAAAAACAGGGGCGCTGGTCTGCCATAAGGTGGGGGATGCCGCAAGGCTGCAGACGGATTCCATTATTATTACGAGCTTCATCAATGTCACCATGTCCGGTTACGTGGACAATTACAATAAGGTGATCAATCTGATTGCCAACTTTGTCAACGTGATATTCAACTCCGTGATTTCCAGTTTTGGCAACCTGATTGCCACGGAATCGGATGAAAAGCAGTATGAAATGTTCCGGGTGTACCGTTTTTTTGCAGCCTGGATCTACGGATTTTCTTCGGTGGGATTCTTCATGCTGCTGACCCCTTTCATTTCCTGGTATTATGGAGACAGGTTCGCTCTGCCCGCAGCCGTGGTAGGGGCGATTCTGATCGATTTTTACTTTAAAGGGGAGCGGGTGGTGCTCTCTAATTACAAAACCGCAGCGGGCGTGTTTGAACAGGATAAATTTCTCCCTCTGGTTCAGGGGGCCGTGAACCTGGTGCTCTCCATCGTGCTGGTGCAGCGCATCGGGCTTCTGGGCGTTTATATTGGAACGATTGTGTCCGGACTGATCGCGAATATCATCCGGCCCGTCATCATTTACCGTACCTGCTTTGACAGAAAGGCCAACGGCTATTTTTATGACGCGCTCCGTTACATCGGCGTTTCCCTATTGGCGCTGGTTATCTGCGCACTTGCCGGAAATGTGGTGCTTTCCACTGTCAGCCTGCTTCGCATGATCGTGATGGCGGTTATCGTGACAGTCGTATACAATGGAATTTTTCTTCTTTTCTTCGGAAGAACCTTTGAATTCAAATATTTATATGGAATCCTGAAAACAAGACTGAAATAATCGGCGGAAAAATAAAAATATCAGAAAAATAAAAAAACAGTGAATGATTTCTGAATATTCAAAAAAAGATGGGAAAAGAGAACCAAATGACGGATAATTTGAAGTATCACAGCATCCTGGGGACAAAAATCAACGTTACGGATATGGATAAAACGGTGCGCTATATGGAAGCGCATCTGAAGGAACTGAAGGGACATTATATCTGTGTTTCCAATGTGCACACCACGGTGACGGCCTATCGGGATCCGGCGTACAGAGCGGTGCAGAACGGCGCCGCCATGAATATTCCGGACGGAAAACCCCTTTCCATCGTTCAGTACCTGCGCGGTGAAAAGGAGGCAGGACGGGTGCCCGGCCCGGATCTGATGCCGGAACTGTTCCGGCTTTCAGAGGAGAAGGGATACCGGCATTATTTTTACGGAAGCACGCAGGAGACGCTGGATGCACTTAAAGATAAGCTGTCCGAAAAATATCCGAAAATGAAGATTGCAGGTATGTATTCCCCTCCGTTTCGTCCTATGACAGAGGAAGAGGACCGGGAGGCTGTGGAGCGGATCAACGCAGCCAGGCCGGATTTCATCTGGGTGGGACTCGGCGCTCCGAAGCAGGAAAAATGGATGGCGGATCATGACGGAAGAGTCTGCGGCGTTATGCTGGGGGTGGGAGCCGGTTTCGATTTTCATGCAGGAACGGTAAAGCGCGCTCCAAAATGGATGCAGGAGATATGCATGGAGTGGCTGTATCGGATCGGGCAGGATCCAAAACGGCTCCTGGTCCGGTATCTGGATACGAATTTCTCCTTTGTTTTCGATCTGATCAGGGAGGGGATGAAGGGAAAGAGGGGGATAGACGCGGTGAACCGGAAACAGAAAAAGTCTCTTAAAATCGCCATGATCGGCCACAAACGGATTCCTTCCAGAGAGGGCGGTGTGGAGATTGTGGTGGACGAGCTGTCCACCAGAATGGTGAAGCTGGGATGCAGGGTGGATGCTTATAACCGCTATGGGAAACATACAGCGGGAAAACAGTTTGATCAGCGACGTGGGAAATACTATAATGGAATCCGTCTGATTACGATTCCCACGCCCAAAAGCAGTTCCCTGAACGCGATCGTCTATTCATTTTTTGCCGCTGTCCGTGCACTCTTTGGACGTTATGACGTGATTCATTTTCACGCGGAGGGACCATGTATCATGCTGCTGATTCCGAAGCTGTTTGGCATCCGGGTGGTTGCAACCATCCATGGACTGGACTGGCAGCGGTCGAAATGGGGAAATTTTGCTTCCAGAATGCTGAAGCTTGGAGAGAAAATCGCAGCAAGGTACGCGGATGAAGTGATCGTCCTGTCGCGTAACATGCAGGAATATTTCCTGGAAAATTACGGAAGGCAAACCCATTTTATTCCAAATGGAATTACCTGTCCGCAGGTAAGAAAAGCGGAACTGATCCGGGAGCGTTACGGACTGGAAAAGGACGGCTATATCCTCTTTCTTGCCAGAATTGTGCCGGAAAAGGGGCTGCATTATCTGATTGAGGCATTTTATCAAATGAAAACGGAAAAGAAGCTGGTGATTGCCGGCGGAAGCAGTCACAGTCATGCCTATATGGATCAGATCCGTGAGATGGCGGCCAGGGATGAACGAATTATCATGACGGACTTTGTCCATGGTCAGTGTCTGGAGGAACTGTATTCCAACGCTTATCTGTTCGTCCTTCCAAGCGATGTGGAAGGTATGGCGCTGACTCTGCTGGAAGCGATGAGTTTCGGAAACTGTTGTCTGGTGAGTGATATTAAGGAAAATACGGAGGTTGTGGAAGAGCATGCCGTTACGTTCCGAAAGGGTGATGTGGAGGACCTGAAACAGAAGCTTTCCGGACTGTTGGATGCTCCGGAACGGGTGGAAGCCATCAGACAGGAAAGCCGGGATTTTATCTGCTCGAAATATAACTGGGACGATGTTGTGGCGGAAACGCTGAAGCTGTATACACCATAAAAGGAGCGGAGAAGCTGATGAAAATTCTGATGGTCAATAAATTTCTGTATCCCAACGGCGGATCGGAAACCTATCTCTTTGAAACGGGAAGGCAGCTTCAGAGAATGGGGCATGAGGTGCAGTACTTCGGCATGGAGCATGAAGGCCGTATTGTGGGAAACCATGCGGAAAGCTATACCTCCGGCATGGATTTTCATTCCGGAAAGCTGGCAAAGCTGACGTATCCTTTTCGGATTATCTATTCCACGGAAGCGCGCGTAAAAATCCGCAGGGTTCTGGATGATTTTCAGCCCGAAGTGGTTCATCTGAATAACTTTAACTTTCAGTTAACCCCTTCTATCCTGATGGAGATTGAAAAATACAGGAAACAGACCGGGCATGCCGTACGTGTGCTGTACACAGCGCATGATTATCAGCTGATCTGCCCCAATCATATGATGCGCATCCCGGGAACGGGAGAGAATTGCGAACGCTGTCTGGAAAGGGGCTTCTGGCAATGCGCGGCTCACAGGTGTATCCATAATTCCAGAATCAGAAGCATACTTGGGAGCATGGAAGGGGGCCTGTACCGTCAGCTTGGAACTTACCGCCATCTGGACTGCCTGATCTGCCCGTCCCGCTTTATGAAGGAAAAGCTGGACCGTAATCCGCTTTTTACAGGGAAAACCATCGCCATGCATAATTTTGTGGGAAGCACAGAAGATGCGGCTCGGTTTCCCGGAAGGAAAACGGAAAAGAAGGAATATATCCTCTATTTTGGCCGCTTTGCGGAAGAAAAGGGGATACGAACATTATTGAATGCCTGCCGGAAGCTGCCGGAGATTCCTTTTATATTCGCGGGAAGCGGCCCCCTGGAGGCAGAAGTAAACGGGGTAGAAAATGTGGAAAATATGGGATTTCAGACAGGGGATGCCTTAAAGCAGCTGATTGCGGAGGCTGCCTTCAGCATTTATCCTTCCGAGTGGTATGAGAACTGTCCGTTTTCGGTGATGGAATCCATCTCATATGGAACGCCGGTGATCGGTGCGGATATCGGCGGGATCCCGGAACTGGTGGAACAGGGGCGGACGGGCGAGCTGTTTGCCAGCGGTGATGTGGATGAATTGTGCGATAAAATATGGAAATTGTGGAATGACAGGCAATTGTTGTCAGAATATACGGAAAATTGTCGGAAAAAGAGCTTTGACACGGTGGAAGAATACTGTGAGAAGCTGGTGAGACTGTATCAAGGGGAAAAAACAGAGTAATGAGAGTCATTCACATGGATTCCGGCTTGGGAAACCAGATGCTGGATTATGCGGAATATCTGGCGATAAAAGAAGCCAACCCGGACGGAGAATACTATCTGGAAAATCTGATTTACGAGCTGCCGCACATGCCGGGCATGTTTTCCCAATGGAATGGATATGAGCTGGAGCGGATTTTCGGTATTCAACTTCCAAATATCAGGGAATGCTTTGACCGGAGCCAGTGGAAAACGATTCTGAGAGAAGTGGCAGAGAGCCGGTTCTGGGAAGAGGACTGGAATTTTGCCCCCTATATTGTGGAGGCCTTCCAAAGGCAGGGACTGGAACTTGCCAGCATGATCCCGGACAAACGGCCGGGGCTGCAGCGGCAGGAGAGCCGGAAGGTCAGGCTTAGAGGAAAGTTGACGGATTTTTTTCGGACAGCGCCCGGGTATCATACCAAGCGTCTGCTCAGGAAGGCCTTTCAGAAATCCATCATTGAGAAAAAGAACCAGAGCGTCGATGTGTTCCGAAAGTATCCGCAGGATGTATTTGCGGGCCACTCACTGGCATTTCGATATAAGGGCTTCGGCATGGAGCGGATTGAAAGGCAGATCCGGGAGGCATTTCAGTTTCCGGAAATCCGGGATGACAGAAACCGTAGAATGCTGGAGCTGGTTCAGAACACCAATTCAGTGGCGATTCATGCCAGGCGCAGCGACATGCTTTTTGTAAACGGAGACTGTTATAAATACGGCTATTTTAAAAGAGCGGTTCATTACATCAGGAAACGAACGGAAAACCCGGTATTCATTTTTTTCTGCGACGAAAAAAGCACGGGTTGGTGTGAGAAAAATGAAAAAATATTTGGCCTTGATTTCCGAAAGGATAAGGTATATTTTGTGGACTGGAATAAGGGACCGGAAAGCTTTCGTGATATGCAGCTGATGGCCCGGTGTAAGCACAATATTTTCACGCAGAGCTCCTTTGGGTTCTGGGGAGCCTGGCTGAATGAGAATCCGGACAAGATTACCTGTGCTCCGGATGTTTTGTTTGAAGCGACGAACAGTTTCTGAAGAAGATGCCGCCTGCAGCGGCGGAAAGAGGATTATGGAACAATATATTCCCAAAGTGATCCATTACAGCTGGTTCGGCGGGAAGGAAAAGCCGGCATTCATCAGAAAATGCATCAGCACATGGGAAAAGAAGATGCCGGAATACCGGATTGTGGAATGGAATGAGAGCAACTTCAATCTGGAGGAGCATCCCTTTGCCTTAGACGCTTACAGGGCGAAAAAGTATGCCTTTGTCAGCGACTATGTCAGGGTATATGTGATGTATCACTATGGCGGCATTTATTTTGATACGGATATCGAGGTAAAAAGGGATTTTTCCGATAAGCTTGCCGGAGCCAGGTTTGTGATTGCCTTCGAACTTCCGGATTCTCTGATGACCGGGTTCTTCGCCGCTCAGAAGGGGAATCCTGCAGTGAAGGAGATTTTGGATTATTATGACCGCACCAGCTTCTACAATGAGGACGGAAGCATGCAGCTGACGCCGAATCCCATTATTTTTGCCAGAGAGACCGCCAAGTTTGGTCTGGTATTTAACGGGCAGTATCAGGAGATCGGAGACGGCATGCGCATTTTCCCGAATGAGGTCTTCGGCGGATACAATGTATACGATATGATCTATACCATAACAGAGAATACTGTGTTGGTGCATCATTATACCGCCTCCTGGAGAACGGTTCGGGAAGAAATTCCTGTGAAGCTGAAAAAGCTGATGCTGAAGCTGTTCGGTGTGGAATTTTTCCGGTTCATGAGAAAAGTGAAACATAAAATATTGAAAATCGAGGACAGGCAGAAGTGAAGATACTGATCGTAAGAAGTTTTCCGGACATATTGAATCTGAACGCCTATAATGTGCAGGAAATCGGACTGGCAAAGGCACTGACACGCAGAGGTCTGGAATGCGGGATTGTCTTATATAATGGAAGCCAGAAGGACAGGAAGGAGCGGTATACCTTTTCCGAGGACGGAAAGGAATATTCGTTCATCATTTACTGGCTGAAGGGCTTTTCCTTTTTTAAAAACGGCATCATGCCCTCTGTGTTTCGGCTGATCTCTCAGTATGATGTGATTCAGGTACACGAATATGATCAGATTTTAAGCTGGATGCTGTATACGCGGATGAGAAAGCCGACGGTCATCTATCATGGACCTTACTATCATGAATACGCAAAGGGATATAATCTGAAATGCAGAGTGTTTGACACGCTGTTTCTGAGAAACAGAAGGCCGGAAAAGGCGGTATGCCTGACAAAGAGTGAGCCTGCGGCTGATTTTCTGAGAAAAAAGGGCTTTTCCCATGTGCACGCAGTGGGGGTGGGAGTGGATCAGGATCAGTTTCAGGCAAAACAGCAGGAGCAGGTGCGCTGTCTTCTGGATCCGGACGAGAGCGTATTCCGGCTGCTGTATGTGGGAAAAATCGAGGCGCGCAGAAATGTCTATTTTCTGGCGGAGCTTTTTGAGCGGCTTCTCATAAAAAATGATCACTTGGAGCTGGTGATCGTTGGAAGCGGAGAACCCGATTATGTAAAGCCGTTTCTGGAAAGAATAAAAAAATGGACGGATGAGGGAAGAATTCATTATATTCCGAAGGCAACCCAGAAGGAGCTGGCGCTGGTGTACAGAAATGCCAACCTGTTCGTATTTCCGAGTAACTATGAGATTTTCGGCATGGTTCTTCTGGAAGCGCTGTATTTCGGCCTTCCCGTGGTCAGCAGTCAAAACGGCGGCGCAAGCGTTTTGATCCGGGATGGAGAGAACGGATATATGCTGGAAGGGTTTGAAGCTTCTGTCTGGGAAGAGAAAATTCTTCAAATTGCAGGAAACAGGGAAATGTATGAAAAAATGAAAAAAAATGCCCATGATACGGTGGAACGGCATTTTCTATGGGATCGGCTGGCAGACCGGTTTCTTGCGGGGTATGAGGAAGCGGAGCGGCTTTATCAGATGAAATAAAAAGAGAAGCTATGATAATGTGAAAACGGATGTAATGAGGGGAAATAAATGAGAAAGAAAAGAAATGTATTATTAAATATACTGGAGGGAGTTGCCAGCATTTGTGTTGTTATGTTACATTGTAGCTTCCCTGGAGATATTGGAAGAGTAATATATGGGATTTCTCGTTTCGCAGTACCGTTATTTTTTGCGGTTTCGGGATATTATATATACAATGAAGACGGGGCAAAAGTCAGGAATGCTTTACCAAATAAAGTAAAACATATTACTGCTATTTTTCTTGGGACGGAAGTTTTTTATTTTATTTGGCATATTTTGCAGCCATTTCTTATCTATGGGAGTTTTAGTGGAACGATCGAATGGCTGAATACAAAATTTACAATAAAAAATATAATTAGCTTTATTATTTTTCAAAATACATTGATTGGGGATGTTTCTTGGTTTTTGGTGGCCCTTATAATGTGCTATCTTGTTACTTTCCCTATAGCGAAACATAATAAATGGAAGAAATGTACCCTGTTGATCCTTCCTTTGTTATGCATAAATGTACTTTTGGGAGAGATTGGATCTTTAACAGGAATAAAAATACAATGGTATTGGTGCTCTAATTTTTGGTTATTGGGATTCCCATGCTATGCACTGGGATTCTATCTGCGAATCCACGAAAAGAAATTTATGAAATTGCTAACATGTAAAAGAATTTTTTGGATTCTTTTGGGAACGGGTGGACTGGCCGTCATAGAGAGGGCGGTTACTGGTGAGAATCAGCTTTATTTTTCTAACATTCCATTTATGGTCTGTAGTTTTATGTTTTGTTTGAAATATCCTGAGGTCACTGTGACAAGTCATATTCTGAAGAGCCTGAGTAATATCGGGGAAAAGTATTCTTTAGGGGTTTATATATTGCATCCTGTCATAAGAGATCTATTGAAAATATTTGTGGGTAAGGCTGGCTTTAATGATAATAGTATATGGAACTGGTGTTTGCCAGTATTGACAGTATTATTTAGTATTATAATATGGTGGGGATGGCGTATTATCTTAACCTTTTTGAAAAGGATAAAAAGAGAGAGCTATCAATGAAAATAATGGAGGGATTAATAACATATCTTCTGAAAAATGATGAATGGTTTGCCCTGTACCCCTGTTTGTGTTATACTGAGCAGAAGGTATTGATGAAGACGTAAGAAAGGCGGGACAGAACAATGGCTAAGAGAACCCTCTATGGGACAGTTATTGTGACATACAGATGTAACGCTCACTGCAATATGTGCGACTGTTTCCGGGACCCGACCAGGCCGGAGGAAGAGATCACTCTGGAAGATATCAAAAAGCTTCCGGAAATGGCATTTACCAATATTACCGGAGGCGAGCCCTTTATCCGAAAGGATATTCCGGAAATTGTCAGAGAACTCTATAAAAAGTCTGACAGAATTGTCATATCTACAAACGGCTATTTCACAGACCGGATTCTGGCTCTGTGCCAGGAGTTTCCCAAAGTGGGAATCCGGATCAGCATAGAAGGGCTGCAGGAGACGAACGATAAAATCAGAGGCATCCCGGACGGCTTTAACAGAGGCTATGGCACGCTGAAGAAGCTGGTAGAGATGGGCCATCCTGATGTGGGATTCGGGATGACAGTTCAGGATATGAACTGTGAAGACCTGGTCCCTCTGTATGAGATATCCAATGAGCTTGGCATGGAGTTCGCCACAGCCACCCTTCACAATTCTTTTTATTTCAGAAAGACAGATAATAAAATTGATGATAAACTAAAGGTGTCCAGAAATTTTGAGAAGCTGATTAATGAGCTTTTGAAAAGTAAATCGCCCAAAAAGTGGTTTCGCGCCTATTTTAACCATGGCCTGATCAATTATATTTATGGAAATAAGCGCCTTCTTCCCTGTGACATGTCGAAGAACGCATTTTTCATCGATCCGTTCTGTGATGTGATTCCCTGCAACGGAATGGAAAAGAAGGCGGTAATGGGAAACCTGCATGAGCAGAGCTGGGACGAGCTCTGGAACTCTGAGCAGGCGGAAAAGGTGAGAGAATGCACCCGCAAATGTGACCGCAACTGCTGGATGATTGGAAGCGCTTCCCCTGCCATGCATAAGTACATCTGGGTTCCCGGATGGTGGGTTGTGAAGCATAAGTTTTTAAAGGGCGGAAAATACAGGCTGGAAGAGAATAAATTTATTGATTTTTCGCAGGAAGAGAAGGGGAAGGATACGGGCAGGAGCCAGAAGTGATGACAAAGCAGACAAAGTGGAAGCTGTATGAAAAAAGATGCGCTTTTCGGGAATTTTATTTTCATAAAGTGATCAGAAGGCATATTTGTGAAAAATATCTGAATTTTGATCCGGTAATGCATTTTTACGCAAATCAGTTCATTATGGGGAAGCGAAAAACCAACCGATGGATTGCACAGAAACTGCGTTCCGGGGAACCATTTATGGTTGCGCGTTTTGGAAATACAGAGTTATCTGTTATGACCAGTGTCCTGAAAAGAAGACTGTTTGGCGAGACGGAAGAGGTAAAGGCCCGCTTTGATAAATGGTTTAAACGGTTAATGGAATGGTCCGGCTTCTTCCCGAATAATCCGTCTTTGGCTGAGAATTTTACGGATCTGATGCTGGAAGCCTGTAAACAGGTAGATGTTCTTGCAATGTGGCACTGCCAGATGGATGATTATGTGATTACGGAATATATGCCGCAGGTAAAGCTTTCCTTTCTCAATTATCTGGAGCCATGGAGGTGTAAGGAACCCTGGTCGGCTGCCTTGGAAGGAAAGAAGGTTCTTGTAATTCATCCTTTTGACGAGTCCATCCGTTCCCAGTATGAAAGGAGGGAACTCCTGTTCCCGGGAACAGATGTCCTTCCGCAGTTTGAATTAAAAACGTTAAAAGCGGTGCAGACGATTGCAGGCGAGAAAGATGACCGGTTTGATACCTGGTTTGATGCACTGGATTATATGTACCATGAGGCTATGAAGATCGATTTTGATGTGGCAATTCTCGGATGTGGCGCTTATGGCTTCCCGTTGGCCGCAAGGCTGAAGGCTGCTGGAAAGCAGGCCATTCACATGGGGGGAGTGACGCAGATTTTGTTCGGTATAAAGGGAAAGCGCTGGGTGGAAAATCCCAGAGCCCAATTGAAATTCAATGATGCGTGGGTGTTTCCGAAAGCTTCAGAAACTCCGACAAGAAGCGGAGATGTGGAAGGCGGATGCTACTGGTAAGTTCGGTTGGCCTCGAAATGTTTTGATGCAGGGAGTAAGTATGTGAATATCAAAGGAAAACTGAAGAAGATGGCGTTTTTCGATCATCTTTATGTCCAGTGGAAATGGCGGGAAAGAAAAGTATCCTGGGGAGCAGAGAATCCGGATAAGACTTTTTTGGTAATCAGACGTGCCCAATGTAAGGCGGGGTTATTTTCGCTGGTCATGACAAATATGGGACTGGTAAAATACGCTCTGGATAAAGGATATATTCCGGTTATAGATATGCAGTCGGAACGGAATACATATCTTGATGAAGAGCAGGTAGGCAGGGAAAATTCCTGGGAATTTTATTTTGAGCAGCCATGCGGGTACAGCCTGAAAGATATCAGCAGAAGCAGAAATATCATTTTGAGCAGCGGGCTGATTGGAAAGAATAATTTTTTCCCGGAAGACAGGATGGTAAAAAATCCAGAAGAATATCGGATGTGGCGCAATCTGTTTCAACGGTATTTTCGTGTAAAAAAGGAAGTACTGGAAGAAGCGGAAGCGCTGAAAAGGGAATTGTTCCATGGAGAAAGGGTATTGGGCGTATTATGCCGTGGAACCGATTATACCAATACCCGGCCAAAGGATCATCCCATACAGCCAGAAACCGCGGATGTGCTGGTTAAGGTTGATGAGGTGTTGCATAAGCAAAAATGTTCTTATGTCTATCTGGCAACGGAAGACAACGATATTTATGAGATGTTTGAGCGGCAGTACGGTGAAAAGCTGAAAGCGCTGAAAACGAGAAGGTATCATAATACGGGGAAGGAAAATATCAACGATATCTCGGCGAAAAGCGGGGAGAGCAAATATCAGCTGGGAAGAGATTATCTGCTGACTATCCTTCTTCTGGCGGATTGTAACTGCCTTGTGGCCGGAAGCGCCGGAGGGACATATGGGGCGCTTCTTATGGGAAAAGAATATGAGTATCGGTATATCTTTGATCTGGGAACATATTAGATGCCGAAATCAGTAATATGAAAAAAGAATGTCTGCGCTGTGGCGAAAAGCATTCGGACAGGACTACACATGAAAAAAATGTTGAATGAGCTCAGATATATTTTTAACAGACAGCAAAAAGTACGCTTATTGCTGCTTCTGGTGGCGATTGCGATAGGTACTTTTCTGGAATTGATGGGTGTGACGGCAATCATGCCCTTCATTGAGGTTGTCATGAATCCGGAAGCGATTCAGAAAAAATGGTATCTGACCGTTTTATATGATGGGCTGGGGTTCCAGACGGATGTAGCCTTTATGGTTTTTCTTGCGCTTGCGCTTGCGGTGATTTATATCGTAAAAAATATTTACCTGTGTGTCATGTACAATCTGCAGTATCATTTTACGTTCAGCAATCAGAGAAAGCTGGCATACCGCATGCTGGACTGCTACATGCGCCAGCCGTATGCGTTTCATCTTTCTCATAACAGCGCGGAGCTGATCCGGAATGTGAGTAATGATACCAATATGATGTTTCTTGGCGTCTTGGCAATTCTTCAGCTGATTACTGAGCTGTGCGTCTGTGTTGTCCTGGGGATTTTCCTGTTCGTTCAGGATAAGACGATCACGGTAGGCGTAGTAGCGATTCTGGGGCTGTTCCTCCTCTTTTTCGCAAAAGCATTTAAGAAATATCTGTCTCGGATTGGAAATGAGGACAGAAAGTATAATGCAGGAATTACGAAATGGCTCCTGCAGTCGTTCGGCGGTATCAAGGAAACCAAGATCATGGACCGGGAAGATTTTTTCCTGGGTCAGTTTGATTATAATTATAGAAATTATGCCAGCTGTGAGCGGACGTACAGATTTCTTCAGGTAGCGCCCAGACCGATCATGGAGGCGGTCTGCATCTGTGCGCTCTTGCTGGTGGTGGCGTTTAAACTGCTTAACGGAACGCACAGTGTCTACTTTATTTCCACACTGTCCGTTTTTGCGGTGGCGGCCTTCCGCCTTCTGCCTTCCATTAACCGGGTGGCGAATTATTTAAGTGTGATAATGTTCAATAAGCCTGCAATTGACGCGGTCTATCATGACCTGAAGCAGATCGATGAACTGGAGAAGAATAAGGTACATTCGGATAAAACGGAGCCGCCCCTGCCCCTGAATGGGAAGATTGAGGTGCGGAATATGTCCTTTCATTATCCGGATACAGATGTTTATGTCTTAAAAAATATCAGTTTCTCCATTAAGAAGAATGAATCTACCGCTCTGATTGGGCCTTCCGGCGCGGGAAAGACTACTCTTGCGGATATTATCCTTGGCGCGCTGGAGCCGGTTGAAGGCGGCGTATATGTCGATAACGCGGATATCAGAGAGCATATGGCGGCATGGCATAAGAATCTCGGATACATTCCGCAGACGATCTACCTGATGGATGATACGGTACGGAATAATATCGCATACGGTATTCCGGAGGATGGTGTGGACGAGGATAAAATCTGGAGGGCGCTGGAACAGGCTCAGCTGAAGGAATTTATTCAGAGTCTGGATAAGGGGCTGGATACGGAAATCGGAGAGGGTGGAGTACGACTGTCCGGCGGCCAGCGCCAGAGGATCGGAATCGCGCGGGCATTGTATCATGATCCGGAGGTACTGGTTCTGGATGAGGCGACCTCTGCTCTGGACAATGAGACGGAGAGCGCTGTCATGGAGGCGATTGATAACCTGTCCGGAAAAAAGACACTCATTATTATTGCGCACAGACTTACTACGATTAAGAACTGTGACGTGGTGTATGAGGTGAAGGATGAGGGGATCAGGAAGGTATCAAAGACAGATTGATGAGTGTTTGGGTGGTCTGGTAGATAAAGGATGGAAAAGAATGATAGAGTTTAAGAAGACGGAAAAGAAATTTGCATACTGGCTCTGGTATACCATTCTTTTTGTTATACTTTCCTTCCTTATATTTTTGCCGTTTGTCCTTAGAGGAAACGGATTTATACGTGACGGAGATGGATATAACCAGACCTATTCTGTGCTGATTTATATTGGAAAATACTTAAGAGAGTGGATGACCAGCGGATTTCAGGTCAAAGACTTTGATTTTTCTTTGGGATTGGGAGAAGGAGTCATATCTGCATTAAGCTGGCTGGGATTTGGGGATATCTTCACAGTTCTTTCTGCTTTTGTATCACCGGAATATACGGAACAGCTATTTAACTGCATTGTTCTTTTAAAGATGTATGCTTCCGGGGTGACTTTCTCGTTGTACTGTTTTTATCATAAATTGGATCGAAGATATGTACTTATCGGTGTTTTTATTTATGTATTCAGCCGTTTTTCTCTGGTCACGGGACTGGAATTTTATCAAAATCTGAATCCTGTGGTCTGGCTTCCACTTTTGCTGCTTGGTATAGATAAAATTCTGGATGGGAAAAGAATCTTTTGCCCGTTATTTGTTGTAGCTGTTTTCATACAGGCTCTGAACGGTTTCTATTATTTATATATGGAAACTGTTTTTTGCGTTATCTACTTTCTTGCAGTCTATTTTATCAGGAAGAGGAAAAAAGGCTGGAAATCGTTTATTGAAAAGGGAATTCAATGCGGATTACATTATCTGTTGGGAATCATGATGGCAGGAATGGCGTTCCTGCCGGCGTTAACAGGTTATTTTAACAGCAGCAGAACGGGGCGGTCGGAAATGCATTTGAAGGAACTTTTTTTGTATTCCGGTGAAAGGTATATTCAGTTCCTGGAGTATCTGTTTATACCGCGTGCGTGGACAGATTGCCTGGTGCTTCCGATCCTTGTGATTTTCTGTATTTTGGTTGCAGTATTTAGGAAAAAGGGGGATCGCTGTACGCTTTTTCTTCTGATTTTGCTGACCTGTGCTTATTTCATTCCTGCCACGGGAACAGTGATGAATGGATTTTCGTACAGCATTGACAGGTGGAGCCATGCGGTATATTTTTTCGCGGCTCTGTTGGTGATACAGGTACTGGCGGAAAAAGTGGATTGGGGGAAAAAGGAACTGCTTCTTGGAACTGTTCTGATTATGGGGACTTTTGTCCTGCAGTTTTGCTGCAGCAGCAAGGAACTTTCCCTTTACCTTCGTCTGTTCTATTATGTTGGTCTGATGCTTCTGTTCCTTGGAATCTGGTATTTTATAAAAAGAAAGTATTTTCCGGAGAGGACGGTGCGGCTGCTCCTGGCGTTTTCCTTATATAACATTGTGCTAAATGGTCTGATCATCACAGGACCGGTGATTCTGGGAGGAGATGGTTACAGTGCGGGCTTTCGGGAAAATGACGGTCTGTATGAAACGATAGAAGCAAGTGTTGCCAATCAATCGGACGGGGAAGATGATTTCAGACGGATGGATGTTTACGATACCTCATATGGAGCATCTTTTGTTTTGGGATATTATGGTACATCCCAATACTTCTCCATTACGAATGAACATATTTATGATTTTTACAGGCAGATGGAAATATCGCCGGGGATCCGTTCTGTTTCTCATATATTGAGAGGGCTGAATGGACGACAGGCGCTGGAGGCATTGGTTTCCGCGGAATTTTATGAAGATAGAGTGTTGGATAAAAATGGAAATTATACGACTGTATTGAGGGAAAATGAGAACTGCCTTCCATTCGGGTTCCTGTATCAAAGCAGTATGACGGAAGAAGAGTTTGAAAAGCTGAATGTATTTCAGAAAATGGATGCGTTGCTACAGACAGTGGTAGTAGAAGGTGGAACGCAGATAGAACAGGCGGCAGGACTGAAATATAGTTCCGTCGAGGAATTGATTTATGGCGCAGAATATTTTAATATGGATAAACAGGGGTCATACTTGCATGTTCATCCGGGAAGCGAGATACAGATTTATCTGCCGGAAAGAGAATATGCAGATGGAGAAGTCTATCTAAAACTGAGTGGCTTGGAACTCCTGAATGATCTGACAACAGACATTAATACAGGAAACACGGATATACAGGTCAGGAACAGAACCAGCGCTTACTATATTGGAACAGATGATTTCCTGGTTAAAACCGCTGTTCCGGGTGATCGGAAAATCAAGATCACCTTTACTGAGGATTGTACTTTAAAGCTTGACAGTATTACAGTATACTGGTATCCGACAGGTCATATTGCGGATTGGACGAACCGTCTTGAAAAAGAGCCTCTTAAGAACCTGCGGGTGGGAACAGACTGTATCGATGGAAATGTGGATGCATCACAGGATTCCTGGCTGTTTCTCAGCGTTCCGTATAGTGAGGGCTGGAGCGCATATATTGATGGGCGGAAGGTGGAAATAGAAAAGGCAAATATCGGATTCATGGCATTGCCAGTAAAAAGGGGAAACCATGAAGTGCACCTGGAATTTCATGCGCCTGGGAGTAGAGCAGGACAGATCATGGCAGTCAGCGGATGGGGAATTTTTTGTATTATGCTGATTGCCGGAAGAAATAAACGGAGAAATGAAAATGCGCGTATATAGAGAAATGAAAATCAGCGAAATTTTCTACTACCTGTTTTGGGTGATAATGATCTACGCAAAGGGAACGGGGTTGTATGAAGGGCTTCGGGAATATAATATCTGCCTGGTTCTGGCGCTGTGCTGCCTGACAGTAAAGCTCTTACTGACCCGCTATCGGATTGCAGATTTATTATGGGTAGTTCCGGCAGGCGTATTGAGTATCTGGATTTATCTGCATTCCCATGATCAGAGTGCCCTCCTTCTTGCGGCGCTGGCGATTGGAATAAAAGACGTGAAGCTGTCACGGGTTCTGAAGATTGGCCTGGTTATGTGGAGCGCATGCTTTGTGTTTTCTGTTTTCAGAACGTTCAGCGGAGGATATACGGGGCCTGTCCTTGTGCATGAAAAGTTCGGGCTGGGCCCCATTATCCGCTGGAGCCTTGGCTTTACCCATCCAAATGTCCTTCATATCACTTATGTTGTGATAGCAGCGTTGATCCTGTATTGCTGGAATTTGAAGCCGGGGAGAAAGAAATGGAAGATTTCTCTGATCTTAATGGTGGGAAACTGCTACGTGTTTCTCTATTCCATCAGCTCGACGGGATTTTTGCTGATGACTCTTCTTCTTTTCTTTAACCTGTATCTGGCGAACAGGAAAAAGATAAGCCTGGTAGAAAAGCTCCTTCTTCAGTGTGTTTTACCCTTTTGCCTCTTCTTTTCACTGGTTCTGCCAGTTGTTGTTCAGGAGGAGGGATGGTTTTTTACTCTGGTGAATAAAGCGCTGAATAACAGATATCTGGCAACAAGGATATACCTGACGGAGATGGGGATCAGCCTGTTCGGAGAAGATATTCCGAATTTATTTGGCTTTGCAGTTGACTGTTCTTATACAGAAGCACTTTTATCCTATGGACTCATCGCGTTTGTTGGTATTATGGCAGGATATATGCTGACGATTCATGACAAGATCAGAAACGGCAGGTGGCAGGAGCTTGCAATCCTTCTTGCTCTCCTTGTGGCGGGAGTGTCGGAACCGTTTTTATTTAATGCCTCGTTTAAAAATATAATTATTCTTTTTGTGGGAGAATATTTATATACGTCTGTATGCGCGGCCGCAGGTAAAAAGAACGATATCTGGAAAAAGGAAATCAGGCTAGTATCAGGACTCGACCGGATAATCCGTCTGGAACAGAATGACATGAGAGAACTGAAGATGTTGATAGCGAACAGCTGGATAAAATGTAGGCGGCTCTTGTATGGAATAGGGGCTTTGGGAGCCATTATCTGCATTCTAGCGGCACTGATATTTGCCAGGCGTCCGGACAGTATATTCATCGGTGTGGGGAGTGCAGACTGCGGAGAAAGGGAAGAAAAATATCTTGATATGCAAAGCCTTCCAGATGATTTTAACAGCGAGGTATATGAATATCCGGGGCCAGATGGAGCGATGTATGAATTTTCCGGAACGACTACGATTGTGGAATATGTCAGGAAAATTATAAGTGCTGGCGTATGGGGGCTTCTTGGAGTTTTGGCGTTGGAAATTGTGCTGCTTTTTTTATATGCCTATTACAGAAGCAAAAACAGGCTGGAAATTCACATTCGGATTGCAGAGGAGAAAAGATGAAGTACTGGTTGATGCAGAGATTAAAAAGAAGAGATTTCCTTATACTGATGGCTTTCTCCGCGGCTTTTGCAGTATTCCTGATTCTTCTGGTAAAAGTGGAAATCTCCGGAAATATTCCTGATTATGTGTCGCATATCGGGCATGAGGGAGAAGAACAGTTTATTTATTATCTTCAGGATGGACAGACGATTGAACAGAGGTTCAGCAGCCCTCATGATTTTGATTTTGCAACCATTAATTTTTCTGACCATGATACAGTTATCAGCGGGAAAACTTTTCTGACAGTTAAAGATGAGGAAACCGGAGAACTTTTAGAATATCGGGAAATCAATAATTCGGATATTCATTACGGGCAGCCAGTCAAATTCCTTCAGGAAGGCGGGCAGGAAGGCGTGGCGTATCTTGTCGAACTGCAGTTTGAAGGAATGGGAGAAAACGGACTGGGAATATATGGATACCCATCAGAAGAGGAAGGCGCGTCTGTTGACGGTGGTCTTTCGGAGTATGCGGTAGGGGTGGGGGCGCATTCTTATACGAATGTTTTCAAAACGCTTGTTGTGGTGGTAATAGGAGTAATTCTGTTTCAGATTTTCTTCGTAGGCGCTCTTGTGACACAGACGAAATTGAAGGAGGAGTATCTTTTTCTTGGAATTGCGGTACCGATAGGAGTCCTTTTTCTCAGTTTCCTGTCGGTGAACTCGGTTCATGACGGAAGCACCCACCTTGCAAAAACTTATCATTATTCTAATGTTATACTGGGGAGAGGCGAGTCTGATGCCAGCAACCGTATTATGCTGAAAGAAGATGAAGCAGAAGTATTTAACAGTATGTATGAGAATTACAGAAGAGAAAATGAGGTGGCATATGAATTTGAGGAAAGCGTGGAAGATTTCGGAAAAAGTTCATCTAACGATGAATGGGTGGAAGGCCATAGGATCCGGGGAACAAGCGCATCGAGCTTCTTGGAATATTTTCCGGGGGCGTTAGGAATAACATTGGGCAGAATTCTGGGTGTAAGCGCCAGAATGAATCTCCTGATTGCAAAATGCATGTTTTTTCTGTTCTATATAGGGGCTGTATTCCTGGCAATACGAATTTCACCGTATCTGAAAATGGGAATTGCATTTTGCGGTCTGCTTCCGATGGCAATGTATCAGGCGGCAGGGATCACCTATGATTCTGTGGTTACGGCGATGGCTTTTCTTTTGAGTGCTCTGTTTTTTAAGCTAAGGGAACAAAAGCTTTCCGGATGGGAAATGGCGCTCTACTTTGCAGCAGCGGTCGTGCTGGGGTGTTGTAAAGGCGGATTTTATCTTGTACTGATTCTGCCTTTTCTTTTTATTCCGGCAGTGAGATATGGAGGAAAAAGGAGAAAAGCGCTGATGTGCGTTGGAGGGCTTGTGGCTGGCGGCATTGCCATGTTCCTGGTGTCCTTTGATGTTTACTGGAGCGTACTGGCGGGTATCTTTCAGATTCCGGTCGGAACAACGGAAGCGGTATCAGAGGCTGTAACATCAACAGCAGCAACAACGGGAACTTTTGAGAATGTTGTACCTGAAACACAGAGGGCATCATATGGAGTTTCCTATCTTTTCCACAGTTTTCCCGGTTTCCTGAAACTGCTTATCCGTACATTGGCAGAACAGGCGGAATTTTATCTTGGAGGCCTGATCGGTTATCGAATGGCCTGGACGGATGAAACGGTAAGCTGGACCATATTACTGCTCTTCTGTGTTCTGATATTTGCCACTGTCGGTAAAGTGGAGAATGAAAATCCTCAAAAGGTTTCCCTGTGTGACAGAGTGCTCTGCCTAGGGGTGATCGGGCTGGAGATATTTGCCTTTCATGTGCTGATGTTGGTAGAAACGCCGCAAAATGCTCAGGTCATTACCGGTGTGCAGGGGAGATATTTTCTGGCGTTTACCCCGTTGCTGCTTTTGATGATCTACAATAGTCAGAGGAAAAGCAGTGTGATGGGGATGAAGCGGCTGTTCTATTTCTATGCCTGTACGGAAGGGCTATATATGTACAGTTTTTTGAAAATATTTCTGGCTATTTGATGCAGAAGGAGGATGCAGTGAAGATCCTGATCATTATTCCGGCTTATAATGAGGAAGCCAACATAGAGAAGGTGGTCAATCATATCGTCATTAATTTCCCACAGTATGACTGCCTGGTGGTAAACGACGGTTCCATGGACCACACGGGAGAATTGTGTGAGAAGAATGGGTATGCAGTGCTGAATCTTCCTATTAATCTTGGGATCGGCGGAGCAGTGCAGGCAGGATATCTGTATGCCAGAAAGAACAATTATGACATCGCCATACAGATCGACGGAGACGGGCAGCATAATATTGCGTACGCACAGCAGATGATTGATCTGCTCGAAAAGAAAGAGGCGGATGTGGTAATCGGTTCCCGTTTCCTCCGAAGAGAGGGCTTTCAGTCCTCCGGTGCGCGACGAGCCGGCATCCGGCTTCTGAGCATATTGATCCGGTTTTGCACTGGAACAAAGGTATATGATGTGACAAGTGGTTTCCGGGCGGTCAATAAGAATTTTATTGAGATTTACAGCAGAGATTATTCCAGTGACTATCCGGAGCCGGAGGCAATCGTTACAGCTGTTATGTATGGCGGAAGAGTTCGAGAGGTTCCGGTAGTGATGAATGAACGGCAGGGCGGGGTAAGCTCTATAAAATTCTGGAATTCCATCTACTATATGATCAAGGTAACGCTTGCCATCTTGATACGAAGGCTAAGCTATGGAGTGAGAAGGGACAGAAAGGAGAATCTATGATACCTGCTACACTGCGGCTTGTGCTGATTTTGGCACTGGTTGTATATTTCATTATGATTCTGGTCTTTTTGAAAAATAAGACGCTGGAGCTTCGTTACACACTGCTGTGGATGTTCGCCGGCGCGGTACTGGCTATCCTGGTGATCTGGCCGGAAACACTGACCCGTCTGATCCGGCCGATAGGGATACAGAGCAATATGAACGGTCTGTTCATCATGGCCATCGCATTTATTGTCATGATCATGATGTCCTTGACCTCCATTGTATCCCGGCAGGCCAGTAAAATCAGAAACCTGATCCAGGAGATTGCCATACTGGAGAAGCAGGTGCGTGAATTGGAAAAAAGAATTGAACACAAAGCGGTGGAACAAAAAGAGGGGTAATTAGATGGAGATAGCAATCGATCTTCTCTGGCTGCGTCCGAGGCAGGTGGGAGGAACAGAATCTTATATCAGAAATCTTCTGGACGGTTTCCAGAAGCTGGACCGGGATTACCAGTTCGTTCTTATGGTATCCAGAGACAACGCGGAAACCTTTGAAAAATACGAGAAAGATCCACGTTTCCGGCTTTTAAGGACAAATGTGCTGTCCGCAAACATAGCCGGAAGGATCCTCTGGCAGTATTTTTTTCAGAACAGACTGCTTCGGAAAAATGGACTACGCAAATGCTTTATTCCGGTATACTGCCGCCCGCTGTTTAACGGAGGAATTATCTATGTTAATGTAATCCATGACCTTCAGGCGTACCATTATCCGCAGTATCATCCCATTCATGAGATCGCGTACTCCCGGCTGAGCTGGTGGCTGGACAGCCACCTGAGCAGGAAAATCATCGCTATATCAGAATGGGTGAAAAAAGATATTCTCCAAAAGTACCGGGTGCCGGGAGAAAAGATCAGGGTGATCTATAATCCGATACTGATCCATCCGGATGAAATGGGGGAACCGAACCTGTTGCAGGAAAAGTTCGGCGTAAAGGAAAAGGGGTATTTTTATACGGTATCACAGATGATCCCGCATAAGAATCTGAAAACATTGATCCGGATGATGGAGCTCATAAAAAAGAATCAGGAAAAACTGCCGAACAAACTTCTGATTTCCGGAGTTAACGGTTCTGCGGCAGAGGAACTGAAAAAGACGATCCGCGAAAAACAGTTGGAAGAAAATGTGATATTAACCGGTTTTGTAGAGAATTCGGAAAGAAATGTCCTGTACAAGAACTGTTTTGCTTTCCTGTTCCCAAGCATCTTTGAGGGATTTGGAATGCCGCCAGTGGAAGCGATGCTGCTGGGCGCAACAGTGGTTACCACAAAATGTGCCAGCATACCTGAGATTACGCAGAATAAAGCAAACTATGTAGAAGATCCTTTTGATGAAAGAGAATGGGTGGAAGCTATCCATAACGCGGTAAACAGGGATGAAGAGGTAGATTTTTCGCGATATGATCAGAAAAAACTGGCGGAGGATTACCTGAATTTTCTGGAAGAAGCATTCCGGGAATAAGGGAAAACAGAATTATGTCAAAATTGGGAGTTGTTCTGGTAAATTATAACGGAATAGAGTATAATGAAGCCTGTATTAATTCCATATGTGCCAGTGACTGGAATGGCGAAATCCTGGTATTCTGTGTGGATAATAATTCACAGGATGGCTCTCCCTCCCGGCTTCAGGAGCGTTATGGAGATAAAGAATGGTTTCGCCTTATCAGTATGAAAAAAAACGCGGGCTTTTCGGCAGCAAACAATGCAGGGTTGCACGAAGCGGTCGAAGCGGGATGCAATCTCCTGATGATTCTGAATAATGATACTTGTATTGAGAAGGATATGATCAGGAAGCTTGCGGCATGTGTGGAAGGGAAGGCTTGCATCGCAGCGCCGAAGATCTGCTACTGGGATCGGAAGGATACCATATGGTCGGCAGGTGGTGGCCTGACCCCGGTCATAAAGAAGCCTGTCAGCTTCGGCGAGGGAGAGAAGGATACGGGCCAATATGGGCAGGAAAAAGAGTGTTCCTGCCTGAATGGCTGCTGTATGTTCCTTTCAACGGAAACATTTCTCCGGATCGGAGATATGGACGAGGACTTTTTCCTTTATTATGAGGATACGGAATACTGTATGAGGGCGATGGAAAAAGGAATTCGTCTTCTGTACTGCCCGGACGCCAGAATGTATCATAAAGTGAGCGCATCTACAGGAGGCAGCACAAGTCCGGCATGCGCCTATTATATCAGTCGCAACTGGCCGATGTGTATGAAAAAAAGAATGGAAAAATGGAGATTTCCACTGTTCCTTCTGTATTTTCTGATCAACAGGTCAGCATGCTTTCTGCTTTGGATGGTGCAGGGAAGAAAGGATCTGGTCAGCGCAGGAATGAAGGGAATGGCAGATTTCCTGGCGGGAAGAACTGGAAAGTACGGGGAGTAGAGAAAGCGTGTTAAGCAGATCGGATATGATTGAACAGGTCAGTATTGCCATAAGTAAGGTCAGGGACTTTATGACTCATGAATGGCCTTATTATAGAAAACGGCTGACAAAAAAATATTATATTATCAGACGCCCAGAGCTTGGGGCAGGTTTTTTTTCCAATTACTGGTGGGTGATGGGGCATATTGTTTTTGCAAATAAACTGGGATATATTCCGGTTGTGGATATGGAAAATTATCGTACGCTGTACAGCGAAGACGAACCGGTCTATGGAGAAACCAATGCCTGGAATTATTATTTTGAGAATGTGGGCAAGGCTTCTTTAAAAGAGGCTTATGCGAGTGGGAAATATGTGTTTGCAGAAGAGAGACCGCTGAATCAATATGCCAACAGATTCTGCCAGGCAGAATACCGTTTCCCGACAGAGAGGGCAATAGACTTTTATTTTCCTGTTATAAAAAAGCATATGCGGATAAGACCGGAACTGGAAAAGGATTTTGAACGTCAATGGCTGAATGAAACGAAGGGGCACCATGTGCTTGGCATACATGTCCGGGGAACAGACATGAGGAATGACCTGGGACATCCAGTCCCCGCAGAGACGCAGAAATATATAGAGCAGGCAAAAATACTGGTGAATCGTTATCCGGAAATAGACAGAATTTTTCTTGCTACTGACGAAGAAAATATTCTTCATTTATTTGAGGAAGCGTTCGACAAAAAAGAACAGAAGCCGTTCGTCTTCTGGAATCCGGCTTTCCGGAATAGAAAAGAGCAGGAGCATGGGAAGGCAACAGGCATACATGAACAGAAGCCGGATCATATGAGAGAGCATCACAGATATCTGATGGGACTGGAAGTGCTTAAAGATGCCTTTTTCCTGGGAAGGTGTGATTATCTTTTGTGCGGACACTCCAATATTACAAATGTGGTCATACTTTGGAATAACCACCGGTATAAAGATCTTATCTGTCTGGAGCATGAATAAAAAGGGCAGAAGCATGAGAGATGGCGAATGGAATTGGATAAGGAAGGAAATCGGATGAAAAAGGGATATTACATTCACTTTCAAGGCAGAACGTCGATTGGCGTGAGCAAAAAAATCGATATGCAGCTGAAGGAATTCAGAAGGTTTTACGATATGGAAGAAAAGGAAGTGGAAACGGTGCAGAGAAATCTGTTCCAGAGAATCCTTGGGCTGTTTCCTGCCGCATCCATCAAGAGAGACTATGAGAAGGCGCTGGAAAGTATGGAACAGCCGGATTTCATCTATGCGCGCAGGACGGTCGCCGACAGGGCATACGTGAACTTCTGGAAGGAAATTAGAAAGAAATATCCCAGATGTAAGATTATTATAGAAATTTTCACGTATCCGTATGATAGGGATGATTTCGGGAAATGGAATGCATGGCCGTTTTATATCAAGGAGCTTATATATAGAAGAAAATTGAAAAATTATGTGGACAGGTTTGTGACGTATTCAGAGGATGATATTATTTTTGGTGTACCTACCATTAAAACCATGAACGGAATAGATGTGAGCAGCTTTCATCCCGTTTCTGGCAGACACAGGGGAGAAGGTATTGGTCTGCTTTCCATTGCATATATGCAGAAGCACCATGGTTATGAAAGAATTATAAAGGGGATGGCAACCTATTACCGTAGTAATCCGCAAAGAAAGGTAATTCTATATATGGTAGGAGATGGGCCGGAAAAGAAGAACTATGTCGAACTGACAGAAAAATATTCCTTAACGGAGTATATCAAATTTTATCCTACCTTAAAGGGTGAAAAACTGGATGAGATGTATGGGTATGCAGATGTGGCCCTGGCTTCTTTCGGCATGTATAAGCTGGGAATTAACCGGTTGAGCGCTCTAAAAACGAGAGAATATCTGGCTAAAGGTCTTCCCATAGCGACAGGTTGTCCGATTGATATTCTGAATAAGGATGAGTATCCGTATGTTTGTGAATTTGATAATGAGAATACAGAGATAAATATACTCAAACTGGTTGATTTTGTTAATAGAATTGATCATTATGGAAGAGAAAAAGTAATAAAGGAAATACGGAGTTTTGCTGAAAAAACTGTTGATATGAAGGCTGCAATGAAGCCGGTCATTCAATTTATAGGATAATGGAAGGAAGAAAATGTTGAAAAAGAAAGTCGTTCATATTGTGGGAAACCGTCCCCAGTTTATAAAACTGGCTCCTGTCTCGGCACAGTTAAGAGAAAGAGGAGCAGAAGAGCTTATTATTCATACGGGTCAGCACTACGATGCAAATATGTCTGATATTTTTTTTGAAGAATTAGGAATACCAAAGCCTTATATAAATCTTGGAATCGGAAGCGGCTCCCATGCTGAAATGACGGCTAAGGCTCTGTGCGGACTTGAACGGGAGCTGGAAAAGATATCTCCGGATATTGCCTTAATATATGGGGATACAGATTCTACCCTGGCAGGAGCTCTCGCAGCCTCCAAATTAAATATTCCGCTTGCCCATATTGAAGCAGGAGAACGTACCTTTAACAAAACAAATCCGGAAGAAAAAAACAGGATAGTTGCCGATCATCTGTCCGATCTGCTGTTCTGCTCGGATAACTCTTCCTATGAAAATTTAGGCAAAGAGGGATGTGGAGATCATGCATTTGTAGTTGGGGATGTGATGTATGATACTTATAAAAGATGTACGGGAATTGAAAAAAAGAAGGTATGTTCAGAAGATTATGTTCTGATGACATGGCACAGGGCAGAGAATACATGTTCATATGAAAGAATGAATAATATTCTTGAAATGATCAGACAGATTCCGGAGTTGGTTATATGTCCTATGCATCCAAGAACCCGCACTAAACTGCAGGAATATGATCTGATGAGCAAGGCAGAGCAATTGGATAATTTTGAAGTCATTTCTCCTCTGGGATATTTGGAGATGATGAATTATGTTTCAGGCTGTAAATGGATTCTGACAGATTCCGGAGGGTTATCCAAAGAATCATCATTTGCCGGTGTCAGATGCCTGTTTATGCTGGAACTTGATGTGTGGAAAGAACTGAGAGACTGCGGTTGGATAACTCAGGTGAATCCGGACAATAAGGAGGATGTTGAAAATAAAATACGCCTGAGCAGATCTTTTGTAAAGGTGGATGAAAAGGATGTGCCACATTTTTTCGGAGATGGGAATGCATCTGGGAAAATAGTGGATATTCTTCAACAGAAACAATATATTTAATAGGGGAGCAAGATGGAAAAAAGAATGAGATATGCTTTAATTGGATGCGGAAGAATATCACCCAATCATATTGCTGCGGCAAAGGCCAATAATTTGGAAATTGTAGCTGTTTGTGATATTGTTCCGGAAAATATGGATGATAAGATTCTGAAATTTGATCTCCCGGGTTCTGTCAGAAAGTATACAGATTACAAACAGATGCTTGAGATTGAAAAGCCGGAACTGGCAGCAATCGCAACAGAAAGCGGAAAGCATGCCCAGATTGCTTTGGACTGTATTGAGAGTGGCTGTAACGTGATTATAGAGAAACCGATTGCCCTATCGTTGAAGGATGCAGATGCCATCATTGAAGCGGCAGAGAGGACGGGAGTAAAGGTATGTGCCTGTCATCAGAATCGTTTTAATAAGTCGGTACAGAAGATCAGGGAAGCGGTTGAGAAGAAACGGTTTGGCAGAATGTTTTATGGAACTGCCCATATCAGATGGAACCGGGGGTATGAGTATTATTCCCGGGCAAAGTGGCGTGGAACCTGGGAACAGGATGGCGGTGCACTGATGAACCAGTGTATTCATAATATCGACCTTCTTCGATGGATGATGGGAGATGAGATTGAAGAAGTTGTCGGAATGACAGATCGGCTGAACCATAACTATATTGAAGCTGAGGACTTGGGCATCGCGCTTATTAAATTTAAAAACGGCAGTTATGGCATTGTAGAGGGAACTACGGATATCTATCCGCAGAATCTGGAAGAGACACTGTATCTGTTCGGTGAAAAGGGAACGGTTAAGGCAGGGGGACAGTCTGTTAATATTATTGAGGAGTGGCGCTTTTCCGATATGCTGGACGACCCGGATGAGGTAAAGGCGCACTATCATGAGGCGCCCCCCAATGTATATGGCTTTGGGCATACTCCTTTATATGCGGATGTGATCGAAGCAATTCAGACGGACAGAGCTCCTTACGTGGATGCAAGAGCGGGAAGAAGAGCATTGGAATTGGTGCTTGCTATATATAAATCTGCAGCGGAAGGATGCAGCGTCAAACTCCCATTAGTGGAATGTTCAACAACCGATTTCCTTGGAAGATTTCCGGCAACTTACCAGAGGTGAACGATGAAGTATTTTGTGCATGAAAGCAGCTATGTTGATGATGATGTCATGATCGGGGAAGAAAGTAAAATATGGCACTTCTGTCATATACAGAAGGGGGCAAGAATTGGAAAGCATTGTTCTCTTGGACAGAATGTCAATATCTCCAACAATGTAATAATTGGAGATTATGTAAAAATTCAGAATAATGTTTCAGTATATGAAGGCGTGGAAATAGAAGATGGAGTTTTCCTTGGCCCGTCCTGTGTTTTTACTAATGATTTGACTCCACGGGCAAAGTATCCGAAAGGACATGAAAATTTTCTTCATACGCGGGTAAGGGAGGGCGCGTCCATAGGGGCAAATGCAACTATCGTGTGTGGAAATACAATTGGGCAGTATGCTATGGTGGCTGCGGGGGCCGTGGTGACACATGATGTTCCGGATTATGCGTTGGTAGCAGGCGTTCCAGCAAAAGTGATTGGAAGAGTAGATAAATATGGGAATATTCTTTCGAAAAATGAGTAGCTTCATGACTAAAGGAGAAAAGTATGCTTTTTCGTGACTTACAGAAACAGTATGACAGGAACAAGGAGCAGATCGATGCGGCAATACAGGATGTACTAAATGAAGGGACGTTTATTGGCGGAAATTATGTAAAAGTTTTGGAAAACAGGTTGGCAGAGTACACTGGAACAAAAACTTGTGTTACATGTGCCAACGGAACAGATGCATTGCTTCTGGCATTAATGTGTTGGAATATCAGACCGGGTGATGCAGTTTTTGTGCCGGACTTTACTTTTTTTTCCACAGCAGAGGTGGTTTCACTTTTGGGAGCTGTGCCTGTTTTCGTGGATGTTGATGATACCTTTAATATGGATATCGCCTCTCTTCATGAAGCAGTTGAAGCGGTAGAAAAAGAGGGAAGGTTTACTCCCAGGGCAATCATAGCAGTGGATCTCTTTGGACAACCTGCAGATTATCCCGAGATCCGTAGAATCGCGGATGAGCATGAGTTAAAGCTTCTGGAGGATGGAGCCCAGGGCTTCGGCGGGGAAATTGATGGCAGGAAGGCCTGCAGTTTCGGAGATATTTCAACTACGTCCTTTTTTCCGGCAAAGCCTCTTGGATGCTATGGAGATGGCGGTGCGGTTTTTACGGACAATGAAGAATGGGCGGCACTGCTTTCCTCTCTGAAGGTTCATGGAAAGGGAAGTGGAAAATACGATAATATCCGGATTGGAATGAATTCCCGCCTGGATACGATTCAGGCAGCCATACTACTGGTTAAGCTGGAAGCATTCTGTAAATACGAACTGGAAGCGGTAAACGAAAAAGCGGAATTGTATACGAAACGACTGAAAGGACAGGTGCAGACGCCTCTGGTAAAAGAAGGCTTCCTTTCTAGCTGGGCGCAGTATTCCATACTGCTGGAGAATCAGGAACGAAGAGACGGATTAAAGCAGTATCTGGCAGAAAAAGAAATACCGTCCATGGTTTATTATCCCAAATCGCTGCATGAACAGGAAGTATATAAGAAGCAGGGGCTAAAACAGTATACTTCTCTGACGGATGCGGCTTCGATTTCTCAAAGAATTCTTTCCCTGCCAATGCATCCGTATCTGGAGAAGGATGATATTAATGCGATATGTGGCGAGATCATTCATTATCTGCGATGATGGAGGAAACAGAGAGCGAAACCATGAACAGCCTTTTTATCGTTACGAATGATTATCCTTACGGTCGGGGAGATTCCATTTTCGTGCTGCCGGAGCTTCCCTATTTACGGGAAAGCTTTGAAGTGACAATCATATCCACTTCCTTGGAAGAGAAAATCCAGGCGGCGTTGCTGGATGGGGTAAAATATCGCCATTTTCAGCTGGAACTGACGGCAGCAAAGAAACTGAAATATATCCTTCGCTTTTTCCTTAACAGATTTTGCCTGCAGGAACTATATGATATTATCAGAAACGGCAGAGAGCATCGTCTGGGAAGAATTTACAAATCTATAGAATTTTTTGCCTGTGCAGAAGAGTTTTATCATTTCCTGCAAGAAACAATGGATGATGAATTATCCGAGAAAAAGGGTATTTTTCTGACATACTGGTGCAATGCCTGCAGCCTGTCCCTGCTTCTGCACAGCTTAAAATATCAGAATCTGAAGCATGCGACCAGATTGCATGGCTATGATGTATATGAGGAGCGATATGCCTTTGGCAGACAGCCGTTTAAAAATTTCATCAATGACAGGCTGGACAAGCTGTTTTTCGTGTCCCATAACGCGCGAGAGTATTATTTCAGAGTACACCCCCGTTTGGAAAGGGAGAAAACTTTTGTGTCCAGTCTGGGAGTGGAAAGGATGGTTCCCGGGCTTTGCCGAACTGGCGGAAGGCAGTATTTTACTCTTGTAAGCTGTTCCAGTACCATACCACTAAAACGGGTAAATCTGATCATAGAGGCTCTGTCGCTGGTCCATACAGAGATTCCTGTAAAATGGATTCATTTTGGAAATGGAACCAGCCAAAAGGAAATGATCGGACTGGCACGCGAAAAACTGTCGAATAAGGCAGGGGTATCATATGAATTCATGGGTGAAATCGATAATGAAGAAATAAAACGGTTTTACTTAAGTGAAAAGCCGGATTGCTTCATTACGACTTCAAGCACGGAGGGCAGCCCGGTATCTGTGATGGAAGCGCTGGCCTGCGGAATTCCGGTTATAGGAACAGCAGTGGGCGATATCCCTCGCATGGTACGGCAGAACGGAGTGCTTTTGCCGGCAAATCCTCAAAAAGAAGAAGTGGCGGCTGCACTGGAAAAAATAGTAAGCGCTTCGCCTGCTGAAAAGGAGTTTATGAGCAGGCAGTCTCTGAAAATATGGGAAGAGGGATACGACAGGGAAAAAAATGAAAGAGAGTTTGTTCAGGAATTAAAAAAGCTGCTTTTATAAGGGCAGAGCGCTATATAAACGTCCCAAAGTATGAGAAATGACTTTGGGACTGTTAATTTAAAGATATAGATGGTATAATAGTGTGAAAACCGAACAGGAAAAAACCAGAAAGGAACAGAAGGAAATGGAAGAACTGGATTTTCTGTTTATTTATGAGCATAAGGTGCGTGAACTGGAAAATCTGTGCCTGATGAAGTACGAACTGGACCGAAGAGGATATCGGACCAGAATCGCATATATAGATGATGCCCGGAATGCTCTGGCTGTAAAACCGGTCTATCATGCGAAAGTTCTGTGTACCATGGCATGCTATAATAATCATACGCTGCAGTGGCATGCCAAGGATTTCGTCCGGTTTGATAAGGTTATAGATCTGCAGTGGGAAAACATTGTATACCCGAAGGACGAGCATCGGGAAGGAGCGTTTAAGAATTACCTGGAGATCGGGAAGGATGTTGTACGGGTTTCCTGGGGAAAGCAGAATGTTGCCCGGCTCCTGGAAGCGGCACATATGGATCCGAAGAAGGTAAAGCTGGTCGGACATGTGGGAATGGATTTTCTGAGAAAGCCGTTGAGCAATTACTATACGTCCAGAAGAGAGCTTTTTTCCCGATATCAGATTCCGGAAGGGAAAAGAGTGATCCTGTTTGCATCGCCCTATTATGGAGACAGCCTGGATGAGGCATACATTGAAGATATGTGTATGCGCTTCGGGGACGATTGGGTTAACTATTACAGGTTTATGTGTGATTCCCAGCACATTGTACTGGAATGGCTGGAGAAGCTGTGTCATAATGATCCTGATGTATATGTGATCTTCCGACCGCATCCCGGGCATCCAAGCAGGATGGCACAACAGATTGAAAGAGAATGTGATAATTTCAGGATTATTGGAGAAGAGTCCGTTAAACAGTGGATTATAGCCTGTGATATGGTTTATACCGGAAACAGTTCTGTGGTTGTGGAAGCTTTTTTCGCACAGAAAATGTGTCAGCTGCTTTTCCCTCTTCCTGTTACAGAGGGCTTTGAACTGAAACTGATATCGGATTCGAAGAAGCTTTCCACATGGGAGGAATTTGAAAAATCCGTTTATTCCGATTCCCAGGAATTCCCGACCCCGCAGGAGAGCATCGAGGAAATCTATATGGTAGACTGGAATAAACCCAGCTACGTCAGATTCGCGGATATGTCAGAGGAAGTCCTGAAGGATGATTATTACAGACTAACCAGAGAACAGCTGAAAGGTTACCAGAACTACACGCATCTTGAACGGCTGATTAAGGCGGCTTCCCGGATTACGCCTCTTTACAGGCTGTATCTGGGACTTCTGGAATGCAAAGGACTGAAGATCGGTTTCCTGGAAAATCAGAGAAAGCGGAGGGAGCATGTCTTTGAAATAGAGAAAGAGAATGCGCACGAGCTGACCAGTGAACAGGAAATCGCGGATATCATCGGCAGAATAAAAGCTGCCCTGGAAAATGAGGAGGATAAAAAATGAGCAAAACAATTACAGCAATCGTTCCGGTAAAGGGAAACAGCACCAGGCTGCCAAATAAAAACATACTTCCGTTTGGAAATTCCAATCTTCTGCTTCATAAGCTGGATCAGCTGAAGCAGGTGAAGGAAATTACGGATATCATCGTATCCTCGGATTCGGATGAGATGCTGGAGATGGCGGAGAAGGCGGGCGTTACGGCTATGAAGCGTCCGGAAAAGTATGCGAATGAGTCTGTACCTTTCGGCATGTTTCTGGAGTATATCTGCGGCGTGGTGCCGAACGACCATATCATGTGGGCGTGCGTTACTTCTCCGCTGGTAGAGCCTTACCTTTATGAGAAAGCGATCAGAACCTATTTTGAAAAGCTGGAGGAAGGCTATGATTCCCTGATCACCTGTTCTCCTTATCAGACCTATCTGATGGATGAGAACGGCCCACTGAATTTCAAGATGGGACTGGAGCATAAGAATTCCGAGCAGCTTCCCATGCTGTATCATTTTACGAATGGAATCAATCTGGCTCCAAAGGATAAAATAATAGAGTGGCATTATAATTATGGACCGAAGGCATATCGTCTTCTGGTCAATAAACGGGAGGCTGCGGATATTGACGATGTATATGATTATGAGATCGCCAAGGCGCTCTATGCCATGAAGGATCCTAATCCGACCATATAAGCGTATAAGAAAAGGAAGGATAACGAAATGGGTAAAATCAGCTTGCTGGACTGTACACTCCGTGACGGCGGATATATCAATGACTGGGATTTTGGCCGCCATACAATAAAGGATATTTTAAAAAAGCTTGTGGAAGCGGAAGTGGACTATGCAGAGGTCGGCTTTCTCCGTAACTGTGAATATGATCCGGATAAGTCTCTGTTTAACAATTGCAGTGAGCTTGCCGGAATTTTGCCGGAAAACAGGGGAAAGACTAAATTTACGGCGATGGCCCTGCATAATAAGTATGATGTCAGCAAGCTGGAGCCTTATGATGGAAAAACGATCGATGCGGTTCGTGTAACTTTCCATGACTATGATATCGACGAAGGGCTGTCTTTTATCAGAAAAGTGAAGGAAAAAGGCTATAAGGTATTCATTAATCCCATCAATATCATGGGATATTCAGACAGCATGATTCTCCGCTTGCTGGATAAGGTTAATGAACTGCATCCCTATGCTTTTTCCATTGTGGATACGTTTGGTTCCATGATGAAGGAGGATATGCTGCGGATTTATTCCCTGATTGAACACAATCTGGATAAGAGTATTGTGATTGGCGTTCATCTGCATGAGAACCTGGCTCTTTCATACTCCCTTGCACAGGATTTTATCAGTATGAAATCCAGCGAAAGGGAGTGCGTGATTGATGCTTCCATGCTTGGAATGGGAAGAGCTCCGGGAAATCTGTGCATGGAGCTGATCATGGATTATATGAATAAAAAACAGGAAGGCTCCTATAATGTAAATCCGATTCTGGATGGCATCGATGATCACATAGCCAGGCTGAAACAGATTGAGCCATGGGGATACAATACAGCCTATGCCCTGTCGGCAAAGTATAATCTGCATAGAAATTACGCGGAATTTCTTTTGGATAAGGGAAGACTGCGTGCGAAGCAGATCAACCAGATTCTGGGAAGTGTCGAGGCAGAAAAGAAAACGGCGTTTGATGCAGATTATATTGAGAAGCTGTATCAGGACTTTCAGAATAACGAAGTTGACGATGCAAAGCTTCGCAGACAGCTGAAGGAAAAATGGAGTGGAAGAAAGATCCTGATCCTTGCTCCCGGAGCAAGCCTTCTGGAAGCGAAGGAAAAAATTAGTACATTTATTCAGGAAAAGAATCCAGTTGTCATTGCGGCGAATTTTCTGCCGGAACAGTTCCCGGTGGATTATGTGTTCTGCAGTAATGCAATGCGTTTTGAGGGGCTTCGGAATCATACACATGGAGCGGAGCTTCTGATCACTTCCAATTTATTGGATATGTGTGACGGAAGAGAGCAGTTGTTAAACTATTCGGAATTGAGTTTTGATGAAAACGGAACCTGTGATAATAGTGTAATTATGCTGTTGAAGCTGCTTCGCGGCCTGGATATCAGCGAGGCCGCTATTGCCGGTTTTGATGGTTATAAAGAAAAAGGTGAGAATTACGTGGTTTCTTATATGGCAAGCCAGCACACAAAAGGTGAAAAAGAGAATGTCAAAATCAGAGAATATGTGAGCAAAATCAAACAGTCACTTGCACTGACTTATCTGACCCCTTCCATGTATGAAGAATAAAAAAGAATGTAGATTGTATAGAGGGAGATTTCAGAAATGCGGAAACGGATGAATATCTATATTACAACCGGAAAGAAAAATATAGGTTACGCTTATGTGGCGATTAAATCTCTGTTTATAAATAACCGTAGTTCTGAAGTCTTCCTTTATGTCGTTTCAGAGGACCTTGAGGAGACGGATCTGATTCATGAAAGTTCTCTGGCAGAAGAATATGGCCATAGAATCATCCTCCTCCATTTTGATGAGGAGAAGGCGAAGAAGCAAATACATTTAGGAAAGGATGATCACTGGGCAATCGGAACGATGTCCAGTTATTGGCTGTTTCATGATCTGTTGCCACAGGATGTAGACCGGATTATGGTTATTGAATCGGATACCGTTGTAATAGGAGACTTATCAGATATTTATTATATGGATTTTGGAGATAATTATGTGATCTGTCCTGGGCCAGAGCATAAGCCGCGCAGACATAGAGAATTCATGGAGTCTATTGGAGGAGAATGTCTGACATTTGTGCTTTCTATGTATAATGTTCCTAAAATACGGAAGGATTTTACGCTTGAGAAAATTCTTGATGCTGATAATGAGGTCAAGCGGCATGGTGGCTATTCCCAGATGGAATTTACATTCGGCCTGCTGTTTCGTAGGCATATCGGTTATATTCCGGGAAAATTCTCCTGTATTGATGAGAATGAGCGTTATATGGAAGAGTTGGGATATGACTATATCGTGGAGTGTGAAAAAACAGCAAAGATACTACACTTTTCTTCATACAGTGATTACGGCAAGCCATGGAACCCTGTGAGCATGATGCCGGGATTTGTTATATGGTGGGAGTACGCGCAGGGAAGTCCTTACTATAAATCCTATTTTGAACGGCAGTGGGAAATTTATGCGAAGAACAGGGAAAAGGTGAAAATGCTAGAGAAAAATATCAGCTATAGGAATATCCTGATTTGTGCGGATCTGCTGACAATATTATTTTTTACTGTGTTTGGGATGGTTATTGGGGAATGGTATAGTGGAATTGTTGTTGCGGGTATTATAGTGGTTGCAATTATAATTGTGGCTATTTTAAGAAAGATAACTCTTATTATTAAATAATATAAATGTGAAAGAAAGGCAACAGTTAATGAATAATAGTGCTATTCCTATGTTAAGTGTTTGTGTGGTATCTTATAATCATGAAAAGTATATAAAACAATGTATCGATAGCATTCTGTCCCAAAAAGTTAACTTCGAGATAGAGATTCTGGTAGGAAACGACTGCTCAACAGATCGAACAGCTGAAGTATTGGAACGAGAATATAGAGGTAAAATTCAGATAATCAACAGGGAGGTTAATCTTGGACTCTGTGGGAATATTAGGGACCTGTTACTTCGCGCAAAAGGAAAATATGTTTTTCTTTTCTCTGGTGATGATTTTTTATACTCTAAGGGTATGTTGGCAAAAGAGGTTTCGTTTTTAGAAGAGAATTTGGATTATTTCAGTGTTTCAGCAAGAAATTATAATTTCATTCAAAAAGAAAACAGATATGTGGAGAGCCGGACTAAGGGTGGCGTTTACTCCATAGAAAAATTTTTGACAGATGGAAATATTCCCTGTATTCAGGGAACTATGAGAAATATTTTTAGTGAAGATCAAGAAAACAATAAGTTCTTAACCTGGGGCGCAAGAAACAATGAAGAAATAAAATTGTGGGTGTATGTTTTGGATAAGGGGAAAAAGTATATCTTTGACGAGTGTATGTCTGTGTATAGATCAGGGCGGGAAGGAGATGATAATTATTGTTCCAGAACCAGTTATCTGGAATTATTTTGTGATTATTATGGAGATTTGAAGATTGTGGAATCTATCTATGGAGGAAAATATAATTTTAAACCATTAAGATTGACCATCATTAATAAATACCTTCTGATCGTAGGGAAGAATATTAAAGATTCTTTTTTATTATTGAGAAAATTAACTGCTGGAGATTTGGCAGGCTTGCTCAAATATAAGATATATTTAAAATTCCATCACTATCAAAAACCATCTAAATGGGAAAAAGAGAATTATTTACTAAAGGGAAGATGATTCCTGCGTAAAAGTAAGGATAGATTTATACTGCGAAATGTTAAAATAAAAAGGAATATTGAAATGAAGGAGTTTTATAAAATAAAAGATGTAGCCATAAAACTAAATTTTATTCTCACAGGAGAACAGAAAAGATATGCTGTTTTGGTGTTTTTGTTATCTTTGATTTCCGCTTTATTTGAAACCCTCGGCGTATCAGCAATTCTTCCGTTAATGCAGGCTTTTCTCGAACCGGATTCTTTGCGCGAACAGATATATTTGAAACCTTTTATAAGCCTATTTCATTTGCAGACTTCAACAGAGATTATTGTTTTTGTATGTATAGCTGTTATTTTAATATATCTTGTTAAAAACTTATTTTCGGTATTTTATGTTTGGGTTTCAAATAAATATTCCTGTAAAATCCGGCGTGAATTGTCCGTCCGTGTTTTAATGGCGTATATGAAACAGGGATATATTTTTTTCGTTAATAATAACAGCGCACGTTTATTGAGAGGAATTGGGGATGATGTATCGAGCGTTTATAATATTATCAGCCAGATATTTATTTTAATGTCAAAGGGATTAATGATTTTATGTATTCTTATTTTTATTGTGATACAGACTCCTACCATTGCTATATATATGGCGGTATTAATGTTTTTTTGCTTCGCGGTTACACAACTTGTATTCAGAAAACCAATGAGAAAATACGGGCAGATCGCGAGGGAGTATTCATATAAATGTACACAGGCATCTTATGAAGCGATTCAGGGAAGCAAGGAGGTGCTGGTAACAAACCGTCAGAGTTATTTTATTCGTCAATATAGGACGTGCATGGAAGGAAGTAACAGAGCAAGCGTAAAAATGGCAGTTGGAGCTGCAGCGCCGGCTAATATTATAGAAGCGATTTGTATTACCGGTTTGTTGATTATGGTGGCGTTTCAGATGGTGGGATCGGACAATCCGTACGCTCTGGTCAGTCAGCTAGCCACGGTTGCGGTTGCGGCATTCAGAATATTGCCTGCGCTCGGCAGTATTTTAGGAGCGGTGAACGCCTTGGTTTATAGTGCGCCAGGGCTGGCGGCATCCTATGATACGTTAAAAATGGTAAAGGAACTGGAGCAGAAGAAGAGCGAGGATAAACGGAAGGATGATGGACGGGAAATTGTGTTTGAAAAGGAGATTGATATCTCTGATCTGACATTTTCTTATCCGGAATCCGAAGAAAAAGTAATTGATCATTTGAATTTGAAAATAAAAAAAGGTACATCTGTAGCCTTTATCGGAACTTCGGGAGCGGGAAAGACAACTTTATCGGATCTGATTTTGGCTTTATTAAAACCGCAAAGCGGTAAAATACTTGTAGATGGGTTAGATATTGAAGAATTGGGAGAAAACTGGAATCGTCTAATCGGGTATGTGCCACAATCTATATATTTGACGGATACAACTATCCGGCAAAATATTGCGTTTGGAGTGGCGGAGACAGAGATTGATGATGAACGTGTATGGAAAGCGCTGGAAATGGCGCGCTTGAAGGATTTTATCGAGAAGCAGCCCAAGAAGCTGGATACAAGAGTCGGGGAGTGGGGAGTGAAATTTTCCGGTGGACAGCGACAGAGGATAGCCATTGCAAGAGCGTTATACAATAATCCCCAGATTCTGGTCTTGGACGAAGCGACGGCTGCTCTGGATACAGAAACAGAAACCGCTGTAATGGAATCCATAGAAGAACTTCAGGGTTATAAGACGCTTATTATTGTCGCACACAGACTTACGACAATAAGAAATTGTGACAAGATATACGAGATAAAAGATGGGAAAGCAATAGAAAGGGAAAAAAGCGACATATTTGGATAAGGGGGATAGAAAATGAAAAAATGCAGAAAATTGGTAATTGTCGGGGCTGGAGAATTTGCCGAAATAGCGTATGAATACTTTTCCCGGGATTCTGAATATGAGGTTTGTGCTTTCGCTGTGGAAAAGCAGTATCGGACTAATGACAGTTTGTTTGATTTGCCTGTGGTAGATTTTGAGAGAGTAGCCGATTTGTATCCGCCATCCCGGTATGAAACTTATGTGGCAATAACTTATACGCAGTTAAATCGTGTCAGAAAGCGGTTATATATGGCATGTAAACAGAAAGGATACCGCTGTGCATCTTATGTGAGCTCCCATGCGTTTGTGTGGCACAATGTTACAATAGGAGAAAATACCTTTATTTTTGAGGATAATACAATCCAATACCATGCTCAGATAGGGAATAATGTGGTGATATGGAGCGGGAATCATATCGGACATCGCAGCGTGATAGAAGATGATGCCTGGCTGACGTCTCATGTTGTAGTTTCAGGGTTTTGCCATATTGGCAGAGGTTCTTTTATTGGTGTAAATGCGACTTTGGGTGATAATGTGGTTTTGGGAAATGATACTGTATTTGGAGCAGGGGCGTTAACTGTTAAAAGTCTGACAGAACAGGGCAAAGTTTATGTGGGAATCCCTGCAAAACCCCTTTTAAAAACAGCGTATGAACAATTTTCAGTAAGTGAGGCAGAAGATGGAATTGAAGATAGTCAAGATAGCAGAGACAAGTGAAAAAATCCGGGATCGAATAGATACTTTTATTCTTGACCATAATACAAATGGAGAATTTGTGAATTCGCTTAAATACCTGTCCTATCATCCCCATGAACGATTTGAGGATGATTCGATTGCCGTAATTGATATGGGTAACCAGGAAGTGAAGGGCGTTTTAATGGCGGCCTGTTTACCAGGCGATAATAGCAAACATATTATTTCACATCCGGGGACTACTTTTGCGGGGCCTGTTTTAAGTATTAAAATGGATATCAAGTCTGCTGAAGAAGTAATCAGTCTGATGATGTCTTATTATGAACAGAAATATGATTGCGTGGAAATACGTTTACGGCCTTCTGTTTATGACACACAGCCGATGGATTGGGTACAATATTGGCTGCTGCGTAGAGGATATCAATATGGTATGATGGCGCTGGCTAATGTAATAAATTTGCAGGGGATCGAAAATGAAGAACAGGTTCTTACATTCTTTAATGCCGGACGTAGGAATCACATAAAGAAAGCAATTAAAGGGGAAAATTATATTTTAAAGGAAACTGAAATCCCAGAAGAAAGGATTTGGAGAAACTTAAATACAAATTTAAAAGAAAAATTTAATTCAGAAACGACACATTCATACGAAGAAATTCAGACATTATGCCATTATTTTCCGCAGAACATTCTTTCATTCTTTGCGGAACGCAAGGATGGAAAATATGGAGCGTTTGTACTGGGATATCGTTATAAGAACGTATTTCATACGCAATATTTGGATCTTAATTATCAGTTTTCTGCAGAATATCCACATTTGTTTTTGATATATGAACTGATAAGAAAGGCTAAATCAGAGAAAATAGCGTATTTTAGTTTTGGCGCAAGCACTGAGGCCAGAGGAACTATATTGAATGAAGGATTATTTCAGTATAAAAATGGATACGGAGGAGGCGCAGTTTTACTTCCGGTTATGACTTGGAATAAAGGAGTGGTTAGATGAAGTGGGAAAAAAAGGGATTGATTTATTGTCCGAATAAAAAGGGAACATGGATGGAACAGTTTGCTATGTTGCCGACACCTATAAAGGTTGATGATAAATTAAGAATATATATAGGCTTTTGTGATAAAAATAATGTGGGGCGAATCGGATACGTGGATGTATCTCCTGAAAATCCCGGTCATATACTTGCAATTAGTGAGAAACCAGTACTCGAAATAGGAGAAAAAGGTTGTTTTGACGATAATGGTGTTGTGCCAATATCTATCTTAAAGAGGGATGAAACGATATATTTATATTACATAGGATTTCAGTTAGGCGTCAAAGTACCTTATTTTATGTTTTGTGGTTTGGCTATTAGCCGAGATAATGGAGAAACGTTTGAACGTTACTCGAAATCTCCTATATTAGATAGAGTAGGGGACGAAGTATATGCGCGCTGTGGGGTGAACATCATTTATGATGAAGGGCTTTATAAGATGTGGTATGTAGGCAGTTACGGAAAAGGATGGACGAAAGTTGGGGAAAAGTTAAAGCCGCTTTATATAATGAAATATACCGAATCTAAAGATGGAATCCACTGGAATGGAGAAGCGGTACAATGTATGGAATATAAAAATAGTGATGAACATGGATTTGGAAGGCCCTATGTATGGAAGGAAAATGGAATATATAGAATGCTTTATTCAATTCGAACGTATTCCCGAGGTTACTATATAGGTTATGCGGAGTCTAAAGATGGAATTGAATGGGATAGAATGGACGAAAAAGCCGGAATTACATTATCGCCACAAGGCTGGGATAGCGAAAATTTGAGTTATCCATATTTATGGAAAGAGAATAATGAAACTTATCTGTTTTATAATGGAAATGGCTGTGGGAAAAGTGGATTTGGATATGCAACTTATATCAAAGAGTAAGGGTGACTGATATGAAAGTAATGGCTAATCGTCTGGATCGGGGCTTTCAGATGTATCAGCAGGAGTTTGAGGCAAAAGCGTTAGAAGTGCTTCGATCTGGCTGGTATGTATTAGGGAATGAGGTAACGCAATTTGAAAATGAATTTGCGAAATTCCTTGATTGCAAATATTGTGTTGGGGTGGCCAGCGGGTTAGACGCATTGTGGATCGCTTTTCGGATTCTGGGTATTGGTAAAGGAGACGAGGTACTGGTTCAGGGAAATACATATATAGCGAGTGTCATGGGGATCACAATAAATGGTGCAACTCCTGTTTTCATTGAACCTGATGAATATTATAACATAGATACAGAAAAGATTGAAGAAAAAATAACAGATAAAACACGGGCAATCCTGGTGGTTCATCTATACGGACAGGCTTCCAATATGGCTCCAATTATGGAGATAGCACGTAAATATAATCTGAAGGTTGTTGAAGACTGTGCACAGTCACACGGGGCAAGTTTTAATGGCAAGAAAACGGGGACTTTTGGGGACATAGGCTGTTTTTCGTTTTATCCTTCTAAAAATTTGGGCGCATTTGGGGATGGGGGGGCTATTGTTACAGATGATAAAAGTATTGCCGATGCCGTGAAAGTGTTCAGAAATTACGGGAGCGAGAAAAGGTATTATAACCGGGTGGTTGGTACAAACTCAAGGTTGGATGAAATGCAGGCGGGACTCCTGAGAGTGCGTTTATCCCATCTATCTGAATTGGAAGATGAGAGAAAAAAGATATGCACACGTTACTTGAGGGAAATAAAGAACGAGAGTATTATATTGCCTGGAATCAGAAGGGGCGCTACTCATATTTGGCATCAGTTTGTAATCAGGTCAGATAAAAGAGAGGAATTGATAAATTATTTGACGCAAAAAGATATCGGTACGATTATTCATTATCCAATACCGCCACATATGGCGGAGGCATATCGTTATCTGGATATACCGCAGGGAAGCCTGCCGATTACGGAAAAGTATGCGGATTCTGTTTTATCATTGCCTTTGTATAATGGTATGACAGAGGAAGAACAAAGCTATGTTATAGAGGCGTTGAATAATTTTCACTAACTGTTTGTACTGGACAAGCAGGCATTAAGTGGCAGAGGGTGAATGGAATGAAAAATTTTGGCGTACAGATGTTGGAATTCCCACAAAGGGGTGATTACAGAGGACATCTTGTCATTGTTGAGGGAGGTGTAGATATTCCCTTTGATATAAAGAGAATTTTTTATATTTACGGTTCCAGTAAAGATGTAATTCGAGGACAACATGCAAATAGGAAATCAGAATTCATTTTAATCAATGTTTGTGGACAAAGTAAAGTGAAAGTCAGAGATGGGAAGGGAAATGAGGCGGTTTTTTCATTAAACAGACCCCATACAGGTATTTATTTGCCTAAAATGGTTTGGAAAGACATGTATGATTTCAGTGAAAACTCAGTTTTACTCTGCCTTGCGAGTGAACATTATGATCCGAATGAATATATTCGTGATTATGATGAGTTTGTAAAAGCAGCAAATACCAGGTGATAGGAGACTTTGTATGGGGAATGTAGTTCCTAAAAAAAGCAATATGTCATTAAGCATATTGGAAGGAATTGCCTGCATATGTGTTGTTATAATTCATTTCCCTTTTCCAGAGGATGTTGGAATGCTGCTTCATGGGGCGTCTAACTTCGCGGTACCATTATTTTTCGCAGTTTCAGGGTATTTTGTATATAATGAAGATACACGAAAGGTAATCAGGAGTCTGCTACGAAAAATAAAGCATATCGCTGGAATTTTCCTGGGGACAGAGATTTTATATTTTAGCTGGCATGTTTTGTGGGGGGGGGTAGAATGGCTGAGAATAACCTTTACTATTAAAAATATAGTAAATTTTGTTGTGTTTCAGACTACATTTATAGGAAATGTATCCTGGTTTTTAGCAGCGCTCTTGATGTGTTATGGCGTTACCTTCCTAATAGCAAAGTATAATTTCTGGAAGAAGTGCATTGGATTCATTCCTCTATTATGCGTAAATATATTATTGGGGAGAGTTGGTTTTTGGGCAGGAATAGAAATACCATGGTATTGGTGTAGCAATTTTGGGTTCCTGGGATTTCCGTGCTATATTATTGGATTTCTTATACGAATATATGAAAAGAAATTTATAAGATTTTTGACAAACAGAAAATGTTTCTTGTTAATTGTGAGTACAGGAATTTCATCTATAGTTGAAGTCGCGATAATTGGCGAAAATCAATGTTGTATTTCAAATATTCTTTTTATGGTTTTCTGTTTTATGTCTTGTCTAAGATATCCGGAGTACTTTAAAAGAAATGGGATTATGAAATATCTGGATCATGTGGGGGAGAACTATTCTTTGGGCGTGTATATATTGCATCCGCTGGCTGGGGAGCTGATAAGCACGGTCGCCGGGATAATAGGACTTTCCAGTATGATTATATGGAAATGGTGTTTTCCTATAATAGTAGTAATTTTTAGTATATTTATATGGAAATTATGGCGTGCTGGAATCAATATTTTCACAAGGATCATTTGGAAAAGAAAAGGTTTGGAGATTTATAGCTTATGATTTTATCGGTTAATACGGGCTTAACTTCAAGATGTGTAAGTTTAATACAGGCATATTATCTGTTAAAAAAATATCGCAAAGGCGAAAGACTGATAGTTTTATGGCCTGTTAGTAATGATTGTAATATAAGATATGAAGAAGTGTTTGATAAAGAGCAATTTTCTGATTTGGATATTAAAGTGTTGGCACCTCCGCCAGCTTTTATACCTGAGAATATTCCATCTTTACTTAGAAAAAGGGATTTCTTTGGGGTGATAGGTGAAATTGTAAAAAGGATAAAAAATAGTTTAAATAAGAAAGCGATATTGCTTAAATATAATTGTGTTGATTACTTCCCTGACAGGACAATTGGATGGAGCGGGGAACGATTTTCACAGCATTGTATCGAGTCTTGGAACTCATGCCGAAAAGGTTTGGAGAAAAAGAAAGAACTATTTATTCGTGCATATAGTGAATTAATTTTCGATTCAAAAGAAGGGGGGGCGTTTGATTATCAGGTAATCAAATTTGCGGATAAATGGATGGAAAAAGCTGGGTTAATTATAAGTGACAGCGAAGAATATATAGGAATTCATATTCGCAGGACAGACCATAGTACTGCAATTGAACATTCGAAATTGGAAACATTTATTTTGATGATGCAGGAAAAAATTATGGATAATACAGATGTACGTTTTTTCCTCGCAACAGATGATAATGAGGTAGAGAAAAAATTGAAAAATATTTTTGGAGATAGAATTGTAACACAACCTGATAAATATTGGGGAAGAGATAGTGAGAAAGGAATGGCTTCGGCAATTATTGATTTGTTGTGTCTATCAAAATGTAAAGTAATTATTGGCTCATATGCCAGCGGATTTTCTGCTTTCCCGGCTCATTATGGAAATAAGGAATTGATAATATGTGAATAGCTTTTTCCTTATAAAAATTTCCCGTGTAAACATCCAGAATATGGGAGAAATTACGCTTGAGGCAAGAAAGCAGATTATATATATTTGAGAGGTGTGAGTGTGAACGCAATCAAATACCTTATTATAGATGTAGACGGCACCATGACGGATGCCGGAATTTATTATGACGATCAAGGAAATGAACTGAAAAAATTCTGTACCAAGGATGCTGCCGGTTTTTTTGCGGCAAAAAAGGCGGGTATAAAGATTATGGTTCTGACAGGCCGGGAATGCCAGGCTGTTACAAGGAGGATGACAGAACTGAAGGTTGATTTCCTCTATCAGAATATTAAAGAGAAGGCCTCTTTTTTGCAAAAATTTATTGCTGAAAATAAGATCAGAAAGGAAGAAATTGCGTATCTTGGGGACGACTTGAACGATCTTTCCGGTATGCGATTAGCAGGATTTGTAGGATGTCCAAAGGATGCCTGTGAAGAAGTCAGAGCCATAGCTGATTATATCTCATCAGAAGAAGGCGGACATGGCGCAGTGCGGGATATTATTTCTTATATTTTAAAGAAAAGAAATGAATGGGATGATGTCATAGAAAGAATCTATGGGGGCATTTAGCGTGTCTAAAGAAAGAAAGAAAATAATGATACTTGTTGCAACCTACTATCCGCTGCAGGACGGGGTACAAGTTGTGACACAGTATATCGCAGAAGGACTGGCACAGAAACATGCGGTGCTTGTGGTTACGTCTATGCAAAGCGGGCTGGAAAGGTGTTCTGAATTGAATGGAGTAACCATTGAAAGATACCGCGCTGTCCGGAATCCTTATACAATGAAATTTGTGGGGGAGAAGAGGAAGATATGGAAGCGGATTCAGGATTATAAGCCGGATATGTTAATGGCAGTATGTGTACAGACATGGTGCTATGATTGGATAAAGAAAAGGCTGAACAGTTTTCCGGGAAAGAAAATTTTATATACACACGGATGCTCTTGTCTGGGAGAATATGCACCCGGGAAACTGATTCAAAGATTTCAGCTCAGAAGACAAATTGTTGCAGATGTTTTAGAAATTTACATTGAGTGGTATTGGCAAAGATATCAGAAGCATTTGCTTCCTGATATGAGCCGATTTGATAAAATTATTTATCTTCACGAAAAGGATGCACTTTTTCAGCTTGCCCGACAGAAGGGCCTGAAGAATGGATATATACTGGAAAATGCTGTGGATAAAGTTTTCTTTGAACAGAAAACTTTTATGGAGCAAAATAAGGATGAAGTTACATTTATAAATGTATCGTCATATAATGAAAATAAAAATCAGAAAATGATTCTGCAGGCATTTTATGAGGCTGCTCTATCGAATGCGACGCTCGTATTGATTGGATCGCAGCCAACATCCTATTATCAGGAACTGGTAGAATTAAACGGGAAGCTGGAGAGAGAAAAGAAGTGTAGGGGGAAGGTAGAAATTCTGTGCGGGATCTCGCGGCAGCAGGTAATCCAGAAATATCAGGAAGCGGATGTATATGTATCCGGCAGCGGCGTTGAGGTAATGTCAATATCGCTGTGTGAATCTGCCGCGGCAGGTATGACAATTATAGCAACGGATGCAGGACATGCTGCCCTGATTCCAGGAGTTATCATATGTTCTGGAACACACGAATTTGCGGATGCTATGCGCTATATTTCCAGAAATCCGTCTGAAAGGATCAGCAGGGGAAAGCGGGGGTATGAATATGCCCTGGAGCATTATGATATTCAAAGAAAAGTGGAACAGATGGAAAAAATTCTTTTAGAAGATTAGGATAAAAACGGTGGAAAAGAAAAATGGATTTGAAAAAAAGAAACACAGGAATTGACCTGTTTCGATGCGTTTCCATGTTGATGATTGTGATTCTGTATATATTTTGCATGGAGGAAAAGTAAAATGGAGAAAGGCTCGAATATACGTTTAAAAATAGTATTTGCAGTTATAAGCTTGATTTTTCTATTGCTAGTGATTCTGATCGGCCCGGCGGATTTCTTCAGACACGGCTTTTTCTGTGACGTAGTGGAGTATAATGAGATAGATGAAGAAGACCGTTTGGGAACTGTTAATTTAGCAGAGAATGATTTTCAGACAACTTTTTCCCCAGTAAATAACTACTTCGCCGGCTTTAAAATTTTGTTAGATAATGTGGGCGGGGAAACGTCCGGAATGTTACAGATGTTAATATATACGTCTGCAGGGAAGCTGATGGAAACAATTACGGTCGATATCAGCAAAATAAATCCTGGAAGCTGGTATGTGGTTTATACGAACGGACAATATGATAAAGATAAAGAATATCAGCTGATCATGAAAACGTATAACTGCAGTTCAGCTCCAGAGCTTCTATTAGTGGACAATGATTATCTTCCGGAAGAGAGTCTGGGAAATAATCTTCTGCTTGGATATGGGTATGCAAAGTCAACATTTTCGTTTGCGGAAAAAGTATTGATCTGTATGCTGATACTGGCCTTATGGGTAATGCTTTTGGGAGAGTTATGCCTGAAAACATCTATATGGAGAAAGTATACACGGACGCTGGCATTCATTCTGGGGATTACTATGCTTTTTTCCTGGAATTATATGTTTAATTCATTTGATGAAGAGAATGATTGGTTCCAGTCCTTTGAAAGAGGGTCGGATGCTTTGGTGTTGGGCGTGATCGAAGGTGAAAAAGAAGGAATGGGACAGAGGTATGGTCTGGCGCTTTTCTATGATGGAAGTGGGTATTTTAATCATTTTTCCAATGAGTTTGTCAGTGATGAAAACTGGTTTAATGGATACCACAGAACGCAGCCGCAGATTCAGCTTGATGCAAATGTGTACACGCAGAATTTTACGGCTCCCGGAACGATTATTCAGTTTAAGAACGGAGATCGTTTTACCATAACAGAGATAGTGAGTAGTGAAGAAAACTATATCTTTACTTTGGATGCGGACGGACCGTTAAATTATTACAAATATGGAGATTTAAATGAGGCAACATTTTATATAGAAAACAATGGAGAATTAAGCGAACAGCCTCAGGGAAGACTGGTAGCCTATGATAAGCAGTATGGACTACAGGGAAAAATATTTCGGCATCTGGCCAAATACCTGCCGGATGGAAAGTATATTGAAATCCTTGAATTGTTGTGCTGTATTTTTACGGCTTTTGTTTTTTCACTGCTGATTCTTTTGCTCCGGCGTAAATATAATGTTCTCTTTGCGGCATGCTTTGCGGTAACCTTTTTTTTGTCAACCTGGATCGTAAATTTTGCTTCAAGCGAATACTGGGTAGTGTTTACCTGGTTTCTTCCAATGCTGATAGGATTGGTGTGTTCAATATGGGGAGACAGGCTATGGATTAGAAGAGGAGGCTACATTGCTGCATACATGGCGATAATGCTAAAATCTCTCTGCGGGTATGAATATATGTCTTCAATTATGCTGGGATTGATCGCCTTCCCGCTGGTGGATTTTGGAATGGCAATTGTCCGTAAAGATAAGAAAAAGGCGATTATACTTTTCAGGACAATATTTATTCTTGGTTGTATGGCGCTTGCTGGCTTTATGTCTGCGGTCTGTATCCATGCTTCTATGCGTGGAGATGGAAATATTCTTGCCGGAATACGCAGCATTATAGAGGAAGATTTGTTAAGAAGAACCGGATTGGGTGATTTAAATGATTTCCCAACTGAGTGGAATGCTTTTAATGCTTCTGTATGGGAGGTTGTAAGGAGATTTTTCCATTTTGAAAGAGATATTATTGTAGGCGTAGATGCAAATCAGTTCCCTGTATTGTGCCTGTTACCTATACTTATTTTTATTCATGACTATATAAAGAAAAAGCTGAATATGGAAGAAATTTTTATGTATATTATCTTTTTCCTGACAGCTGTATCATGGTTTGCTTTAGCAAAAGATCATTCTTATGGTCATGCAAAACTAAACTATGTTTTATGGTATTTCGGGTTTGCTCAGTGCTGTTTCTACATTATCTTAAGGAAGGTAATTGATTACTTTAACAATAGAAATCAGAAAGCAGGATGAATGGTATATTTGTGGGACAGGAGATGTAATGAATAAGGACAGACTTATCATCGGCGCCGGCCTCTACGGTCTATATTCCGCCCTTTTCTGTGCGAAGCAGGGAGACCGGGTCGTTGTATTGGAAAAGGACGCCGCTCCGTTTATGCGTGCAACTTACATCAATCAGGCGCGGGTGCATATGGGTTATCATTATCCCCGATCCCTGTCTACCGGGGTAAAGTCGGCGGGATATTACCGTCGTTTTCACGAGGATTTCGGTTTCTGTATTCACAGCAGCTTCCGGCAGATCTATGCCACCTCTGCTCAGTTTTCATGGACAAACGCAGAGGAATTCCGGAAATTTTGCAGGGACGCCGGTATCTTCTGCGAGGATGTGAATGAGAGCCTGTACTTCCGGGAAGGCATGTGCGATGGGGCCTTCCTTACAGAGGAGGATACCTACGATGCGCAGATCCTGAAGAAGTATTTCCTGGATCAACTTGCAGCCTGCCCTAATGTAGAGATCTGGTATCGGGCAGATATCGATAGAATAGAAAGATGGGGAAGCTGTTACCGGATCAGTCTGAGGGATGGAAGAATTCTGGAGACCGGATTTGTGCTGAATGCAACATATGCATCTGTGAACCAGATCCAGCAGATGCTGGGCCTGGAGCAGTTTGTCATTAAGTATGAACTGTGTGAGATCATCCTGTGCAGGGTAAATGAACGTCTCAGGGATATCGGGATTACCGTGATGGACGGGCCATTCTTTTCTATTATGCCATTTGGAAAAACAGGTCTGCATTCCCTTACCTCTGTGACTTTTACGCCGCATGTGACAAGCTATGACTCCCTGCCGTACTTTGAATGTCAGGAGAAGTCGGGAGGGTACTGTACAAAATACAGCCTGGGGAATTGTAATGAATGTATGGCAAAACCGGAAAGCGTCTGGCCTTATATGTCCGGAATGGCGAGAAAATATCTGCGGGAAGAATACGGGTTTGAGTATGTGAAATCTCTTTTTTCCATGAAACCGATCCTGAAAACAACGGAAATAGATGATTCCCGTCCTACAGTGATCCGAACCTTTTCCCAGGCGCCTACGTTTGTCAGTGTGCTTTCCGGAAAGATCAATACCGTATACGATCTGGATGAGGTACTGAAGAATGGATAATCAGAATTTGGAGAAAAATTTTATTTCTGCGGTGATTTATCTGAATACAGCAAAAAATACCCAAAAACTTTCAGATTTTATTGTTCATCTCATGGGCGTATTATCAGATAATTTCCTGAAATATGAGATTATTTGTGTTGATGACGGCAGCCCACAGGAGTATTTGGATGAGGTGAAGCAGACGGTTCAGCAAAGATCTGTTCCGGTGACTGTCCTGCACATGAGTTTCTATCAGGGGATGGAATTGGCCATGAATGCGGGGCGGGACCTTGCGATTGGGGATTATGTGCTGGAATTTGACGAGTGCGTCTGGAATTTCCCGGATGATATGATCATGCAGGCTTACCGGGAGGTGTTGAAGGAATGGGATATTGTCTGCTGCGCAGACAGGACGAAGGAAGGGATAACTTCCAAAGCGTTCTATGAACTGTATAACCGTTTCTCCGGAACTCAGCACCTTCTGGAAAGCGACAATTTCCGGATCCTTTCCAGAAGGGGAATCAACAGGGTATGCTCTCTGAATCGGTCGATCCCTTATCGGAAAGCAGTATATGCCAACTGCGGGCTGCGGTTTAAGGTCATGCATTTCGATCCGGTTTCCCGAACGTACTACGGAAAGGACAAAAAAACAAAGCGGTTCCGAAAAAATCTTGCTTTGGATGCGTTGCTTTTGTATACGGATATCGGAACACGTTTTTCCACCCTGATGGCTGGGTTGATGGCCCTGATTGCGGCAGTGCTGGCGGTTTATTCCCTGGTGGTATATCTGAACGGGATTGCTGTCGTGGGCTGGACGACCACCATGCTGTTTTTGAGCTTTGGCTTCTTTGGTTTTTTTGCACTGATGGCGGTAGTGATCAAGTATCTGTCCCTGATCCTGAATATTGTGTTCAGAAAAGAAAAATATCTGTTTCAGTCCATAGAAAAGCTGTGAGGAGGGGAGAAAATGAAAGCACTGGTTGGTTATACAGGTTTTGTCGGGAGCAACCTGTACGGCTCCGGAGAATTTGACGCAGGGTATAACAGTAAAAACATTCAGGAAGCTTTTGGCCTGGAGCCGGAACTTCTGGTTTATGCAGGGCTCCGGGCGGAAAAGTATCTGGCGAATCGTTTCCCCCAAAAGGATCTGGCACTGATCGAAGAAGCGGAGAGGAATCTGGAACGTATCAGGCCCCGGAGGCTTGTCCTTATTTCAACGGTGGATGTATACCGGAATCCTACGGGGGCGGATGAGGATACCCGGATCAGGACGGAGGATTTATCCCCTTATGGAGCAAACAGGTATCTTTTGGAGGAATGGGTAAGGGGAAATTTCCCTGAAGCTTTAATTGTCAGGCTGCCCGGTTTGTTTGGGAGAAACCTGAAAAAGAATTTTCTGTATGATTATTTGCACAGGATTCCCTTTATGCTGAAGGCTGAGAAGTTTCAGGAATTTTCTGAGGTTTTTCCTGAGTTGGAAGTGTATTATGAGAAACTGGATAATGGTTTTTACCGGTGCAGGCAGCTGGAAGCAGAGGAAGAAAAAAGGTTGAAAGAGATCTTCCGGCAGCTGAATTTTTCTGCCTTAAATTTTACGGACAGCAGGAGTATATTTCAGTTTTATCCGTTAAACAGGCTTTGGGGAGATATCCGGACAGCTCTGGATCAGGGGATCCGTCTCTGGAATCCGGCGACGGAACCGGTATCGGCCGCGGAGGTCTATCATTTCCTTACTGGCCGAACATTTGTGAATGAGCTTTCTGCAGAGCCTGTGCATTATGATTATCGGACCAAATATGCGGAGTGCTTTGGAGGAAAAGACGGATATATTATGACGAAGGAGCAGGTGCTTGGAGAAATCCTTGCGTTTGTCAGTGAAGAGGAGAGAAGAAAGGGATGAAACTTTCCGTTTCCAATATTGCCTGGGAGAGCGGGCAGGACGAAAGAATATATCAGGAGATGAAGCGGTACGGCTTCACAGGGCTGGAGATTGCCCCCACGCGGTGGTTCCCGGAAGCGCCGTATGAACATGTGCGGGAAGTGAGGGAGTATTCTCTGAGATTGAGGGAAAGGTATGGCTTCCGGATATCCTCCATGCAGTCGATCTGGTTCGGCAGGACAGAGAGCATCTGGGGGGCTGACGAAGAGAGAAACCGTCTGAAGGAGTATACGCAGCTGGCGTTGGATTTCGCCGCCGCAGCGGAGTGCGGAAATCTGGTCTTTGGCTGTCCCAGGAACCGGAACAGGCCAGAGGGAGCTGAGGAAGCGGATGTCCTTGCTTTTTTCCAGGAGCTTGGGTTTGCAGCGGAGGCCCATGGAGCGGTGATTGCTCTGGAAGCGAACCCGCCCATTTACCATACCAATTATATTAACCATACTACAGAAGCCATAAATCTGATTCGGTGTATGGACTGTCCGGGGATCGGCCTGAACCTAGATGTTGGAACCATGATCGAAAACGGGGAGACTGTGGAGAAACTTGAGGGAGCATGGCCGTACATCAGCCATGTGCATGTCAGCGAACCTTTTCTGAAGCCTGTGGAAAAGCATGCACTGCACGGAGAACTGGCCGCGGCACTCAGGGAGAACGCCTATAAAGGGTACGTTTCCATAGAAATGGGAAAACAGGAGGATCTGGCGGTACTGATCGAAGCAATGGCCCATGTGGAGGAGGTATTCGGATGAAGCGCGTGCAGGGAATATCCGGTGTGCCGGAATATGGCTGGGAAGAATTCCGGACAAAGGCTTCAGAATACTGCGTCCTGATTCCGGTGATCAATGAAGGAGAGCGCATTCGTAAGGAACTGGAGCGGGCCAGGAAAAGCGGTGTGCCGGAGGAAGCAGATATCATCCTCTGCGACGGAGGTTCCACGGACGGATCCATGGAGCCGGAATATCTGAAAGCCGTGGGCGTCAGTGCGCTGCTGGTCAAGTATGGCGCCGGGAAGCAGGGAGCACAGCTGCGGATGGGGATGCATTTCGCCATGAACCGGGGATATAAAGGTGTTGTGACTATAGATGGGAATAATAAGGACAGCATTGAGGATGTGTCAGAGTTCCTGAAGAAGCTAGAAGAAGGCTATGATTTCGTTCAGGGTTCCCGTTTTGTCAGAGGCGGGAGAGCGGTGAACACTCCTCTGATCCGGCTTCTCTCTCTGCGGCTTCTGCACGCCCCGGTAATATCCCTTACTGCCGGAAAATGGTATACGGATACCACGAATGCATATCGGGGATATTCAATGAGATATCTTCTTGATGATCGTGTGCAGGTATTTCGGGATGTATTTATGACCTATGAGCTGCTTGCCTATCTGTCCGTGCGGGCGGACCAGCTTGGAATGAGAACCTGTGAGATTCCTGTGGCGAGGGAATACCCCGCAGCTGGAAAGGTGCCGACGAAAATCAGCTTCTGGAAAGGAAATTCGGAGCTTTTGAAGATTTTGTTTTATAATCTGTTTCGGAGGTATAATCCGGAGAAATGAACAAACAGACAACGGCTAATAGTGGAAATCAGATATTATAAAACTGAAAATTCCTGGTATATTTATAGCTCGGATACGGTAGATCCAAAATAAACGTATGAGGGAGTTGAAAAAAGTGCAAGGTAGAAAGAAAAGAGAAATATGTATAGCTGTGGTTTTTCTTCTGTTTGGATATAATCTTATCATATCCATTTATAATTTGGCAGCTTCTGAAATCCCGTTTATGGATTTTCATTCCAGATGGCAGGAAAATGCCTATTTGTTTCAGGGAATGAATCCGTTTCTGGTTAACAGTAGTAATTATATAGAACAGATAGGGATGATAGATAGTGATATGGCGACAGTGCCATATGCATGGCTGTTGGGAGGAATCTTTAATCCGGGAATCCTTCCCTGGCCGATCGCAGTATGTGTCGGTATTGTCTGGATTGCTGTTACCTTTGCAGGAGCATCGGCTGTTGTTTATCAGTATTGGATCACTCATATTGAACAGGAGCATAAAGTCTGGGCTTTCATGGCGGCTCTCCTGGTAGGATGCCAGATTTACTGGTGGTGGGGAATTGCATGTGGAAACCATGGGGTAATAGCGGCCTGTCTGATTATTATGGCGATATGCCTGTGTCAGAAACATCCTGTTTTCAGCGGTATACTGATGACCTTTGCAATGATAAAGCCGCAGCTTGCACTTCCTTTCTTTTTCATTTTTCTGCTTGAAAAAGAATACGGGATTATAGGGATAACGCTGATTGGAGGAATTGCCAGTATGCTGGGAACAGCCATGATGGCAGGCAGTTCCGTGTGGGATTTAATCAAGATGATATTCCAGACTGGAAGCTCTTGGAGTAACTCATTTTTTGGATTATTTGATATTTTCAGGTTCGAGGAAGTGCCTGTAGGAATTATACTTCTGTGCGATATGGTTGTGGGAGTGGTATATACGTACATTCTCTGGAAGATTGGCAGGAAAACGGATAATCAGAATGTATTCGAAAAATTCTCTGGTGTGGCGATAGCTTCCACATTCTGGTTCTATAAACAGCCGCATGATAATATTATTCTTGCTGTTCCCTGTATTGCCTTTTTGTATCTTACCTATAAGGGAACTGACAGAAAAGTATATTTATATATCTTTTTCATAGCAGCAATTGTGGGAAGCTTCTATATACAGGGATTTTGCCAGCATCTGCTTCCCGCAGGACTGTTCCCGGATGCAATGGAAATATCAATCGGGCGGACATTGCAGGCAGTATTCTTGATGGCTGTCGGGATAGGTCTTTTTACAATGCAGGGGAGGAGAAGGGAATATGAATAGTATACATTTATCATTATGGCTTTTCAAAAAGAGTCGGTGAATTCTCTGTCTGGACAATTGAAATTTGAACAGAAAAAAGAAAAAGAATGGGATTCAATTGAAGGATTGCCGGTATTTTTCAGCATGGAACTGGAAAATACAGCAGGAGCATAATATTCGCTATACATAATGGTAGGTAGCTATAGGAAAAGAAGGAGTATTGGAAAAGATAGAATGACTACGCTAAAAGAACGAATCAATGATAAAATCATTATAATGTTTCTGTATCTTGCAGCATGTCTCATCTATATGCTGATCGCTTCCAGAATGTCAGTTCCCGTTCATCTGAAAGTGGATGAGGAGCTTTATCTCGCTATGGCGAAATCCTTTCACTATGAACACAATTTCCAAAAGGGCTTTGAATATCTGAATTATAACTGTGTCTTATATTCCATGCTGATTTCCATTGCATACTACTGGTTCAATCCGGAGCATATCATGACGGCGGTCCGTTTCATAAATGTGGTCGTGATGTGTTCTGCTGTTTTTCCGGTATATCTTTTGGCCTGTGATATTCTCCAGAGCCGGAAAAAGGCATTAGCAGTGGGAGCGTTCGTACTGCTGATCCCGGACATGGTGGACAGTGTGTATGCAATGCAGGAAATTCTGTGTTTTCCTCTTCTGATGTGGTACTTTTGGTGTGTGTACAGGGATCTGAAAGAACAGGACGGACAGATTGGTGGTTATTGTGCAGCGGCCGTGATTCTTTCGGTTCTGCTGTTTTTTACCAAAACCAATATGCTGGTGATTCTGCCTGCCTATGTTCTGTGTAGCTGCTGGAAGCCGGAGAGAAAGCGTTTGAAGAAAGCGTTGTTTATCCTGGTATTTGGTGCGATTCTGGTGATTGCGGGGATGATTGGAATCACGTTTCTGAACGGAGGCCATGCGGGTAGCAATCATTACGCAAAACAGATTCTTGCGCTGTTTCCCATCACATGGAAGACGGTTGTTGCGGCAGTCAGCGGGCTGGTATTTTATACAGTTTTCTTTCTGTTAAATACGGGAATTCTTCCTGTTGTAATTCCATATATGAACCAGAAGAGTTACAGCCAGACGGACAGGCGGTTCCTGGGCTACGTGACGGCAGGGGTTGTGCTCATGGCCTTGGAGATTGTGGGGACAATTTTTCTGACAGAAGAGGCGGGAAATCTGTATCCGCATAAATACCTGTTTCGTTATTTCTTTGGATTCGGAATTCCATATATCATTCTGTTCCTGAAGCAGAAGGAGAATGACGCTGTAGCAGTTAAAAAACTGTTTCCTGTTTATCTGCTTGTATCCTGCTATATGATAGGATATTATTTTATATTGAGGGATAGTGGAAGTACAGCGATTATGGACAGTCATATCAATGTCCTGATTGAAAATATGATCCGTATTGCAGGAAAATGGGCAGGGATTCTAGTGGGCTGCTGTTTTCTGGTATTTTCTATAATATGGATGTTGTTTCTGAAAAAGAAAAAGATTAGATCAAAATTTCTGATTATTTCGCTGGCTTGCATGGTTTTGTTCCTGATCCTAAACAGTTGGCAACAGCCATATTACAGTAACGTGGTATCCGGTGGGAAAGAAAATAAGGTGGATTTTATTACTCTCGGAAATTATCTGGGGGAAGAAAGACGGAAAGTATACTACCTCGGAGAGGAATTGGATGAATATGCTCTGTTCTATGGTTATATTGCACAGGATTATATGTGGGTCAGAACTGAAGAACTGGATAAAATATCTGAAGGTGGGATTGTTGTGGTGAAAACAGCGTCGCAGCAACTTCCAGAGGGATATAAGAAAGTAGATCTGGGATGTGAGCGGATCGAAGTGTGGGAAAAAACAGGCTGAAATATAGAGCGGTGGGAGAATTTAAGTGATTATTACATTTCTTTTATTTGTTTTTCTGTTTCGGATGTTAGCGTCGGGGGAAAAGAAAATTGAAGCATGGATGAAGGCGATTATTCTGTGGACAGCATCCGCTTTCTGTTCACTGGAAGTTTTGTCACTGTTTGCCGGAGTAACAGAAATCAGTCTCATAATTTTCTGGGGATGCATGGCCGTTTTTTTAGCTGGAATCATAATTTTTTTGCGTAAAAGAAGAAAAGCGAGTCTTTCCATACTGGAAGAACTGAAAAAGGTGTGTCAGAAAATATGGCATCATAAATTTTTTGCGACTCTTTCTCTTTTTTTGATTGCCTTATCTATTTTGACTGTTCCCTATAACTGGGATTCCATGAGCTATCATCTTTCTAGAATCGCTAACTGGGCGCAGAATCAGTCGGTAGCTCATTATGCAACGCATAATATCCGGGAGCTTGCAAGCCCAATGCTGGCAGAATTTATCAATCTGCATGTTTATATACTCAGTGGGAAAAAGGATTACTTTTTTAATCTGCTGCAGTGTTTTTCCGCATTGACAGGCGCATGGATCATATATGAAATTTCAGTCAAAATCGGATGCAGGAAAGGGTATGCTACACTGGCCTCATTTTTATTTCTCACAATGCCCAGTATATTTGGGGAGGCCCTGTCCACTCAGGTGGATCTGTTTGCGGGAATGTGGCTTTTGATTTTTACCTGGTACTATCTGGATCTGATCCATGCGGAACGTCGCCTTTGCTGGAACAGAGAAACGCGGGGGCATTGTATCATTATGGCAGCCTGCATCGGCTTTGGTTATCTGGCCAAACCTTCAGTCTTGATTGGAATGTTTCTGTTACTTGTTTTTTTGCCGGTAATCTGCATTCGGAGAAAGGACGCACCAGCGGAAATGGGAAAGCTTGTCCTTTTGACCATTCCGGTGATGGGAATGATTGTTCTTCCGGAAATGTTGCGGAATGTGGCATCATTTTCTTCCATAACGCATTCCATTGCGGGACAGAGGCAGCTGGTAGGAACTTGGAAACCGTTTTATGTATTCGTGAATGGTTTAAAAAATTTTGTATATAATTTCCCCAATATGTATCTGCCGCAGAGCGATCATTGGCCGGCAGCTGTGGTATACAGAATTGCTTCATTGTTGAAGGTGAATATTGATGATCCTTCTATTTCAGAGGATGGACAACCGTTTTATCTGCATGCTCCGCAGACCTATGAACCTGATACGGCTGTTAATCCGGTCTTTCTCTGCCTGTTCATACTCTGCCTGTTATGGATAATGCTGCGGTTCAGAAAACAGAAAAAAACGGAAGGTATAATATATTTTCTCTTTACCGCTTCAATTTTTCTGATTTTCTGCTGCCTTGTTAGATGGGAACCGTTTGTGTCAAGGTATATGATTTCCTATATGGCCCTGCTTTGCCCGGCTATCGCATATGAGATGCAGGACTTTGAAAAGGTTTACGCCACAAGAAATTTTGCGGCATGGCCTGTCGGAATTGCAGTTTTTGTGTGTTGTGTGGAGTTGGTCGGATTGGCAGCATATCATACCGAAATTGTAATGGATGAAAAAGACGACCGTTTTCGTGGATACTTTCGCAATCGCAGAGAAGTTTATGAAGACTATGATGAGGTATGTGGACTTGTGATTGAAAACGGGCTGAAAGAGATTGGGCTGATCATATCGGGGAATGCCTATGAATATCCAATCTGGCAGCGCTTGGAAGGGTATGTTGACGGTATCTGGCATGTGGAAGTAAAAAATGAAAGCACCGGATATGAGCAGACAGATGTGGAACCTGACGGACTAATTACGACAAGTGATATGGGGCAGGAAATTACTGTCAGAGGAAAGAGATATATTCGTCTGTCACAGTGCTTCGATAACGGGTATCTATTTCTCTATAAACAAAAGTAAATTCGTGGGGATAATGGCAATGGTCAGAAATGGAATTATGAACAAGGAGAAAATATTAATAATAGAAAAATTTTTGTTGATTCTGTTTGCTGTTATTATTTTTTATATAACTATGTTAAGCATTTTCAGCACAAGTCTTCTGGGAGAATTTGTATTTGAAAATGGGGAGATAAATAAAGAACACACTTTTTTTATTGAAGATAATTTTATTTTGCTCTTGATATGTTGTATGTTTGTTACAGGTGCAGGATATTTTATCCATGAAAGAATTAGGAAAGTAAATCGAAAGTATGCACAATATTTTTGCATGGTGATGGTGATTTTGCTTGAAGTAGGATTTCTTCTCCTTACTGATATCGAGCCCAGGGATGATCAGAGAGAGCTTCTGATGATTGCATCTCAGATGAGAAAGGGGGAGTTTTCAGCATTTGCAAAGGGGGGATATATTTCAGCTTGTCCTCATCAGGCAGGAATGCTGTTGTATCTTTATATACTTACATTCATTGGAGGCCCTGGTAACTATTTACTCCCCCAATTTTTGAACATACTGTATTTATTGGGAGTCTATGTATGTATAGCGGCTATAACAAAGGAGATATGGGGAAATAACAGAGTATCAGAATGGACTTTCGTTCTGAGTTTATCTTTTGTGCCGATATTTTTCTATACTTCTTTTGTTTACGGAACATTGCCGGGATTATTTTTTGCACTTTTATCTGTTTTATGTGAGCTTCGTTTTATTAGTACAGTGAAGTTCAGATATGCAGTTTGTTCGGCTGTATTTATTTCGACTGCAATACAATTTAAGTCTAATTATTTAGTCTTTTTTATTGCAATACTTGGTATAGCTGTTCTCGAGGGCTTGAGAAGAACAGAAAAGCGGGAAAAGAAATTGTTTGCAGGATATATACTTATAGCAATAGTAATCTATTTATGCAGTAAAGGAGCAGTAGGGTTATGGATAGAGAATATAACAGGATATCCTTTGAATAAAGGTATTCCGGCAATAGCCTACGTAGTAATGGGAATACAGGATGGCAAAGCGGCGCCTGGTTGGTGGAATTTTTATAACTGGAATGTATATGAAAACAATGGTTATGACTATATCAAAACGACATCAGCAGCAGTAGAAGACTTTCTGAAGCAAATTCGGATTTTTCAAAGGGATATTAAATATGCGATAAGTTTTTTTGTCCGTAAAATTGCTTCTATCTGGAATAATCCTACATTTGAAGGACTTGATATTCTGAAGTACAGGGAAGGAAATGTAGTAGTTGGCAATGTCTGGGGATTGAGCCTTGTGTATGGTTCGTTATCCCGGATAATTACATATTATTTAAATATCCTTCATTCGTTTATTTTATTGGGAGTAGGAGGATGGATTATTGGAAGATGGCGGAAAATAGAGACAAAAGAAATGATATGTCCACTATGCTTTATTGGAGGATTTACCTTTCATATCTTCTGGGAGGCGAAGTGTCAATATACCATTCCTTATTTTATATTATTGTTCCCGTATACTATATATGGTTATAAATATATATGCGGGAAAATAAAATATGAAGCAGGGCTTGTCAAAATAAATTTGAGGGAAAGAAAAAAGGTTTTAAAGAGGATATGTGTTTTGACACTCATGCTGGTTTTTCTATTTGGGGTGAGCCGAACAAATTTTTTCCATAATCTGATTGCTTTAAATGAAAATGAACAATATTATAAGGAGTACATATCAATACAGAAGGAACAATATCCGTAAATGAAGATGACTTCAGAAGTTTAACTGCTGAAGGAGGAAATAAAGTCAGTAGTTTATATCCTTATATTGATAGCTTTGAGTAGTATTTTGGAAGTAGGCAAAAGTATCAGTATTAGATAACAGGATATCCAGATATTGAAGATGGTGCGGTGGATGGAGGAGCCACTGATGACACAGAGGCTTAAATACAAAAATGTGCCGAATGGGAAGTAGAAAGTCTAAAATAGATATTGGAAAGGGACTATGGAATCTATGATGTGATTAACAAGGGAATCCATTTAGATTCCGGCAATCTGATTGTTGTTTTCAATGATACCTTCACGGAGGCGGTTCTTTCAAAGCCGGTTTGGAGAGTTAACAGCAATGACGAATAGGATGGGCATGGGAATTGGGGTTATTGTCGGAATGGGAAAATAAGGAGGAGAAAGGGGATAGATGGCAGTACATCCCGGCCTGCTTTAGAGACGTGGAGTAATGGCATAGTGTGAAAAGGACGCGCATGGTTTTGAAGCAATCTACGATATCTGGTTGATGGATATAAAGATTTATGATAAACTGGGCATACCAGTTAAGGGAAGATAATGAGGGCATTTGTGAGGGGGGAAAGTGATGAGGTCACCGGAACAGGAGGAGACGGCAAATGAAAAGCATTACAAAAAAAGAAATAGTTAGAAAAATGTGTAACACTGCGGCATGGGAGCTTGATGAATGTCAGGCGTTTAATGCGGTCAGCGACATTCCTGACGGAGAATTCAGGAAATATGGGACAATGCACTTTAAGACAGTATCTTATATTATTAACTATAAATGAGCAAATTTGAAATTTCACCAAAGTTACTTTAAAGTGCTCAAAATTAAAGACATCACGCCTTTTGGGGTGTATACTGTTTTTGTCCAGAAAACAATAACCTGCAAAGGATGATGTCTTATAGAAAACAGTATATACCATTCAGACCTGCTTTACAACTGCTTTAAAAAATTAAGTTTATGCCGCCTCTTTCCACAGACAACGATCAAACATATCATGGCCATACTGATATCCGTCTTTTCTCCTGGATATCATGGGAAAACCATTGATTTTGAAAGATACAGCCCCTGCCATCGTACCACAGTCGCCCATTTTCTCAATAAAGGAAAATGGAACGATGACGGACTGGAAGGCATACTTAAAAGCACTGTCATCCAGTTCATCTATAAAGAAGCCCAGCGAACCGGAAAACCCGTGTTCTGTATTGTGGATGATACCATCTCTTCTAAAACCAGGCCTTCGTCACGGGCTCTGCATCCGATTGAAGATGCGTATTTCCACCAATCCCACCTTAAAGGGAAACAGGACTATGGGCATCAGGCCGTTGCCGTCATGCTTTCCTGCAATGGCATTGTCCTCAACTATGCCATCATCATGTATGACAAGTCCAAATCAAAGGTAAAGATTGTGCAGGAGCTTGCCAATGAACTGCCCGTACCGCCAGTGGCTTCTTATTTCCTTTGCGACAGCTGGTATACATGCGGCAGCATCATGGATGCCTTTATCAAAAAGGGCTTCTATACCATTGGTGCGCTGAAGACGAACCGGATCGTGTACCCCTGCGGCATAAAGCAGAAGATTAGTGAGTTTGCCCTTCATATACGAAAAACAGATTCCAATGCCAGCCTCGTGACAGTTGGCAGCCGGGAGTATTATGTCTATCGCTATGAAGGAAGCCTCAACGGCATTGATAATGCAGTGGTGCTGATCAGCTACCCCAAAGACGCATTCCATGTTCCCAAAGCCCTGCGGGCTTTCATTAGCACGGATGTATCTTTGAGTACCCGCGAAATTCTGGACAAATATGTGGAACGGTGGCCAATAGAGGTGTTCTTCCGGCAGGCCAAGGATAAACTGGCATTTGACAGATACCAGGTTCGTTCCTCGAAAGGGATCCAGAGGTATTGGCTGCTGATGTCGCTGGCTCATCTGATTGCCTGTACTGGATGCGGCAGGACCATGTCCTTTGAGGATGGCTATACTTATATTTATAGCCATATTCAGGAAGAACGGCTCCGTTTCATTTATCAGTGCGGGGAAAGACACGTCCTTTTTGAGGAAGTCATGGCTTTAGTAGCATAGGCGCATTGTGCAGTTTTTTAAATTTGCTCATTTATAGTTATTAAGAATAAACTTGATCATATATCAGACACTGAGGAAAAAAGAGCGTATTTGGATTCTTTAATTATGACTTATGAAGATATGAGATCTGAAGAATTGATGGATAAAGCGGTCACGGTAATATCAGGAGTAGGGACAAGTGTTTCGTTTTATAATATGATTACAGGCGAAAAAATATTAAATATTTTCTTTTGGGTTGTTCTCTCTTTTGCTATTTTCATTTTACAATTATCTAAAATAATTCTATTATATATCAGGCGCTATAGATTTTATTTGATAATATTGAAACAATTTAAGCAAGAATTGGATATTGTATATTACGCATGAGTAGATCAGTGTTCACGGATAAATAGATCACCTGTTACGGGGATTTAGATCAGTGATCTCGGGAACGAGACCGCTGATTCCCATTTCCGTGTTTGCCCTATTGTACCCAGGGAAAATTAAAAAGTATCATAGTATCATCTGCGGCTATGCCGCCTGGAGAATGATTTCGACATTCCCCAGAACGGCCTTCGCTTCAATGATAGATTAGTGCCAACATGGCCATTCGCCTTTACAGGCTTTTTGTACCTTGACAAGATAGTCGCGGAATTCCATGGGATCTCCGCCATTATACTGAAGCTCTTTAAACAACTGATATGCCGGGCTTCCATAGTGCCGGTGTCCCAGATTTTCCAGGATGTCGCTGCGCAGTGATCCGGCGATCTGAGTAATGTTGTGTCCAAGGCTCTGGAGCCTCAGGATTTCGCGATAATCTACCATGATCATCGTCCTCCTTAAATGATAGTCACACGAATGTGTGCCATCATCATTCTAAGAATGACTTTGATCACAAACTATTCCTCTCCGAGATCAGTGATCTGAATCTTCGTGAAAGATGGTCAGATTGACCGTGAGGGATGGTCAGTTCCTCTGAAATATACAGATATTTCAGGAAAGTTGACTGCAACAGATGGAAATAACGAGTAATAAATAAAAAATTTCAAACTGAAATGGCGTTATTCTTAGGGATGAACTATATCTATGAAGAAGAATGGACAGGAGAGAAACCACATAAGCGGGCCTGCTTTCAGGATAAGTTGCAGAACTTTTGCTATTATAGCAGCTGTTGTGAGTATAAGTACAGTATTACTGATACTTTTTCTGTGGGATTATAATACTATTATTACAAAAATCTTGAAAGAATTATTTTTGAAGAAGCTTAACAATGAGGGACACGATTAACAGGAAAGAAGACCAAAACGATTATTTTGTGCCTGGTGGAATGATAATCATAAAGGCACTACAGATATACGGGAATTAGCTACTATATGTATTCCAGTAAGAAGTCCATTTAGTGAATATTTCGCTGGTTAAGTGTTTGGAATCTTCATTTGAAGATAAGATTAAGATAATGATGAAAAAAGTCTCATTAATTCTGACAACATATAATTCAAAAGAAAATTTTCTGAAAACATATAAAAGTATCAGACAGCAGGATTATCCAGATATTGAAATTGTTGTGGTAGATGGAGGCTCCACCGATGGCACAGTATCTGAAATACAGAAGTGTGCCGGACAGGAAGCAGGCCGCATGAAGTGGATTTCAGAAAAGGATCACGGGATTTATGATGCGATTAACAAGGGAATCCGTCTGGCTTCCGGCGATCTGATAGCCGTATTTAACGATACCTTCTATACGGATTCCGCTGTCTCAAAGCTGGTTCAGGCGATTAACAGTAATGGCGGATATGACGGCGCACATGGCGATCTGGTATATTGCCAGAACGGGAAAGTAAAGCGTTACTGGAAGATGGGGAAAGGGCAGATAGAGGATGGATGGATGCCTGCTCATCCCACCCTGCTTTTGAAGCGGGAGGTATATGAACGCTTCGGAGTGTATAAAACGGACTACAGATGTTCCTCTGATTATGAATTTATGGTGCGTATTCTGAAGGATGGCGGAATTCATCTGGCTTATGTTCCGGAGATTCTGGTTTCCATGTTTTACGGCGGAACGAGCAGCAACGGTCTGGGCGCATATATGGTTTCCTTTCAGGAGGCATGCAGAGCTTTGAAGGAAAACGGAGTCAGGCATCCATATTGGATCAGTGTGAAAAGAACGTGTAGGGTTTTGAGGCAGTTTTGACCACAGGAATGGGGAAGACAAATGACAGACGAAGAATTATGGAAACAGATGGAAAATCTTGCAAATCAGGAAAAATCTCTGGAGCGGGAAATGAGGTTTATGCTTTTGCTGAAAGAAGCATATGACATGGACATGAAGCTTATCATGGCGTGCGTCCCTGATCCGGTGATGCCGAATATGGCAAGACAGGGCTATATGGAAGTGGACGGGAAACGTTTCCTCGTGTGCTTTTCCAGTAAACAGCGGGCGAAAACGGCCTCTTATAATACAACATGGGACATTGGCAGCGCAAGGGAACTCATGAACAATATGTTCAATAAAAAATCCGTAGCGGGCATGGTTTTTAATCCCAATGATGAGAAGATGGTTATCATATTTAAGGATCTGCTTTTGATGATAATGCCGGGAGAAAAGCCGAAGCCAATGTTTTTTCGGGAATAATCGAAAGTTGGGTAGCCAGAAGATTCGAAGGGAGGCTGTGAAAAATAGGTGTTTATCTGAATGGAACAAGCGCATATGAACTGTTTCAGGAGGACTATTTTCTGAATTATTATGTGGATAAATGTATGACGGTTACAACTATGGGGTGAATGCCCAGAAGCGGATGCTTGTGAGCTGATCCGTTCTTTTCTGGAACTGGTGGATGCCAAAGGTCCAAAATATCCATTACCTCAAGGTTGAGGCGATCCGAACAAGATACAGATTTCTAACTGAATATTTAAAATCTAAAAATGTACGGAATAAAATTTAAAAGCAGAGAGGAAAAAATGAAACAGATATTGATAATTACAAGTTCAATAGATGAAACGGCTACATATATCATTAACAAATATTCCGAACAGATAAATTTTTTTCGTATTGATGTGGATAAATTTGATGAATATAAGTTTTGTATAGAAAATGGTAAGTGGAGTATTTCGAGGAAATATTTTTCTGTAATTTCGGAAGATGTTGATTCTATTTACTACAGAAAACCAATGCTCCCTGGTTTGAACTCATACGATCCGCAGTATCATTTGATGATTCAAAGAGATATAATATCTGTGATTAATGGGATTGCAGATTCTTTTTGTGGTAAAGTCCTTACTAAGCCGTCTATTCTTCGGAAAACTGAAAATAAAATATTTCAGTTGATATATGCAAGTGAGAATGGATGGGATATTCCCAAAACATATATTGGAAATGACGTTTGTAAATGTATCGGATATGAAAAAATAGCATCTATTATCAAGCCGATAACAACAGGAAAAACTTATGGAAAGAAAGGATGGGAGCTATACCAGACGAATAAATTTAAAGGTATTCATGAAGATATATCACTTACACCTGTATATTTGCAGAACTATATTCCAAAACAATACGAAGTACGTCTTACAATTGTAGAGAGAACAATATACCCTGTACGAATTGATACAAAAAATCAGATTGATTGGAGAATGGATTACCAGAATCATAGATACACACAAGTTGCCTGCCCAGATGATATAATTAAGAAATGTTATAAGCTGATGGATGATTTCGATTTGACGTTTGGAGCATTTGATTTTATTGTGACACCTGAAGATGACTGGATTTTTCTTGAAGTTAATCCGAATGGTCAATGGCTTTGGCTGGAACAGAGTCTTAAATTGGATATTTCAAAGAAAATAATTGAATATCTCGCTAATTGAAGCGGTTTGAGGAAAATTATGAAAATTAGAAAACTATTAATAGATATATGGGCATATTTGCCGATTCTTGCGTTGACTGATGATTTAGGATATTTAACGGCAAATCCAGGGTCAAAGGAGCACAAGTATTACTTCAGCTTAATAAGTATTCTCTTTGGAGAGAAAAAATATCAATTTATCTCATTCCCGATTAAACAACCAAATGAAAAGATTAAGTTGTTTAGAGTTAAGCGACTATCAGAAATAAATTCTTTTGAACTATCAGAAGAAAAAGCGGAAGAATTGGTAAGTAAGTATAAAGAGCATTATGATGGTTTAGAGGAGGAACGCGATAGTGAAATTGAAAAGGAAGCATTGCTTCAACATTTGGCTTCTCAACAATCGAGGATAGATATCAGTTACAACAAAATTAATGCATTTACTACAATAATTGTCGCTGTGATTCCTCTTGCAATTACATTTATTAATGGAGAAATCCTTGTGTCGTTAAATATATTTGGAAAGATTATTTTAGGACTGACAATTTATGCAACTGTCAATTTGTGTGCATGGATTTTCCAGGCAATTAGTGTTCGTGGATATATGGCTAGTACTTTTAAGGATTTGAAAGAAAGTGAGAAGAAAGCAAGAGAGCGCAATTGTCAGATTTATTATGATTGGCAGCAAACTAGGCGAAAAGCAGATATGTTTGTTAGTTTTGTTCAGTATACCAAGAATTGGTTAATAGCTGTTATCATCTTAGCAGTAATTTTTTCTGTTTGGTTGCCTTTTGATGAAAAGACTACTATTTATCCAGTTGATAATAGGGTATATACACTGCAAACAGATTTTATTGAAAAAACATACGACAAGTCAGCAGTTGAGTGGTATAATGTACTTGCTCAATTACAGACTGGTAATTATGCAAAAATATTTATCTTATATTATGGAGGAGATATAAAAGAGATAGAAGAAAAATTGGAACAGTTCAATCAACAGGAGATTGTTTTGGTCACAGATAATACATTAAAGAAAAACGAGATAAAAATTATTTTGGAGAAATGACATGGTAAATAATTTACGGAAGCATATATTAAGCAATTATGCAACGACAAAAGAAATAGGATTGTTAGCTGGGATAACGATTGGTACAATTTCAAGTGAATCCTCTTCTTCGGATGAATTTCGTATGGAGCGCAATGAGCCTACTATGGTAACAGAAAATATAGAAATTTCAGATCCGGATGAATTTGTCATGAGTGAACCAACAGGGTTTACTCACGCAATAGAAGAATCGGATCCAGACGAATTTATAGTGTCTGGAAAAACTACTTATGAAACTAATACAATCGAGACTTCAGATCCAGATGAATTTAGAACGGGAGGCTCTACACTGGAAACGAGGGGGATGGAAACTTCAGATCCAGACGCATTGTATGCAGGGCCAACTAAGCAAACTTTTACGGTGGAAGCTTCTGATGAGGATGAAATTTTATTAGTATGATTTGCTATAGTAGATGGTGTAAAAAGTAGAGTCAATAGAATAATTTTTATCGTTATCCCAAAACTTTGGGATATCCTCAATTGACGTCTTCTTGGAAGGTCGTGGAATTTTAAGGGACTAATTGATATCTGGAAAATCCGATAATTATCAGGAATGAAAAACATCCAGCCATCCACGTTTCCGGAGAGTGGAGATCCCTAAAAAACGTTTACTCCCTCTCCCCCACCGTCAAAGTCCCCCAGTCTGTCACTTCATATCCGTTCATATCAATATCCGGCACATAACAGTAATGCCTGTCCTGCGGATTATAGAACAGAATCACGTCCATATCCTTCACATCCCCCACCGTGCCTTCCTTCTCTCCTGCGATAATGGTGCAGGTTTTGGCGTCCTCGTCCCAGGAATAGACATCCTCATATCCATACTGCAGCAGCCAGTATGCTGCGGTGATATCCGATTCCAGATAGGGAGAATAAGCGGCCAGAACCTTGATGCCCGGATTCTCCTGGACGAGCTTGCGCACATGGTTCAGAACGGAAGTGACGCTGTGGCCACGCCAGGTATAATAATCCGCTTCCCGGATCGTCATTTGAAACTGACATAACAGAAGAACGACAAGAAGAACGGAATAAAGCAGCTTCCAGATCCCGGAAAACACCTCTTTGGAGAGGGGCAGAATGAAGAACAGGGCGAAGCCAAAGGACCAGGGAATCACGTAACGCTCCTGCAGGCTCGTTTTAATGTAGAGAACCATCTGAGGCAACATGACGCACAGCCCCAGGAAGAAGGGGCCGATCATCTGCTTCCAGCGCCTGAACTGCAGGGCCAGGAGAAGGAGCAGGAGAGGCGTGAAGCGCACGTACCACTGGATATAGGTGCGGGCGCAGTCGGTCCACATGAAGATATATTGCTCCAGTGTAACGGAAGGATCCAGACCGATATAAGTCACATTATTGGTTCCGACAAAGAAAACGATGATGAAAAGTTCTGCCGCCATAATGATTCCCAGAATAAGCAGCAGGTCCAGTTCGGAGCGGATGGCTTTCAGAATGCTGGAAATGGAAAGCTTTTCTCCCTGGCAGCGGACATATACGATGTAGACCAGAACGAAGGAGATCAGAACCAGAAAGCTTTCTTTATATAAGGACATGCAGAGGAAGAGAAAGAGGCTTCCCAGCTTGGCGGGCAGGCCCATTTCCCGGTACAGCCATTTGTTCAGCAGGTAAAGGCCTGCGGCGAAGAACAGGATTCCGGTGCATTCCTGCGGCCCCAGCTTCCACCAGACGGCGGCCTGCGGTCCAACCATAACGGTGAGGGAGAAAAGCACGGCCTGAAAAATGCTGCATTTAAACTGACGCGCGCACAGATAAAGGAAGAAAAGGGCGAGCACCGTTTCCAGAGCCTTAATGACGGACCATACGACCAGGTTGGAGCCGATTACGGCCGTAAGCGCCACCCGGAGAATATAATAGAGAGGCCGGAAACGGGAGGTGAAATCGGCCCGCAGCACATCCCCCATACAGGAGAGCAGGGAGCCTCCCGGCGCTTTCATCTGAAGCAGGTATTCCACGTATTCGTGATCGTCCACCAGATGCCAGCCGGAGGTGATGGTGCCGGTGGCAAGCAGAAGCGCGAAAACGAGAAGGAAAAACAGAACGAAAGCGATGGAATATTCTTTTCTGCGTGACATATCTGAAGAACTCCTTTATCCTGAGTAAAATGCAACTGTGATATCTGGGAAAATTATATAGGAAAATACGGAGAATGTCCAGCCGCATACCGGAAGTATGCCGTAACTGCCCGGACCGTGCAGAAACAGGAGCGGCAGCGGGCAGCCGTGGTGGAAGCCTTGACGATAAAGGGAGAAAATGCTATTTTGATAGAAACGCAGGAAATTACGGGAGAAATAGGAAATGAAGCTGAAATTGGACAGGAAAAAGTGGTTCGCGGCGGCCTGCGTACTGGCCTTTCTTGCAGGACTGGTTCCGGTGCTGTATCTGACGGGCTATGTGCATGCCACCGGCGATGATTTCGGGTACGGGACGCTGACCCATGCCGCCTGGCTGGATACCCATTCGCTTCCGGCGGTTTTCCGGGCAGCCTGTGAAACGGTGAAAAACTATTATACCGGCTGGCAGGGAACCTGGTTTTCCGTTTTCCTGTTTACGCTGCAGCCGGAGGTGTTCGCTCCTGACGCCTACTGGATCGTTCCGCTTCTGATGCTGGGCCTTACTGTTGCGGGAGTGAGCGCCGCGGGGTATTATTTTCTGGTACGAAAAGCGGGCTTTGGTCTGTCCGGCTTTATCGGTCTGGACGCGCTGGTTCTTTTTGTTCTGATTCAGTTTATCCCAAGCACAAAATCGGCCATCTTCTGGTATAACGGAACGGCGCATTATGTGATTCCCTTTTTTCTGGCGCTCGTGGCGGTCAGCGCTTCGGGAATGTTCATGGATACGGGAAAATGGAGATTTTTCGACGTTTCCGTTCTCTGTATGACCTTTCTCGGAGGAGCAAGCTATCTGGCGGCTCTGCTTGCCCCGATTGGGATCGTGCTCTGCTGGCTTTTGTATGGAAGGAAAAGGCGGCATTCCCTATGGCTGCTTCTTCCTCTGGCGGCGGAGATGATCGGGCTGGTTATCAGCCTTCTCGCACCGGGAAATACAGTGAGAGGCGGGGAAGAGCTTGGCGTCAGCGCGGGGAAAGCGGCTGCGGTGATTCTGGAATCCTTCCGGCAGGGAGCGCTGACGATTGTGACATATCTGTCGGAGAAGCCGGCGATGTTTCTGCTCCTGATTCCCGCCGTCTTTCTCATCTGGGAGGAACTGAAAGGGCAGGAAGAAAAAGGGACCGGCGGCTTTGATTACCGGTTTCCGGGGCTGTTCCTTGCGGCGATGTTCTGTATCTACTGCGCCATGTTCGCTCCCGGACTTTACGCCGGAACAGAGCTTTCAGGCGGGGTACCGAATACCATTTTTCAGGTGTTTGTGCTCACCGGGACGGCTTCTTTCGTATATCTGCTTGGCTGGCTGCATGCCCGCAGGAAGGGGATGCGCGCGAAGCCGGAGAAAGGCCGGATGGCCCCCAAAGCTCCGGCTTCGGGAAAACGGAAGCCCGAAGAAAAAGGCGGGAGCGGATTGGGAAACAGGAAAAAACAGATCGTCCGGGGCGCGGCGGTACTGGTGTTTCTGGGCGGAGCCTTTCTGTGCAGAAGCAGCGTCCGGGATACGACATTTTTCCTATGTGCGGAGTATATCATGAGCGGGCAGGCGGACGACTATAAGGCGCAGATGGAGGAACGTCAGGCGATTCTTCTGGATGATGCGGCTTTGGAGGCAGAGCTTCCGGCCATGAATCAGGATCAGGGGCCTTTGATGCACATGGAGGTGACGGAGGATCCGGAGAGCTGGACGAACCGGGTGGTGCGGGATTTTTACCGGAAAAACAGTGTGGTGGAGGTGAAGAGGGTTCAGAAAACGGAATAAAAAGAGTTGTCTTTCGTCATGGATGAGTGCTGTCATGGAAGAGTGCTTGACGCCTTTTTTGCATAATGCTATGATTGACACGTCATTCATAATAAATGAAGGAGATTGCAGAGTAACGCAAAATGAGCGCATTTAAAAAAATTCTGTCTTTGAAATGGATCGCCGTATGTGCCGTAATCGTCTATGCGGTGAGCCTGATTCCCATATTTGCCGCTTCCATATATGCCTTTCCGCAGGCGGACGACTGGAGCTATTCCTGGAGAACGCATCTGGCCTGGGTGGATACCCATTCCCTGCTGGAGGTTCTGAAGGGAGCGGCTGCGGCGGTGGCGGAAGCCTATATGAACTGGCAGGGGACCTTTTCCAGTATCTTTCTGATGTCCCTGCAGCCCGGAATATGGGGAGAACATTTCTACGCGGCGGTGCCTTTTCTCATGTGCGGTCTGATTACCTTTGCGACGCTCTTTTTTCTCTTTTATGTTCTGAAGGGGACAGACAGAAGCTGCCGGATGATTTTCTCCATGGCTGTGTTGTGGCTGACGGTACAGGAAATTCGCTGTAAGCCTGCCGCGTTTTACTGGTACAACGGAGCGGTTCATTATATTGTCCCCTATTGCTTTTTCCTGATCCTGACGGTGCTGATTCTGAAAAATCTGCGGAAGGAAAAGCCGGGATGGGGCAGCTTCCTTTTCAGCCTTCTGCTGGCGGTTATGATCGGGGGCGGCAATCTGGTGACGGCGCTCCTTACGTTTGTCTGTCTGGCAGGAGGGCTTCTGTTTCTGCTTGTGATAAAAAGAAGAAAAAGGCTCTGGTGTGTGGCGGCGCCGCTTGTTGTCAATGCCGCGGCATTTGGGGTCAATATTCTCGCGCCGGGCAACTGGCTGAGACAGGACGTGGCGGGAGAACCCTCCAATCCGGTGGTATCTGTTTTTCGTTCCTTTTATTACGGCTTCTTTTACATCGGGGAATGGACGGATGAGACGGTGCTTCTCCTGATTTTGCTTCTGGTTCCCATTATGATAAGGATGGCCCGGCAGCTGCGTTCCCGTTTTCGGCTTCCGGGAGCGGTCGCGTTTTTCAGCTTCTGCCTGCTTTCTTCCATGTTTACGCCTATGGATTATGCCGTGCATACGGTGAATATCGGAAGGGTTAAGAATATTATTTTCGCCATGTATATTCTGCTCCTCATGCTGAATCTGTTCTATTTTACGGGATGGTATGTGAAAAATGTGCGGGGAAGGGAAGCGGTACCGGCTGAAGGCGGATTTTCCGGAAAAGAGGGAGTCTGCTTCTATGGCCTGCTGGCGGTGCTTGCTTTCAATATTCTGCTGACGGCAGCGGCGGAGCCTCAGCGATTTACGTCGGTTCTCGCGGTGAAGGAGCTGAGCGATGGAACCGCGGAAAAATTTGCGGCGGCGGCCTGGGACAACATTCAGATTCTGAAGGAGAGCGGTTCGGAGGCGGTAATCGGGGAAGTACCGAAGGATTCCCTGCTTCTGACCTCGCGGGATGATATTGACCAGTGGCATTTTGGAGCAAAGATGTATTTTCGGAAGGATAAAGTGACCGTACTGGAGTCGGAAAACCGGTAATCCGGTTTTTCCGGTGCTTTTCGATATGGAAGAAAACAGGAAGGAATCAATAAATATGAACAACAACAGACCCAACACCCTCTACCTGGTCGTCCCCTGCTACAACGAGGAGGAGGCTCTCCCCCACAGCGCGCAGGTGATGCGGGAAAAATTAAGCAGGCTGATGCAGGAAGGAAAGGTTTCGCCGGAAAGCAAAATCCTTCTCGTCAACGACGGAAGCCGGGACAAAACCTGGCAGCTCATCCACAGCCTGTGCGATGCGGACCCGGCCTTCGCGGGCTTAAGCTTTTCACGCAATTACGGACATCAGAGCGCCATTCTGGCCGGTATGATGGCGGCAAGGCAGCATGCGGATATCGCGGTCACCATCGACGCGGATCTGCAGCAGGATATCGAGGCTCTGGATCAGTTTCTGGAAAAATATCAGG
>ERZ894229.75-NODE-75-length-108650-cov-10.4908_pt1 | contig 108650 bp, 85 predicted proteins | sample MGYA00380295_ERZ894229 | MGnify/ENA primary metagenome ERZ894229 (study PRJEB32331, sample SAMN06328479) | human gut metagenome | biome: human gut microbiome; feature: stool | host: Homo sapiens | collected 2014-09-17 ...
TCGGACGTCTGATTCAGCTTCTGATTCAAAATTCCCGTTCTGATGAAATCAGCAGGGTGGTAACGGACCGGCAGTATCAGGAAACACTGTATCAGGAATTTGGCTTATAGAAAAAATGATCCGTATCTGCCCTGCTGTGGAAACGGTCATAGCCTTGCGGGCAGTCGAAGAATGAAAGAATAAAAAAATTTACCAGGCGGACAGATTCGCAGCATACAGCCGCGAAATTGCCGCCTGGTAAAAATTTATGCTTTACGCTTCTTCTTTCTCCTGAATCATTCCATGAAGGGCCTGCAGGGAATGCACTTCGCCTCTGCCGTGCTCCTTCACATAAAGGATTCCCTCAGCCGTGGCAAAGCCTGCAGCCATGGTGGTGATGTAGGGGATTTTGCCCTTGATCGCCGCCTTGCGCAGATAGCTGTCGTCATTGGCGCTGTCCTTGCCTACCGGAGTGTTGACGATCATCTGGATCTTGCCGTTGGTGATCAGATCCAGAATGTTCGGGCGGCCCTCGGAGAGCTTTTTCACCAGTTCTACAGGAATGCCGGCTTCACGGATCAGAGCGGCAGTGCCTGCAGTAGCGATCAGGGAGAAACCTGCCTTATGGAAGGCTTCAGCCAGCGCCTTTACCTCGGGCTTGTCCTTGCGGCTGACGGAAATCAATACCGTACCGGACAGCGGGAGAGAGGTCTGGGTGGCTTCCTGAGCCTTGTAGAAGGCTTCGCCAAAGGAGGAAGAAAGTCCGAGAACCTCACCGGTGGAACGCATTTCGGGTCCAAGTACCGGATCCACCTCCGGGAACATGTTGAAGGGGAAGACCGCTTCCTTCACACCATAATAAGGAATGTGCTTTTCCTTCAGAGAGGGCACGGGAGAAGGATTATGGGTGTAGTCCTGCATGATCACGTCAATGGCAAGGGGCACCATGCGGATGTCGCAGACCTTGGATACCAGAGGCACCGTGCGGGATGCGCGGGGATTGGCTTCCAATACATATACCTTTCCGTTTTCAATGGCGTACTGCATGTTCATCAGACCCTGTACATGCATTTCCTCAGCGATCCGTCTGGTATAATCCTTAATGGTTTCCAGATTTTCTGCCGGAATGTGAACCGAAGGCAGAATGCAGGCGGAGTCGCCGGAGTGGATGCCCGCAAGCTCGATGTGCTCCATGACGGCGGGCACGAAGGCGTGGGTGCCGTCGCTGATGGCGTCGGCTTCGCATTCGGTCGCGTGGTTCAGGAAACGGTCGATCAGGATCGGGCGGTCGGGCGTAACGCCCACAGCAGCCTTCATGTAGCCTTCCATGCTTTCCGGATCATAGACCACCTCCATGCCGCGGCCGCCCAGAACATAGGAAGGACGTACCATGACGGGATAGCCGATGCTTTCAGCGATGGAGAGGGCTTCTTCCACTGTGGTCGCCATGCCGGATTCAGGCATGGGAATGTGCAGCTTGTCCATCATGGCGCGGAACAGGTCACGGTCTTCTGCCAGGTCGATGACGGAAGGGGAGGTCCCCAGGATTTTCACGCCGTTGCGTTCCAGCTCAGCGGCCAGGTTCAGCGGAGTCTGGCCGCCGAACTGGGCGATGACGCCCACAGGCTTTTCCTTTTCGTAGATGCTCAGCACATCCTCCAGGGTGAGAGGCTCAAAATAAAGCTTGTCGGAGGTGTCGTAGTCCGTGGAAACGGTCTCCGGATTGCAGTTTACGATGATCGTTTCAAAGCCCAGCTTTTTCAGCGCAAGGGAGGCATGCACGCAGCAGTAGTCAAACTCGATACCCTGTCCGATGCGGTTCGGACCGCCGCCCAGAATCATGACCTTCGGCTTATCGGTGCTCACCGGATTTTTATCAGAGGCGTTGTAGGTGGAGTAGTAGTAAGCGCTGTCCGGCGTTCCGCTCACATGTACGCCCTCCCAGGCTTCGGTGACGCCGAGAGCGAGTCTGCGGGAACGGACTGCGGCTTCGGGAATCTCCAGAAGCTGGCTTAAATATTTGTCGGAAAAGCCGTCCTTCTTGGCGGCGATGAGCTGGTCATCGGGCGGCAGGCTTCCGCGGGAAGCAAGAAGTACGGTTTCTTCTTCGGTAAGTTCCTTCATCTGTTCGATGAACCATTTTTTCACCCTGGTGATTTCATGGATTTCGTCCACAGTGGCGCCCTTCAGCAGAGCTTCATACATCTGGAAATGCCGTTCGCTGGAAGGGGTTGCCAGCATGGAGAGAAGCTGTTCCTTGGTTTTGGTACGGAATTTCTTCAGGCCGCCAAGACCGTAGCGGCCGGTCTCCAGGCTGCGGATGGCCTTCTGGAAAGCTTCCTTATAGGTTTTGCCGATGCTCATGACCTCGCCGACCGCACGCATCTGAGTGCCGAGCTTGTCCTCCACGCCCTTGAATTTCTCAAAGGCCCAGCGGGCGAACTTGATGACCACGTAATCTCCGTCCGGCACGTATTTGTCCAGCGTGCCATATTTTCCGCAGGGGATATCCTTCAGGGTCAGGCCGCAGGCGAGCATGGCGGAAACGAGAGCAATGGGGAAACCCGTCGCCTTGGATGCCAGAGCGGAGGAGCGGGAGGTGCGGGGATTGATCTCGATGACGACGATCCGATCCGTTTTCGGGTCGTGGGCAAACTGCACGTTGGTGCCGCCGATGACCTGAACGCTCTCCACGATTTTGTAAGCCGCCTCCTGGAGGCGCTTCTGACATTCTTCGGAAATGGTGAGCATGGGAGCGGCACAGAAGGAATCGCCCGTGTGTACACCCATGGGATCAATGTTTTCGATGAAGCAGACGGTGATCATATTGTTGTCCGCGTCACGTACCACTTCAAGCTCCAGCTCTTCCCAGCCGAGGATGGATTCCTCTACCAGAACCTGTCCTACCAGGCTGGCCTGAAGACCTCTGGCGCAGACGGTTTTCAGTTCGTCCACATTGTAAACCAGGCCGCCGCCCGCGCCGCCCATGGTATAGGCGGGACGAAGCACCACCGGATATCCCAGACGGTCCGCGATGGACAAAGCTTCTTCCACGCTGTAGGCAACCTCACTCCTGGCCATTTCGATTCCCAGCGCGTTCATCGCATTCTTGAATTCGATCCGGTCCTCGCCCCGTTCAATGGCGTCCACCTGAACGCCGATAACCTTCACATTGTATTTATCCAGCACGCCTGCCTTGCTCAGCTCCGAGCAGAGGTTCAGGCCGGACTGCCCGCCCAGGTTGGGAAGCAGGGCGTCGGGACGCTCCTTGGCGATGATCTGTTCGAGGCGCTCCACATTCAGCGGCTCAATGTAGGTAACATCGGCGGTTTCCGGGTCGGTCATGATGGTGGCCGGGTTGGAATTGACCAGCACGATCTCATAGCCGAGCTTTTTTAAGGCTTTGCAGGCCTGGGTTCCGGAATAGTCGAATTCGCAGGCCTGGCCGATGATGATCGGGCCGGAGCCGATGATCATAACTTTGTTGATGTCGGTTCTCTTTGGCATGTTTCCTCCATTCTGCGTGTAGCATTGCGCTTATCATTTTTGTGGGAATAGGATCCCCGTTTTTCCTATTATATACGAAATGAGAGAGAAGCGGAAGGGCAAAGCGGAAAGAAAAATGCGGATTGGGCGGAAAATGTCGTCTGCGGGTGGGGGCAGCCACGCGTGGTCCAGCCATGCCAGGCTCGATGCCGCGGCGCGTCATCTCGCTTGCGGCTGTTCGCCGTATGTCCGAAGAACCACAGACTCCTCCACAAGCAAGCTTGTTCCGGAGAGAATCGTCCACGCGTAGTCCAGCCATGCCAAGCTCGATTCCGCTATGCTCCATCTCGCTTGCGGCTGTTCGCCGTATGTCCGAAGAACCACAGACTCCTCCACAAGCAAGCTTGTTCCGGAGAGAATCGTCCACGCGTAGTCCAGCCATGCCAAGCTCGATTCCGCTATGCTCCATCTCGCTTGCGGCTGTTCGCCGTATGTCTGAAAACCCAAAGAGTCCTCTGCGAGCAAGCTCGCTCCGGCCTCTCCGGGTTTCCAGACGCATGGCTTCACAGGTAAACAAGATTCTCCATTCCATTGGCAGGAAAGTTGGGGTACAATAGGGGAGCGGATTTGCAAAATGACTCTGAATGGAGACATGCAAAAATGATAGTGCCGCGTTGGGCGGCAGGAAAGGAAACGGAAATGAATAATAAACTGATGCAGGAGAATGGATTTATGCCGTGGGAGCAGAATCCGGAGTGCTTTAAGATCAACAAGAGGGCACCCCATACGGACATTATCCCTTTTCCGACGCTGGAGGATGCGCTGGCATGGAATAAGGATGCGCGGGCAGTGACGGATCTGAACGGGGTGTGGAAATTCCGGTTCTTCGAGAACCCGGATGCCTGTGACGCAGCATTCCCTGAGGGGCTGGAGCAGATCGTGGACACTCATGCCTGGGGCCAGATTAAGGTTCCCGCAAACTGGCAGCTGGAGGGATATGATTATCCTCAGTATGTGAACGTGAAATATCCCTGGGAGATGACGGAGGACATCATGCCGCCTCAGATTCCCAGAAAATATAATCCGGTAGGAATTTACAGCAGAAGCTTTGACGTGGACGCGGAGGAAGGGCAGAAGCTGATCCTCCATTTTGACGGAATCGAATCCTGCGGGGAGATTTATGTGAACGGTGTGTTTGCCGGCTACACGGAAGGTTCCTTTACTCCGGCTGAGTTCGATATCACGGAGCTGGTCAAAAATGGCGTAAATCAGCTGGTGGTGAAGGTGCTTCGCTGGTGTGACGGAAGCTGGCTGGAGGATCAGGATTTCTTCCGTCTTGCGGGAATTTTCCGGGATGTTTATCTCTATGCCCTGCCTGAAGCACATATCAGCGATTTCAGAGTGGATGCCCTGCTGGATGAAAATTATCAGGATGGCCGTCTGAAAGTGGAAGTATTTACGGAAGAGGCGGCGGAAGGCTGCGAGGTGCGCCTGGATCTGTACAGCCCGAAGGGCCGCGGCATTCTTTCGACCGAGGTGGCGCAGGTGAAGGATGGCCGTGTGGAATTTGAAGAAGAAGTGGAGACTCCCTGGCAGTGGAGCGCGGAATCTCCGTCTCTGTATACGGTAGTGCTTACACTGGCAGCGGGCGATGAGGAGACGATCCTGGCATGCCGCTGCGGCTTCCGTACCTTTGAACTGAAGGACGGCCTGATGATGCTGAACAACAGACGCATTGTCTTTAAGGGAGCAAACCGCCACGAGTTCGGCGCAGGGTTCGGACGGGCAATCACGAAGGAAGCGATGCTGCAGGATGTCAGGGATATGAAACGCAACAACATCAATGCGGTCCGTACCTCCCATTATCCCAATCATCCCTACTGGTACGAGCTGTGCGATGAATACGGCCTGTATGTGATTGACGAAACGAATCTGGAGACTCACGGAACCTGGATGTACGGTGTGCCTGAGAGCGAGCAGCCTCTGGCGCTGCCGGGAAGCAATCCCAACTGGACGGCGGCTGTGCTTGACAGAGTGGCCGACATGTATTACCGTGACAGAAATCACCCCAGCATTCTCATCTGGTCTCTCGGAAATGAGTCCTACTGTGGTGAAAACTTCAGAAAAATGGCAGAATTCCTCAGAGCGCATGACAGCACCAGGCTGGTGCATTATGAAGGGGAAAGCCATTGCCCGGGTTATGAGGATGTAACGGATATGCATTCCGCCATGTATACGCCTCCGGCCGACTGGGTGAAATATCCGGAAGATGGCGCCAAGCCCGCAATCCTTTGCGAATATGCGCATGCCATGGGAAACTCCTGCGGAAGCCTTGTGAAATATACGGAGATTTTTGAAAAATATCCTAAGCTGCAGGGAGGATTCATCTGGGATTATGTGGATCAGGCGATTCTGACAAAGGATGAAAACGGAAAAGAATATCTTGGCTACGGCGGAGATTTTAACGAAGGTTATCACGACGGTAATTTCAGCGGCAACGGCCTGATGTTTGCGGACAGAACGGAGACGCCCAAGATGAAGGAAGTCCGTATCTGCTATCAGAACATCGTTTTTGAAAATGCGGACTGGGAGAGCGGAAAAGTGACGGTTAAGAACAGGAGCCTGTTCACGGACCTGTCTGACTATGGTTTTAACTGGACGCTGTATGTGGATGAAAAATACTGCACGGGAGGAAGCTTCAGCCTCTCCTGCGCACCCGGAGAGCGGGCAGCGGCCACCCTTCCGCTGGCTCAGGCACTTTCCGACGGAGGATTCGGAGAAGGAAAGGAAGCTTTTCTGAATCTGGAGGCTGTACTGAAAGAAGGGACCGAGTGGGCCGACGCCGGTTACGCGGTCGCGAAAGGGCAGCTTCGGACCGGCGTGCGGGAGTCCGGCGTAATCGCTGCGGCAAAGAAGGCGGAGGGAGAAATTATCATTTCCGAGACCTTTGGAACGCTGATCCTGACGGGAGAAAATTTTGAGTATCGTTTTTCGAAGAGAACCGGAGATTTCTACAGCATCAGACGAAATGGAAGAGAATATCTCAAGGAGCCTGTAGCGTGCAACTTCTGGAGAGCCAGTACGGATAACGACAGAGGAAGCAAGCAGAGCTGGAAAGCCCATGTGTGGAGATACGCGGGAGCACAGGCGGCCAAGTGGGTGATGGGAGCGCAGAAGAAGGATTGCCATGTGGAGGTGGCGATGAAATTCATTCCGCCCCTGCCGGCTGAAGCGTATATTGAAACAAAGCTTTCCGTTTACGCAGACGGCACGATCCTCTTTGACAACAGCTACTATGGCGCACAGAATCTTCCGGATGTTCCGGAAATCGGTCTGATGTTTGTTCTCCCGGAAAGCTTTGACCGGTTTGAGTGGTTCGGAAGAGGAGAACATGAAAATTATATTGACAGAAAGGAGTCCGCTTTTGTCGGCACCTGGCAGTCAAAGGTGGCGGATCGTATGGTGCCTTATCTGATCCCTCAGGAATGCGGCAATGCGCTGGATGTGAGAAGGCTTTCCATCGCGGGAAGAGACGGCGGATGTCTGACCTTTACCGGACTTCCCACCGTGGAGGCGAACGTGCTGCCCTACACGCCGGAAGAGATGGAAAATGCGTTGCATCAGAAGGATCTGCTTCCTTCCGATAAGACGGTTGTGCGCATCAACTGGAGACAGACCGGTGTGGGCGGAGACGATACCTGGAGTCTGAATGCAAGAGCGCATGAGGAATTCCGCATCAAGGCGGAGGATAACTGCCGCTTCGTATTTGCGGTGAAGCCGGAATAAAACGTCACAGAGGATTCTCTGCGCGCATACAATGATAGGGAAAAGAAAAAAGAAGGAACCGGAGTATGGATTTTCGTTACAATCAGTTCGGTATGACACAGCGTCCGGTATACATGAGCTTTTCCGGAGTGATTACCAGCATTGAGACAGCCGGAAATATGGGAAGATATGACGGCTGCTCTCAGGTGGTCACGGTGGAGAATGAATCCGGAAATGTGGTGAATTTCTTCATGAATGCGGATACCTTTGTGGTGGATTACACGACCCTGTATGAAAGCCTTCCCGTTACCGTCTTCTATAACGGTAACGCGGCGGCTCCCCTGATCTATCCGCCGCAGTATGTGGCGGCGGTCGTCGCTCCCCAGATGGAAGGACAGATGGTTTACGTGGGGTATTTTAACAATGTATTCTTAAGCAGCGACCAGGGACTGAAGCTGAATCTTGCGCCTTCCACCACGGTTGTGACGCAGAATAACCAGACCTTCCTCGGAAATCCCGGTGGTCATACGCTGGTGGTGCTCTACAGTCAGACGACCAGAAGCATTCCGCCGCAGACTACGCCGGATAAAATCATTGTCCTCTGCGGGCAGTAAAAGCGGCGGACGCCGCGCTTTGTTCAGAATTTTACAAAGCGTGGCGTCCGGTTTTCGAATACGGTATAATATCGGAAGCCGCAGTCCCTTAAAACCTCCTCTGCCCGGTCAAAGGACCGGCAGAGGTCCTCCGGACGATGGGCGTCAGAGCCTACGGTGACGATTTCTCCGCCCTTTTCACGGTAACGGCGAAGCAGAGCGGTACAGGGATGCAGATCCTTAAGCCCGTAGCGGATGCCCCCTGTATTGACTTCCAGGCCGATCCCGTTTTCCAGAAGCAGATCCAGCATTTTTTCAAACAGATCCGCATATTTCTCGTAAGAATAATCCTTATCCTGGGTAGGCGCGTAACGGACCACATAGTCCAGATGCCCGTAGATATCAAAATCAGTAAAGGTTTCCAGATTCTCTATAATGGAAGAAAAATATTCACGGAGCGCTTCTTCTTCGCTTCTTCCTTCCCAGAAATAGGGCTGATAGGGATCTTTTCCCGCGCACAGGTGGGAAGAGCCGATGATGAAATCGAAGGGCTTCGACGCTGCAAAAGCGGACTGCAGCGGGACGAGATGCGACTGAAGACCCAGCTCCACGCCGAACAGAATGCGGATCCTGCCCTGGTAGACCGTTCTGTATTTCAGAAGGTCATAGAGATAGGAGTCCGTGTTGACCTCGAAGCATCCGGCCGGAGAGATGTCCGATACCGGAAAATCAAAATCCATATGTTCCGTAAAACACATCTGCGTAAGACCAAGCTCGATCCCTCTCAGGATCATGGACTCCATGGGGGCTTCCGAGTCGCCCGAAAATGAGGAGTGCAGATGATAGTCGGCCAGAATTGCCATAAAAATCTCCCTTCCGCCGTCCGTTCATAAAATAGTTGATATTTCTGATTCCATATCGAAAAAGGACGATCCGGTTAGAGTATAACGCAGATGATGAAAAAAGGCAATGAGGAGCGGAAGCGCCATGAATGAGGGGCGCAGGAAGCCGTACAAATCTGAAATTTTTGTAAAATCTGATCAATTTCCAATATTTTTTGATTTTCGTCTTGATATTTTTAGCTGAATTAGGTACAATGATTTTGCTGATAAAATTTTGTCAAGCATAACAGGACAGGCTGTGCGGCGCATGGCGGTTTTTGTTGTGTCTGGCAGAATGATATAAAAAACATTTTTAGGAGGAATTAAAAATGGCAGTCAAAGTAGCAATTAATGGTTTTGGCCGTATTGGACGTCTTGCTTTCAGACAGATGTTCGGCGCAGAAGGATTTGAAATCGTTGCAATCAACGATCTTACCTCTCCCGAGATGCTTGCTCACCTGCTGAAGTATGATTCTACTCAGGGCAGATATGAACTGGCTGACAAGGTTTCCTACGGTGAGGATTCCATCACTGTTGACGGAAAAGAGATTAAGATTTATGCAAAGGCTAACGCTGCTGAGCTTCCCTGGGGAGAGATCGGTGTTGACGTAGTTCTGGAGTGCACCGGCTTCTACACCTCCAAGGCTAAGGCACAGGCTCATATCGATGCCGGCGCTAAGCATGTTATCATTTCCGCACCTGCCGGAAACGATCTTCCTACCATCGTTTACAACGTTAACCATGAGACCCTGAGCAAGGATGACCACATCATCTCCGCTGCTTCCTGCACCACCAACTGCCTGGCTCCCATGGCTAAGGCTCTGAATGATGCGTTCCCGATCCAGAGCGGAATTATGTGCACGATCCACGCTTACACCGGAGATCAGATGACTCTGGATGGCCCTCAGAGAAAGGGTGACAAGAGAAGAAGCCGTGCTGCAGCTGTGAATATCGTTCCCAACAGCACCGGCGCTGCAAAGGCAATTGGCCTGGTTATCCCTGAGCTGAACGGCAAGCTGATCGGTTCTGCTCAGCGTGTTCCTACCCCTACCGGATCCACCACGATCCTTACCGCTGTTGTTAAGGGACAGCCTACCAAGGAAGCTATCAACGCTGCCATGAAGGCTGCTGCTAACGAGTCCTTCGGATACAACGAGGATGAGATCGTATCCAGCGATATCGTTGGTATGAGATATGGTTCCCTGTTCGATGCTACCCAGACCATGGTTCTGCCCATCGACGAGAACACCGCTGAAGTACAGGTTGTTTCCTGGTACGACAACGAGAATTCCTATACCAGCCAGATGGTTCGCACCATCAAGCACTTCGGCAAGCTGCTGAACGCTTAATCAGTTCGTTTGTGAGAGGCATAGGCTCATTGAGGGTCCGGTCTGAAAAGGACCGGACCCTTTTTTAACGGATTGTTTTCCATATGGACCTTCCGTTATTCTATCAGACGGGGCAGACCCCGGATCAAGGAGGATATTCACCATGTCATTAAATAAGAAATCCATTGATGATATCAATGTAAAGGGAAAAAGAGTTCTCTGCAGATGTGATTTCAACGTTCCGCTGAAGGATGGAAAGATCACCGACGAGAACCGTCTGGTTGCAGCGCTTCCCACCATTAAGAAGCTGATCGCTGACGGCGGAAAGGTAATTCTGTGCTCCCATCTTGGAAAACCCAAGGGAGAGCCGAAGCCTGAGCTGTCCCTGGCTCCCGTTGCTGCCCGTCTTTCCGAGCTGCTTGGCCAGGAAGTGAAGTTCGCTGCGGATCCTGAAGTGGTAGGCCCCAATGCAAAAGCTGCGGTTGAGGCCATGAAGGACGGCGATGTGATCCTGCTGGAGAACACCCGTTACAGAGCGGAAGAGACCAAGAACGGAGAGGCTTTCTCCAAAGATCTGGCTTCCCTCTGCGACGTATTTGTAAACGACGCTTTCGGAACCGCCCATAGAGCGCACTGCTCCAACGTTGGCGTGGCTCAGCTGGTTGATACCGCTGTTGTCGGCTATCTGATGGAGAAGGAAATCAACTTCCTGGGCAATGCGGTTGAGAATCCGGTAAGACCCTTTGTTGCCATCCTTGGCGGAGCTAAGGTTGCGGACAAGCTGAACGTAATCTCCAACCTGCTTGAGAAGTGCGATACCCTGATCATCGGCGGCGGCATGGCTTTCACCTTCCTGAAGGCAAAGGGCTACGAGATCGGCGCTTCCCTGGTTGACGATGAGAAGATCGACTATTGTAAGGAAATGATGGAGAAGGCGGAGAAGCTGGGCAAGAAGCTGCTGCTTCCTGTTGACGCCGTATGTGCCAAGTCCTTCCCGAACCCGATCGACGCTGACATCGATGTGACCGTATGTGAGGCAGATGCGATCCCGGCAGATATGCTTGGACTGGACATCGGACCCAAGTCTGCAGAAGAGTTTGCAGAGGCTGTAAAGACCGCCAAGACTGTTGTTTGGAACGGACCGATGGGCGTATTCGAGAACCCGGTTCTGGCAAAGGGAACCATCGCTGTTGCGAAGGCTCTTGCTGAGACGGATGCTACCACCATCATCGGCGGCGGCGATTCCGCAGCTGCTGTTAACCAGCTCGGCTTCGGCGATAAGATGACCCATATCTCCACCGGCGGCGGCGCTTCTCTGGAATTCCTTGAGGGCAAGGAGCTTCCCGGCGTAGCTGCGGCAAATGACAAATAAAGAAAACTGAAGGAGGCCATTATCATGGCAAGAAGAAAAATTATCGCAGGCAACTGGAAGATGAACATGACTCCCAGCCAGGCTGTTGAACTGATCAATACCTTAAAGCCCCTCGTTGTTACGGATGAGGCTGACGTGGTATTCTGCGTACCCGCCATCGACATCATCCCTGCTGTAGAGGCTGCAAAGGGAAGCAACATCGAGATCGGCGCTGAAAACATGTATTTCGAGGAGAAGGGCGCTTATACCGGCGAGATCGCTCCCGACATGCTGACGGATGCAGGCGTGAAGTATGTGATCATCGGACATTCCGAGAGAAGAGAATACTTCGCTGAGACCGATGAAACCGTGAACAGGAAGGTCCTGAAGGCTTTCGAACACGGCCTTACCCCCATCATCTGCTGCGGCGAGTCCCTCACTCAGAGAGAGCAGGGAATCACCATCGACTGGATCCGTCAGCAGATCAAGATCGCTTTCCTGAACGTAACGGCTGATCAGGCGAAGACCGCTGTCATCGCTTATGAGCCCATCTGGGCAATCGGTACCGGCAAGACCGCTACCACCGAGCAGGCGCAGGAAGTATGTGCGGCAATCCGTGCATGCATCGGCGAGATCTACGATGAGGCGACTGCAGAAGCCATCCGCATCCAGTACGGCGGATCCGTGAACGCGGCTACGGCTCCCGAGCTTTTCGCTCAGCCCGACATCGACGGCGGCCTGGTAGGCGGCGCGTCCCTGAAGCCTGACTTCGGAAAGATCGTAAACTACAAATAATACAGCAATATAAACAAATATAACATCATAAAACAGGACAAAACATGATTCGATTTGTAAAGTTTTTACTAAGGAATTGCGCTTTGTCCTGTTTTTGTCATTTTTCAAATATCACTCTACTCACATTTGTTGGAACAGTAGAGCCGCCTTGTGCCCTCGTCAAAACGAAAACAGAAATGATACGAAACATCGCCGTCGGTCTCGGTATACTCGATCATAGACCATTCCGGAGGGGTGTCGGAATCAATCGAATAATTTCCACCGACTGACCACAAATAAACAGAATTCTCAGGGTCGAGTTCACGGATCGCTCCCATATAATTTGAGAAATAATCCAGTACGGAATACCTCATAAAATCAGTAACCGTCATATTTTCTTCATCAACGGTAAGACGAATGACAGAAGATGTATCCGCTTCTCCTGCCCAGTTTGCAGTATCGGCATTATCAAACAGCATATACCCGCAGTCTTCGGTCAAAATGATGGAATGCTGATAGGAGAAAAGCTGATCATCGGTCAGGCCGAAATCATCATAGTCACCGCCGAGCTGCCAGATAAGGCTGCCGTCTTCTGTACTGATTTTGAGAATCGCATCCAAATGCCGACAGGAAACAAGAATATTTCCGTCCGTGTCATAATTCATTGAATTAAAATGTACATAATCATAACATTTATCCATTGATTCATCCCAGGTTACAGAGTTGGACTCATAAAGGAACTGCTCGTAATCCGCACTACAGAACTCCCAGAGAACTTCTCCGTCTTTGACCTCTTCAATATACAGTACCGCCAGATCAGCAAGGTTATTGTCTGCGCCAATCTCCTCGGGAACTTCAATTGTCTCCTGCTTATAGGCGGCTACAATATAGTGATCGTCGTCAATCCATATAAAGCCATGCGGGTCTATCAGTATTTCATCACCGTTTTCATCAAGGTAATAAATTTCGTCTATCACCTCATAGTTTTCGTCCATAACAACAACACAACCGGGATTGATTCCGGAACAGTCCCCGTCGGCGAAAGACTCCTCAAGATAGGGCATATAGGTATATCGAACCTCACCGTCAGAGTTATACTGTTTACGAAAGTCCAGGCCATTGGTGTTCACTTCATTTCCATCTTCATCCGTTTTGGTGATCTCTTTGTAAAAGATCAGTTCACCCTGATTGTTAAGCTTGAAGATATAGTTGGTTGATAAATCATAGGTCGACAGGTAAAAGTCGCCGTCTGTCGCCGACTCGCCTTCCGTCGTATAATCCGGGAACGTAGAGGGCATGAGATTAATCTCATAAGATGTGGTTTCTCCGTCCTTTTCAATTTCAAGATTTATAACATCCTCGCGCGTAATGGATGAAATATCCATATCTACATAGCCGCTGGCTTCCTCTCCGTTTACATAGACCGTTTCATCTTCAGCTGCCACTACCTGCACGGTGATCCCGTTTTCAACGCTTAAAACGGGAAGATCTATGCTGCCGCTTTCGGTCAGTTCTATGGCTTTACCGTTGATATATACGCCTTCCTCCAAATCCTGTTCGATTTCTGCCGTATTTGCGGTTTCCTGCGTACATATCCCGCAAGGCACATGAAACACAGAACAAAAAAGGCAATATATAGTTTGCTTTCGTATGTTTTTCCAACTCATCAGTCTCCTTTTCCAAAATAAAATGTAAGATAGCATAAACAAAATGGCTGTGCCGTCAAAAAAATTACCTTATCACTCTCACTGCCTTATCACCCATCCTTTCTTTCGCTTTTGTACTTTATCATATCAAAAAATATTGAAAAAAGAGTGAACAAATTAAAAAAGGAGTCAGCTGGTTGCAAATCCGTTGCCATCTATATGTTAAGCCTGACGCTTCCATAGCTCACGCAATGGGCTTTCCAATGGCAGAAATCAAATGCCGGGATGAAAACGGTTGAAGCGGATTTTCTGTTCAGGGAGGAGATTCACGGTTGAAATAGTTGAGGAAAATGGGTATTATGGTAAAAAAGGCTGAAGAAAAGGGGCAAACGGATGAGAAAAGCAATCAGACTGATCGTTCTGGCAGCGGCGGCTGTCGTTTTTATTGTTTCCTGTGTAAACCTGTTTCAGATTTTTTCCGAATATCGCAAAGGAGAGATGGAGTACACGGAGATCCAGGAATATGCTGTCCTTCCTGAAACGGAAGAAGAGACGGCGGATGAGGATGTTTTTCCGATGCCGGACATTGACTTTGAAGCATTAAAAGAGATAAACGGTGATTTCTGCGCCTGGCTTTATATCCCGGCGCTGGATCTGAACTATCCGGTGGTCTGGAATGGAGATAACGAAACTTATCTGACGCGGACCTTCGAAGGAGAAAGCAACAGTGCAGGCTGCCTTTTTGTGGACGCGGCGAATCAGCCGGATTTTTCAGACCGTAATACTCTGATCTATGGCCATAATATGAAAAACGGAACCATGTTCGGCTCGCTGAGCGATTTTCAGAAGGATGAAAATCTGGCGGAACAGTCCCCTTATTTTTACATTTATACGGAAGATACTGCGATGCGTTATCAGATTATCGCTTATTATACGACGACCGGAGACAGCAATACCTACAGCCTTGTGCATACGGATGAGGAATATGACGCCTGGCTGCAGTGGATTTTCAGAAACAATCAGTTTGCAGGCTATGAAGAAGAGATGACTGCGGAACGTCCCGGGATCGTGACACTGTCCACCTGCTACGGCAGAGCGGGCGGAACAGAACGGTTTGTGGTGCATGGCGTTTTGTCAGCGGAAAAAGAGATGGAACAAATCGGGAAATAATATAAATAACGGAAATGTGTGATATAACGTTGCAAATTACCAATGATAGGTGGTATAATTATCGGGGAGTGATTTAAACTGGTTGCACGACTAATCTGTAGAATGACTCCTTGGGATATGGAATGAGATTTCCATGATGCCGGTTTTAATTTACCCAGAAATGTCAAAAAGGGGGTCAGGTTATGAGACAACCAGTGAAAAGAAAAAGAAGAAAAAGGGCGAGATTCCTGAGCGCGCTGATGGCGGTGGTTCTGTTGGCAACAACGGTTCCTTCCTCCACGTTTGCCCAGCAGACGGAGGAGAGCAGCACAGAGGAAACGAGTACGGAAAGCAGTACGACAGGATCAACGTCTGGTGATATTCTAAATGGATCCAATGAGCAGAATCAGTCAACCTCATCTTCCGACGAAAACAGTGGGGGAAATACCTCCGGATCTTCATCGGATGGAGGTGAGGAAAATATCTCTGATTCTTCGTCAGGAGGAGATGAGAATATTCCCGGTTCTTCGTCAGAAGGAGACGAGAATATTCCCGGTTCTTCGTCAGGAGGAGACGAGAATATTCCCAGTCCTTCGGCAGGAGAAGATGAGGAAAATATTCCCGGTTCTTCTTCCGATGGAAGCAGTTCCGTAGGACCCTCTGTGCCTTCTTCAGAAAGCAGTGTGGAAGGGACGTCTGTGGAGAGTTCTTCCGTACCAGAAGGCGGTACCTCTCTTCCGGGCGATCCGGAGAATGGTCAGAACGGACAGGATAACGAAGGACTTATTCTGAAGGTTGAAGCATATGAAGGAACGGCTGAAACTGTCATCTACTGGGTGACAGAGGATGGGGACGCCGCAGAGCGTCCGGCAGCAGGCAGTTATACGCAGTTTAAGCTTTATTTTTCCATAGATGGCGGAGACGATACGGAACTGACCAATTCTACCAAGGGGGAAGTGGGCCTGATCGATCTTCCCTCCGTTTCGACCACAGATAACGGAGATGGCTGCGGCTACAGACTGCATGTGGAAGGCCTTCCTTCCAAGTTGCAGTATGTGAGCCCGGAAACGGAAGCAATGGAGGGTGTGGATCAGCGTGAGGACGGCGAACCCCTGTCGGTGAGCTGGAAAATTGTTCCACAGGACGACCTGGCAGAGTATACGCTTCATGAGGTCAGCGACCCGGCAGAGGTCATCTATGCGTCAAAGGGAGCCGGCTGGTATTATGTGAAAGAAGCGGAGCAGCCCTCCGCACCGGCAGAGGAAACAGAAGATGAAATTACGGTGACGGGCTGGCGTGACAGCTATAGCAAAACCGTTTTCTGGGCGGACAACCAGAATGAGGGTGAAGTGCGCCCTTCTGTGGGAAACTATCCGCTTCCGAAACTCTATTTCACCTATACGGTGACGGAGACAGAGGATAGTGCAGATATGGATTCGGGAGAAAATACGTCAGAGGACAATGAAAATGCCGGTGATGAGAAGACCGCAGGAGAAACGGATGGCTCCGACAGTGTCGAAGGCTCCCTGACAGAAACGGTATCTGGAATCGAACTGACGGAAGAATCCATGAAGCAGGTCGGTCTGACTGTCATGCCTGAAATCAGGATAACGGATAACGGGGACAGCTACACGCTGACCATCGGTGAGAATATCCTTCCCGCGTCCTTTGAGCGAACGAGGGACGGCGTAAAGGGAACCGGCAGCGTGGAGTGGGAAATCGTTCTGCAGGAAGTGACCGGATATGATCTCGTGGAGGTGACGGAGGAGGATCTGAACGAGCGCCCGGATGAATTTTTCTATGCGGAAGCGACCGGCACCTATTACGTGATAGAGGGACTGGAAGCGGAAAAAGAGGAAGAGACGCTGGAAATCACGGGCTGGGCGGAGGAGAGCCGCAGCACGGTCTACTGGATGGATTATAACAACGGATACGGGACCCGGCCTGATCAGGTAACGCCGGAGCTGTATTTCACCATGTCCAGAAAAGACGGACAGGAAGAAGAAGGATGCGGGAAACGGCTGCAGCTGACGGAAGAAAATCTGTCGAAGCTGGGCCTTGAAAGCATGCCTGAATTCCGGATGGAAAGCAAAGGTACCGCACAGAAGGACGGAGAGGAACTTCAGCTGGTGATCAAAGGCGCCGGCGGGGATCCTGTGCCCTTCACCGTGGATGTGTACGAAGTGATTCTTGACGGGGAAAGTCTGCCCATCGCTCTGACCCGCACCGTTGGAGAAGAGAAGACGGAATATATTGTGGAGTGGGAGATCCTTCCGGCTGAGGTTGAGCACTATACGCGTATGGAGGTGACGGAGGATAACCTGGCTCAGAAGCAGGAGGAGTATCCGTATGTGACCGGCGAGGGGTGGTATTATGTGCTGGATATGGGGGAGGAGATTGCGGCTTATTCGGAAGCTACGGTGACGGTGATTGAGACGGAGACCGTTGAACAGGATATTTACTGGAGAGACAATAATAATGAAAGCAGCAATCGTCCTGGTTCTGGAAAGGAAGAAGGGGATTATCTCTCTTCTGCGTACAAACCGGAACTTCATTTTAAGAAGATTAGGCTGGATGAAAGCGGCAATGATACGACGGATGTAATAGAAGGAAATTTGTCCGAGACTAATAAAGAGCAGGTATATCTGGAAGAACTGCCGGAAATGACAATTGATGACAGCAGTGTTTCAGCATGGAAGTTGTCTGCAGCGGGTCTGCCGACGACTGTTGAGGAAACGGATATTTATGGCAATGTAACAAGATATCGGATTGAATGGACCCTGGTGCCGAAATCAGTAAACGGTTATGAACTTGTAAATGTAACGGATGATACCGTAGATAAATATCCTTCGATCAAAGATACGACAGGAGCGGGCTGGTATTATATGAAGACGGCTCCTGTTACCTATGATTTTGTCTTTCATACAGGAAATCCTGAGAAATGTGATGTAGATGCTGCGATGGCGCAGATCATGAACGAGTTTCAGCTTTATTATCGGGCGGGGAGCCTGGATGGTAAACTTCCGCTTAGTGATGAAAAGATTGGTTTTTCTTATACTGTTTCCGGAAATACGGTGACGCTTTCGACGCAAAGTGTTATGAAATATAATCTGGATGGTTCAGAAATTGTCTTCCGGGTTGATCTGGCCGAGGGCGCAGAAAATGCATTTGACAGTCTGGATGGAATTATAATGGATGTGGAAGATAGTGTAAAGATATCTTTCGATAATACACAGGTGCCGAGTCACAGCGGGGACACGGAAAGCGCTTACAGCGGTGGGAAAATTGTACTGACTCTGGATGGCAAGACGAGCTATACAGCTTATAAAAAATGGCTGGACAATGGAAATAAAAATCTGCGGCCCGACGGAGAACTGCAATTGTGGAGATTCCGCGAAGGCGAATCTTTTACTACTGCAGCTAGGGTGGATGGAACAGAAAATACACAGAATTTAAAGAAAGACGACTACACAATTACTTTTGGAATTTCAGAAACAACAGATGAAAGCGGGGTAACGATTGTTGATTCTACCCTTCCCAAGTATGATCCGGAGGGATATCGTTACATCTATGTGGTCAGGGAATATCTGGAGTCTGGAGGCTATACCCAGGTATTTGGATCGGTTTCTGAGGATGGAACCGTTACAGACACTCTGGTTGGATATGGAGAAGGGCAGAGTAGAGCATCCAATGATATAAATCTGTATAACGGAGGTACGCTGTCAAACAGAATTTCGGGAACCGTGGAAACCGGTGCTACAAAGCTGTGGAATGCGTCTGCATTCCAAGCTGAGTTTACCGATGTCAGTGTGGAATTGAAGCTGCAGTGCAGAATAAAAGACAGTAATGATGTCTGGGCAGATGCAGTTGGAAATAACGGAGAGGTGATTACGAAGAAGTTGGGCGAGGATGGGTTCCTGGCAGAGGAGTTGACGGGAATATCCTTTGAGCAGAATGCCTCCAGATATGATGCCCTGGGCCGGGAACTGGAATATCGTTGGATAGAATGTGGAGTTTATCAGGGAAAAGGAAGTACAAATAATCTGTTTGTACCTGATGCGGATGGAGAAGGGGGAAGTTTTACGCTTCATCAGTCTGGAAGAGATGTCCTGTACCGATCTGACTGGGTGATACAGGATGGCGATCCGGAAAATGGTGTACCTTATACTTCTACAATAACCAACTCTGTTCGGGATACGATTCAGTATGATGTGGAGAAGGTCTGGGAGAATGGAGCAGGGCCTCATCAAGTTACATTGCTTCTTTACCGTTCAACCAGTGAGGGTATCACATCGGGAGCACTTGTTCAGATTACTTTTGATGCTTCAGGAAATCTGTTGGAACCAATTTGGACGGATTCAAATCAGATCATAGCTGGCTATGATGATATCGACGCTGTACAGAATGATGATGGAAGCGAGAAATGGAAGGCGAGTCTGACTGGTCTGGCGGAATATGACGAAGAAGGCAGGAAATATGAGTATTTTCTGCTGGAACAGAGTGGATTTCCGACTTATGAAACTGAAAAATGGGGAGACGACAAAGAAAATTACAGGACAAAAGTGATAAACGGGCCGGGATCTGGCAATCGTATCATGGTACGCAAGAGATGGATTGATGACGGTGATGATCTTCACAGAGAAGCCGTTACCATTGGTGTATATAATAAGACGACAAATGATTACATAGATAAAATAACGCTTGATAACGGTATTTGGTATGGCTTTGTGGGAATCGGAGAGGTAGATCCGAAAGATGTCTATATTGTAGAACTTCAGGTCGGAAATGAGGTTCTGGTGAAAGACCCGGAAAAGGTACAGGGACCGTCTGCAGATTATAGCGTTTCTTATCAGGGAACGTATCACAAATATGACGTGTCATATGACGAAAAAAATGTAGATGGAACAAGTACAATGGCTTATATAGCCATTAACAGACGTCTTGGCAATGTGGATCTTACCGTCACCAAAAACTGGATTGCCGGTGACGGAGAGAAGCGCGAAGAGATTCAGAATGTGCTGGAAAAACTTCCTGATGATGAGAAAGTGACGCTGAATCTGAAACTTGTGTTTACGCCGGAGTTTGCACAGGAAGTGGCGGACGGAACTTTTGAAATTAATTATACAACTAATCAGGTTCGACTTATTAATGATAATAAAAGCTGGACGCTGATAGAAGGAGAAAGAGAAGGGTCTACAGGAGAAGCCATTCAACAGATTAATCTGGACCGGGAAGTCAATCAACAGAAGTTTTATTTCTATAATCTTCCCAAATACGATGCGGCTGGATCCACAGCACGGTATACTGTGGAAGAAGTATGGATAAGAACAAAGGATGGTAAGGAAATGACCATAGCGGATATGCAGGCAGATACGGCTTATGCTGATCTTCTTGCCCTGTGGTCAGAGGTACATACAGAAATTGAAGAAACCGACTATCAGGTGTCGGATAACCGCGGCGTTGCGGATACGCAGACAATTGATGTGACCAATCGTCTGAGTGGAAGCAAAAATATAACCTGGTATAAAAACTGGCATGACGGTTATAATTATGATGCGGGACTCCGACCGGATATTTATCTGGATGTTTACCGTCTAGTACACGTGGATGAGATATCTACAAAGATTGAAGGAGTATTAAACAATTATAAGTGGGAGTATCAACAAAACAGTTCAAATTCGAATATTAAGGACAGGTGGGAAGCACAGTTTACCAACCTTCCTAAATATGATGATTTGGGTTACGAGATCATCTATTATGCGATAGAAAGGACACAGGTAAATTCTACAGATTTTGAGTATCAGGATATCGGCTATTTATTCGAATCCAATCCCGGAGAATCGGGACAAAGCGGTTCGAATACGGTGCGGGAGCTCGGAACGGAATGGGAAATTAGAGATCAAAATGCTGTGTCTGAGGGTCTGGTTTATCCTTTGGAGACTGTAGATGGCAAAGACCATTATGCATTGAGAGAAGAGGGAACCTTTGTTAATACGGTAGATGCGAAAATAACGGTGGCAGGAAGAAAGATATGGTCCAATCTGCCTGACGGATTTGAGGATGAGCATCTTCCAGAGATTACGTTTACTTTGTGGAGAACAACCAATGATCCAAATGATCCCAATGGAACGGCTGAGAAGGTAGCCGAGATTACAATGAATGCTCAGGATGCCATAGGAGTAAATAACCGTTTCAAAATTCAGTATCTTGGAGTGAACCAGTACAAAAAAACTACGGATGCGGATGAAAATCCAGTGGTTGAAACGGATGCGGACGGAAATCCTGTTGTGAAATTTGACCCTTCAGCCACTCAGGAAAATTCGGAATATGAGGATTTATTCCCGAATGGAGATTATACGGAAACCCTGATTCCCAAATACAGCGAAGCCGGGGACTTGTATACCTATTATGTGAAGGAGACGATAACAGCTCCAGAAGATGGTTGGGAAAATAATTTGCCTTATGATATCAGTCAGGTAGAAGGAAACAGTGGGAATAACTTTACGTTGACCAATGTTTATGGTAGTGAGACCGGAGTCATAACGGCCAGAAAGCTGCTCTATCTTCCTGTCGACACGAAGGTTTTCCCTGCGGTGACGCTGGAACTGCGGCGAAGATATGAGACTCAGAATGGCGTGAAAACCGATTGGGTAAAGGTGGACGGCGCGGAACTGACTTGGAAGAGTACCGGCGATGATAGTGTAGAGGCTGCTTTTAAAGATGCTGTAAAGGGTTCCACAGGCGTATGGCTGGAACATGATTTTACCTTTACAAATTTGGAACTTTATGCGCCAAATGGTTCACCCTATGAATATCAGGTCAGAGAAATTAAGACCAGTGAAGGAGCCTATGAGACCTGGGTAACAGATGGGAAGATAGAGATGAGTGCTGCTGATGGGGCTTGTACAGATGCTAATAAGGCGACTATCGAACCCGGGAATAATGGAAAATGGTACGCATATTTGGTGAAGAATGGAAAGGAGTATGGTATTACTCCCACTCGTAATTCCTCCGAACCTGAAGCTTCCATAACCTTCCTGAACAAAGCCGCAACACAGGAAGGATTCACACTGAAAGGTACCAAAAGATGGATGGATCTTGAAAATATTTATGGGTTCAGGCCGACTGCTGAAGATTTCCTGAAGAATCTGAAACTGTATCGAAAGACAGCGCAGCAGCCGGGGGGTTCGGCAATAGACCAGGAGCCGGTTCTCGAAGATGAATATGAAATTCAGTGGGATGGCCCAACAAATGGTGATGAATGGACCTATACGGTTACAGGAGAAAATGGCAACATTCTGCCGCAGGATGCTCCCAACGATATGCCATGGATCTATGTGGTGAAGGAAACGCTGGAGGCGGGCAGCCCATACATGCCCTCTCCGAATGCAGAAGATGAGAACGGGAAGAAGACGGCCTCTGCGCAGCAGAATAAAACAGAAAATGACGTTGGAACAATCGGACCATTGACCAACTCGATCCTGACCAGCAAGCCGTTCCAGAAGGAGTGGACCTATACGGACGGAACGCAGGTGACTGAGGACTATCTTGGATTTGATTTGTCGGTTACGTTTAAGTTGCAGGTTTCAGACGATAATAAAGTAAACTGGTACGATGCGGAAGAGTATTTCTCTACAAATGAGATAGATGTGCCGCAAGGTTTTGTGTTTGAAAAAACACTGACCGGCCCCATCGCGGGTGATGTATGGAGTAAGGAAGACAGCTTTACCAATCTGCCTATAGCAGTAAAGGTTAATGAGACGCAGAAGACTCTGGTCTGGCGTGTGGTGGAGAGTAAGATCAAATATGGAAATGTTGAGATTAATGTTTCCGTTCAACCGATAGCAGATGGAGAGTATACTTATACATTTGAACCGAATGATGAACTCTTTACCCCGGGATATCACGTTGGCACTTCCAACAATGAAAATACCGTGATTCATCGGAATGTTTTGAATACGGCTGATTTCAAAGTGACAAAGACATGGGTCGGTGATCATAATAATGCTTATCAGACCCGTCCTGCAACGGACGCACCCGGAATGGACTGGGAAGTATGTTTTGTGATCCAGAGAAGTACGGACGGGACAAACTGGAAAACAGTAAAGGATAGTAGCAATCAGGCAATGGTTGTCTATGTGACGGGAACAAACGAGGAGGATTCCAAAACCGTTTCAGTAGCCGGACTGCCTGGGGCAGATGAAAATGGAGAACCCTATCAGTATCGGGCGAGAGAACTTCAGCCGAAGGAGGGTAGCTATGCAGACGGAAATGTAGCTGAGAAAGATATTCTGAAAGACAGTAATGCAACTTTTTATGATGCATATACCGTCCAGTATACGGGTACTTCGGGAACTGACGCGCCGGTAACGATAGCGACGAATACTCTGGTTTCAAAGGATATCTATGCGCAGAAAATCTGGCAGGGTTCCGAAAGAGTGGACGTAACCTTAAGCCTGCAGTATCTGAAGGCGGCGGATGAAAAGGATGAGAAGAACTGGGTGACCATCGCCGAAGTAACGGTAGATGGAAAGACAGATCAAAGCAATCTGCCTTACTATGAAACGGCAGGAACAGAGGGTAAGACAGCGACATGGAACGCAATCTTCGGTTCCGTACCCAAAAGGATGCCTGGCAGCTATCTTCCTGCGAATACAAGTGAGACGAAATATCGTGTGGTGGAAACGCTTGTGACCAGTCAGCCGGAAGACTATAAGCTGATCAGCAGTGGAGGAAGCGGAACGCAGAACGATCCTTTTACCTTCACCAATACGACGGTTACTTCTCTTTCCATAATTAAGAACTGGTATCCGACTACTACTCAGAAGAAAGGACAGGTTACAGTCGGAATATACCGGACGACGGAATCTGATATGGCCAACTGGAAAGGGGAAGAGAAGGATCAGTATATAGAGAATGAAGAATGGAAAAAGGTAACGTTAAGTGAGGGTGATGGCTGGAAGGAAACGCTCTCCGATCTGATAAAATATGATTCACAGGGGAATCGGATCTTCTACTATGCCCGGGAGATAAGCGTAGGTTGTGTACCTGTAAGTGATACTTCCTTCCCGTTTAAAGTGGTCTATGAGGATGAAAAGACCAATCAAGAAAATGAAACGCAGACCACGATCAGCAACATAGAGCTTACGGATATTACGGCAACCAAAACCTGGATCGACAATAGCGATGCATACCAGACCAGACCGGACAGTCTGTCCCTGACGCTTTACAGAACGACAGAGACAGGAAACTGGCAGGAAATTCCGGAGAATAAATGGGAATCCGTGAATGTGGAACCGGAAGTTACCCAAAATGGAGACGTCTGGACATACCTTTATAAGGGAGTGCCGCTGACGGATGATGATGGACTCAGTTATACCTATAAGGTTGAGGAAAATGACCTGGTGGAGGTCTCCTCGAAGGAATATCGTCTCGCGATCGCGGAAGATGCTCCTGATGAAGCAAAAGGAGACTGGTATGTTTTCTCCCGCGGGACAACGGATCCCAAACTGGAACTGGTCAATACGCTTGATGGTCAGAAGAAGATTACCCTGAGAAAGGTCTGGGAGGACAATAACGATCCGGATCTGCGAAAGGAAATTGAGATCAAGCTCGTCGGAACAATACTGGATGGCAGTCAGGTGGTTTATGATCATACATGGAAACTGAATTCCAGTATGCTGGAAAAGCTGATATACGGGGTTATCTTTAAACAGCCGGACACCTGGATTTATGAGTTGACGGTAGATAAATATGACGCTCAGCAGCGCTATATCACGTATACCGCAGAAGAAGTGAAAGTGCCGGAAGGCTATGATGTGTATTATGAAACAGACAGGGTCTTTGGCAATGCGGATGAATTGATGCATATCACCTTTACTGCCAGGAACGTGCGAGAGGGCAACCTGACCGTCACCAAAACCGTATCCGGCGGAAACGGAGACATCTGGAAAGACTGGCGCTTTACCGTAACGCTGTCGGATAAGACGGTAAACGGTACCTATGGGGAAATGACATTTAAGGATGGCGTGGCGACCTTCACCCTGAAGCACGGACAGACGAAGACAGCAACAGGACTTCCCGGCGGTATCACCTATACCGTATCGGAGGAGGAAGCCAATCAGAACGGCTATACCACAACCGCAAGCGGAGCGGGCGGAACGATTCCGATCGGAGGAACCGCCACAGCGGCGTTCACGAACCATAACGATCCTGAGGAAGAGCGCCGTGACGATGACGACGACACGCCGCCGACCACCGTATCGGCCAACGCCGTGCCGCCCGTATCAGCCCTCCCGATCATTCCATGGATTACGGGAGCCATCAACGGAGCGGGCGTACCTACCGGAGATATGGCAGCGCCGCTTCTTTACATCGGCCTTGCAGTGCTTGCACTGGCAGTAATCGTCATTGTGCTGATTACGGGAAAAAAGCGCAGGAAGAAAAGGCGCACATCCGGTCAGGCAGGAAGAAAACGAAGCAGGAGGAAAAATAGAAAATAAAAGACACAGAGATTGAGAAAATAGCAGAAAGATAAGACGGAAGGGACGGAATCTGGAAAAAACGGGTTCCGTCCTTTCTTTATGCGAAATATTATCACCATCAGGGCTTGATGGCCGTCATAAATTATGGTAACCTGTTTTTTAGGTTAGATAAAACTAACCAAATCAAAAACAACGCCGTACTGCACCGGAAACTGGAGGAGAAGTCGATGCCGATTGAAGAAATCACCCGTTATTTACATACAGATACCAGAACCGGCAGGAGAAATCTGCACATGATGCTGGCGCTTCACTGTGCGCCGTTTTTGAAGGGGATGAAGGAAAGCGCGATGCTTTCCCTCCCGAGAAATCAGGCGGTGGAGCTGGGAAGGCTGGCGGCACAGGCAGGACTGAACTGGTATTTCCTGTTTCATGAAGATGGAAAGGATATGGTTTTTCTGTATCGAAGGGATGCGTTCCATCGGTATCTGAGAAGACCGGATGTGGAGCGTTTTCTCGCGGAACGCGGATATTTTGAGAAGGACGGCAGCGAGGCTTTTCTGGCCTGCCGGATTCTGGGTGAGCTTTCGCGCAGAATGAAGCAGTATTTTGACGGGAAGGATGCGTTCCCTCATGAAGTCGGGGTGCTGCTCGGTTATCCCACAGAAGACGTGGAGGATTATATCCGCCTGGAGGGGAGAGATTTTCTCTTTGTCGGCTATTGGAAGGTATATCACAATGAACAGCAGGCGAGAAGATTGTTTGCGGCCTTCGATGATGCAAGAGAAAGAACCGTCCGGGAGGTTCTGGAGGGGAAAGAACTGCATCAGCTGTGCAGTCGGTACGCTTCCTGAGTCGGATGCTTTTTGAGACAGGTCTTTTTGAGAGAAGAAAGAACTTCAAAAAATCGGTGTTACGATACGGCACCGCCCTTCGGCGGCGAAAGGAGAGGCGGAGAAACCTGCGGTTTCTCCTGGAAATTGGACTTGCGTCCAATTTCTCTGATCGAGAATCGAGTTGAAAGGAATGCCGCCCTTTGGCGGCGAAAGGAGAGGAAATGGCACAGATATCGGTAGTTTACTGGAGTGGAACGGGAAACACGGCACAGATGGCGGAGCTTGTTGCGGAAGGGATCCGCGAGGCAGGAAAGGAAGCGTCTGTGCTCAGCGTGGACCTGGTGAGCGCGGATGCGCTGAAGGAGGAAAAGGCATTTGCTCTTGGCTGCCCTTCCATGGGAGCGGAGCAGCTGGAGGAGAGCGTGATGGAGCCCTTCATGTGCGAACTGGACGGAGCGATTTCCGGCAAGAAGATCGGCCTGTTCGGTTCTTACGGCTGGGGTGGAGGAGAATGGATGCGTGAATGGGAAGAGCGCATTCAGAATGACGGCGCTTCCGTGCTGGATGGCGAGGGCGTGATTGCAAACGGCGCTCCGGATGCGGAAGCGGAAGAAGCCTGCAGGGCGCTTGGAAGATCGCTGGCGGCTGCAGCGGAATGACTCGTTTGCAATAATGGATTAAAATAAATCAATAAAATTGATTAAATATGCACCTTGCGTTCTTCTGAAAAGCTGTGCTACAATCATTAAAACTGAATAAGGCAAAAGCGAGGAAGAGGAATAGTAGCCGGACGTGAGGAAGCAGAGAGCTGCCGGAGGGTGCGAGACAGCCGGAAGCGGAAGGGGAACTGACCTTGGAGCAGCCTTTCTGAAGGCCGCATATGCGGCTGGGTAGGAAAGGACGGAATTTCCGCCGTAGAAAGGGAAAGGGCATGACAGTGTCCGGTTTGAGTGCGGGAGAAGCAGCGCGAAAGGCGCAGCCTGTCCCGAAATAGAGTGGTACCGCGTGAAGTAGATTTGCGTCTCTATGAAAATCCTTAAAAAGGGATTTTCACAGAGGCGCTTTATTTTTGCAGAAGGAGAGAATGCCATGGTTGCGAAAGTCAGTGAAAAGTATGGAAGATCTTATTTTATGCCGCCAGAGGTCACTTACGACTGGGTGAAAAAGGATATCATCGAGAAGCCGCCCGTCTGGTGCAGCGTTGATCTGCGGGACGGGAACCAGGCGCTGATTGAGCCGATGAGCCTGGAGGAGAAGCTGGAGTTTTTCCGGATGCTGGTGAAGGTGGGCTTCAAGGAGATCGAAGTGGGATTTCCGGCGGCCTCGGAAACGGAATACCGTTTCCTGCGTGAACTCATCGAGCGGAACATGATTCCGGAGGATGTGACCATCCAGGTACTGACCCAGGCCAGAGAACATATCATCAAAAAGACCTTTGAGGCGGTGCAGGGAGCGCCCCATGCGGTGGTGCATCTGTATAATTCCACGTCCGTGGCGCAGCGGGAGCAGGTTTTTCATAAGAGCAGGGAAGAGGTGAAAAAGCTTGCGGTGGACGGCGCGGAGCTGCTAAAGAAGCTGGCGGAGGAAACGGAAGGAAATTTCACCTTTGAATACAGTCCGGAGAGCTTCCCGGGAACAGAGGTGGATTACGCGCTGGAGGTCTGCAATGCGGTGCTGGATGTATGGCAGCCCACGCCGGAGAAAAAGGCGATCATCAACATTCCCACCACAGTTCAGGTGGCGATGCCTCACGTATTTGCCTGTCAGGTGGAATATCTGCATAAGCATCTGAAGTACCGGGATGCGGTGGTTTTGAGCGTTCATCCGCACAATGACCGGGGCTGCGGAATCAGCGATGCGGAGTTCGGCGTGCTGGCAGGAGCGGACCGGGTGGAGGGAACGCTGTTTGGAAACGGGGAGAGAACCGGAAACGTGGATATCGTCACGCTGGCCTTAAATATGGTCTGTCACGGCGTGGAGCCGGGACTGGATTTTGGCAGCATCATGGAGATTCGTGAGACCTATGAGCGGCTGACGAGGATGCGGGTGTACGAGCGCGCCCCCTATGCGGGAGATCTGGTGTTTACCGCCTTTTCCGGTTCCCATCAGGATGCCATTTCCAAGGGCATGGCCTGGAGAAAGGAAGGGAAGAGCGGAAAACGCTGGGAGGTGCCTTATCTTCCCATTGATCCCAAGGATGTGGGACGGGAGTATGAGTCGGATGTGATCCGGATCAACAGTCAGTCCGGCAAGGGAGGCATTGCTTTCGTGCTGAAGGAAAACTTTGGAATTTCCCTTCCGGACGGCATGAAGGAGGAAGTGGGTTATCTGATGAAGGGCGTTTCGGACGAACGGCATCAGGAGCTTTCTCCGGCGGATATTTATGATATTTTCGAGGAAACCTATATATCGCCCCGTTCGGTATTCGACATTCCGGAATGCCATTTCCGGCAGACGGATGGAATCCGGGCGAGCGTGACCATTGAACAGGAGAAGGGAAGAAAAGAGATTGAAGCGCAGGGCAATGGACGTCTGGACGCGGTGAGCTGTGCGGTGAAGCTTGCCTTTGGCATCAGCTATCAGCTTGCCGTTTATGAGGAGCATGCGGTTTCCAGAGGCTCCTCCTCCAGAGCAGCGGCCTTTGTGGGCGTTCTGTATGAGGGCAGGATGTACTGGGGCGTAGGAATGGATGAGGATATCATCCGAAGCTCCATCTGCGCGCTGGTTTCCGCCGTCAACCGGCTTCTGGAAGCGGAATATATCAGTCAGGAGAGGGAAGAGCGGCTGATTCAGATCATGCAGTATATCAGAGAGCATTACCGGGATGTGACGCTGGAAGCGCTGGCGGAGCAGTTCCATCTTTCCGGCCCCTATCTCTCCAAATATATTAAAAACAAGGCGGGTGTGACCTTCCAGGAGGCGGTCCGCGCCGTACGGCTGAAAAAAGCGGCGTCCGCTCTGGTAAAGACCGGCCAGACGGTGGAGGCGATTGCGGAGAGCGTGGGATATGAGAGCGTGGAGCATTTCAATCGTCTGTTTAAGAAGATTTACGGCATGACGCCGGTTCAGTATCGGAACCGGGAAGGTGAGCGAGGATAGGCGGAAAAAGGGCAGGAGATGGCAGAATGTGCAGCAGATATCTGATTGGCGACGGAACCTTTGAGGCGCTGAAGGAAGGCTTTTTTGAGATACTGGACGAGGAAGGGGAGGACTTTTTTCTCCCTTTCCTCAGTCTGCGCGGGGATATCCGTCCCTCCATGGCAGCGCCCGTGCTGTTGCGGGAGACATCCGGGGAGAGGGAGATGGCAGAACGAGCGGACGGAAGAAAAGAGCAGGCTGCAGGAGCACCTGACCGACTCCGCATGAAAAAATACATCTGGGGTTTTCCCGGCGTGGAGGGAAAAGGGTTGATTATCAATGCCAGGTGCGAAACCGCTTTGGATAAAAAGCTGTTTGCGGAGAGCGTACAGAAACGGCGGTGTCTGATCCCGGCGGCGGGCTTTTACGAATGGTCGGAGCGGAAGGACCCCTACTTCTTTGCGCCAAAGGGCCCGGAGGACGGAAAGGGAAGGCTGCTTTTGATGGCGGGCTTCTATCGGAAGTGGGAAGGACAGGAGAGGTTCGTGATCCTGACCACACAGGCCAATCCATCCGTATGCGGGGTTCATCCGAGAATGCCGCTGATTCTGAACATGGAGGAAGCCAGAGAATGGCTGCGGGAGGACTGTGAGGTTTCCCGCCTCCTCGCAAAAACGCCGGAGGAGCTTATGCGGGAACCGCTGGGACAGCTCAGCCTGTTTTCGTAGGATGGGGCAATTCAGGCTTGACAAAATTTATGAGTTAGAATATACTAACCATGAAACAAAGCAAAGCCATAACAGAAATCTGTTTGGTTTTCGATGGGTGAGAGGAGCGGACAGTATGTTGACTTTTCTGATAAATAATGCGGGGACAATCGTGACGGCTCTGGTTCTGGCAGCTGTGGTTTTCCTCGTGGTACGGAGCATGGCTCGTGACAGAAAAGCGGGCAGGGGCGGATGCAGTGGCTGCTGCGGAACGTGTAGAACCTGCGGTGGAGACTGTGCGGTACCGCCTGTAAAAGGAACAACCAGAAACAGATAGAACGGGATAAACAAAACAGGAGTGAGTGCGGATGGTAACAAATATCGGGCAGGGAAGACAGGCAGGGAGAAGAGAGCGGATTCTGGAGGAGCTGAGAAGAAACGGCTTTCGGATTACCAATCAGAGAAAGCTTCTGATTGATATCATTCTTTCTGACGAATGCTCCTGCTGTAAGGAGATTTATTATCAGGCGGTCCGGCAGGATCCTTCCATCGGAATCGCCACGGTGTACCGGATGGTCAAGACGCTGGAGGATATCGGCGCAATCAACCGGAAAAATATGTATCGGATCAACTGTGAAGAAAACTGTGACTTCCGCGGCGATTGTGTTCTGATTCTCGAAAACAGGGAAAAAATCAGCTTTTCCATGGACGATTTCAGGGAAGCTGTGGGTGAAGTGCTTCGAAAGAAGGGCTATCATGGCCAGCAGAAGGTGGAAACCGTTCTCTGGAATCAGAGTTGAAACATAAGGATACGGTTCCTGAAAAAGGTTGAAATTGTGCAGACAGAAAGGGCGGCAGGGCAGAAATGTCATGTCGCCTTTTCTGTCTTTCAAAGGGATTTTGTTTCCGCTTCGGGATAGTTCTTGCAATCAAAAAAAGAAGGTGAGATAATAGGAATGTTTGAGAAAAACAGTCAGAAAAACCGGGCAGGAGGAAAGAAACATGATTGTAAAGACAATACCGATCCATACGGATCATACGCAGGTGGAGCTTATCACCTATTTTCAGGAAAACTCACCGGAAATGGGGGCAGACAGGAAACGGCCGGTCGTGCTGATCTGCCCGGGAGGCGGATACCATTTCCGCTCCGACAGAGAGGCGGAGCCGGTGGCGCTTCGCATGTGCGGCATGGGCTTTCACGCCTGTGTGCTGCGCTACAGCATCGCGCCGGAAACCTTTCCGACCGCACTGTGGGAGCTGGCGTCGTCGGTAGCGTGGCTGAGGGAACATGCGGAAGAATATCATATTGATGAAAAAAAGATCGTGGTCTGCGGTTTTTCCGCCGGAGCCCATCTGGCAGGAAGCATCGGCGTGTTCTGGAACCGGGAATTTCTGTCGGAGCTGACCGGATTTTCGGCGGAGCAGATGCGGCCGGACCGGCTGATTCTGAGCTATCCCGTCATCACCTCCGGGGAACACGCGCACATGGGCTCCTTTGAAAATCTCCTCGGCAGTGAGTGTGGAGATAAAGAGAAGCGTGAGTTTGTATCGCTGGAAAAGCAGGTGACGCCGGATATGCCCAGGACATTTCTCTGGCATACCTTTGCGGACGGAGCCGTGCCGGTGGAAAATTCCCTTCTGCTGGCGGATGCCATGCGGCGGGCAGGCGTGCCCTTTGAGCTGCATATTTTCCCGGACGGAGAGCATGGCCTGAGTCTGGCGGACGAGCAGACGGATAATGGCACGGGAGAACAGATCAGACCGGAATGCGCCATCTGGCCGGCGCTTGCGGCAGACTGGATCAGACGGGACTGATACGAATCCAAAGAGGGAGCAGGAACACGATGAAGGATGAAACGGGAAATAAACTGAAAGGTCTTTTGGATAAGGCCGTGGCGGAGAAGGAGCTTGCGGGCGGCTGCCTTCTGGTGCGCTGTCATGGCGAGGAATGCTGTTATCTGGAAGCGGGAATGGCGGATGTGGAAGAGGGAAAACCCATTGAGAGGGATCAGATCTACCGCCTGTATTCCATGAGTAAGCCCGTTACGGGTGCCGCGGCCATGAAGCTGTTTGAGGAGGGAGCGCTGGATCTGGGACAGCCGGTATCTGCTTATCTTCCATCCTTTCAGGATTCTCTGGTAGAACAGGATGGAAGGCTGGTAAAGGCGGACCGTCAGATACAGGTGCAGGATCTGCTGAACATGACTTCCGGACTGGTTTATAATGGGGATGCAGGACTTCCGGGCAGACATGCCGACGCGGTGTTTGGCGAACTGATGGAACGCCTGTGGACGGATCATCCCATGACCACCCGGGAACTGGCGGTACGTCTGGGAGAGGGGCCGCTGCTGTTTCAGCCGGGAAGTTCCTGGAAATACGGAAGCAGCGCGGATGTGCTGGGAGCTGTGATCGAAGCGGCGTCAGGCATGTCTTTCGGAGCGTATCTGGAGAAGAACTTTTTTGAACCTCTCGGCATGAAAGATACGGGCTTTTTTGTGCCTGAGGAAAAGCGGGACCGGCTGGTGACGGTATATCAGGCAGACGGAAATGGCGGACTTGTGCCTTATCTGGAGAACCATCTCGGAATTATCAACGCCATGGACCGGAAACCGGCCTTTGAGTCCGGCGGGGCCGGTCTGGTTTCCACCGTGGACGATTATGCCCGCTTCGCCCAGATGCTGCTAAACCGCGGCGAGCTGGACGGCGTGCGTGTGCTGAAACCGCGGACCGTAGACTACATGACCTCCGGGACGCTGAACGGAACGCAGAGAGAAGCCTTCGTGAGAAATTTCCCCACCATGCCCGGCTATGACTACGGAAATCTGGTGCGTGTGATGAGGGAGCCGGGAAAGTCCTGCACACTGAACAATGCGGGAGAATACGGCTGGGATGGCTGGCTGGGCTGCTACTTTGCCAACGATCCGGCGGCGGATATGACCATTCTGTTCATGATGCAGAAGACGGACTCCGGCCTTACGCCGCTGGTGCGCAGGCTGCGGAACGTGATCATGAGCGAATAAAGGGCCGTCTCATGTGCGAATCGGTCCGGCGCGTATGGACGGACGTTTCAGCCGCGCATGGGGGCAGGAAACATGGGAGCGAGACCCTGCAGGATCATTTTTTCCACCAGAGCCGCAATCCGTGCGGGCGGCTCTGGATCCTCCCGGTTCATCCAGGACTGGATCAGGCCGATGCAGCCGGAAGTGATAAAGGCATAATAGTAGTCAAAATCCGGAGAAGCCGGCATGCCCGCATCCTGAAGGCGCAGAAGCCTGAGTTTCACCAGTTCCTTCATGCGGTTGACAAAGGCGAGATCTCCATGCGGGCCGAGCAGCGTGCGGCCGATCAGGCGGTTGGCGTCCAGATAGGTGAAAATATCCTCCAGAACAGAATACAGAGCGGCTTCGTTGTCCGGTGCAAAGTTTTTGTCCAGAATCTCGTTGAATTCCTGAAAAATGGTGTCCTCAACCTGAGACAGCATGTCGTAGACATCCCGGTAATGAAGGTAAAAGGTGCCACGGTTGATATCCGCAAGGTCGGAAAGCTCTTTGACGGAAATATCCTTGATATCCTTCTCCTGCATGAGTGTCATCAGGCTTTGAAGAAGCTGAGCCTTTGTTTTCCGGACGCGCCGGTCCGTTTTGTTTTGTTCATGAATATCTTTTTCGCCAAAATTCTTTCCCATAAAATTCTGTCCCCCTGTCTTTTCTTTCATCAATTCTGAAAAAAGTATAAATTCTTAACAAATATCCCAAATGTGTCCATTAAGATACGATAAAAATCACAATGCTTATTGTAATCCCCTGTCGAGATTATTATAATGTACATGAGTTGGAAAATCAACAAATGTCAATTATAATTGGAGGAAAGACGGATGGAGCGTTATACGCGGTTTCTCCTGAAACACCGGGTTCAGGTGATCATCCTTTTTGTGGCCGCTGCGGCCGTATGCGCAGTTCTGTCAGGGCTGGTCGGCGTAAATTATAAATTTGCGGATTATCTGCCTGAGGAGGCGGCTTCCACCAGAGCAATCGAAGTAATGGAGGAGGAGTACAGCCAGGCCGTTCCGAACATGCGGGTGATGGTCTATGATGTCAGCATACCCGAAGCGCTGGAATATAAGGATCGGCTGAAGACGGCAGAGGGGGTTCAGGAGGTCAGCTGGCTGGACGATGCCGTGAATATTTACGAGCCCCTGGAAATGGCGCCGCAGAAAACCATTGACGAATGGTATAAGGATGGAAACGCGCTGTTTTCTGTGACGGTGGACGAGGAAAAAGAGGAAGAAGCGGTTGCCGCCGTCCGGGAAATCATCGGCGATGAGAACTGTATGGCGGGAGCTGCGGTAGAAAGCGTGGTCGCGGCATCCGATACGGCGAAGGATGTTCAGAAGATCATGCTTCTTGTGGTTCCGATCATTCTTCTGATTCTCCTGATCACAACCAATTCCTGGTTTGAGCCAGTCCTGTTCATGATCACCATCGGGATTGCGATTCTCATCAACATGGGAACCAATCTGATCTTCGGAACGGTTTCTTTCGTGACCAACGCGGCCGGGCCTGTGCTTCAGCTTGCGGTATCCATGGATTACTCCATTTTCCTGCTGCACCGTTTTGAGGAAAACCGGAATCTGGGACTGAAGGCGGAGGAAGCCATGTGCGCCGCGGTGCAGCAGTCGGTGGGCAGTATTCTTTCCAGCGGCCTGACCACGGTGACCGGATTTCTGGCGCTGGTGTTCATGGCATTTCAGATCGGACCGGATCTGGGCTGGGCCATGTCCAAGGCCATCGTATTCAGTCTGATCAGTGTGCTCTGTTTCCTTCCGGCACTTGCCATTACAACCTATAAACTGATTGACCGCACCAGACACAGGCCGTTTGTGCCGGGCTTTGGCGGTTTTGCCCGTTTTGTGATGAAAGCGCGCATTCCGCTTCTGATTCTCACCATTCTGGTAGTGCCGGTATTGTGGCTTGCGCAGAACCAGAACAGCTTTTACTATGGAGGCAGCGAAGTCTATACTTCGGAGGCCACACAGCTCGGAAGGGATACGAAGGCGATCCGTGACCTGTATGGCACATCCAATCCGGTTGTCCTGATGGTCCCGCGGGGAGACCTGGAAAAAGAGTCGGCCATGAATGCGGAGCTTCTGGAGCTGGATTATGTGACCAGCGTGATCTCCTATGCCAATTCGGTGGGAAATTCCATTCCCTCGGATTTTGTCCCCTCAGATACCCTTTCTTCCCTCTACTCTGCGAACTACAGCCGCTTCATTCTCACCCTTGACACGGAGGAGCGGGAGACCGGCTGGGATGATAAGGTGAACGCGGTCCGCAATATCGGAGAAAAATATTACGGGAATGAGATTCAGTATGCGGGTGATCTGGTGAGTACAGAGGATCTGAAAACCACAATCACACAGGACAATCTGAAGGTGAATCTGCTGGCAATCTGTTTTGTGATCTGTATCCTTTTGGCGAACTTCAAATCTCTCAGTCTGCCGCTTCTTCTGACGCTGGTGATCGAGGCATCCATCTGGATCAACCTGGGTCTGCCGTATTTTTCGGGAACCAGCCTGTTTTACATAGGATACCTGATCATCAGTACGGTACAGCTTGGCGCGACAATCGATTATGCGATTCTGTTTACCGACCGGTATCTGGAGTTCCGCAGTAAGATGCCGAAGAAGGAAGCGGCGGGACAGACGCTGAAGGCCTGCACCCTCTCCATTTTGACATCTTCTCTCGTGCTGACGCTGGCGGGAACCATTCTGGGGCTGATTTCCACGAACCGCGTTCTCAGCCAGCTGGGAACGCTGATCGGAAGGGGCGCGGTACTGTCCTTTGTGCTGGTGATTTTCGTCCTGCCCTCCCTGCTCATTCTGTTTGACGGGCTGATCCGAAAAACAACCCTTCGTGCGGATTTTTATGGAACCGGAAAACAGAACACGGGCCCGACAGGCGGCGCCGGACCCGGATCGGGCGGGACGGACGCAGCGGATCCCGGCGTGTACGACGAAGAGAGAGCGGAAGAAAAGAATGCCCTGACAGGAGGTGCGGATTATTTATGAAAAATAAATGCGGAAAGAACGCTGTCCGCGTTACGGCCATCATGCTGTGCGGCATACTGTTTGCAGGAAGCGTGGCGCCGGTATATGCGGCGGAGGAGAATACACCGAAGGATGAAAACGTATATGTGAATCTGAACCAGGACGGAAGCGTTGACGGCATTTATGTGGTGAACGCCTACCGCCTTGATGCGGATACGCAGATTGTGGATTATGGCAATTATGAATCTGTGAAAAATCTGACCTCAGATGCACAGATCAGCCAGCAGAGAGGAACGGTCACCGTAGACGCGCAGGCCGGAGAATTTTTCTATCAGGGAAACCTGCAGTCAAAGGAAATCCCCTGGGAGATTTCCATCAGCTATACGCTGGACGGAAAAGAAATAAGCGCCGAAGAGCTTGCCGGAAAGAACGGAAAGCTCAGGATATCCATTCATGTGGGACAGAATGACCAGGTGGATTCCGAATTTTTTGAAAATTATCTGCTCCAGGTAACGCTGACCATGGACATGGAAAGATGCAGCAATCTGGAGGCGCCCGGCGCGACCGCGGCAAATGTGGGAACGGATAAACAGCTGGTTTACAGCATTCTGGCCGGAAGCGAGAAGGATATCACGGTGACGGCGGACGTGCTGGATTTTGAGATGGACGCCATCAGCTTCCAGGGCCTTCCCATGAATCTGGACGTGGACAAAGAAGTGTTTTCTCTGGATGACCTTTATGATAAGGCCGGAGAGATCAGTGATGCGGCGGACGAGTTTTCTGACGGCGCGCAGGATCTGGAGGGCGGCGTGAATTCCCTGCAGGAGGGAGTGGAAGGGCTGCAGAGCGGCGCGGAAAGTCTGAAGGAAGGCATTGACAGCTACGCGGACGGCGCGAAGTCGCTGGGCGACGGTATCGATACCCTGCAGGATGGAAGCAATGATCTGGCCGACGGCGCGCAGGAGCTGGTGGATGGAATCACCTCCCTGCAGGACGGCGCGAATCAGCTTCGGGACGGCTACAGCGGCGAGAACGGGGCTGCGTTGGGAGCCCGCAAGCTGGCCGATGGCGTTAAACAGCTGAAGACGGGCTCCCATCAGCTGAGCGAGGGGGTCAGCACGCTGGTGGACATGATTTCCGGGCTTGGGGGAAGTTCGGAGGGGAGTCTGGATCAGCGGGCGGAAATGATATTTGCAGGAGCTTCCGAGGCTCATATATCCATTGAAGGGGCAACGAACATAGAAAAGCTGCAAAGTATTTCGGATGCTGTTTCCGGACAGCTGGAGTCCATACTTGATCAGCTGCTTGCCGCAATGGGCGGAAATATGGGTGGCGGCATCATGCTTCAGGAGAATGAAACCGAGTTGGAAACAGAATCTCAAACGGGATTGGAAACGGAAACAGAGACCGAAACGGAAACTGAATCTGAGACGGAAATGAAGATAGAGGAGGATGCAGCCTCAGGAATACAGAGCGGGACGCAAGTAGAGGAGAGTACAGTTTCAGGAACGGAGAGTGGAACGCAAGTAGAGGAGAGTACAGCCTCAGGAACGGAGAGTGGGACAGAAACAGAGGAGAATACAGTTTCAGAAACGAAGGAAATGAATACGGAGACCGGAACAGAAGATATGGCGGAATCTTCTGACTCTTCTAAAGAGGAAATGGGATCAGAGCCAGCATCGGAAAACCGTACGGCAGATGTTCCGGAATCGAATGGGGAATCCGGTACGGAAGCAACATCAGAAGCCGCAACGCAGCAGCTGGCAGAACCGGAAACTCAGAAGGAGCCGGAAGTACAGACGGAGTCGGAGACTAAGGTGGAAAAGCTGTCCGCAGTGTTTGGACGGAGCGGCCGAAGAGAAGCCTGGCAGACAATGACTCTGAATAGAAATGTACAGGCAGAACTGCTTCCGCTTTCCGCATCCGGGGGAGAACAGAATCTGCTGCCGTATTCTTCAGATCAGATCATGAAGCTTGTCACGCTGAAATCCGGCGCAGATAAGCTGATCGGCGCCTATCAGGTGGTGGATGAGATTGCGGGAACCCTTGGAAGCGAAGAAACCGTAGCCCAGCTTAAGCAGCTGAAAGAAGGCGCGGCCGCTCTGGATTCGGGAATCGGAGATCTGGAGAGCGCAACGGACGCACTTGCGGATGGTATCAGCCAGCTTGCGGACGGAACCAGCCAGCTTGCAGACGGTGTTTCGGAGCTCGCCGATGGCGGAAGCGAATTTGCGGACGGGACAAAAGAGCTTGCGGATGGAGTTTCCGATCTTGCCGATGGCGTGGATGTGCTCAATGACGCTTCCGACGCCCTTCGGGACGGTTCCGCGCAGCTTGCGGACGGAACCGGGGAGCTTCTGGATGGAACGGGAGATCTTGCCGACGGCGTGGCTGATCTGAGGGATGGAACCGATGAGTTCAAGGATCAGGCAGGAGATATTGACACACAGATTGATGAAGAGGTAGACGGTGTGATCAATGACCTGTCCGGCAGCGATTTTGAACAGATTTCCTTTGTGTCCGACCGGAATTTGAATGTGGAGCTGGTACAGTTTGTGATGCAGACGGAAGGAATTCAGATACCGGAGGAAGTGGATATCCCGGTTGAGGAAGAGCCGATGAGCTTCTGGCAGAGACTGCTGGCGCTGTTCGGATTTTAAATGTTGAACATTCCCGGAAAGCCGTTGGGGAAAAATGGCCGTAACAATGGCAAAAAATGATAAGGTGCGGAAGATGGAGGGCATTCTTTAAGCCCGGAGAAATTTCCGCGCCTTATCTTTTGTCAACGGCCTGCGTTTACCGGAGTTATTGGAAAAAAACGGTATTTACTGTGCACATTCCATTCAGCAATAGAAAGTACCTCAAAAGATCGAATCAGTTCTGTCTGTATCTCAGGCAGCTTTTGAAGCTGAAAGGGAAGCAGATCTGCAATGTGGTTTCGAATCCGTTTACGCATAACTGCGTCGCTGTTCGGATATTCCAGTATATAAATGTATGCAACAGGTTTGCTCTTTTGCATTACCGTCAGGTAGATCCAACTGTCATAATATTTTCGCGCGATTTTATGTTCCCGTTTCTGATCCATCGGCTGAAAAGCTTCAGGATGTACTGCTCCGGGAATATTTGCATTTTTATATTCAACCAGCAGTATCTCTTCATGCGTCTCAGCAATAAAGTCAACGTCGCTTAATATTCCTGCATTGTTTACATGGAAAATCTGCTGAAGCATATTGGATGACCATAGGGCTGAAGAAAAATCAAACTGGTATATTTTGTTTTCATCCTGATAAATTTGCGTCATTTTCCGTACGCTTTTTCGTTATACACCATATCCAGAAGCATTTCATCTGCCATCATGATATGATTAGGCTGCAGTTCTTCCAGAGTATAGGCAGATTCTCCATAAATTTCGTCAGCACGCTGATTTCCGTCTGGAAAGTGCTTTTTCAGTGTATCAGGCATTTCAGAGGTCCCTTTATACAAATTATGGAATTGGACCTGTTCCTGGTCTTTTCGTAAAATTTCAAGATATTTTGAAAAATTATAGCTGTGGGTGGCAATAAAAATCTGGATACCGCTTTTCTGTAATTCAAGGAGAATTTCGGCCACAAGAGGAAATAATTCCGGATTCAGATTGGATTCCGGTTCATCCCAGAGAAGAATCGTTCCTTTTTCAAGAAGGCCATTGCGTATCAGTTTCCAGAGAAGGGCAAGTTTTCGGATACCTTCCGCCTCAAGGGAAAAATCAATTTTCCGGCCATCGCGTTTCAAAACATAGAAGATGTCATTTTCCTGAATAACTTCTCCATCGATGGTATCGCTGATCCGATTCAGAATGCGCTGCATATATTCGGGAAGGGTGCGGGCTTCCGGAAGGGATGCATTGACAACAATATCCACCTGAGTACCGTCAAATGGCATTTTGAATTTTTCATTCAGAGCAAGAAATCCTTTGGAGTGGGAAAGCATTTCTGTAGTTGGAATGAACACGGACTGAATATTCAAACCGTACCAGTCATCATAGTTGAAGAAACCGCCATGTGACAGGCTGTATTGAAAGGTATGTTTTCCATCTGATAGTTCAAAACCACAGTAATATTTCTGCTTTGCGTCATTTTTTAAAAGATCGCTGTCAGTAATATTGTTGGAAAAGAATTTATGAAATTTATCCGTTTTTCCAGGATCCGTTTTTGAAATCGACCATTGGGTCGCGGCATAAATCATTTTCAGGAGAGTGGTTTTTCCCGTTCCATTTTCACCAATTATTACGTTGATGCCATCAGAGAAATGAAGTTCAAAAGCATCATGGATCCGGTCTCCTGCAGACAGCTTTCCCATTTTGGGATCTCCGTTATTTTTTCTCCATTGATTCTGAAAAACCATAACATTCATGATCCGTATGGATTTGATAGCCATAAAACTGTCTCCTTTTGCATAAATACGCTATGATAGTTCCATAAAGCTTTTCTGGATTTCTTATGACATTTTATCAAAAAATGATGAGCTCTTCAACTTTTTATAACCTGTGTTTTCAAAGCATTGGTGTGATTCGAACAGGTAGGGCCGATGTATAAAAAGTACGCCCGGTTTTTTTCAGCAAAACCGGGCGTTTCCCTTGCAGGAATCTGTCATTTTCCGTTCACATAATCCCTATGTCATCTGTCAGAAAGCGGCACATAATCCCTGTCTTCACAGATCGACTTGTAGGCCGGACGGATGATTTTTCCGTTGTTTGCGAGCTCTTCCATGCGGTGTGCGCCCCAGCCGACCATTCTTGCGATGGCAAAGATGGGGGTGAACAGCTCGGTGGGCAGGCCAAGCATTTTGTAAACGAAGCCGGAGTAGAAATCCACGTTGACGCTTACGCCCTTGTACATCTGGCGTTCGCCGGAGATAACCTTCGGCGCAAGCTTTTCTACCAGATTGTAAAGTTCAAATTCTTCATGCAGTCCCTTCTCTTCGGAGAGCTTCTCTACGAAGGATTTGAGGACGATGGCTCTCGGATCGGACTTGGAATAGACTGCGTGGCCGACGCCATAGATCAGACCCGCGTGATCGAAGGCATCCTTGTTCAGCAGGCGCTGCAGATAGTGAGCAACCTCGTCCTCATCCGCCCAGTCCTTTACTTCGGATTTCATGTCTTCAAACATCTGGATCACCTTGATATTTGCGCCGCCGTGACGGGGTCCTTTAAGGGATCCGATTGCTGCCGCCATGACAGAATAGGTATCCGTCAGGGAGGAGGTGACCACATGGGTGGTGAAGGAGGAATTGTTTCCGCCGCCATGCTCCATATGAAGGATCATGCAGATATCCAGAATTCTCGCTTCCAGAGGCGTGTAGGAGCTGTCCGGACGCAGAATATGCAGGATATTTTCAGCCATGGAGCCCTCGGTGAGCGGCTGATGGATGAAAAGGCTGTTGCCGTCATGGTAATGGCTGTATGCCTGATAGCCATAGATGGTGAGCATCGGACAGAGGCTGATGAGCTGCAGGCACTGACGCAGAACATTGGGCAGCGATACGTCGTCAGCCCTGTCGTCATAGGAATAGAGCGTCAGGATGCTTCTTGCCAGTGTATTCATCATATCCTTGCTGGGAGCTTTCATGATAATGTCGCGGACGAAGCTGGTGGGGAGACTCCGGTAAAAGATGAGCAGCTTTTCGAATTCCGCGAGTTCTTCCCTGGTAGGAAGCTTGTTGAACAGAAGCAGATATGTAACCTCTTCAAAGCCGAACCGGTTATCCCGGCTGAAACCGGCTACCAGATCATTCACTTCATATCCGCGGTAAAAGAGTCTGCCGTCACAGGGAACTGACTTTCCGTCCACCATTTTCGTGGCCCGTACATCAGAGATATTGGTCAATCCGGCAAGCACGCCTTTTCCGTTCAGATCTCTCAAACCTCTTTTGACGTCGTATTTGGTAAACAGCTCGGTATCAATAACACCGGCTTCCTCACTCAGCTTTGCCAAACGGATGATTTCGGGAGTGATTTCATCATAGCTGTTATGTCCTTCCATTAAATCAACCACCTTTCTTTCTATTTTATTGTCATAAAAACGCCGGTTAGAACGGCGTTTATCCTTTGTCTGCTTTCCTTTTTATCCGCCGTTTCTGGTTTTGCACGTTAAAAAAGGAAAGTAGATACTTAAAATAATATCATGAATAAAAGGGGGTTACAAGAAAAATTGTATTTTTTTAGAAACCTTTAACATTTTGTTCATGATTTGGGATAGCTTTTTTGTGCGCATTGTATTACAATGATATGTCGGAAACGGCAGATTGAACGAGCCGGGAAAGGAACTGAGATATGAGAAGCGAGGAGATTTTAAGTAAGGTGGATCACACCCTGTTAAAAGCGGATGCTTCCTGGGAGAGCATTGTCAGGCTCTGTGAGGAGGCGGAAGAATATCATACGGCTTCCGTCTGCATTCCGCCCTGCTATGTGAAGCGGGTACGGGAGCGGTTTGAAAAGCTTGTGATCTGCACGGTGATCGGTTTCCCGCTGGGATACAGCGTGACGGCGGCCAAGGTGGCGGAAACGGCACAGGCGGTTTTGGACGGAGCGGATGAGATTGACATGGTGGTGAATATCACTGATGTGAAAAATCACCGGTACGAAGAGGTGGAAAATGAGATCCGTGCGGTAAGGGAAGCCTGCAGAGAACAGGTACTGAAGGTGATCGTGGAGACCTGTTATCTGACGGAAGAGGAAAAGATCGCGGTCTGCGAAGCGGTGACGAAAGCAGGGGCAGATTATATCAAGACCTCCACGGGCTTCGGTACGGCAGGAGCAGCCATCGAAGATGTGCGCCTGTTCCGGGAACATATCGGCCCGGAGGTGAAGATTAAGGCGGCCGGAGGAATCCGGACGAGGGAAGCGTTGGAGGCTTTTCTTGCGGAGGGATGCGACCGGGTCGGGGCTTCCTGTGCGGTGGAACTTTTCAGAAAATAATAAAGTGCCGCCTGTGGCGGCGGAAGAAGAGGCGGATGAAAGCCGAATGGCTTTCATCCTGGGAATTTGCGCATGGCGCAAATTCCTTTGAAATTAAAGGCCGCCCCTGGCGGCAGGAAAAGAGGCGGAGGAAATCCTCTGGATTTCCTCCTGGAAATTGGCCTTGGGCCAATTTCTCAGAAATACAGTGCCGCCTTACAGGCGGCGGAAAAGAGGTAGAAATGAATCAGGTCATTCAGGAGCGCATTGCGGCGCTTAAGAAAGTGATGGAGCAGGCGGGGGTCGATTATTATATGGTGCCCACCGCAGATTTTCACAATTCCGAGTATGTGGACCGGTATTTTAAGATGAGGGAGTATCTTTCCGGTTTTACCGGATCCAACGGAACGCTGCTGGTAAGTCAGAAGGAAGCCGGTCTGTGGACGGACGGCAGGTATTTCATCCAGGCGGAAAACGAGCTTTCCGGTACGGGAATCAAATTGTTCCGCATGCTGGACGAAGGGGTTCCCACCATTCAGGAGTATCTGCAGGAGAACATGAAAGAGGGCCAGACCCTGGGCTTTGACGGCCGTGTGGTGGATACCGCTTTGGGATGCAGGCTGGAAAAGGCGCTTCAGGAGAAGAAGATCCGCTTCGCTTTTGATCAGGATCTGGGAGATCAGGTCTGGAGCGACAGGCCAGCTCTTCCCTGCCATCCGGTAACCGTGCTGGACGAGGCGATCTGCGGAAAAACCGCAGGAGAGAAGCTGGCGGACATGAGAAGCAAAATGGAGGAAAGCGGCGCGGACGCTTTCCTGTTAAGCAAGCTGGACGATCTGATGTGGCTTCTGAACATCCGGGGCGCGGATGTGGCCTGCAATCCGGTGGCGCTTTCCTATCTTTATCTGACGAAGACGGAATGTTACCTGTTCATTCAGGAAGGTGAGGTGACGGATACGCTGAGAGCTCATGCGGCAAAATACGGCGTCACACTGCTTCCCTACGGACAGGTGGTTTCCTTCCTGAAGGAGAGAACAGAGAAGGAGACGGCACTGTTTGACGGTGCGAACACCAGCTATACCCTTTACCGCACGCTGCAGGAAAAGGGTGAGACCATCGACAGGAAGAATCCCACCGAGCTGATGAAGGCCATCAAGAACGAGGTGGAACTTTCCCACATGGAGGAGGTCTATCTGAAGGACAGCGCCGCCGTATGTAAATTTATCTACTGGCTGAAGAAAAATGTGGGAAAGATAAAAATTACCGAGGCGACGGCCGCAGAGTATCTGGACGGATTGAGAAGCCGGATCGACGGCTATCTGGATCTTTCCTTCCCCACCATCAGCGGCTATCAGGAAAACGCAGCCATGATGCATTACGAGGCCGATCCCGAGACCTGTAAGGAGCTGCAGCCGGAAGGAATGCTTCTGGTGGATTCCGGCGGACAGTATGTGGGAGGAACCACGGATGTGACCAGAACGATTGTGCTCGGACCCGTTTCCGATGAAATCAGGGAGCATTTCACCGCAGTCGCCGTCGGCATGCTTTCTCTTACCCACGCCAGATTTCTCTATGGCTGCACGGGCCGGAACCTGGACATTCTGGCAAGGCAGCCCATGTGGAACCGGAATATGGATTATAAGTGCGGAACGGGCCATGGCGTCGGCTATATCCTGAACGTGCATGAAGGCCCGCAGGGCATCCGCTGGCGTTATACGGAGGGACAGTCTGAGGCGGTGATCGAGGCCGGAATGGACGTTACAAACGAGCCCGGCATTTATATCGAGGGCAGCCACGGCATCCGCACGGAGAACGTGATGGTGGCAAGAAACGGGGTCAAGAACGGAGACGGTCAGTTCATGTATTTTGATACCCTCACCTGGGTGCCCATCGATCTGGACGGCATCGACACGAAGTATATGCAGCCACAGGAGATCGCATGGCTGAATTCCTATCATGCGAAGGTCTATGAAAAAATTGCGCCGCTCCTGACGGAGGAAGAGCGGGAGTGGCTGAAGGAGGCCACAAGACCCGTGAAATAATGGGCCGTTCATGCATTTTATCTGACGGAAAAACTTTCTGTTGTATTTTACAGAGGTTCAGGATATAATAAATGTAACCTGAGATGTTCGATAACTCCTGTTGTTTTGAACCTACATTTACTTAAACGGGACTCCTATATTGCCGCGTGGATGTCAGGCCCCCATTGCGCAGGGGAAGGCAGAAGCGTCGGTTGCGGTAACCCACCTGGCTGTCAGCTAGGAGTCAGAAGATGGGAGGCGGCATTTTGGGGATACAAAAGAGAAAAAGCAGCCATTTCGGCTGCTTTTTTCAGCTTTGTATGGTTTGTCCGCCAGCTGGTTCACAAAGAGGGGAATGGATGGAAGGAAAGGAAAGAAGAGACGGATACAGGCGTACATACAGGACGTCCGCCGCATATCATAGAAGGAACAGAAGGGCCGTCTCCCGCCTTCAGAGGACCGGATATGGGAGAAAACGGAGGAGGAGAGGAAGCGGTCCGGGAAACGGAAGGGAAGGGGACAGATGGGGAAAGCTCCTGACGATTCTCATTGGAACAGTGCTCCTCTTTCTTCTGTTGATTACTGCAGCCCGTGAAATACTTACACCCGGGCCGGAGGGAGAATATCTCGCCATACGGGAAGCGGAGAATCTGACACGCCTGCTTTCTGACCTGCGGCTTTCGGCAGGGGGTTCCGGACAGTCGGATACAGAGGCGGATATTTTTACCAAGGAACAGGCTTCTGAGGACGGATATTTGACCTTTGAAGCCTGGGAACGGATTACAGCTCTTTTTTCGGAGTGCGGATACGAGCTTCCGGACGGTTACCGGAAGAAGGACACAGTGCTCCTTTCGGACTGGTATGATTTTTTTGATGCGGTGCTCGCCGTCTATGATACACAGGGGCAGGTGAAGGATGTCACTCTGACCCCCATCGGAATCGGAGAGGCGGTGACGGACGCGGAAGGGGAGGCGCTTGCGCAGAACGGACTGATTTCCGAAAACGGCGCCTATACCTTCCTGACAGACCGGATACGGGACCTCCTGTACCGGCCCGTAACAGCAGTCTGCCGGGACGGATGTCTGTATGCGGTGAGAAGTGTGGACGGGCGGGAGGACGTTCTTTCCAATATCTGGATTATGGAGGCGGGAGAGGATTCCCTTCTTGGCTTCTGGAACGATTATGAGATCCGTTTTCCCGTTTCGGGCGATGGAACGCAGCCTGGCAGAGCGGGGCAGTCCGATGGAGCGGGGCAGCCCGATGGAGCAGGGCAGCCCGATGGAGCAGGGCAGTCCGATACGGCCGTAGAGCAGGTGGCGGATCTGCATTTCCTGGACGGAGTTCTGCAGGAGATCCGGATGAAAACACAGAAGGTATCCGGGAAGATTCTGCGGGTGGAGAACAACGGCGTTGAGGTGGAGGGAAGCGGTTTTCTGCCATTCGCGGATAATATCAGAGTCTATCGTCTGTACGGAAAACTGAAATCCTATGAGACAAAGGATCTACGCATCGGATACGATTTCACGGATTTCGTGATCGATGATGGCTGTGTGCAGGCAGCGCTTGTGGTGAAGGAAGAAAACATGGAGAATATCCGGGTACTGGTTAAGACCACGGGCTTTGCGGGAATATTTCATGAAACCGTTTCACTTACGGCGGACTGTGATCTTTCCGTCATTACCGGGAAATCCGGAAATCAGGAAACAACAGTGATTCCGGCAGGGGAAACGCTTACGATCGACAGGGAAAGCGGACTGTTTGCAGGGGATGGCTCCGCGGATGCTTTGGCGGGAAGCGCCGGGGCCGGTTCAGCAGGTGAGGTTTCTTCCATCATCCGGATTGAACCTGCGGTCCTTACCGGAAGGATCCGTCTCTTAAGCGTGGAGAGAAGCCAGGGAACGCCGTCCTATCGGGGAAGCCTTGAGCTGAGGCTTCAGGATGAGGGAATCCTGGTGGTCAACGAGCTTCTGCTGGAGGAATATCTGTATGCGGTAGTGCCCAGCGAAATGCCCGCGTCCTATCCGCTGGAGGCGCTGAAGGCGCAGGCGGTCTGTGCCAGAACCTATGCTTATGCAAGGATTCTTCACGCCGGCCTTCCGGAATACGGCGCGCATGTGGATGACAGCACCAGCTATCAGGTTTATAATAATATTCTGGAAAATGCGCAGACCACCAAAGCGGTGCGGGAGACAAAGGGAGAGATTCTTTACTATGGAGAGGAGCTGGCCGATACCTACTATTATTCCACCTCCTGCGGCTATGGTACGGATGCGGGCGTCTGGTCCGGCTCCGGCCCGGACACTTTTCCCTACCTGCAGGGAAAGGCGGTGAACGTGGCGGGCGTGGCGGATGCGCAGGGAGATGCCATCGATGAAACCGTGAACGAGGCGGATATCGCGGCTGCGGATTTCATGATGCAGGAGGAAAGCTTTGCGGCATTTATCAAAAATGTGCGTCCTTCTGATTTTGAGAGCGGAGAGGCCTGGTACCGATGGACGTATCAGGTGGATGAGCTGGATGAGGCGCTTCTTTATGAACGGGTGTTGGAGCGCTGCGCGGCTGCGCCGTCCACCGTATCTGTTCTCCGAAAGGACGGTGCCTGGGAGAATCAGACTCCTCCTGATCCGGGACGGATTCTGGAGCTTTCCATCACGGAAAGGAGTACCGGCGGGGTGGCGCAGACGCTTCAGATTGTGGGTGAGAATGCAGCGATTCAGGTCAGAACGGAACACAGCATCCGTTACGTGCTCTGTGACGCCCGGATTTCCGTGATCCGTCAGGACGGCAGCGCATGGCAGCCCTCCAGCCTGCTGCCCAGCGGCTTCTTTGTGCTGGAGACGGAAGCGGAGGATGGGTATGTGGCGGGCTTTACCCTGTATGGGGGCGGCTTCGGCCATGGCGTCGGACTGAGCCAGAACGGGGCGAAAGAAATGGCCGAAAGCGGCTGCGACTGTGAGACGATCCTGAGCTATTTTTATGAAGGAATCAGCCTGAAGAAAGGAAATGCGCTATGATGAAAATATACCGGTTGGTGAGAGGGTTTGCGAGACAGATGAGCCGGGCGAACGTGAATGCGTATGCCGCGAGCACGGCTTTTTTCATCTTCCTTTCTCTGATTCCCATGATCATGCTGATCTGTTCGGTGCTTGCTGCCACGCCCCTTGTGCAGAAGTCGGATCTGCTGACAGCGGCTACTATTTTTCCTGCGTCAATCACTCCCCTGATCGTGGGGCTGATTGACAGTATTTACGACAGCACCTTTGGAATGATCAGCATGACGGCCATCGTGACGATCTGGTCGGCGGGGAAGGGAATCCTGGCGCTGATGCGCGGGCTGAACGCCATGAACGGGGTGGTGGAGGACCGCAATTATGTGCTTCAGCGTCTTATTGCTTCCTTTTATCTGATCGTTTTCCTGGCCATGGTGGTGTTTTCTCTGGTGGTCATGGTGTTCGGTAACCTGCTGGCATCCGTGATCGTCCGGCATGTGCCGGGAATGGAAAATCTGTTTGCTTTTCTTCTTCATTTCAGGGGTATTTTTTCCTGGTGCATGATGACGCTCCTGTTCGCGCTGATGTATACGTTCATTCCAAACTGTAAGCTGAGATTTGCATGGCAGCTTCCGGGGGCCGCGTTTTCCGCGGTGACCTGGAACGTGTTTTCCTGGGGCTTTTCCATTTATGTCAGGCATTCCGGCGGCTTTGACATGTACGGAAGCCTGACCACCATTGTGATCCTGATGCTCTGGCTCTATTTCTGCTTTTATCTGTTCCTGATCGGGGCGCATATCAACCGTTTCCTGACGCCGTTTCGGAAGGTGCGGGAAAAGCAGAGGCAGTCCCGCAGGGGAAAAGGCGCCGGCAGAAGACGTGGTTGAAAAAATCAGGAAAAAATGCCGGCTTTCGAAATAAAATGAAGGAAAAACGGAAAAAAAAGAAGATAACCTGCCGGCTGGTTCGGTACGCTTGACATTTTCAGGCGGGACTCTTATAATCCGTTTCATGAATTGCGGCGGCCGGTACCGCAGCGGTTCACAGGAAAGCGGCCGGCGGTTATTCCTGATAGCCGGAAACGCCGGGCGGGAAAGGACGGATGCTGTTGATGGAGAAAAGAAAAATGGCAGAACGGGTCAGAGTCCCCGTCAATCATGCGGATGAACTGGATTATGTGGATTATCAGATCCTGGAAATGCTTCAGGAAAATGCCCGGGTCTCCGCAAAGGAAATTTCCGATCGGGTATTCCTTTCCTCCACCTCCGTGGCAGCGCGGATCGCGCGGATGGAGGAAAAGGGAGTCATAGCGGGCTACAGCGTTCGGGTCAATCCGCTGGCGCTTGGCTGTTACACAAAGGCATTTATCTGTGTGGACATAGAGCCAAAGCAGAAGAAAGAGTTTTATCCCTATGTGGAGCAGTGCGAGAATGTGGTGCAGTGCACCTGCGTAACAGGGGAATTTGCGGTTCTTCTGGAATGTCAGTTCCATAACACCATGGAGCTGGACTATTTTATCGGGGAGCTGCAGAGCTTTGGAAAGACGAAGACGCTGATTGCGTTTTCTACTCCGACGGAGCACAGGGAGATCTACTGGAAGGGCGACTGCCCGGAAAAATAGTGGAACAATCAAAGGTATCAGGCTGAAAAAATCACAGAGCATACAGGAAATGGCGAAGAGGCTGACGAAAGGGTTGGTCTTTTTTTTATGCCTTCGGCTGCCCGTGAAAATGCAGCTCTGGTTTTTCGAACCGGCAGCCGTGACGTCACAAAGAAATGGAGTGATCGGTATGGAGAATACGAACGAGATGATCAGGATTGAACATTTACGAAAGAGATTCGGGGACCTTCAGGTACTGGATGATATCAACCTTACCGTCCGGAAGGGAGAGAAGCTGGTCATTCTGGGGCCCAGCGGAAGCGGGAAGAGCACGCTGATCCGCTGCATCAACCGTCTGGAAAAGCCGACCAGCGGGGAAATCTACATAGACGGTGAGCTGGTTACCCATAAGAACCGGGTGAAGATGTCCAGGGATCATATGGCGATGGTGTTCCAGCAGTTTAATCTCTATCCCCACAAAACCGTGCTTCAGAACCTGACCCTGGCACCCATGAAGCTGCATAAAATCCCCAGAAAGGAAGCGGAGGAGGCAGCGATGGAATATCTGGCCCGCGTGGGACTCACCAGTAAGGCGGACGCCTATCCGCAGAATCTGTCCGGAGGGCAGCAGCAGCGGGTCGCAATTGCCAGGGCCCTGGTGACGCATCCGGAGATCATCCTTTTCGACGAACCCACCAGCGCACTTGATCCGGAAATGGTAGGTGAGGTTCTGGACGTTATGGTGGAACTCTCCAAAGAGGATATCACAATGCTCTGCGTGACCCATGAGATGGGATTCGCAAGGCAGGTGGCGGACCGGGTGATTTTCCTGGACAGCGCGAAAATCGTGGAGGAGGGAACGCCCCAGGAGGTGTTTGAGCATCCGAAAAATGAGCGCACGAAGGCTTTCTTCAGCAAAATTCTTCATTGATGGATCAAAATAGACTGGCAGAACGCAGTGTTTGTTGGAATGCCGCAGATTGGCGGCGGAAGGAGGAGAACGTTATGAAAAAAAGGATCATTGCAGGCATAATGGCTATGGTAATGACGCTGGGAACTCTGACCGGCTGTGGGAATACGGAGGCGTCCGCAGCTTCCGGATCCTCTGCTTCGTCAGCACAGAGAACCGTAGAGGATGTCAGAGAGGCAGGCGTCCTGAAGGTGGGCGCAAAATCCGATACGCTAAACATAGGCATGATAGATACCTCGACCGGAGAATACGAGGGGTATGAAATCGATCTGGCCTATGAGATCGCAGCATCGATTTTTGACTGTACCGCCGAAGAAGCAAAGAAAAACGGCCTGGTGGAATTCACTTCAGTAACGGCAAAGACCAGGGGAGGCCTGCTGGATAACGGAGAGCTGGACTGCGTCATCGCTGCCTTCACCATTACGGAGGAAAGGAAGAAATCCTGGAATTTTACGCAGCAGTACCGCCTGGAGCCCGTTACGTTTCTGGTGAGAAAGGACTCCGGTGTAACGACGCTTGCAGATATGGACGGCTTTATCATTGGGGTCGGCCAGGGAACAACTACGGCGGATCTGATTAAGGAATATGCGGCGGAAAAGAACATTGATGCGAATTATGAGATTCAGGATTTTCAGTACATTACGGACGGGGTAGCGGCCCTGAAAACCGGTCAGATTGATGCTTACTCCGTCGACCGTTCAGCGCTTGCGTCCTATGTGGACGATACCCTGATGCTGACGGATGACGCCTTCGGCGTACAGGAGATCGGCATCGCGCTGAAGAAGGGCAACGATGAACTGACTTCCTATATGGACGATGTGATCACTGATCTGAAGGAATCCGGAAGGCTGGATGAAATGAAGAAGGAATGGGGCGTCATGACGGACGCCGAAGTGGAAGCGGCGATGCAGTGAAGCCGGCAAAAGGGCAGACCGGAAGCCGGCGGAAGAAAACTCGGAAAATCAGAATCTGGATAAAGGTGGTGGCTGCATATGCTGGAAAGTTTGTTGGATCCCTGGAGATGGGAGCGTTCCTTTCAGGATTTCCCGGATTACCTGGCAGGGTTTGGAATGACATTGAGAGTTACTTTGGTTGGATGGCTGATCGCTATGGCCATAGGGATATTACTGGGACTGATATCCACAGGAGAAAACAGGGTGCTGAAGACGGTCAGCAGAATCTATGTACAGTTTTTTCAGAATACGCCGGTAACATTGCAGTTCTTTTTCATCTATGTGGGAGTTCCGGTAATTATTCAGCAGTTGTTTCATATGTCCAGAACGTACCGGATTTCCAAATTTGTGATCGGTATATTTGGTGTAGGACTTTATCACGGCGCCTATATTGCAGAGGTAATCCGTTCCGGCATCGAGGCGGTGCCGGGCGGACAGCGGGAAGCGGCCATGTCTCAGGGTTTTACGGGAAATCAGACAATGTTTTATGTGATACTGCCGCAGACACTGAAAATGATCCTTCCTCCGCTGACCAGCCAGACGCTGGCGCTTCTTAAGAATACATCAACTCTTGCCATGGTTGTCGGTCTGGACCTGATGTACTATGCGGACAGAAGCGTGGGCTATACCGGATATTTTCAGGGTTATCTGATCGCGGCAGCCATGTATTTTATCATATGCTTTCCGCTGTCGATGCTGGTGCGGGTATTTGAACGGAATGCGGCCAGGAATCCCGGAATGAAGAAAAAAAGAAAAAAGAGGATGATGGGGGTGGCGTAGTATGGCAAGTGTTCTTACAGCAGATAATCTGAATTTTATGATGAGCGGAATGAAGCTGACCCTGGAGATTGCAGTGCTCGCATCGGCCCTGTCCATTCTGATGGGAACCATACTGGCGCTGATGAAAACCTACTGCAGGGGAACGCTTGGCTTTCTGAACATACTGGCAACCGTTTATGTGGAAATTTTCCGTTGTACGCCTCAGCTTCTCTGGATTCTGATGTTTCGTTTTTTCGTGACGGGCGGCGGCTTTAATCTGGGCGTCGTCAGCCTGAGCGTGGTTTCTGCGCCGTATGTGTGCGAGATCGTCAGGGGCGGACTGAACAACATTTCCCACGGTCAGTTTGAGGCGGGATATTCTCAGGGCTTTCATTTTATCGGAATTCTGTGGTATATCGTGCTGCCGCAGACCTTCCGGGCGATTATTCCGTCTCTGATGTCTCAGATAACGTCGATTATCAAGAGTACATCCCTGCTGGCTTCCATCAATATTTTCGAATACCTGTTTACCTGTAATACGGTTATGCTGAACGCAACGAGCATCGGCGGTATTTTCACGGTGTATGCCATGGAGGCTGCCGGGTACTTCATCGTCTGTTACCTGCTGGTTGTTCTGGTAAACACGCTGGGCAGAAAATTCAGATTTGCATAGGCGGAGAAAACGGATGCGGAGACTGCAGGAAAGGGCAGAAGTGCGGAAGGGAGAACGGATATGGAGGCTATGGAAAAGAAAACGGAGATAAGAACTGTGGGAATCATGGGAGCCGGCGCTGTAGGCGCATATTTTCTCTGGGGCATGAGAAACCTGCCCTGTGGAACGCTCTGCCTGATCGCCAGGGGAGAGCGGAAGGAACGGCTGCAGAAGGAAGGAATGATAATTAACGGAGAACGCTTCCTCTATCCGGTGAAAACGCCGGAGGAGGCTGCAGGCGTGGACCTTCTTCTGATCACCACCAAATATGGAGCCCTTCCCGGCCTGCTTGAGGATATCAAAACGGTTGTGAAGCCTCAGACCGCGGTGCTCAGCCTGCTGAACGGCGTGGATTCCGAGGAGATTATCGGAGAAGCCATCGGAGAGGAGCATATGCTGTATTCCCTGATGCGCATCTCATCTGAGCGGAACGGAAATATCATTTTCTTTGATCCCAAAGAAACCAGAGGGATGTGGTTCGGAGAAAAGGGCATCCACCAGATTACCCCCAGGGCGCAGGCAGTGCTGGATCTGTTCGCACAGACGGACTGCAGGTGTACCTGGAAGGAGGACATCATGGCGGAGCTGTGGTACAAATATGCGATCAATATTTCCCATAATCTGCCGCAGGCGGTGCTGGGCGTCGGACTTGGCTGCTATGAGGACAGCGAGCATATGAGTTTTCTGGCGAGAAAGCTGTGGGGCGAGGTGATGGCGGTGGCGGATGCCAGAGGAATTGCCACAAGAGACTACACTCCTCCCTGCTGCAGCAGAAAGAATGCACATCTGTCCACCCTGCAGGATCTGCTGGCAAAAAGGCATACAGAGATAGACATGTTTGCCGGAGCCATGATACGGATGGGGAAGGAAGCGGGAATTCCCGTGCCATACTGCGAGTATACATTTCATGCCATCAAGGCGCTGGAGGAAAAGAACGACGGGAAATTTGATTATTCCTGATGTGCTGCGCTCCGGGAAAGGAAAAGAAAAATGGATTATAAAATTAATGAAAATCTGTGTCAGGCAAAGCTTTCAATTATCCGGCGGATCACCGACCTTGTGCAGTCGGAAAGGCAGCCGGGAGACCGGGTGGTGCTGTTTTCCAGCGGCCAGCCTGCCGATGAGGCGATCCCGCTGGAGCTGGTGAAGGAATATACGGCAAGAGTTATTGACAAATACGGCTGCGAGGTGCTTCAGTACGGCGGGCACAAGGGATATCCGGCCCTTTTTCCTGAGATCCGCAGATTCCTGAACAAAGACGGTACTGTTGCTTCCAGAGAGGATGATTTTGTCATTACCTATGGCTCATCAGAAGCAATTTTTGCCGTCGGCAGCGCCTTTATCCGCCCCGGGGACCGGGTGATCGTGGAGGATCCTACCTATCTGAATGCGACCAATTCCTTCCGCTACTGCGGCGCAGTTCTGGTCCCTGTCAAAACCGATCCGGACGGTGTGAACCTTGAAGCGCTGGAGGAAGCCATGAAGGGCGGCGCGGCCTTTTTCTATACCATTCCGAATTTCGGGAATCCTTCCAGCATCACCATGAGCCTGGAAAAGAGAAAGGCGGTCCACAAGCTGGCGGTGAAATATCAGGTTCCGATTCTGGAGGACAATCCGTACGGCTATCTGAGATTTTCCGGAAATGAATACATTCCTCCCATAAAAAGCTTTGACAGGGAAGGGATCGTTCTATACATGGGAACCTTCTCCAAGATCGTGGCGCCGGGCATGCGGTGCGGCTTCCTCTGCGCAAATAAAGAGCTGATTCCCAAATTTGTGGTATTCAAGGGAGTTTCCTCCAGCGGAAACATTAACTGGAGCCAGTATATTATCACTGAATTTCTTAAAAATGTGGACATGAACGAACACATCAGCAGAATCAGCGCCATCTATGAAAAGAAGGCTCTCGCCATGTACAATAAGATGAAGGAATGCTTCCATCCGGCTGTGCAGTATACCATGCCTCAGGGCGGCATGTTTATCTGGGCGAAGCTTCCGGACGGCGTGAAGGCGACGGATTTCTGCCTGGAGGCGGCAAAAAGGCTGAAGATTGCGGTGGTTCCGGGCAATGATTTCTTCATCGGAAGCCCGGAGGACTGCAGCTATATCCGCTTGAATTTCTCCAAGCCCGCTATTGAGGACATCGAATACGGCATTGAAAAGCTGGGAGAGCTGACCTGGCGGTACTGCGGTTGAGGATCGCCGGAACAGGTGCGGCCATGCCATGCATCCTTTGGATAAGAAAATATCATATTTCAGGATAGGAGACGGGCAGTATGAAAAAGTTTTCAGTTGTGATATCAAGACAGTTTGGAAGCCTGGGGCGTCCCATTGCAAAGGAAATGTCGGAAATTCTGGGCGTGGAATATTATGACAGGGACATCGTGACCATGGTGGCAAAGGAGCATAACATCACGATCCGGGAGGTCAGCAACCTGGAAGAAAAATCCTCCCGCTACGCTTTCATGAAATTCCCGCTGGGAAACGGAACGGTTGCGGCGCAGGATAAAATCTTTGACTCCACGGCAAGGATCATCCGGGAGCTGGCGGAAAAGGAGAGCTGCATCATCGTGGGACGGTGCGCGGACGCGATCCTTGGCGATAATCCGGACAATGTGAATATTTTTATCTACGCGCCCTACGAGGAGAGACTTGTGAACTGTGTCAACGAGCTTGGCATGGAGCCGAAGGAAGCCAGAAAGATGATACGCGACGTGGATAAGGCGAGAAATGCGTTTCACATGAGATATGCCAAATATAAGCCAAATGACACCAATCACATGGACGTCATGATTAACAGCAGCCTCCTCGGCGTAAAGGGAACGGCGGAATATCTCTGTGAGATGGTGAAAAAACGGTTCGCGGATGATCCGGAGGAATGAAGAAGAAAAAAATGTGCTCTCTGATGCGGTGTGCCTGACGCGCACCGCATCAGGGCGCGATTGCCATCAGCCGGAGGACGTGAGAGCATCCTCCGGCTTTTAAACGTTCCAGGTCAGGATTCCAGCAGAAAATCCATGATATTCTTCTGACGGATTCCGCCCCGGTTGATCCGCAGCAGGGTATCGGTGGACAGCACAAGCTTTTCATAGTTGTCAGGGATCGCTTCCAGAGGGCCGAATTCACGGTCCATATTTTCAGGTGTGAGCACATAGCAGACCTGGATGTAGAGCCGCTCATCCGTCCTGCCGGCAACAAAATCCACCTCCGCCCCTGTCTGAATCACATATGGAATGCTTTTTTATGCCTCCGGCCGCCGCGTGTTCTCGGGATAATCAAGTGTGAGACCGGACACCGGCGATACGGCTGCATCCTTTGATGAGCCATACTCCTCCCAGAACCGGAAACTCTTTTATTATAAACCTGAAATTGGGGTTTGACAAGTAAGAGAGGATGTGTTACTGTAATGACAGTTTTAGAGAAATGAATCATTTTCCAGAAACTGTGATGGGAAGAAGTAGGTGAAGGCACAGGCCCACAGAAAGCAGCCGGCTGATGAGAGGCGCGGGAAAAGCCGATCTGAATACATCCCGGAGTTCTGCACCCAAACCGCAAGGGAGTAGGCTGCAGCGGAGGCACCCGTTATTGTGCAGGAGTATCGCGAGACCGTGTGGACTGCAGCCGCCGGAGAAGCCGTACTTGATGAGGCAGCCGGTGTGAGCCGTCTGCGAAGAAAGGTGGTAACACGATGAGAATCGTCCTTTCTCCTGAAAAGGGAGAGGGGATTTTTTTATGCCCGAAAAATCAGATTAAAATGCCGCTGACGCGGCGGAAAGGTAAGGCGGATGAAATCCTGTGGATTTCATCCTGGAAATTAGCCTTGCGGCTAATTTCTCAGATTAAAATGCCGCTAAAGCGGCAAGAAAAGAGGTAAAAATGCAGGTATTTGAGGAACTGAGAGCGAGAGGGCTGCTGGCGCAGCTGACGGATGAGGAAGAGATCAGGGAGATGGTGAACGCGGGAAAGGCCACGTTTTACATTGGCTTTGATCCTACGGCGGACAGCCTTCATGTGGGACATTTCATGGCGCTGTGCCTGATGAAGCGGCTGCAGATGGCCGGAAACAGGCCCATTGCGCTGCTGGGCGGCGGTACGGGTATGATCGGAGACCCCTCCGGCAGAAGCGACATGCGCACCATGATGACGAAGGAAACCATCGACCATAACTGTGAATGCTTTAAGAAGCAGATGAGCAAGTTCATTGATTTCTCAGAAGGAAAGGCCATTCTGGCGAACAATGCCGACTGGCTGCTGAACCTGAATTACATCGAGCTGCTGCGCGACGTGGGAGCCTGCTTCTCCGTCAACAACATGCTCCGCGCGGAATGCTACAAGCAGAGAATGGAAAAGGGCTTAAGCTTCCTGGAATTCAACTACATGATCATGCAGAGCTACGACTTCCTGATGCTTTACCAGAAATACGGCTGCAACATGCAGTTCGGCGGGGATGACCAGTGGAGCAACATGCTGGGCGGCACGGAGCTGATCAGAAGAAAGCTTGGAAAGAACGCCTATGCGATGACCATCACCCTTCTCTTAAATTCTGAAGGCAAGAAGATGGGCAAGACCCAGAAGGGCGCAGTATGGCTGGATCCCAACAAGACCTCTCCCTTTGAGTTCTACCAGTACTGGAGAAACATTGCGGACGCAGATGTGCTCAAGTGCCTCCGGATGCTCACCTTCCTTCCCATCGAGCAGATCGACGAGATGGATAAATGGGAGGGCAGCCAGCTGAATACGGCGAAGGAGATTCTGGCCTTCGAACTGACCAAACTGGTACATGACGAGGCGGAGGCGCAGAAGGCGCAGGAGAGCGCCAGAGCGCTGTTTGGAAGCGGAACCGCGGCGGAGATGCCCACGGCGAAACTGTCCGAAGCCGATCTGAAGGACGGCAATATTGATATCCTCGACCTGCTGGTGAAATCCGGTCTGGTGAGCTCCCGCTCAGAAGGCCGCCGCGCGGTAGAACAGGGCGGCGTATCCATGGACGGAGAGAAGGTTACGGACTTCCGGGCGACGTTTGCCGGCGAAGATTTCCACGGAGAAGGAAAGGTCCTGAAGCGTGGAAAGAAGAACTTCAAGAGAGTGATAGTGGAGTAACTGCCATGAGAGAAGCGGCTGTTTTCGAGGAAGCATCTGCGGCAGGAGAAAACAGGGATTGCGCAAAAAAGGAAGAGAAGGACAGCATCCGCCTTATGCGGGCGGAGCTGTCCGATGCAAAAGAACTGCATGAAATGCAGAAGATCTGTTTTCAGCCGATTCTGGAAAAATATCAGGATTATGAACTCAATCCTGCCGCAGAACCGTTGGAAAAAACGATCAGCAGACTGCAGGAGAACTTTACGGATTTTTATTTTATCATGCTTGGAAATCGGAAAATCGGCGGGGTAAGGGTCCGGCATTGGGATCAGAAATGTAAGCTTGGGCCGATTTTTCTTCTGACAGAATATCAGGGGGTTGGATACGCCCAGGAGGCGATCCGTCAGGCAGAGGCAGAATATCCGGAAAGCATTCTCTGGGAACTGGAAACCATTCTCCAGGAGCCGAAGCTTCGCCATCTTTATGAAAAGATGGGATACCGCAGAACAGGAAAAACGGAGCGGGTCAAGGATGGTATGGATCTGGTTTATTACGAAAAAGAGGTTTGAAGATGAAACACGCCATGTTGCGGCAGAGAAATTGCAGTCGTGATTTCTCCGCCGCGGCAGAACGGAAAGTGTGGAGGCAGAAGAATGCAGCTTATTGTATCGGGCATATCAACATCCATCGTGAATCTGATCGTATTTTCTCTGATCCCGTTTGTCTGGTGGTTTTTCCGTCACCAGAAGGAAACGGGATTTTTCAGCTGGATCGGATTCTACAAACCGAAGCTGAAAAGCAGGTGGCCGGTGCTGGTCATCTTTGCGCTGTTTTTGCTTGCGGGGCTGGATGTGGGACTGTGGTACCACACGCTGATGTTTCTGTTTACCGGAGCGGGTATTTTTATCAGTTCCATGCTTGTGGCGTTTGGGTGAACTGATTTTTTCTATATTTTTATTTTATTTCAGAGCGGCAGGGTCAAAAGCCAGATTGAGATGGTTTATAGATGTGCCAAATTTTTGACAACGGCTGAGGTGACGAGAGCGGCCTATTTATCTCCGTAATGACCTTTGCAGTGAGCAATATAAATACGTCCGTTTTCCATATGATAGACCAGACGGTCTTTGTCGTTAATCCTGCGGCTGTACTCTCCCTTCAGGTCGCCGGTGAGGGGTTCAGGTTTCCCGATCCCTTCCATGCAGCCGTTGCGTTCAATATCTTTTATGAGCTGGTTAATACGTTTGATTATTTTCTTATCCTGGGTCTGCCAGTAGAGATAGTCTTCCCAGGCATCGTCAGACCAGATTTTTTCACTCATCCTCCACCTCGATCAGTTCATGTGCTGTACCCTTTCCTTCGCGCAGTTCCTGGACAGACTTTCTTACATAGGCCATATTTGCCTCGGAAAAAAAGGGGTCAGGGGACTGCGCAATTTCAAACGGAATACGTTTTTCGCGTAAAACTGCTTTCACAAAAAGATTGATGGCAGTTGAAGTATTCAATCCAACATTGGAGCAAAAAGCGTCAAAGTCAGCTTTGTCTTTCTGGTCTACTCTTGCAGTTAAGGTGGTTAATGCCATAGAAATATCTCCTTTCTGTGTTCTATTTGACCATATTATAATACTATTGTATTCGGATAGCAAGCAAATGTATTGCAAAAAAACAGGCCGGCTGCTTTTGACGGCCAACATCAGCGGAGATACGTTGTTTCCAGTCCGGATTCTCTGCAATATCTGAAAACTGTCCAAATACTGAAAACGCCCATTTTCAGACATATCCCCGCTTCCCGCCCGCATATACTGGTATCACCAGGCAAGCGGAAGGGGACGGATAATGGACACTATGCATACTCAGAACCTATACAGAGATATTCAGAAAAGAACCGGAGGAGAAATCTACATCGGGGTGGTCGGTCCGGTGCGGACGGGAAAATCCACCTTTATCAAGCGGTTTATGGATCTGCTGGTGCTCCCGTATATGACGGATGAGGCGGAGCGCATGCGGGCGCAGGATGAGCTGCCACAGAGCTCGGGCGGAAAAACGATCACCACCACGGAGCCTAAGTTCATCCCCCAGGAGGCGGCGCAGATCACGCTGGGCGGCGAGGTGAACGTGAACGTCCGTCTGGTGGACTGCGTGGGCTTCATGGTGGAAGGAGCGGCGGGCCACATGGAAGACGATGCGGAGCGGCTGGTAAAAACGCCCTGGTCGGACGTGGAGATCCCGTTTACCCAGGCGGCGGAGATCGGTACCAAGAAGGTGATCAACGATCATTCCACCATCGGGATCGTGGTGACCACGGATGGAAGCATCGGAGAGCTGAAGCGGGAGGCCTATATCCCTCCGGAGGAAAAGACCATCCAGGAATTAAAGAAGCTGCATAAGCCCTTTCTGGTGCTGGTCAACTCCGAACGCCCCCATGGCGACGAGGCGGTAAGGACAGCCGCATGGATCAGCGAAAAATATCATGTGACGGCGCTCCCGGTCAACTGCGAGCAGCTGAAAAGAGACGACATCAACCAGATTCTGGAGAGCGTGCTCTATGAATTTCCCGTCACCATGATTGAATTCTATATGCCCAAATGGGTGGAGATGCTTCCCAACACCCATAAGCTGAAAGCGGATCTGATCGAAAAAATCCGCGCCATGATGATCGGTATCGACACCATCCGCGATGTGATTCAGAAGCAGATCTCCGTGGACAGCGTCTACATCAAACGCTGCATCGTGGAAAATATCAGCATGGCCGACGGCAGCATCCGTGTGGTGCTTGATGTGGATGACAAATACTACTATGAGATGCTCAGCGATCTGGTGGGCGAAACCATCGGCGGCGAATACCAGCTCATTTCCGTGCTGAAGGAAATGGCCGCCATGCGCCGGGAATACACCAAAGTGCTTCACGCCATGGAGTCGGTCCGCCTGAAAGGTTACGGCGTGGTGATGCCGGAACGGGAGGAAATCAGCCTGGAAAAACCCGAACTCATCCGCCACGGCAACAAATTCGGCGTGAAAATCAAAGCGGAGAGCCCCTCCATCCACATGATCAAGGCCAACGTGATTACCGAGATCGCGCCCATCGTTGGGACCCAGCAGCAGGCTGAGGACCTGATCGGCTATATCTCTGACGCCCGAAACGACGAGGACGGCATCTGGGAAACCAACATCTTCGGAAAAACCGTGGAACAGCTCGTCAACGATGGTATCACCAACAAAATCTCCATGATTGGCGACGAATGCCAGGTAAAACTCCAGGAAACTATGCAGAAAATCGTCAACGACAGCAACGGAGGAATGGTTTGTATTATCATATGAAAACCTGATGAGCCATGCGCAGGAAAGGCCATGGACTCCGGAACAAGCTTGCTTGTGGAGGAGTCTGTGGCTTTTCCTGCATACGGCGACCAGCCGCAGCGAGAGGACGCGAAGCACGATGGGACGAGTGCCGCGTCATCGAGCTGGCATGGCGGAGTAGCGCGAGTATGGCACCCTCGGAACAAGCTTGCTTGTGGAGGAATCTGTGGCTTTTCCTGCATACGGCGATCAGCCGCAGCTTGATAAGATACCGGAATTCTTCTATAATAGGTGACGAAAAAGCAAACGGAAAATCATCCGTAAAGATAAAGGCGGTGACAGCATGAAAAGTTACCTCTCACTCCGGGAAGCGGCGGAAAAATGGGGCGTGTCGGAACGGAGAATCAATCAATACTGCACAGAGGGGCGCATACCGGGCGCGCAGAGAATCGGGAAAGCCTGGGCCATTCCCGCCGACGCCCAGAAGCCCGGCGACCCGCGCCGGGCGCGGCGGCAGGGAAAAAACGATCCGGCAAGAACCGTTTCCGGCGGACTACTCGACCAGACAAACCTGATGCCCCTGATGAATACGGCCTTTGCGCCGGGAAAGTGCCGGGAAACGGTGGAGGCCATGGCCCCCGGCCCGCGCCGGGACATCGCCACGGCGGAGTACCACTATTTCACAGGCCACCCGGAGGAAGCGGCGAAAGAGGCGGAAGCCTACCTCACAAGCCCCGACATGGGGGCGCGGCTGTCCGCCTGCCTGCTCTATGCCTATGCAAACCTTTCCCTGAAACGGATTCAGCGGGCCGAGTTTGCCCTGGGGGAGCTGAACGCTTCCCTTGCGAGCGCGGGGGAGCAGGTGCCGGAGTTTCGGGCGGCTGCGGCGTTTATATCGTTTACGGGGACGGTGCTGTTACATCTGCCGCTGCCGGAAAAAATGCCCCGGGCCGAAAGTTTCCTGCCCCTGCTGCCGCCGGGCCTGCGGGCCTTTGCCCTGTATGTGCAGGCTCACTATCTTTATCTGAAACAGGAGTACGACCACAGCGCGGGTATCGTGGAGGCCACCCTTGCCATGGGCGCGTCGGACTATCCCATTCCCGCCATCTATTTACATCTGATCGCGGTCATGGACTACATGAGCATGAAGCAGACAGACCGGGCGGAGGCCCATCTGATGAAAGCCTGGGAGATTGCCCGCCCCGATGATCTGATTGAGGGATTCGGGGAACACCACGGGCTTTTGGGCGCCATGCTGGAAGCGGTTATCAAGCCGAAATGGCCGGAAGATTTCAAAAAGATGATCGACATTACTTATCGTTTCTCTTCCGGGTGGCGTAGAGTTCACAATCCCAAAACAGGCCATGATGTGGCCGACGATTTGACGACCACGGAATTTGTCATTGCCATGCTCGCGGCCCGGGACTGGACCACCCAAGAGATCGCGGACCACCTGAAAATATCAGCAAATACGGCCAAAACCCACATTTCCGAGGCTATGCGGAAGCTGAATGTGGAGAACCGGAAAGACCTGAAACAGTATATGCTTTTATAGGCAAAGAGGCCCCCGAAAGGGGCCGGAAATGTCCCTGGGGGTCACCCGTTTAGGGGGTCAAAATGGGTGATGGTATTCCCTCTTTTTTTCCTGTATAATAATAATGCGGCCATACAACCGCCGCCCAAAACGGCGGCGGAGCCTGCCGCAGAAATGCAGGGAGAAAAGATGGAGATTTGCAAAATAAGTCTTGACAAGCGGGATTTTTTCCGCATAATTAGACAGACAGACAGACAGACAGACAGACAGACAGACAGACAGACAGACAGACAAGATAAGATAAGTCTGTCCTCTTTTCCTGCGTACAATCAAAATTTCATAACGCCGTTTCAAGGGACGCGCTGCGTCCACGGTCATTCCGTGGGCGGGGCGCGTCCTTTTGCGTTTTGGCAGCTCCGGCGTTTGGGGAGAGGGGGTGTCCGAAGCGTGTATAGCCATGAAACCCGCGTTGCGCTGGTAAAGGAACGGGTCAAGGAAATAGAGCGGCAGCGGAAGCGCCGCGTCCGCTCCGGCGCTTTGATACTGGCCGCCCTTGCTGTGGGGACGGCCCTGGGCGCGGCGGTGAACGGCCTCCGCCGTGGACGAGAGAGAGGGGGATAAAGATTGAAAAATAAGCCCGATGGCTTATTTTTCAATCGGCAGTTTTGCGCCGAAGCACAAAACTGCTGTGATCGCAGAGGAGAAATCACCTGCGTGATTTCTCCTCGCGGCCTCAGCGTATCGCTTCGGCATGGAGGAAAATATGGAAAAGGTCAATCGGTATGAGTTTGAGGGGGAAGTGATCGAAGTCCCCGTATCTTGGGACGACCATCTTCAAAGAGAGGCGGAGAGCTACGAGGGCTACTATGGCGGGCCTGTCTATACCCCGGCGGGCCGTCCCGTTCTTTTAACCATTGAGGACGCCTGCCCCTATGCCGAGATGGTGGACGACGATCCGACAGGCATTGACTGCGGCTCCTGCCGCCACTACCATCAATTCCCCGGCTCTCTGCTGGGGGTATGCGATCACGAGAAGCGGAGAAAGAAGAAACGGCGCTCCCGCAGGAGCGGCCTAACTCCAACGATTAAGGAGGAAAGACTATGCGAAAACGACTGACAGCGGCGCTTTTGTGCCTGTGCCTGCTGTTTACGCTGCTCCCGGCCACGGCCTTTGCCGAGGGGGAGGCGGATAGCGGCACGCCACCAGCAGGGAGCGCCCTGTGCGAACACCACCCGCAGCACGACGAAAGCTGCGGTTACACCGAGGGGACAGAGGGAAGCCCCTGTACCCATGAACATGACGAGGACTGCTATGCCCTTGTAACCGAGTGTGTCCATGAGCATACAGCGGAGTGCTATCCGGCCCAGAGCGTGTCGGAAAACACCGCCACCCCGTCCCAGCCGGAGGAAGCCAAGCCGACGGCCTGCACCCATGTATGCAGTGAGGAAAGCGGGTGTATCACGGAGGTTTTGGACTGCAAGCATGAACACGACGAGACTTGCGGCTATGTTCCCGCAACAGAGGGGACGCCTTGCGCCTTTGTCTGCGAAGTCTGCAACACCCAGGACAGCGGGGACACGGCAACCCCGTCCGACGCACAGCCGGAAGAATGTATCTGCGAAACTCTCTGCACCGAGGACAACATCAATGAGGACTGCCCGGTGTGCGGGGCCGAGGGCGCGGATTTGAACGACTGCAAGGGTGCGGCTCCAGCGGAATGTACCTGCGAAACGCTCTGTACCGGGGAAGAAATCAATGCGGATTGCCCGGTCTGCTCTGTGGAGGGTGCCGAACTGGACAAGGTTTGCGTGGGTGTAGCTCCTATGCTGCCCGTCACGGCGCTGGCGGTAGAAGAGCACGGCAGTCACAACAACGGCTGGACGGAGTTGACGGCGGACACCACCACCCTATCCGACGGCAGCTACTACCTGTCCGGCGATGTAGAGTACACCGGCACCGAGTCCATCACCGTCAGCGGCGAGGTGATCCTCTGCCTCAACAGTCAGAAGCTGAATCTGAAGGGGCAGCACATTTCCGTGGGTAGCGGCGCAAGTTTTACCCTGTGCGACTGCTCCACCGGCGGCGTCCTCACCGGCGGTTCTGGTGGTTCTGGAGGTTCTGGCGGCGGGGTATATGTAGACGGCGGCGGCACCTTCACTATGACCAGCGGCAACATCGCCGGCAACACCGCCGCTGCCGGCGGCGGGGTGTATGTGGACGACGGCGGCACCTTTACTATGGAGGGCGGCAGCATCTACAACAACAAGGCCACCACAGGTGGTGGAGGAGGGGTGATGGTTCACAATGGCACCTTCACCCTGTCCGGCGGCTCCATCACCGGCAACGCCACTAACAGCGAAACTTATGGTTACGGCGGCGGGGTGTGTCTATACGGCACCTTTTATCTGTCCGGTGATGCCATCATTCAAGGTAATACGAAGGCTGGTACCACTGACAATCTGTATTTAGGATGGCAAACAATCAACATCACCGGGCCGCTGGGCGAAAACGCGCACATTGGCGTTAACGCAGAAGCTATCCCCCGCAGCTTCATCAACGGGTGGAGCGACAATATGGCGGGCAAAAACCCGGCGGACTACTTCTCCTCCGACGATGACACCTGGGACATTGGTCTGAACGCCGACGGGAATGTGGTGCTGGGCAGCCTGTGCACAATCATCACCCAGCCCACAGATAAATCTGTGATCGAGGGCAAAAGCGCCACCTTTACCGTGAACGCCACCGGCAGTGAGCCGTTGTCCTATCAGTGGCAGCAAAATATGAATGGTTCCGGTTGGACGGATATTACAGGCGAAACAAACGCCACCTATACCACAGGGAAAACCACAATGGACATGAACGGCACTCAATACCGTTGTGTCGTGAGCAACAGCGCAGGCAGCGTCATAAGTGATGCCGCTACGCTGGCAGTACAAAAATCAACGACACCCATTGACCCGAAATATGTGCGTTACATTGTGGAGCATTACAAACAAAACGCCGATGGCAGATATACCCTTGCAGACACCGAACAGCCGATTGATGAAATTGGCAAAACGGTAACAGCTACCCCAAAAACCTATGAAGGCTATACATACAATCCCAATGCAGCGGGAACCGTTGCCGGCGGAACGCTGACGGAGATTAGGGACGCCGCCGACATTGTGACATTGAAGCTGTACTACGACCTGACGGTTTATACCGTCACCGTGGAAATTGAGGGCAGCGGCACTGCGGCTGCGTCCCCGGCATCTGCGACCGCAGGGACAGAGATCAGGCTGACCGCTGATCCTGGCGGAAACTATCACTTTGAACGGTGGGAGGTTGTTTCTGGCAATATCACCATTGAAAACAACGCCTTTTCCATGCCAGACGAAAATGTGACTGTCAGAGCGGTGTTTGCCCGGGACGCCAGCGGTGGCAGCAGTGGCACGGAAGGCGGCCACACTGGAGATGACGAAGCGGATGAGGAGGATTCTGATTCCCCGTCCGGCAACATCGGCGTTCAGGAGGAAGCGGACAGTCCCTTTACCGATGTACTTCCGGGCGACTGGTTCTACAACGATGTGATGTTTGTCTGGGAGAACGGTCTGATGGATGGAACCGGTGCTGTTACCTTCAGCCCGAATGTTCCCATTACCCGCGCACAGGTTGCCCTGATTTTCTTCCGTCTGGCCGGGAGCCCGGAGGTGACCGGAGACAATCCCTTTACCGATGTGGAGAACAGCCCGGCCACAGCATGGTATTACGATGCAGCGCTCTGGGCGCACCAGAGGGGGATTGTGGCAGGCTATGCCGATCATACCTGGCATCCGGGAGATCCGGTCAGCCGTGAGCAGCTTGCGGTAATGTTCCGCAACTATGCGAACTACAGAGGCTACGATCTGACTGCAGCGGACAACCTTTCCGGCTATGCCGATGCCGGGGAGGTGTCCGAATGGGCAAAGGAGTCGGTCAGATGGGCGGCAGACAGAGGCATGATGAACGGCAGGAACAGTGCCGTCCTCAATCCGACAGGCATCGTCACCCGCGCCCAGGCAGCCGCCATGCTCTGTCGTTTCATTGAGAGCAACAGCCTTGTGCCGCCTGTCGTCGTCTCCGGAGAAAACGAAGACGCAGAAGGAATGGACAGTGGTGAGAGGGGCTGGACACAGCAGTTCCCCGGCCCGATGACAGGCAGCATGGCACGGAACGATTATGTACCCGTTGTATCGGATGGCGCAGATACAGAGAGGAGGGCATTAAGAGCTTCTAAAAAGCAGGCAAAAATTTAGCTCTGTTTTTTCTGGAAAATGTGTTATCATAAAGCTGTGGAGCAATGGTGCTTTATGGCTGACAATGCCCGCTTATGCGGGCATTGTGCATTTCCAAAAGGAGGGGGATTAAATGAGAGGAAAAAAGTGTTTTTCCAGAATGCTTTCCACGTTGTGTGCAGTGTTGACCGTTTCCACTTTTGTGGCGGTTCCGGCAGAGGCGGCACAATTTGACCCGGCGTTTTACGGGGCGGCCTATCCGGATGTGGCTGCGGCGTTCGGGACGGATGCGCAGGCGCTTCTCAACCATTATCTGACTTATGGAATGGCGGAAGGAAGATTCCCGGCAGCTGACGCGCAGCCGGGAGAAGCGGTGGACGCAGTTGCGGGAGTTTCCGAAAGCGGAGAGGTATCCACAAATGCAGAACAGGCAGCGGGAGCGCAGACTGCTGCGGAAACCGCCTTTCAGCCGGTTCCCATGAATGAACTGGCCAACTATTCCAGCCTGAAAAAACGCATGACCGATGAAGAGTTTGCGCTCGCCTATCAGGCCGCTCTGAATCTGGTGACGCCGTATATCGGGCTGCCGCTGGAAGAACAGATCTATGGAATCACGGTTTCCATCCGCGCGTTGTTTGACAGCGGAATGAGTTATTCCATGTCAACCCCGCATTACAACGATCCATACGGATATTTCATTCTTGGAACCGCGTCCTGTGCCGGATGCACGAGAGCAACCGGGCTTTGCCTGAACATCCTCGGCATTCCCTATGAGCATGTGAATGAAAATCAGTATTCCCATCAATGGTGCCGGATCAATGTGAACGGTACTTACTGGATCAGCGATGCCTATGGGCTGTACTGCGGACCGGAGCCCGCGCCTTATGCGCATCCCTGGTTCTGATTCCACCATTGATTTTTGAATTTATCCGGTCCCCACGGAGAATCTGTTTTCGGACAGATGCCTGTGGGGACTTTCTTACAGAAAGCAGAAAAAAAGGAGACGTACAATGGAAATCAGAGAAAATACGGAACAGAATAACGAAACGGTGCACAGCATGATCCGGCAGCATAACGCGAAGTTTATGACGGAGTTTCAGGATTACAGCTATCATATTGAAGAAAATGGTGAGCTGGCGGCCGGTATCGTCGCGGAGGCTGTTTTTGACACGGTGGAGGTGGAGTTCCTGTGTGTGAAGGAAACCTGCCGGGGAAAAGGATATGGACGAAGCCTGCTGGAGTATGTGGAGGACAGGGCAAAACTGAATGAGTCCTGATTTGGGGGACAGCATGGAAAAATTATTATAATGAGAATACATCAAGTTTCTCTCAGGATATGTCATTGTATTTTGAAAACAGATATGAAAAAATGGGAAGAGAAAACGCAAAAGGGAGGTTTCCTTGTCATGGGTGAAAAAAGAGAGGAACGGATTCTGTGTTATACCAGGATGCCGATGGAGGATGCTGTCTATTCGGCGAAACTCGCCGACAGTATGCATCTGGCACTGGTGGATAAGGAAGGTGTCTGTACGCCGCTTAACCACAATTCCGGCATACTTTATGCCAAAGCAGTGCAGAATCAGGATGGTACGCTGCAGGCAAAGAGCCTGAAGAATCCCTGGCTTTTCAGAATGTCGGATGGTTCTTTCGGCGTAATTGCCAGGCGGATTGAGGCAGACGGCAGTCCGGATGAAAGCGCAAAAGGAAAGCTGCTGTTCTTTACATCTGAGGATTTGTTAAGATATCAGGAGCATGGGCTTTTGGATCTGGGAAGAGGTGCTCAGATTGTAGAGGCAGTCTGCCATTATGAGGGGGAACGGTATCATCTGGAGTGGATGGAAGAAGATGAAAAATGTTTCCATGCCGTCTTTGAAAAGTTCCCTGAGAGCGGATTCCCGGAGGGCGCGGTTTTGTCCGCGGCAGAAAGAATCAGCAAAGAGGCCCCGGAGGGGCTGGCGGATATGCCGGAGGGAGCGCTTGCTGGAAACATGATTTCCATACCCGGCGACGTGGCGGACCGTCTGAGATGGAGGCTGCTTCCGCCGAAGAATATCGCGAATGAAGTGCCGAAGGAGATATTCGCCTCCTCTCCGGAAGAGCTTCGGGCAGTAAAGGCTGTTGCCAGATACAGTGACGGAACCTGCGTGGAAAAACGGGTGGACTGGTGCATGGAAGAAGCAGTCTTCACAAAACCCGGTACCTGTCAGGTGACAGGAAGAGTCCACCAGGATCATTATGATTTTCCCGTCGCCTGGCATCGCGCGGACCCCTGCATCGGCAGATGGAAGGGGAAATATTATTTCATTGCAACCAATGATTATGACAATAATCATTCCCTTCTGATACGGGAGGCGGACACCATACCGGGCCTTGTGACGGCACAGGAGGTCTGCATTCTGGACACAACCATGTATCCTCATCTGGGCAACCTTCTTTGGGCGCCGGAGCTGCATGTCATTAAGGACCGGCTGTATATTTTTCATGCGGGAACGCCGCGGGAGTTTGAGAGGGAACAGTGCCATGTGATGGCGCTGAAAGAGAACGGGAATCCCATGAAGGCTTCCGACTGGGAAATGCCGGTGCGTGTGGTGAAAAAGGACGGCAGCTTTTTGTATAATGAGCAGGGGATCACGCTGGACATGACGGAGTGGGAACTGAACGGGAGATATTATGTTGCCTGGTCTCAGCGGCAGTTTTTCCCGGTAGACCAGGGAGCCTGGCTGTATATTGCCGAGATCGATCCGGATCAGCCCTGGAAGCTGATCTCAGACCCGGTTCTTCTGTCCATGCCGGAATATGGATGGGCAAACAATCACACCTTTGTGGATGAAGGGCCATTCGCGCTCCTGGGAAAGGAAAAAATATTTCTCACCTTTTCCAGCGCGGCCGTGGACAGCACCTATGTGGTGGGGCTGTTGTCCGCGGATCTGTCCGCCGACCTGCTGGATCCTGCCAGTTGGACAAAGGAAAATTATCCCCTGATGTCCTCCCGCAGCAGGGAAGGAGAGTTTGGGACGGGCCATAACTCTTATATCACGGATGAGGATGGGTTGGTCTGGAACGCTTATCACGCCCGCCCCGGCATCGATGGCCCCAGAAGCGCCGGACTTCGCAGGGTACATTTCGGGCCTGATGGCTATCCGGTGCTGGACCTGACGGAAGAGCTGGATCTTTCGCCGGAACTGGTATGGGTGTCTGCCAGGGTAATTGTAAAATAAGAAAGCGAACTGCCTATATCTCTTCGGGAGGGAGAAAAGTGCCGGATTTCTGTTCATGCCCGCCGTCCGGCAGAACGGCGGGAGCTGCCGGGAGCTTATGCGGTACTTCATGGGTACGGCGGAATTCCCCCGGGCTGAGGCCGGTGCACTGTTTAAACTGACGGCAGAAATGCTCCACATTCCGGTAACCGCAGAATTCGGCTACGGATACAACCGTTTTTTCCGTATATAAAAGCTGATCCTTGGCCAGCCGGATCCGGGCACGGATACAGTCGTCCATGCAGGAAAGTCCAAAGGCATTTTTGTAGATGGTCTGCAGATAGCCTTCGGAAAGATGGAGTTGCTGTGCCATCAGGGAGACGCTCCAGGAAAGCTGTGGACTGTTGTAGACGGATTTGCGCAGAGAAAGCAGCTCCTGAAAGCGTGAATGGGGCTGCTGCTGCGGAAATTTTTTTCCGACTGCCTCATGCAGCTCAAAAAACAGAAGAGACAGGAGCTGATCGATGATTCTTTCGTTGTCCCTGCCGGGAAAGGAGTTTTTCCAGGTGAGAAGCTGAAAGAGGTTGTGGCAGTATTCCGCGTCCGGCAGGGGAAAAGGAGTTCCGAACAGGGGAAAAGAGGTGACGGCAGTTTCATCGGAGTCAAAACGACACCAGTCGTTTGCGTAACGGCTGCCGCAGGCCCGATAGTAGATTGGAGTGTTGGGGGCGAAGAGAACAGCGGAGCCTGCCGGATATTCCTGCAGCCGGTCAGGCGGGCCGAAAAGTGCAGGCGTGCGGGTGAGAAGAAGCAGCCAGCAGTCATGCCCCTGGGGAACGTCAAAAACAAAGTCCTGCATATGCGCAGCATCGTATTCCACATATCGGATATGATTCATGGGTACCTCCGTGCGGACAGAGGAAGTGTCCGCGGCAATCATTCTTTTGGAGAGTATACCTGATGCAGAAAGAACAGTCAATGAATGGAGGAAAAATTGAAAATGAAAAAACAGGCGTTTAATCCATATCTTCCGTCCTGGGAATATATCCCGGACGGGGAACCTTACGTGTTTGACGGGAGAGTATATGTATACGGTTCTCATGACCGTTTCCGGGGGCATGCGTATTGTCTGAATGATTATGTGTGCTGGTCGGCGCCGGTAGAGGATCTGGGAGACTGGCGTTATGAAGGGGTGATTTACCGAAAGACCCAGGATCCGCTGAATCCGGACGGCATGATGTGTCTGTATGCGCCGGATGTGACGGTAGGGCCGGATGGAAGATACTATTTGTATTATGTGCTGGATAAGGTGCCGGTGGTTTCCGTAGCCGTATGTGATACGCCTGCCGGTGCATACGAGTTTTATGGGTACGTGCATTATCCGGACGGTACCAGGCTGGGGGAGAGAGAAGGCGATGAACCCCAGTTTGACCCCGGTGTGCTGACAGAAGGGGACAGGACCTATCTGTATACCGGCTTCTGCCAGATAGGGGATGCTTCCAGAAGAGGCCCTATGGGAACGGTTCTGGGGCCGGATATGCTCACCATTGTGGAAGGTCCTGTGACCATTGCGCCCAGCCAGCCCTACAGCGCGGGAAGCAGTTTTGAGGGACATGAATTTTTTGAGGCCTCTTCGATCAGAAAACGGGGAGATACCTACTATTTCATTTATTCTTCCATCGCCATGCACGAGCTGTGCTATGCGGTCAGCGACAATCCCATGAAGGGCTTTGTCTATGGCGGCGTGATCGTGAGCAACGCGGATATGCACATTGATTCCTATAAGCCTGCGGACCGGAATATGGCCTATGGCGGCAATAACCACGGCAGTATGGTGGAGATTATGGGAAAATGGTATATTTTCTATCACCGGCATACGGATGGAACCAATTTCAGCAGACAGGGCTGCATCGAGCCCATTTCCTTCCGGGAGGACGGAAGCATCGTACAGGCAGAACTCACCTCCTGCGGCGCCAACGGAGGCCCATTGATCGGAAAAGGAGAATACCCGGCTTATCTGGCCTGCAATCTCTGGGCAAACGACGCGGCGCTCACCACCGGCGCGCCTGGAGAATGGATGGACTGCCGTTTCCCCAAGGTGACCCAGGACGGAAAGGATGGAGATGAGGAAACCGGCTATGTGGCGAATCTGCGCGACGGCTCCCATGCGGGCTTCAAATATTTTGACTGCAAAGGAGTTTCGGGAATTTCTATCCGCGTGCGCGGCTACTGCAGCGGTGCCTTCGGGGTAAAGACGAAGTGGGACGGAGAGGTGCTGGGCTGGATTCCGGTGGAGTTTTCCAATGAATGGAAGGAATACCGGGCGGATATCGCGGTGCCTGACGGCATACAGGCACTGTATTTTGTCTATAAAGGAACCGGGGCTGCCAATCTGGCTTCCTTTACGCTGGAATAACAGGAAGGTATATTTTGATTACTTTTGTGCACGCGAATGGCGTGCGGATGGGAGCAAAGATTGAAAAATGCGCTCGATAGCGCATTTTTCAATCAGGATTTGCGCCGAAGCGTCGCAAATCCCGTTATCGCAGCGCCGAACTGGAGGTTCGGCGCGCGTGCCTCAGCGTAAAACGCTTCGGCATGGAGGAAAAAATGAAAGAATGGATGCGTCCGGTCTGGGACGGCGGTGAAGTGTTTCGGGAGACGATGGCTATGGTGGAGGAAAACGGCATATGCGCCGCGCCCTTCCTTTATGAACCGGAGGAAATCCTGAGGATAGAAAGCTATGACGGTACGCGGATTTATGAAATGGGAAGGGACTGTTATGTGGAGGAGAGAAAACTGGTTCTTACAGAAGACAGCCGGATTCCGCGTGCCGGCTGGGAGAACTTCTATTATGGAAACAGGGAGGAAGCGGAAGAAGGGCAGAAACGACTCTCCATAGACTTTGGCCCCGTGGAGACGACGGACGCAAAATTTGTCCACCTTGACGCCATCGGCCATCCGGAGCTGGTGACCGGGTTTCAGATTGCGGTGACCTATCGGACAAAGGAACGCTGGCAGGGAACGGTTCCTGCGTCTGGCCTGGAGGTGTTGCCCCGTTTCCGGGAGAAGGCGAAAAAGAAGGAGCTGACGAGACTGGTTCTATATGGAGACAGCATTTCCTGCGGCTATGACTGCAGCGGAATGTATGGACAGAAGCCGGGCCAGCCTGTCTGGCCGCTGCTTCTGAAGGACAGCCTGGAAGCTTTTTATCAGATGGAAGTTGAACTGATTAATACTTCCGTCGGCGGCATGGCCTCAGATTGGGCACTGGAGCATGTGCAGGAAAATGTCTGTGATTACCGTCCTGATCTGGTACTTCTGGGCTTTGGCATGAACGACAGGTGCCCGGGAAAGGAATATGCGCAGAAAACAGAAAGGCTTATTGATGCTGTTCGGGCAGGCTGTCCGGAGGCAGAGATAGTCCTTATGGCGACCAGCCTTCCGAATCCTCTGGTGAAGACGGCGCCGTTCTATTTTTGGGCGTATCAGGATGAATATGCGGATGCTCTCCGGAAACTGTGCGGCCCGGGGATTGCGCTTGCGGACATTCAGGGGGTACAGAAATCCCTGATGCAAAGAAAAAGATACATCGATCTGACCGGCAACCTTTTAAATCATCCGAACGATTACCTGGCGCGTATTCAGGCGCAGGTGCTGGATTCGGTGTTGCGGCGGTGGTATGTGAGGAAACCTCTTTGCGGCGCCGGATGAGGGAGGGGCGCGGCATTTCGGATGAGACGTGGCTGGAAAGTTCCCGGCATTTTAATGAATGGCTGAAGAAGCATGCCGGAGAAACTGTTCCTGCCATAACGCTGATCGACAATACAAATCTGACGCCGGAGCAGACGGCCGGGAAGATTGAAGGCTGGATTAAAGAAAATATTGGGGATTGAGTTGGCGGTCAACGTCCTTTCGGATTTATCCGGGAAGATATTCGGATATCATGGACAAAAAGAGGATAACCAATTTAGTAAAAATGTTGTCTTGTTCTTTGAAAACTCCTTTGTTATAATGTGTTTATCGTTAAATTAAGCGAGGAGGAGAGTAGGCATGGTAACATTAAAGGAAATCGCGAAAGAATGTAATGTTTCAGCGACGACCGTGTCGAATATCCTGAATGGGAAGACCAATGTGGGGGAGGAAACCAGGAAAAGGGTACTGGAGGTGGTCCGGCTTCGGGGATATCAGCCCAATTATATTGCCCAGGGGCTGCGGAACCGCAGGACGAAGATGATCGGTATAATCGCGGAGGATATCGCGCAGTTTTCCACTCCTGTGATCATGGAAGGTATTATGGAATACTTTGAAGAGATGGATTACCGCGCCATGATAGAGAATCTGCGGCTGTATGCCAGATGGAGCGATTTCTGGTACGATGATGAGAAAGCCTATCGGTCTGTGCTGGAACCTGCGCTGCAGGAGCTTCTTTCCATTAAAGTGGACGGCATGATCTACATAGCGGGTCATGCGAGAACCCTGCGCAATTTCCCGAACGAGACATCCCTTCCTTCGGTGATGGTATATGCTTATACGGATTCAGCCCGTGTTCCCTCTGTGGTGATCGATGATGAGCAGGGAGCTTATGATATGACGAAATATCTGATTTCTATGGGGCACAGAGACATTGCGGTGCTGGCAGGTAGAGCGGATAATATTCATACTCAGAAGCGTCTGAACGGATATCAGAGAGCCTTATTTGAATCGCGGATTCTGTATAATCCCGGCTGGATTTTCTATGGAGACTGGAATAAGGAATCGGGTTATCGGCTGGCGGATAAACTGTATCGTACAGGGGCAACGGCTTTGTTCTGCATGTCCGACCATATGGCAGGCGGACTGTACGACTATTTCTATGAGAAGGGAATCCGGGTGGGAGAGGATATTTCCATAGCGGGATTTGATAATCAGGAAATGGCGGAATATCTGAGTCCCGGACTGACTACTATGGAACTGAATCTTCACCGGATTGGACATGAGGCAGCGAGAATTTTGCTTGATCGTCTGGCTTTGGAGGATGGTGAAGGTGCGGAGAAAGAGACAGAACTGTACATCCCCTGTAATTTTATTGAACGGAAGTCGGTGAAACGGATTTGACCGGAAATCGCGGCTGAAAAAAGTGTTGATGTAAAGACTTGATGCCTGAAAAAGAGCGTTTAAGAAGAAAAAATCTTTTTGAATGCTCTTTTTTTGACTGTATGGCCTGAAAAAGAAATGTGTTATCAAACGATAAATTAAAATAAAGAAATTAGAAAATTAGTAAAATGAGACAAAAACGCATGTGAAATAGGGATAAATGAAATTACAAATTGTTAAAATCATGGAAAAATAGCACGATAACAAAAGAAATATTGACAATAATGCGTATGCAGATGTATAATGCAAACAGAAAGTAAGTTTAACGATAAACAAAGCAACAGACCAAATGAACTGCTGAGTTAAATTCTGGTTGTGAAAGGTTTGGGCTTGTGAAGGGAGGATGCAGATGAAACTGTTTGCAGACAAAAAGAAATGGAATTCCATAAAGCTGTTTCTGTTTATACTTCCATTTCTCATTCTTGTATTCATTTTTTCCTATTATCCGTTGTATGGCTGGGTCTATGCATTTTATGATTACAGACCGCCAAGGCCTTTTTCGGATGCTGAGTTTGTAGGGCTGAAATGGTTTAAATCCCTGGTTGAAAACGATATCAAGATCAACCAGCTGCTGCAGGTGTTGAAAAACACTTTTGCCATGAGCGCCATTACGCTGGGAACCTCCTGGCTGCCCATGTTTTTTGCAGTGTTCCTGAATGAAATCAAGTGTGTTCCGTTTAGAAAGTTTGTGCAGACTGTAACCACGCTTCCGAATTTCATCAGCTGGGTTCTTGTATATTCTGTTGCATTCAGCCTGTTCAACAGTACTGGTATGATAAATACGCTGCTGACCAATCTGGGGCTGATAGAGGAACCGATTCTTCTGTTGCAGTCGTCGGAACATGTGTGGCTGACTCAGTGGCTGTGGCTGACCTGGAAGAATCTGGGGTGGTCGGCAATCATGTATATAGCCGGAATTTCCAGCATTGACGATGAACTGTTTCAGGCTGCGAAGGTGGATGGGGCAACCCGGATGCAGATCATCCGTCATATTACGATTCCCAGCCTGCTTCCTACATTCTTCGTGCTGCTGATGATGAATATCGGTAACTTCCTTTCCAATGGAATGGAGCAGTATTACGTGTTCCAGAACGCTTTTAACAAGGAACACATTCAGGTGCTTGATCTGTACGTTTATAACCTGGCAATGGGAAGCGGCAGTTATTCCGTGTCGGTTGCTCTGAGTATGCTGAAGAGTGTTGTAAGTGTCATTCTTCTGGTAACTGCAAATACTGTTTCCAAGCTGACGCGCGGAGAGAGTTTCCTGTGATGAGAGTGAAGGGAGAAGAGCATTTATGAACAAAACAGCAGTCGGTAGAAAGAAAAAAATTCATCAGAGCTTCGGCGACCGGATGGTCAGCGTGGTCTGCTATGCTATCTTTTCGGTTTGCGCGATCCTGTGCATCTATCCTTTTTACTACATATTCATTAATACGATCAGTGCCAATGATTTAAGCTCGAGAGGGGCCATCCTGTTCTGGCCGCAGGGGGTTCACCTGAAAAATTATGCCAGCGCCCTTCAGATTGATGGACTGTTCCAGGCGGCCAAGATATCTGTCATGCGTACAGTGATTGGTACAGCCTGCACGGTGAGCGCTTCTGCTTTTCTGGGATTCATGTTTACCCAGGAAAAAATGTGGCATCGGAAAATATGGTATCGTTTTGTAGTTGCAACCATGTATTTTAACGCTGGTATCATTCCCTGGTTTCTGATTATGAAGAATATGGGACTGACCAACAATTTCTGGGGATATATCCTTCCGGCAATTGTGTCTCCGTTTCATATTGTCCTGACCAAAACCTTCGTGGAATCCATACCGAAAGAGCTGCAGGAAGCAGCGGAAATTGATGGCGCAGGAATTATGACTGTTTTCTTCAAAATCATGGTTCCGGTTATCAAGCCGATCATGGCAACAGTAGCCATTTTCGCCGCAGTGAATCAGTGGAATGCATTCCAGGATACCCTGCTTCTGGTAACGGACACCAAACTTTATCCGCTCCAGTTTGTACTGTATCAGTATCTGAATCAGGCAAGCTCTTTGTCCGCATTGGTTAATACCAGCAGTTCCAGCTCCCTGGCTGCAGCAGCCGCTACCACACAGACGGCGACAAGTATCCGTATGACGATTACGGTTATCGTGGTTCTGCCGATTATGATGGTATATCCGTTCTTCCAGAAATATTTTGTCAAAGGAATCATGATCGGTGCTGTTAAGGGATAAGGATACCGGGAACATAATGAAGTCAAAATAAGCCTGCAGAGTCCGGGCTGTATCGTGTGAACGGCCGGATTGTCCGGCCGTCACCCCAAAACGTGATAAATGGAAGATTGTCTTCCGTTTACAAATATTAAATTTAAGGAGGTATTACATGAAAAAGCGTATTGTATCCCTGCTTCTGACATCTGTCATGACCGCTTCCATGATTTTAAGCGGATGCGGCGGAAGTACATCCACAGAGGCGCCTGCAGAGTCTCAGAGCGAAGCTGCTGAAGTACCTGCGTCAGACAGCGCTTCAGAGGAAAGCGTATCTACGGAGGCTGCTTCAGAGGACAGTGCTTCCGCTCCCGCGGCAAACCATGACGAAGAGCTGACACTGGAGGTTTATGATGTGGCGGCCAACTATCAGGGACTTCAGACCGGCTGGTTCGGCAAGATCCTGAAGGATGAGTTCAACCTGGTCCTGAACATCATCGCGCCGCAGGTATCCGGAGACGGAGAGGCCCTGTACCAGACCAGGACGGCGGCCGGAAATCTGGGAGATATCATTCTTCTGGACAATGCGGATATGGTGGAGTGTGTCGACGTTGGCCTGGTGGCGGACATCAGCGGCGACATCCAGAATTACCCCAACCTGATGAAGTACTGGGAGCAGATCGAAATGTTCAATGAAGGGATCGGAGACGGCGTATGGGCGATCCCCACGGAAATGAACACCAACGGCCCTACCGCTTATATGTCGGAAACGGCGGGCACCATGCCCAGACTTCCCTGGGATTTCTATACGGAGCTGGGAAGGCCGGAGCTGAACACCCTGGACGACCTGCTTCAGGTCCTTGCGGACATGCAGGCAGCGCATCCGACCAATGAGGCCGGCGATCCTGCTTACGGCATCACCATGTGGAAGGACTGGGACAGCACTTCCATTGAAAATGTCAACCAGCTGACCAAGTGGTACGGACAGGAAGTAAACGGTTCCGTGATGATCGGCTATGACAACAGCATCACCCCTCTGACCGACAAGGAAGGGGCTTATTACAAGATGCTGAAGTTCTTCTTCCAGGCAAATCAGATGGGCCTGATCGATCCGGACTCCGCGACGCAGGACTGGAACGCTGCCTGTGACAAGATGAAGACCAAGAGAACTTATCTGGTATGGAATAACTGGATGCAGGGCTTCACCAACTCCCCGACGATCGGCGAGGCGGGCGCGAACTATATGGGAATCCCGATCGCGGACATGCAGGTTTTCCAGACTTCTGATACGTATTACGGAAGCGGACGCTGCTTCGCGATCGGCGCTCAGGTGAGCGAAGAGAACAAGCTGCGTATCCTGGAGTTCCTTGACTGGCTGGCATCTCCGGAAGGACTGATGAAGCAGCATATCGGTAACGAAGGAACGATCTATACCGTGAATGAAGACGGCACCTGCACGCTTACCGAGGACGGCTACAACAGATTTACCTCTGAGATCATGGTTCCCGAAGAAGAGGGCGGCGGAAACTGGACGGATGGAAACAACCAGATCAACCAGTGGATCGTTTCCGGTTTCGAGATCAATCCCAATACCGGCGAGACCTACAGCAGCGATCTGTGGGCTTCTTATCTGGAAAAGAACAACACCAAGACCACCCAGGAATACAACGAGCATTTTGACTGCAAGAATGAAGTGGATTACCTGGAGAAGAACGGCATGATGTCTCCGGTTCCCAGCGTCAACCTGATCCTGGATATCGACACCACGGATATCGGCCTGATCCGCAGCCAGTGCAAGACGATCGTGTGCGACAGCTCCTGGCAGGCAGTTTTCGCGGCGGACGAGGCGGAATTTGAGGCAATCTGGGATAATATGTGCACGCAGCTGGAAGGCTTCGGATGGCAGCAGCTGGTGGAATTTGACACCGCGAAGTATCAGCCTGTGATCGAGGCCAGAAAAGCGGCTATGTAATTTCGCATAACAGCAAGAGACCGAAAGGGATGCAGGGGGGACGGCGGAAGCTGTCCTCCCTTTTTCTGGGAAAAAAGGAGGGATTGGTATGAGTCTGAAGGAAGTATATCAGCCATATTTTAAAATCGGCGCTGCGGTAGGGGAGAACGCGTTTGGGCGTCCGGCGGCACTGTATCATTTGTGGCAGGAATACGATTCCATTACCTGTGAAAATGATATGAAACCGGAAAAACTTCTGGATGAAAAAGAGAACAGAAGGGATCCTGGCAAATATGACAGAGATCCTGCGGTAAATCCTGAAGCGGCAAGAAAGTATCTGGAATATGCAAAAGAAAATGGAATGCGGATGAGGGGGCATACGCTGGTATGGCACAATCAGACGCCCAGGTGGTTTTTTGCCAGAGGGTATGAAATGGGAGAGAATGCGCCTTTGGCAGACCGGGAAACGATGCTGGCACGGCTGGACGGATACATCCGTTCGGTGATGACGTTCGTGCAGGAGGAATACCCCGGTATCATTTACGCCTGGGATGTGGTGAATGAAGCGGTAGAGGATGGAGGAATCCGGCCGTCCCTCTGGACGCAGACTGTGGGAGAGGACTATATTCTGCAGGCGTTTCGGATCGCAAGAAAATATGCGGCGCCTTCAGTCAGCCTTTTTTATAATGATTACGATACCTTCCTTCCGTGGAAAAGGGAGGTGATCTGCGAACGCATCCTGAAGCCGCTGCTCGCGGAAGGACTGGTGGACGGTATGGGGATGCAGTCCCATATGACCATGGAGAAGCCGGAGCTTTCCGAATATGAAAAGAGCCTGAGAACCTACGGCGCGCTGGGGCTGGAAATTCATGTGACGGAGCTGGATATTCATAACACGGACTCTTCCGCCATTTCCATGGAAGCGCTGGCTGACCGCTACCGGAGACTGTTTTCCATTCTGGTACGGGCGAAGAAGGAAGGCGCAGCCAATGTGACGAATGTGACTTTCTGGGGGCTGCAGGATGAGGAGAGCTGGCTGACCGGCTTCCGGGGAGCAAAGAGCTTTCCGCTGCTGTTCTGGAAAGGATATCGGCCGAAAGAGGCATATGGAGCCGTGCTCGCCGTACCGGGGATAGTGGAAGGGGATGCGCAGGACCGTCTGCCTGACGGACAGCGATTTGTGTTCTGGGAAAGGGAGCAGACATACCGGCGGGAATACCATGTAAATCCCATGTCCCCTGCCGCTTCCGATGAAAATGACGGCAGCGCAGAGCACCCTTTTCAAACTATTCAGGCGGCGGCAGATGTGGCAGGGCCGGGAAGCTGTGTGAAGATTCATGGCGGCGTGTATCGGGAGTGCGTGAGTCCGGCCTTCGGCGGAAACGGGCCGGAGGAAATGGTATGCTATGAAGCCTATGGAGATGGAGAGGTGATCATCAAGGCTTCTGAAATCGCGGATGTATTTCGCAGAAGCGAGGGCTGGATTCTGTTTCCTTCTGAAAGCGCAGAAAAATCTCCTGAGAAAATTCAAATCTGGGAAGTCCGTCTTTCGGAAGGAAATCTGAAGAACAAATTTGTCGGATACAATCCCTTCTGTGCTGTGAATATCCTTCATGACCGGCTTTTTATTGAATATGAAAAAACGGATATGACCACTTATCTGAACAGAAGGGGAATGGTATTCTGCGATGGAAAACCGCTCGTTCAGGTGGCTCTGTATAATCAGATGGCAGAGATCCCCGGCTCCTACTGGGTAGAGGCCAACGGGCAGACCGTTCATTTCCGGCTGGAGGATGACGGGGACCCGGCGGAACATTTGATCGAACTGACATGCAGGGAGCAGTGCTTCGCGCCTGCCGAACCCTTTCTTTCTTATATAAAAGTGAAGGGCCTGACCTGCGCCCATGCGGCGACAGGAGCTCCTGTACCGCAGAGAGGAGCGATTTCCTGCCACAGAGGACATCATTGGGTGATTGAGGATTGTAAAGTCGACTGGTCCAACGGAGTGGGGATTGATATTGGGAATGAATGCTGGCATCACACCCACAGGGACGGGGAGATCATCGGGCACACGGTGGTGAGAGGCTGTGAAATCCGGAACGCGGGTGTCTGCGGAATCGCGGGCCTGTTTGCCACGGATCTGCTGATTGAGGATAATCTGATCGAAGGGACCGGCTGGCAGAAAATGGAGCTTTCCTGGGAAGCAGGCGGTATTAAGGTGCATAACAGCCTGCGCAGCCTGATCCGGAGAAATATTTTTCGGAATACTTTCCGCGCAGACCATCTCTGGATGGATGTGGGAAATGAAAATAACCGGATCACCGGAAATCTGTTCCTGGATGGAATTGAACAGAGAGAAGCGATATTTATTGAATGTTCCAGAGAAGGGGTCAATCTGATCGACAACAACATTTTCTGGAACGTGGAGGGACGGTTCCGTCCCGAAGAGGTACCAGTGGAGCCGGGCAGTAAAGGATGGTACAAGATGGAGGAACACGGTGTGGTGAACGGCTATGCGGTATACGGAGAGGGAACGGACCGGCTGCATGTGGTTCACAACCTGATCGGCTGCTGCCGCAGCGCCGGATACTATGGAAAACCGGTTGCCTTCCGGATTTCAAACCGCGGAAGAGGCGGAACCGCAAGGGAAGCCGTGATTTCCAATAATCTGTTCTATGACTGCGGGGAAGCGGCTGTCAAGTTCCCGACAAAGGACAACGATGCGCAGGGAAATCTTTATGTAAAGATGCCGGGCGGATATCTGCGTGTGCTGTATCCCGCTCCGGAGAACTGTCTGGATCTGGATGCCTGGCAGGAATTCTTCGGCTTTGACAGGGAAGGACAGGAAGGCTGGTTTGATATTTCGATGGATACAAAAAACTGCAGCATGATCCTGACGGAGAAGGAAGATGCTTTCGGCGGACAACTCTCACATGACGGCAGGCACCTGTATGCACGACGGACGGACCAGATTGTTGAAGTAAGAGGGCGCGCGGAGGTCTCTGAAGACTTTTACGGAATGGTTCGCGGAGAACGCAGCCTGCCCGGACCATTTGCGCAGCTCAGGCCGGGGCATAAATATGATCTTGACCCGAGAAAAAGTCATCAACAAAAAACGGAGGAAAATCAATGATAAAACTGTATATTAATGAAAAGAAGAAAATGGGCCGGATCAGTCCTGAAATTTATGGACATTTCAGCGAGCATCTGGGAAGATGTATCTATGAGGGGCTGTATGTCGGGGAGGATTCCCCCATCCCCAATGTGAAGGGCATCCGTACGGATGTGGTGGAGGCGCTGCGTGAGATCCGCGTGCCGGTGCTTCGCTGGCCGGGAGGCTGCTTTGCGGATGAATATCACTGGAAGGACGGCATCGGGCCGAAAGAAAAGAGGAAGAAGATGGTCAATACCCACTGGGGAGGTGTGGTAGAGGACAACAGCTTCGGAACCCATGAGTTTTTTGAACTGTGCGAACAGATCGGCTGCAAGGCATATGTGAACGGAAATGTGGGAAGCGGCACGGTGCAGGAGATGAGTGAATGGGTGGAATACATGACGTTTGACGGAATCTCTCCCATGGCTGATCTGCGTAAGGAGAACGGAAGGGAAAAGCCATGGAGACTGGACTACTTCGGCGTCGGAAACGAGAACTGGGGATGCGGCGGGAATATGACGCCGGATTACTATGCGCATCTTTACCGCAGGTACCAGACCTATGTGCGCTGCTACGATAAAAACGCGCCGGTTTTCAAGATATGCGGCGGAGCGAATGCGGATGATTATGAGTGGACGGATGTGGTGCTTCGGGAATGCTTCCGCAGTCCTGCACCGCCCCAGGCGCATGGCTTTATGGACGGCCTGAGCGTACACTATTATGTAGGGGTGGAAAAAGGGGAGCATAAGGGAAGCGCGACGGAGTTTGATGAAGCGCGCTGGTTTGATACTCTTTCCCATGCGGTGAAAATGGAGGAACTGATCAATCGCCACGGCGCTATCATGGATCGGTACGATCCGGAGAAAAAGATCGGAATGATCGTGGATGAATGGGGCTGCTGGCACGATGTGGAGCCCGGAACCAATCCAGGCTTTCTGTATCAGCAGAATACCATGCGGGATGCATTGACGGCAGGCATCACGCTGAATATCTTCAACAGGCACTGCGACAGGGTGAAGATGGCCTGCATCGCGCAGATGGTCAATGTGCTTCAGGCCGTGATTCTGACGGAAGGGCCGAGGATGGTAAAAACGCCCACCTGGTATGTCTTCCACATGTACAGACATCATCAGGGCGCTCAGCTGGTCGAGAGCTTTCTGGAGGGAGTGGAAAAGATTGGCATGAAGGAAGAGGAGATGGTTCCGAACGTGCAGGAATCCGTCTCCGTGGATGAGGAAGGCGTGATAAGCATTACGCTGAACAATCTGTCCCTCACCCAGGAACAGGAAATGGAAATTGTGCTGGAAGAGAAAACCTGTGAAAAGGTGGAAGCCACGCTGCTTTGCGGCGGAATGCGGGATTACAACACCTTTGATATGCCGGAACGCGTGAAAGAGGAGTGTTTTAAGGATTATCAGAGAACGGAGAGGGGACTTCGTCTCCGTCTCCCGGCCTGCAGCGTTCTGCTTTTGAGAATCGGCTGATCTGTCTGGCCGATCCTGGAGAAAGGAGAAAGAGTAAATGGTAGAATATGAAAGAAAGCAGGTATCCCTGGCGGTATATACCCGCCGGGCGGTACCCGGCGTATATCCGGACGGACTCGCGCGCAGCGTGCATTTTGCGGTAAGCCGGGACGGAAAAACGTATGAGCCATGGAATTCAGGATATGGAATTCTGTTCGCGGAAGGGACGATAACGGAGCAGAATACCATCCGTCCCAAAGGCGTAAAGGATCCGCACCTGTCCAGAAGAAGGGACGGCAGCTTTGCCATTACGGCCAGACGCGTGGAGGAGGACGGCAGCGAGGACGAAGAAAGCCGGGGAAAGGTGCTTCTGTGGCTGACGGAGGATTTCATCCGTTTCACGGCATGCGGACTGGTGGAGGAAAACGGGCTTTTGGAGGAGCAGGAAGGAACGGATACGCTGCTCCCGGTGGATGCCGCTGTCTGCGGCCGGGCGGCTCTTTATTGGGGAAAGCTCCGTAACATTGGGATTCACCTGCCGGAACGGGTAAAGGTTTCCGATGCGGAGGAGCTGGAACGGGTGAAGGCTCTCGCCGTCTATACGGACGGTTCCACGGCAGAGAAGCAGGTGGACTGGGACAGCGCCTGCGTGGACTTCAGCAGGAAAGGAGAGTATCTGATCAGAGGCCGGGTAAAAAGCCCCGCTTATCCTTTCCCGCTGGACCGCGGCTGGGGAGATCCGGTGATCTTTCCGTGGGAAGGAAAATATTATTATATCGCGACCAATGATAACCGGAACGATATCGGATTCTATGTACGTGAGGCGGAGCGGCCGGAAGAACTGTTCGGAGAGCATGTGAAACAGCATGTGATCCTGGATTATGATGAAAAAAGGGAGCTGATTCAGACCTTTTGGGCGCCGGAATTTCACGTGATCGGAGGACGGCTGTACATTCTGTTTGCCGTTGGCCCCAGGGAATGGGGACCGCAGTGCTGGCTGATGCGGCTGAAGGAGGGAGGACGCATCACGGATCCTGCAGCCTGGGAGGATCCGGTGAGAATCCGGAAAAAAGACGGAAGCTTTCTGTGCAGGGAAGGGATTACGCTGGACATGACCTTTCTGAAAGCGGGAAGGCGCTCCTATGTGGTATGGTCTTATCGAAATGGAATCAACACGCCGCTGGATACCGGCTCCATGCTCTACATTGCTCAGATTGATGAAAACGCGCCCTGGCAGCTGGTCAGCGATCCCGTGCTTCTGAGCAGACCCCTGTATGGATGGGAGAATACGGAAGGGACGATCAATAACGAGGGGCCGCATGCCTTTACGATGGGAGGAATGGTTTATCTGACTTATTCCGGCGGTTCGGCCAACGGCTATACCTACGTTCTTGGTATGTTGTGCGCAAAGGAATCTTCAGACCTGACTGATCCGGACAGCTGGGAAAAAAGCGTGGCGCCGGTGCTGTCCTTTTACAGCGTGGAAGGGCAATACGGCCCGGGACACAATTCTTTTTTCATTGACCCCGACGGAAACCTGATGATCGCTTACCATGCGGAAACAGCCATTGATGACAGCATCCGTTGTCCGGGAATCCGAAGAGTACATTTCGATATTCAGGGAAGGCCGAGATTTGATCTGTCGGCGGACCGGGATCTGGATCCAAAGCTGTGCGAGGTGAGCCTGCGGGTGATGGTATGTCCGGAAGAAAAAGACGGAGAGGGGGAGAACTGATATGCTGAAAATAGTGAAAACGGAAAACGGTCTGGTACGGGGACTGCCTGCGGCGGATCCGAGGGTGATTTCCTTTAAGGGAATCCCCTTTGCCGCCCCGCCGGTAGGGAAGCTTCGCTGGAAGGCGCCGCAGCCTGCGGCGGACTGGGAAGGGGTGCGGGACTGCCTGGAATTTGCGCCCATTTCCATGCAGAGTATTCCGGGGCTGGATAAGGAAAATATTTATACCAGGGAGTGGAATGTGGATCCTTCGATTCCCATGAGCGAAGACTGCCTGTACCTGAATGTCTGGACGCCCGCCGAAAGTGATAAGGACAGGCTTCCCGTTTTCGTATGGTATTTTGGCGGCGCGCTTCAATGGGGAAATACGGCGGAGATGGAGTTTGACGGCGAGCGGCTGGCGCGCAGGGGAATCGTGGTGGTGACGGTAAATTACCGTTTGAATGTCTTCGGCTTTCTCGCCCATCCGGAGCTTTTTGAAGAAGCACCGGACGCGCCGGCCAATTTCGGCAATCTGGATCAGCAGTACGGCCTGTTCTGGACAAAACGTAATATCGCGGCTTTTGGCGGCGATCCGGACAACATCACGATCGGAGGCCAGTCTGCGGGCGGAGGCAGTGTGCTGACTCAGCTGAACTGTGAAGGAAACCGGGGTTACATACAAAAAGCCATTGTAGAGAGCGGCGTTTTCCTGGATCCATATCAGGAACGGTTAAAACTGACAAGAGAGCAGGCGCTGGAACAGGGAAAACGCTTTTTTGAGTATCTGGGCGTGCGGACGCTGGAGGAAGCGAGGGCGCTTCCTGCGGAATTTATCCGCGATAAGAACGACGCCTTCGGCGCGTTCTGGGTTACCATTCCGGACGGCGTATATCAGACCGATACATATTGGAACAATATGGCGGCAGGGAGGTTCCTGGATGTGCCGATTCTGACAGGATATACGGAGGATGAATTTCTGGCCGGGCCTCAGGCGTCCGACATGGAAGGTCTGAAAAAGGAAGCGGAGGAGAAATTCGGGGAACGGGCAGGCGAGTTCCTGAGGCTCATCCGGGAAAAAAGCGGAAAAAACGAAAAATCATTTGAGGAAGTAAGGGCAGCCGCACAGATTCATTCGGTTGAACTCGGCATCCGCAGGATGCATCAGCTTCTTGTACGTTCCGGAGCGAAACAGCCCATGTACGTATATTCCTTTGGCCCCCATATTCCAGGATGGGACAATCCGGGCGCCTTTCATTCTGTGGACCTGTGGTTTTTCTTTGAGACGCTGGCCAAGTGCTGGAGACCCTTTACCGGGGGCCACTATGACCTTGCCAGACTGATGTGCAATTATTGGACGGAATTCATCAAAAAGGGAAATCCTGACGGCAGAGACGCGGACGGAACACAGATGCCTGCCTGGGATGCTTTCACGGAGGAGGCCCCCATGGTGATGACCTTCTGCGGCGGAGCAAGAGAAGAAAGCCTGCCGGAAGATGAATGGATGGCTTTTATGAAAAATAATGTGAAGGGATGAGCGAAGAGGAGAACAGATGAACAGAAAAAAATATGTCGTGGAGCAGGGAGCATCGGTTCCCTTTCATAACAGAACGGATTATTGTGTGGGGACGGGGCGGATGGGCCTGGCTCTGCAGAAGGAATATCAGGAACAGCTCGCGCTGGTACAGGAGGAAATCGGCTTTTCCCATATCAGGGGGCATGGCCTGTTTTCGGATGATATGGGGATCTATCGGGAATATGAAGATGAAAACGGAGAAAAGCATGCCGAATACTGCTTTACCTATCTGGATCTGGTGATGGACAGTTATCTGAAGCTGAATATCCGGCCTTTTCTGGAACTGGGTTTCATGCCTGCGAAGCTGGCCAGCGGCGATCAGACTGTTTTTTACTGGAAGGGGAATGTGACCCCGCCCAAAAGCTACGCGGCCTGGTGCAAGCTGGTTCAGGCGACTCTTCGCCACCTGATAGAGCGTTACGGTGCGGATGAGGTGACCGGATGGCCGATCGAGGTATGGAACGAGCCGAACCTGCCCGGCTTCTGGAAGGATGCGGACATGGAAGAGTATTTTCTGCTCTTTGCGGAAACCTTTGCGGCGGTTAAGGAAGTGGATTCCCGGTTTCGGGTCGGCGGCCCGGCCATCTGTGGGGTGGAGGATGAAAAATGGATCCGCTGCTTCCTTGAATTCTGCAGCAGAGAGAGGATACCGCTGGATTTTGTAACCCGTCACCATTATACGACCGAGGTGCCTGAAACGGCGGGACATTATGGCTATGTGAAGCTGCGGGAACCGGAGGAGGGCTTTGAAAACCTGCAGAGCACCAGAGATATTGTGGACAGCTTCACACAGTACAGGGGGCTGGAGATTCATATTACGGAATTCAACACGTCTTATGTCCCCAACTGTCCGCTGCATGATACCAACCAGAATGCAGCTTATATCGCGCACCAGCTTTCCAGACTCGGTGATGTGAATGAATCCTATTCCTACTGGACCTTCGGAGATATTTTCGAGGAATTTGGCGTGCCGTTTACGCCTTTCCATGGAGGTTTTGGGCTGGTCGCAAACGGAGGAATTCCCAAACCCACATTCTGGACCTTCCGGTTTTTCAAGGAACTGCAGGGGACCTGCGTACATCGTTCCGAGGACGCGGTGATCGTAAAGCGCGGTGATGGAAGCTATCGGGGCGCAGCCTGGAACCGGACGATGAACGGGAGCGGCGAAACGCTGGAGCTGGAATTTCTGCTTCCCATGGAAGCAAAGCAGGAGAATGCCGGGGAATGCTGCATCCTCACCAAAACCGTGGATGAGGTGACCTGTAACCCGCTGAAGCTGTGGCATGATATGGGAGAACCTTCCAGCCTGTCGGAAGCGCAGAAAAAACTGTTGAAGGAAGGTGCAAAGCCGTTTGTAGAGACATTCAGAGAGCATCTTGTGGACGGAAAGGTGCAGATAAGCCTTATGGTAAGGGAAAATGGTGTGGTATATTTTGAAGTGTTCCCTGTGAAAGATGGAAGCGACAGGGGGTACAGTTACCAGAAGGCAGTGAGAAGAAAATAAATATTTTCAAAGAAGCATATTTGCAGGAATTTATAAAACAGTCAAAAGTTCTGAGGGGGCTTTTGGCTGTTTTATTTCTGATTTGCTTCCTGTCGGAATTGAAAATTTTGAGGAATTCCAGGCGGATGATATTCTGATTCTCACGCTGCTTTGTTCCCGGCTGAAGGGCAAAAAGGTGGATGCGACTGAGGTGGCGGCAATTATCGAGATATGTCATACAGCGTCGCTGATCCACGACGATATTATCGATGATGCGGATACAAGGCGCGGCCAGCTGTCCGTTCAGAAAAAGTTTGGGCGGGAAATGGCAGTCTATTGCGGCGATTTTATGATCTTTGCCGCAATGGGACGTACAGACCTGAGGATTAAGCCGTGGTACAGAGCCATGTTTTCCAGGCTTGAGATGATGTGCGATGGTGAGATCAGCCAGTACGACAATCAGTATAATACGGATATAAAGGAAGAGAAATACATGGAAAATATCGTGGGAAAAACGTCCGCCATGTTCAGCATCGCCTGTGAAGCGGGCGCATATGAGGGGAAATGTGATCCGGATGAAATAGAAGCGATAGATGAATTTGCAAAAAATCTGGGACTCTTATTCCAGATCAGGGCCGCCGGAGGATACGGTTATACGCTTAAGAAAATGGAACACTTTAAAAATCTGGCGAAGGAAAGCCTTGAGATATTCGGAGACTCTGTTGCCAGAAGAAAACTCACAGAGCTGGTTGATTATCTCTGGGAGAGCACGAACGTCTTGCGTATGGAATAGGAATGTGCGTATGGAACAGGAATGGAAGGACTGCCGCTTTTTTCGCAGCTTCCATTCCTTTTTTTTCATAACTTCCATTCCCGCTCTGGCAGGAACGGGAAGATTCTGGTATACTGATATCTGTATGAAAAACATCAGAAGGAGCCAGGAGCGCTCCGGAATGGAGGAATACCTATGAATCCCGTATATGATAAATTACTGAAATGTTATGAAAGCTTCCGGCAGAAAATTGACTTCAAGCCGGAGGTTGCCATCGTTCTCGGGTCCGGACTGGGGGACTATGCGGACGATATCCGTGTGGAGGCGGAGCTGGACTATCATGAGATCGAAGGATTCCCCGTGTCCACCGTACCGGGCCATGCCGGAAAGTTCATTTTCGGCTATGTGGGACAGGTCCCTGTGGTCTGCATGAAGGGAAGGGTGCATTATTATGAGGGCTACCCGATTTCCGACGTGGTGCTTCCTGCCAGGCTGATGAAGATGATGGGGGCGAAGATCCTGTTTCTGACCAATGCGTCCGGCGGCATCAATCCGTCCTTCCATGCAGGGGATTTTATGCTGCTGACCGACCATGTTTCCCTGTGGGCGCCCAATCCGCTGATCGGCGCGAACATCGACGAGCTGGGCGTGCGTTTTCCGGATATGACCCACGTGTATGACCTGGAGCTGAGAGACCTGATTAAGGAAGCGGCTGCAGAGCAGAACATCGGCCTGCAGGAGGGCGTGTATGCCCAGCTCACCGGACCTTCCTTTGAATCTCCGGCGGAGATCCGCCTGCTGCATCAGCTTGGCGTGGACGCGGTGGGCATGTCCACGGTGGTGGAAGCCATCGCGGCCAATCACATGGGAATGCGCATCTGCTGCATTTCCTGTGTCTGCAATCTGGCGGCGGGCATGACGGACAACCCGCTGACCCATGAAGAGGTGCAGGAAGCGGCCAATGCGGCGGCACCGCTTTTCCGGACGCTGGTGACGGAGTCCGTGAAGAAGTTCGGGGAGAAAATTTTATGACAGATTATGAGGGACTGATCCGACAGGCGATGAAGGCGAGGGAGAACGCCTACGCGCCCTATTCCAACTTTTATGTGGGGGCGGCGCTTCTGACCAATTTTGAAAAGGATGGAAAGCCGCTGATTTACACGGGATGCAACATTGAGAATTCGGCTTTTTCGCCCACCAACTGTGCGGAACGCACCGCCTTTTTCAAGGCGGTGAGCGAAGGCTGCCGGGCGTTTAAGGCGATCGCCATCGTGGGCGGCGGACAGGGTGCGCCCGTTTCCTATACCATGCCCTGCGGCGTATGCAGGCAGGTGATGATGGAATTCTGCAATCCGGAGACTTTTGAAATCGTTGCGGCGATCTCGGAAAGCGATTATCAGGTGTATAAGCTGAAAGAGCTTCTTCCGGAAGCCTTCGGCGCACTATAAAAATGAAGAGGTGAGGTTTGAAACAGATGAAAATCCGATTTTACAATGCGAGAATTATGACCATGACCGATGGCTGCGCCCTGTTTTCCGGCGAGCTGTGGGTGGAAAACGACCGGATCCTTTATATCGGAGACGGCAGCGATCTGGATGACTTTTACAAAAGAACGGGGAAGGACTGCATCGTGTGGGACCGGGAGATCGACTGTGAAGGAAACGTGCTCATGCCCGGCTTCAAGAACGCACACACCCATTCCGCCATGGTGGCCATGCGTTCCTTTGCGGACGACATGCCGCTTCAGGAATGGCTGAACACGAAGATTTTCCCGCTGGAGGCGAAGATGACGGATCAGGACAACTACGACCTGACCCAGCTGGCCATCCTGGAATATCTGACCAGCGGCGTGACCTCCATTTTCGACATGTATCTTTCCCCGAAGGACATCGCGCAGGCCTGCGTGGATATGGGAATGCGCTGCGTGCTGGTGAGCGGCCTGAACCAGTTCGGCCCGGCGCTTGAGGTGATGGAGGAGAGGTATCTGAATCTGAATAAGATGCATCCGCTGATCACCTACATGATGGGCGTGCACGCGGAATATACCTGCCCGAAGGAGCTTCTTGAGCAGGTGTCCGAGCTGATTCACAAGTATCAGGCGCCTCTGTTCGCCCACATGTCCGAGACGAAGAAAGAGACGGACGAGTGTGTGGAGCGTTATGGATTAACGCCTCCGGCCCTCTTTGATTCCCTTGGCCTGTTCGATTTCGGCGGCGGCGGATATCACTGTGTGTATTTCACGGAAGAGGATATGGACCTGTTCGCAAAGAAGGGCCTGCATGTGATCACCAATCCCGGATCCAACACCAAGCTGGCGAGCGGCATCGCGCCCATCACCCGCTTCCTGGAAAAAGGAATCAACGTAGGGATAGGGACGGACGGCGCTTCCAGCAACAACTGTCTGGACATGTTCCGCGAGATGTTCTTAACCACCGGCCTTGCAAAGCTTCGGGATAAGGACGCTTCCGCTGTGGCGCCGGAGGAGGTTCTGAAGATGGCCACCACGAACGGAGCAAGAGCCATGGGCCTTATGGACTGCGACGTGCTGGCGGAGGGCAAGAAGGCGGATATCATCATGATCGACCTGCATCAGCCCAATATGCAGCCGCTCAACAACATCGCGAAGAATATCGTATACAGCGGAAGCAAGATGAACGTGAAGATGACGATGATCGACGGACAGATCCTTTATTATGAAGGAAAATACCTGTGCTGCGACGATCCGGAAAAGCTGTACGCGAAGGCCAACGAGATCATTCATAGGCTCGCGGCAGAGGCGTAAAATCCTTCCGTTTAAAAAGCGGAAAGAAAAATGTTGAACATTGTCAAAAATCATTTATAATAAGAATGCAACTGTTAAGGCGGAGGAAAGAGAGAAGATCCTGTATGACAGGCCTCCGCAAAAGGGCCTTTCTGCTTTTGAACCATTGATTTTAGCATGACCTGTGCGCATTTACGCATACAGCTTCTGCTGCCGGAAGAAACGGAAAGAGTGCTGATTTTTGTGTGTTCATGCGGCAATGAAGCCCAGTGAAGGAAAGGGGAGTAGTTTAACCTTGGAGAAATTTTTTAAGCTCAGGGAGAGCGGCACAACGGTCTCCACTGAGATCATGGCAGGCCTGACCACCTTTTTTACGATGGCGTATATCATCGCGGTAAATCCGAGCATTCTGAGCCAGACCGGAATGGAGTGGGGCGCGGTATTCCTTGCGACCATCATCGCTTCCATCATCGGTACGCTGATCATGGGGCTTGTGGCGAATGTACCTTATGCGCAGGCGCCCGGCATGGGACTGAATGCGTTCTTTACTTATACGGTATGCTTTGGCCTTGGTTTCACCTGGCAGCAGGCGCTGTCCATGGTGTTCATCTGCGGTCTGATCAACATCCTGATCACCGTGACCAAGCTGCGCAAGTACATCATTAAGGCGATTCCGAAGAGCCTGCAGAACGCCATCGGCGGCGGCATCGGCGTGTTCGTTGCCTACATCGGCCTTCTGAACGTGGGCATCATCAGTTTCGATTCCGGCGTTCCGGCGATCGCAACCCTGAACCAGCCTGTATTCTGGCTGTTCCTGATCGGCCTGGTGCTGACCATTGTTCTTCTGGTGTGCAACGTAAAGGGCGCAATTCTGATCGGTATCGTTGTGACTGCCATCATCGGAATTCCGATGGGCGTTACCGCTACGGGTGATACGATCAGCTTTACCGAAGCCTGCGCGGCGCTTCCGACTACCTTCGGCGCGATTTTCACCGCTCAGGGTCTGCCGTCCCTGTTTACGGATATGGCAAAGCTGCCTCTGGTGCTCATTACCATTTTTGCCTTCAGCATTTCCGATACCTTTGATACCATCGGAACCTTCATCGGAACCGGACGCCGTGCCGGCATCTTCAGCGAAGAGGATGAGAAGGCAATGGATACCAGCTCCGGATTCAAGTCCAAGATGGACAAGGCGCTCTTTGCGGATGCTACGGCGACCTCCATCGGCGCGATCTTCGGAACGTCCAACACCACCACCTTCGTGGAAAGCGCTTCCGGTATCGGAGCGGGCGGACGTACCGGTCTGACCAGCGTTGTGGTTGCAGTCTGCTTTGCAATCAGCGCGTTCCTGGCGACCTTTGTCAGCGCGATTCCCATGGCGGCTACCGCTCCGGCACTCGTTGTGGTAGGTGTGATGATGACTTCCGCATTTAAGGAAATTGACTGGGCGGACTTTTCCGAGGCGGTTCCCGCGTTCTTCGCAGGACTGTTCATGGCTCTGTGCTACAGCATTTCCTACGGTATCGCGTTTGGATTCATTTCCTACTGCATCGTCCGGATGTGCAAGAAGGAAGCAGGAAAGATTCATCCCATCATCTGGGTGGCATCCATTCTGTTCATCCTCAACTTTGTGCTTCTGGCGGTCATTTAACCAGTCATCTTCCGGCGGCAGAATACGGGCCTCTGTATCCATCTGGGTACAGGGGCCCGTCTGATTTCACACGGACAGAATTTGGAATTGTGCCGGGCGGCGGTTCGTGGTAGAATGTCCCTGCGGGCCGTTTTATGATGCAAAAATTCCGAAAGGCGAAGGGAAGAGGATTTGCTCCTGTTGCAAAACGGCACAGAAAAGAGGTAAGAAAATGCATAATCAGCTGACAGAAAATGATATCAGAAGAATGCAGGAAGAGATCGAGCACAGAAAGCTGGTGGAAAGGCCCAAAGCGCTGGAAGCGGTGAAGGAAGCCCGGGCGCAGGGCGATCTGAGCGAAAATTTTGAATATTATGCGGCCAAACGGGAAAAAAACAGAAATGAAAGCAGAATCCGTTTTCTGGAGAGAATGATAAAGACGGCCGAGGTGATTTCCGATGATTCCGCAGAGGATGAAATCGGCGTGAACAATACGGTGGAGCTGTTTTTCGAGGAAGATGGCACGTCGGAGACGATGAAAATCGTGACCACCATGCGGGGAAATTCCCTGGAAGGCCTTGTGAGCACGGAATCTCCCATCGGGAAAGCGCTTCTGCACCACAAGGTGGGAGACCGGGTCTACGTGAAGGTCAACGACAGCTACGGCTACTATGTGGTGGTAAAGAAAATTGAAAAAACGGTGGACGACGGGTCGGACAGGCTGAGAAGCTTTTAGCGGGGGAGATCCCCGTACAGGCAGCGGTTCGAAACGCGCGAAAGGAATCAAAACGATGGAAGTTATGGCAGTATTGGCTGCCATCGCCCTGGCGGTGGTGTTTTTCTTTGTCAGAGGAGTGAGTGAGGAAAAGAGAAAAAAGAGGCGGCAGAGGGAGAAGATCCACGCCGCCTTCGGAAACGCATGGGACCGGGTTTACGAGGATGAGGAACTTTCCGGCATTCCGGGCTTTTATGAAGCGCACAGACGGGAGAATCAGATCGATGACATCACCTGGGACGATCTGGGAATGGATCAGATCTTTTTTCAGATGAACCATACCTATTCCTCGGCGGGACAGGAGTATCTGTATTATGCGCTCAGAACGCCTGCCCTGAGTAAAGAGGAACAGGCGCAGCTGGAAGGAATGGAGGAGAAAATTTCCTGGTTTTCTTCCCATGAAAAGGAGCGGGAAGATCTTCAGGTCCTTTTCAGCAGTCTGGGAAGAAGCGGAAAGTATTCCATCTATGATTATCTGGGCTATCTGGACCGGCTGGGAGAACGAAACAGCACCCAGGCTGTGGTGATGGATCTGTTGCTTCTTTTTTCCATCGCCCTGATGATTATGTCCCCGCCCATCGGAATGGTACTCTTCTTTTTCATCCTTCTCATGAACATGTTCTCTTATATGAAGCAGAAACGGGAGGTGGAGCCCTATCTGACCAGCTTTGCCTATGTGGGACGGATTCTGGACTTCGCCAGAGAACTGAAAAAGACGGAGATACCCGTATGCGCCGAAGAATGGAGGGAACTTTCCGAACTGGAGAAAAAATTCGGAAAATTCCGGCACAGCGCGGTGCTGGGCATGCGCGGCAGCACCATGGCGGGGGATCCCCTGTCCGTGCTGATGGATTATGTGAACATGATCCTGCATCTGGATCTGATCTGCTTCAATTCCATGCTTCATGAGGTGCGCGTTCATCTTGCGGACATCGACCGGATGGTGGAGCTGATCGGAAGGACGGAATGCCTGCTCGCGGTATCCTCCTGGCGCGCGTCTCTGAAAAACGGCTGGTGCAGCCCGGTTTTTCAGGATGGAAGAGGAGAAGCGCAAAACGGGAAAAATGCGTATCCCTGCGGAAGCCTGTCGGTCGCCGGCCTGTATCACCCGCTTCTTTCAGAGCCGGTGAAAAACAGCATCCGCACGGAGCAGGGAGTGCTCGTTACCGGGTCCAACGCTTCCGGGAAATCCACCTTTTTAAAGGCGGTGGCGATAAACGCCCTTCTGGCTCAGACCGTCCACACCTGTCCGGCGGAAAGCTATCGGGGCGGCCTGTACCGGATTTTTACCTCCATGGCGCTGCGGGATAACCTGGAGAGCGGAGAAAGCTATTATATCGTGGAGATCAAGGCGCTGAAGCGGATACTGGACGCGGTGAACGCGGATCCTTCGCCGGTTCTCTGCTTTGTGGACGAGGTTCTGCGCGGGACCAATACGGTGGAGCGGATCGCGGCTTCCACCCAGGTTTTAAAGAGCCTGCACCGCCCGGGCGTCCTCTGTTTTGCGGCAACCCACGACATTGAACTGACCAGGCTCCTTGAGACGGCGTATGACAACTACCATTTTGAGGAACAGGTGGAAGGAGACGATATCCGCTTCAATTATCAGCTCATGCCCGGCCGTGCCGGCACGCGAAACGCCATCCGCCTGCTCGGCATTATCGGCTATGACGAAGACATCATCCGCGAAGCCGACCGGATGGCGGAGGAATTTTTGCGGACAGGAGAATGGAGAGACAGAATCAGGAGGTGCACGGGTGAAGGTGATGATTTATACGGACGGGGCTGCCAGGGGAAATCCGGAAGGGCCGGGCGGCTACGGGACGATTCTGCATTACGTGGATAGAAACGGAAAGCTTCATGAGAGGGAGCTTTCCGGAGGATACATAAGGACGACGAACAACCGGATGGAGCTGATGGCGGTGATCGCCGGGCTGGAGGCGCTGAAGCGCCCCTGCGAGGTGCAGATCGTTTCAGACTCCAAATATGTGACGGATGCCTTTAATAAGCACTGGATTGACGGCTGGCTGAAAAAGGGCTGGAGGGGAGCCTCAGGCCCGGTCAAAAATGTGGATCTGTGGAAGCGTCTGCTGGAGGCGGCGAGGCCGCATCAGCTCACCTTTATCTGGGTGAAGGGGCATGACGGGCATCCGGAAAACGAACGCTGCGACCAGCTTGCCACGTCTGCGGCGGACGGAGATGGGCTTCTGCCGGATCCCGGCGTATGAGGCGGTTTAATTTAAGAAGCGGAAGGAAAGAAAAAGAGGGAACGAAGCTTTACTTCGCTCCGGAATGGAGATTACGATGGAACTGCAATTTGCAACAAGAATGAAGGATTATGAGGAAGGAATTTTTCAGGTTCTGAACGAGAAGAAGGAAGCGCTCCTGGCACAGGGGCGGAAGGTGTACAATCTGTCCGTGGGTACGCCGGACTTTCCTCCCGCTCAGGAAGTGATGGATGCGGTGGTAAAGGCCGCACAGGATCCGGAAAACTACAAGTATTCCCTGAAGGATCTGCCGGCGCTTACAGACGCTGTGATCGGGCGTTACAGGAGGCGCTACGGGGTGGAGCTCATGCCGGATGAGATCATGTCGGTCTACGGCTCTCAGGAGGGAATTACCCATGTGGGATTCACCCTCTGTGATAAGGGGGATGTGGTGCTGGTGCCGGATCCCGGTTATCCTATTTTCGGAATCGGCCCCTCCCTTGCGGGCGCGGTTCTGGAAACCTATCCTCTGACGGAAGAGAACGGCTATGTGCCGGATCTGGAGGCGCTTTCCAAAGCGGCGGACCGGGCGAAGTTCATGATCGTTTCCTATCCCATGAATCCGATCTGCAAATGCGCGCCGGAGGGATTCTATGAGAGGCTGGTGCGGTGGGCGGCAGAGCACAATCTGGTGCTCATCCATGACAACGCCTATTCGGATATCATTTTCGACGGAAGGCGGGGAGGCTCCATTCTGGCGGTACCCGGTGCGAAAGAGGTCTGCGTGGAATTTTTCTCCCTGTCCAAGACCTATAACTATACCGGGGCGCGGATGAGCTTTCTGGTGGGGAACCGGGAAATCATCGTCGGCTTCAAAAAACTCCGCTCCCAGATCGATTACGGAACCTTCCTTCCGGTGCAGTACGGCGCCATTGCCGCGCTGAACGGACCGGAGGAGCCCATCCTCAGACAGTGTGAGGAATACCAGAGAAGAAGGGACGCCCTCTGCGGCGGACTTCGCGCCGCAGGCTGGAATGTGCCGGACAGCGAGGGAACCATGTTCGCCTGGGCGCGCGTTCCGGAGGGCTTTACGGACGACGTGGATTTTGTCATGAAGCTCATGGAGGCCACAGGCGTTCTCTGCACGCCGGGAAGCAGCTTTGGAACGCTGGGAAAGGGCCATGTCCGTTTCGCCCTCACCCTTCCGGTGCCGGTGATCGGGGAGGCTGTGGAGGCCGTAAGGAAAAGCGGCATCCTTTTATGAATTCCTTCAGGAAAGGAATTGACAGGAGGCTCTTTTTTGGGTATACTGACATACGACAAGCAAACCGATACCAGATATTGTGGAAACATATCTGTGAGAAACAAGATATTGTTGCTGTGATTCATACGACATAAGAGAATCCAAGAGGGAATCATCGGAAACGGCGCATACAGGGCCGGATGCGGAAAGGGCTGCAGGCAGATTTTCCGCATCCGGATTTTTTACCCGGCATTTGCCGGACACAGTGTCCGGCCACTTTGTCCGGCCCCCTGCGCGGCAATTTCCCTGGCCTTCTGCATGGCGCTCTGCCAGGCAGAATGGCAGGGCTGGCGGACGGAGGATGGCGGGCGGCGGAACCGGTCCGATGGAAATGAACACAAAGAAACGGAGGGAGAGACGGCAGAATGGAATATACGGTAGAAGAGCTTGGACGGAAAGAGGAAACGGATTACGGAAAAGAGTACAGGCCGAAGCGGAATGTGAAGGTGATCAAGAAGGACGGAACGAAGGAAGTGTTCAACGTTCAGAAGGTCATCAATGCGGTGGGAAAGAGCGCATACCGCGCCCTGACCCGGTTTACGGACGAGGAAAACCGGAAGATCTGCAGCTATGTGATCGAGAAGGTGGATGAGCTGGAAAGCGACGAGATCCCGATCCCGGTGATGCATAACGTGGTGGAGAGCGCGCTGGAGCAGGTGAAGCCCATCGTGGCGAAGAGCTACCGGGATTACCGCAACTACAAGCAGGATTTCGTGCGGATGCTGGACGATGTATACAAGAAGAGCCAGTCCATCATGTACATCGGGGACAAGGAGAATTCCAATACGGATTCCGCCCTGGTTTCCACCAAGAGAAGCCTGATCTTCAACCAGCTGAACAAGGAGCTGTATCAGAAGTTTTTCATGACCACGGAAGAGATCCAGGCCTGCCGGGACGGCTATATCTACGTGCATGACATGTCCGCGAGAAGGGATACCATGAACTGCTGTCTGTTCGACGTGGAGCATGTGCTTTCCGGCGGCTTTGAGATGGGAAATATCTGGTACAACGAGCCCAAGACTCTGGACGTGGCCTTCGATGTGATCGGGGACATCGTCCTGAGCGCGGCAAGCCAGCAGTACGGCGGTTTCACCGTGCCCAGCGTGGACTTGATTCTGGAGCCCTATGCGCAGAAGTCCTATGACAGATTTCTGAAGAAATATACGGAAATGGGCGTGCCGCAGGAAAAGGCGGAAGAAGTCGCCTATGCCGACGTGGTCAAGGAGATGGAGCAGGGCTTTCAGGGCTGGGAATACAAGTTCAACACGGTGGCGAGCAGCCGGGGAGACTATCCCTTCATCACCGTGACCGCAGGAACGGGAACGGGCCGGTTTGCGAAGCTGGCCACCATGAGCATGCTGAACGTGCGCCGCAAGGGACAGGGAAAGGAAGGACACAAGAAGCCCGTGCTCTTCCCCAAGATCGTGTTCCTGTATGACGAAAACCTGCACGGCCCCGGAAAGCCGCTGGAGGACGTGTTCGAAGCGGGCGTGCGCTGCTCCGCGAAGACCATGTATCCGGACTGGCTGAGCCTGACCGGAGAGGGCTACGTGGCGAGCATGTACAAGAAGTACGGCAAGATCATTTCCCCCATGGGCTGCCGCGCCTTCCTGTCTCCCTGGTATGAGAGAGGGGGCATGCATCCGGCGGACGAGAAGGACGAGCCGGTCTTTGTGGGCCGTTTCAACATCGGCGCCGTATCCCTGCACCTGCCCATGATTCTGGCGAAGGCCAGACAGGAGAGCCGGGATTTCTATGAGGTGCTGGACTATTACCTGAACCTGATCCGTCAGCTTCACATCCGCACCTACGCCTATCTGGGTGAGATGCGCGCTTCCACCAACCCGCTGGCTTACTGCGAGGGCGGCTTCCTGGGCGGCCATCTGAAGCTCAGGGACAAGATCAAGCCTCTGCTGAAGTCGGCAACCGCCTCCTTCGGCATCACGGCCCTGAATGAGCTGCAGATGCTCTATAACGGAAAATCTCTGGTGGAGGACGGTCAGTTCGCCCTGGAGGTGATGGAATACATCAACAGCCGGGTCAATGAGTTCAAGGAGGAGGACGGCCACCTGTATGCGATTTACGGCACGCCCGCAGAGAATCTCTGCGGCCTGCAGGTGAAGCAGTTCCGCAACAAGTACGGCATCATCGAGGGCGTATCCGACAGGGAATACGTCAGCAACAGCTTCCACTGCCATGTGACGGAGGACATCACCCCCATCGAGAAGCAGGACAAGGAGGGGCGGTTCTGGAATCTGTGCAACGGCGGCAAGATCCAGTATGTGAAGTATCCCATCGACTACAACCTGGAAGCGGTGAAGACCCTGATCCGCCGGGCCATGGATAAGGGCTATTACGAAGGCGTCAACCTGTCTCTGGCCTACTGCGACGACTGCGGCCATCAGGAGCTGGAAATGGACGTCTGCCCCAAGTGCGGCAGCAGGAACCTGACCAAGATCGACCGGATGAACGGCTATCTTTCCTACTCCAGAGTCCATGGAGACACCAGGCTGAACGACGCAAAGATGGCGGAAATCGCGGAAAGGAAATCGATGTAAGCCATGCGCTATCATGATATTACCAAGGATGATATGAAAAACGGGGACGGCCTGCGGGTCGTCCTCTGGGTGGCCGGCTGCGGCCACTGCTGCGAGGGCTGCCAGAACCCCGTCACCTGGGATCCGGAGGGCGGCCTTCTTTTTGACAGCGCCGCGAAGGCGGAAATCTTCGACCAGCTCGACAAGCCTTATATTTCCGGCATCACCTTTTCCGGCGGAGATCCCCTCCATCCGGCAAACAAAGGGGATGTGAGAAGGCTGATGCGGGAAATCAAACAGAAATATCCGGAGAAAACCATCTGGCTCTACACCGGCGAGGTGTGGGAGAGGCTGTATCAGGATTCCATCCTGCAGGATATTGACGTGCTGGTGGACGGCGAGTTCGTTCTTGCAAAAAGAGATGTGAATCTGATGTGGAAGGGAAGCTCCAACCAGAGAGTGATCGACGTGCAGGCCTCCCTTCAGCAGGAAAACCCGAAGATCCCCGTTCTCCACTGCCCGGACTACGCGCCGGCGGAGGACGCATGGCAGAAAGGAGTATCGGCATGCGGAGAATAGCGAAATTTGAAAAGGTGAGTGAGGAAAGGTTTCTGGAGGATCTGACAGACGCGTTTCCGGAATATACGAAGGAACAGGCGAAGGAAATCTACGCGTCACTGCGCCTTCCCGAACGGGCGACGAAGGGAAGCGCGGGATATGATTTTTATATGCCCGTTCCCTGCAGCCTGAAGCCCGGCGAAACGGTAAAGATTCCCACGGGCGTGCGGGTGCGGATGGAGGAGGACTGGGTGCTTTCCCTCTATCCCAGAAGCGGCCTTGGCTTCAAGTACCGCCTGCAGCTGAACAACACGGTGGGCATCATCGACAGCGACTACTATTACAGCGATAATGAGGGGCATATTTTTGCCAAGCTCACCAACGATTCCAACGAAGGAAAGGCTCTGTCCCTGAATGCGGGAGACGGCTTCATGCAGGGAATCTTCCTTTCCTACGGCATCACGGAGGATGACGCTGCGGACGGCACAAGAAACGGCGGCTTCGGCAGCACGGGAAGATAGGCGTTCTTTTACTCCTTTCAGCGAACAGTGAATGCTGAAAGGAGTATTTTTATGCCTGACTGGCCTTCGCCATGCATCCGTGTTATGACGGTGTGAAAAAACAGGCCGGAGTATTGAATTTTTTGAAACGTCCATGTAAAATATAGAACGGATTTGTCGAAAAAGAAAGGAAAAAGGAATGGAAGACTTTAAGATCATAACGGATACAACCGCGGATCTTCCGGAAAGCTACATACGGGAAAACGAACTCGGCATCATGGTTGTTCCGTATATCATGGACGGCATCCCTCAGGGGGAAGAGCGGAAAATGGAGGTGAAGGAGTTTTACGACCGGATGCGGGGCGGCATGATGCCCACCACCTCCCAGATCAATCCGGAAACGGCGAAGGAATACCTGAACGGTTTTCTGGAAGAAAGCAGGCAGCTTCTGGTGCTTTCCTTTTCTTCGGGTTTAAGCGGTACCTGCGGCAATGTAAGCCTCGCTGCCCGGGAGATCATGGAGGAGCGCCCGGACTGCAGAATCGTGGTGGCGGACACCCTCTGCGCGTCTCTGGGAGAGGGGCTTCTGGTACATAAGGCGGTACAGCTGAAAAAAGCGGGAAAGAGCCTGGATGAGACAGCGCAGTGGGTGGAAGCGCATAAGGAGAACCTGGTGCATGTCTTTACGGTGGACGACCTGTTCCATCTGCACAGAGGCGGAAGAGTGAGCAAAGCCACGGCGATCGTGGGAACCCTTGCCGGAATCAAGCCCCTTCTGCATGTGGATGAGCAGGGCCATCTGACCGCGGTGGGAAAGGTGAGAGGGAGGAAGAAATCCCTTCAGTCGCTGGTGGACATGATGGAAAAGCAGGTGGGAAGCTGGCGCGATAAAAACGACTGTATCTTCATCAGCCACGGAGACTGCGCGGAAGACGCGGATTACGTGAAGCAGCTTGTAGAAGAACGTTTTGGGAGAAAGGATTTTCTGATCAATGAGATCGGCCCGACCATCGGAACTCATTCCGGTCCGGGAACCGTCGCCCTGTTTTTCATGGGAGACGTGAGATAAGAACTGAAGGAGTGAAAATCGTATGCTGCAACTTTTTTTGGTGTGTCTGACTGCCGGGCTCGCGGCCGGAATCGGAACGGGATTTGCAGGGTTGTCGGCCGCCACGGTGATCGCCCCGATGCTCATCGCGTTTCTGGGCTTTCCCTGGTACGAATCTGTGGGAATCGGGCTGGCTTCAGATGTGCTGGCATCCGCGCTGGCTGCCTGGATCTATAAAAAGCATGGAAACATTGATCTGAAAAACGGAAGCTTCATGCTGGCGAGCGTACTGGCGATGACCGTGGCGGGAAGCTACTTTTCTCAGTACATGCCGGACATGGAGATGGGATACCTTTCCATTATTATGAGCTTCTGCATGGGGTTACGCTTCATCATAAAGCCCGTTACCGGCCGGACATCCTTTTTTTCCAGAAGTACGGGAAAACGGAAAACGGTGATTTCCGTCATCTGCGGTCTGTGCATCGGCTTCTACTGCGGCTTCATGGGGCTGGGCGGCGGCATGATGATGCTGTTCATCCTGACCTTTGTACTGGGTTATGATCTGAAAACGGCGGTGGGAACGAGCGTGTTTGTCATGACATTTACGGCGTTTACGGGAGCGGCTTCCCATTTTTATTTCGGGGAGCTTACAGGCGGCATGGTTCCGGCGCTGTTTCTCTGCGCGGCGTTCACGCTGCTCGGCTCCGTGGTGACCTCCGCCATGTCCAACCGGATGAAACCGGAGAATACGAATCGTGCCACAGGCGTGGTTCTGGTGATTCTGGGCATTGCAATGATTTTTGAACAGATCGTTTAGAACAGGGATCAGACTGGTCAGGAAAAAATACCGGAACTGTCCGGGGGAGATAACAGGTTATGAAAAAGAAAAAGAGATGGATCATAGGACTTTCCATAGTGATCGTGGCTGCGGCGGTCGTTATTGGCGTGTTTTTGTATGCAAGAAGCTTTCTGTCTGCGGAGACCGCCATCCGCGAGGACTGGTCGATTGATACGGGAGATCTTCTGGCTTCGGACGGAGAGCTGAATGTATCGGTTTTTGATGCGGACGTTCCTTCCTCTATCCGTATTTCCAGAGTGATTCCGACGGAAAATGAGGAAGAAGGCTTTACTTATTATGATGTGGATGTACAGAAAAGGCTTGCGGCATCGATTGTGAAGCTGGCGGACACGGGAGATTTTTCTCTTCAGGAGCCGCTTGCCGTACTGAATCCCTTTGGAACGGGGAGCAATGGCCTGTATCTGTATTTCAATACACGCAGGGCCGGAAGCATCCGGTATACCATCCATGTGGAAAATGAGAAAATTCCCGATTATACGGCGACGGCATATGAAGGGGAGAATATCGGCACCCGCCATGAGTTTCAGATGATCGGCCTGGTTCCCGGGGAAGAAAACACGGTGACCATGGAGCTGCTGGGAAGAAGGGGAAAGGTCCTTGACACGGCTTCCTTCACGGTCACCATGCCTGAGACCATGTCCGGCTATTCCATCCTTCTGGACAGTGAAGACGGGAACAGCAGCGCAAAGCTTTCTGACGGCCTGTACGCCATGATCCGTGTGGGAGGACATACCGGATATGCCTTTTTCTATGATAATAACGGCGTTATGCGTTATGAGATGGTGCTGGAGGGATACGGCCTGGACCGCATCCTCTGGTATGAGGGAAATATGACGGTCTGTGCATCGGCTTATAAGATTGCTCAGATCAACCGTCTCGGGCAGGCGACAGCCGTTTATGATACGGAAGGTTTTGAACTTCACCATGATATGGTCCTGCAGGGAGACGAAGGAAAAATTGTCGCTCTCGCCAGTGATGAATCGGATGAAGTCAATCTGGAGGATATGGCGATCGAAGTGGATCTGGAAACCGGAGAGGTGAAGGAGCTTCTGGATTTCAAGGAGATCTTTTCCGATTATTATGAGAATGACGCTTCCGAACTGACGGCCACAGACGAATTTTTCTGGCTGGCCGGACAGAAGGACTGGATTCATCTGAATACGGTGCAGTATCTTCCGGAGGATGACAGCGTGATTGTCAGCTCCCGGGAAACCTCTACCATCATCAAGATAAAAAATGTACATTCCGGACCAGAAATCGACTATCTGATCGGAGATGAGGATTTCTGGAAGGGAACGCCCTATGAAGAATACTCCTATACGCAGGAGGGAGACTTCGTGCCTCAGTACGGACAGCATACGGTGGAGTATTATGAGGGAGAAGGGCTGGAAGAGGATCAGTACTATCTGATGATGTACAATAACAACTACTGGGTGAACGGAACCAGGGATGATTATGAAATCGAGGATCTGCCGGACAGCGTGGGTACCGTCCTGGCAAGCGATTCCCTGAAGTCCCAGGTCTATGTCTATCTGGTGGATGAAGGGGAACATACCTTTCGCCTGGTGCATTCCTTCGATGTGCCCTACTCCAGCATCGTTTCCAATGTGACGCCGTCCGGAGAAAATCTGGTAATCAACAGCGGAACCGCCAATGTATTCGGAGAGTATGACATCCAGGGCGGGCTGATCCGTCAGTTCTCCTATGAATGTGAGCTGCAGACCTACCGGGTGATGAAGGACGATTTCGACAGCTTCTGGTTTGCCATGTGAAAGGACAGGAAAATCTCATGATCAGAAAGGAAGATCTGTCTTATCAGTTTATCAAAAAGGAACCGCTGACGGGAAGCTGTGACGGAATGCGGTATTATATCGCCATGGGAAAGGACTGTATCCGCGCCTGTACCTATCCTGACCGCCTCTGTTTTGTCAGAACACCGGAGGAAGAAAAGACCTTTCGGGAATTTCCTGACAGCCCGGATTCCATGCCTCTCATTCTTGACTGGCTGAATGAACGGCTTTCTGAAATGCAGTCTCAGGCTGCGGACAGTACCCGGTAACCTGTTTTTTTCGCCCACATACAATAATATTAAAAATACTGGTAAATTATGTGAGGCGATCTATGCAGGATACCAACCACAAAAATGAATTCCTCGATCAGCTCCCCCTTGCCATGGCCTACGTTCCCTGGCAGCGGATGACCGGGATCTTTGAAAACCTGGAAGAAGCGTTCTGCTGCGGCACCATCTTTCCTGAACTGAACAAGCCCTTTACAGGAAGGAGATGCGTCAAATGAACGGTGGAAATTGCACGAATTGTAACTGTCAGAACCAGAACCGTATGGATGAGCAGCAGGAACGCTGCCTCCGCAACATCAGCATCGTCAGTTTTGTCGTGGTTGAGCTGACAGAATATCTGGACACCCACCCGGATGACCGGGATGCCCTGAGCTATTTCTGCTACTACAACCGTATGCTGAACCAGATGACGGCGGAATACGCGGCAAAATATGATCCGCTGACAATTGCGTCTGCCGAAGCCTGCAGCAAGGAATGGAAATGGGGACTTACTCCCCTTCCCTGGGAACGGAGGTGCGATTGAATGTGGAATTATGAAAAAAGACTGCAGTTTCCCGTTAACATCAAGGAACCAAACGCCAAACTGGCACAGTTCATCATTTCCCAGTATGGCGGTCCGGACGGCGAGCTGGGCGCTTCCATGCGTTATCTGTCCCAGCGCTATACCATGCCTTATCGCGAGGTAGCGGGACTTTTGACAGATATTGCCACAGAAGAACTCGCTCATTTCGAAATGATCGGCGCCATCGTCTATCAGCTCACCAAAGACCTGTCCATGGAAGAAATTGAGAACTCCGGCTTCGGCCCCTATTATATCGACCATACCACGGCGCTCTGGCCGCAGGCCGCCGGGGGCGTTCCGTTCAATGCCTGCCAGTTCCAGTCCAAGGGCGATATCATCACAGATCTTACAGAAGACATGGCTGCGGAACAGAAGGCCCGGACGACCTACGATAACATCCTCAGAACAGTCAGGGATTCCGATGTGGCGGACCCCATCCGCTTCCTGCGGGCAAGAGAGATTGTCCATTTCCAGCGTTTCGGCGAAGCCCTCCGGCTCGTTCAGGAGCGCCTTGACTCCAAAAACTTCTACGCTTTTAATCCGGAGTTTGACCGGTGCAGGAAATGATTTCCCAGGGAATAATTTCCCGGGAATGATTTCCCCGGAATAGTTTGCTCAAACGCAGCCTTTTTGCCGAAGGATAACCCGGCTGAAGAAACGGTCCTCTGCAAGGGCCGTTTCTTCAGCCTTCCAGCAGATTCCGGTAGATATTCCGGTCCCTGTCGGTGAAAACATTGAATATAACCTGACGGATGGAAGTGCCCGTTTCCAGGAAACGCAGGACCGTCTCTGTCGCAATCTCGGCGGCTTTTTTCTGCGGGAAATGGAAAACGCCGGTGGAAATGCAGCAGAAGGCGATGGACTGTACCCCATTGGATGCGGCGAGTTCCAGACAGGAGCGGTAACAGTCCGCCAGAGTCTCGCAGTCCTGTCTGCGGAGCGGACCGGCAATGATGGGGCCCACCGTGTGCAGGACGTAACGGCAGGGGAGGTTATAGGCGGGCGTGATTTTGGCCCTTCCCGTCGGTTCCTCATGTCCCTGTTCCTGCATGATTTCATTGCACCGGATGCGAAGCTGGACGCCGGACAGGGAGTGAATGATGTTGTCGATGCAGGAATGGCAGGGCTGCCAGCATCCCAGCAGGGCGCTGTTTGCAGCGTTTACGATCGCGTCGCAGTAAAGCGTTGTGATGTCGCCCTGCCAGAGGGAGATTCTGGGACTGGCTTTCACGGACGGCAGATCCGCTGCTTCCACAATTCCCCTCTCCCGGATGACCTCCGACAAATACGCGTCCTGTACGTTAAGAAAATCTTCAGAAGCAGGATATGGCGGGCGCAGATTAAACAGCGAACGCAGAAGCCTGCGTTGCTGCATTTCCTCTTCCGGAATCGGGATGTCGGCATATTGGGGCATTTCCCGCTGCATTTCGCGGATCAGATAAATTCTTCTTTCCTGCTGATTCATACTCGTTACTCCTGATTGTAAAACCTTTCTGGCATCTTTTTCATAAAGCATCATAATCCGGAGGAAATGCTTTGTAAAGCACGCACTTTTTTGTAACTGGCAGGAGTCATTCCGGTGATTGACAACGCTTAAGGGTAAGAATATAATTTTCTGAGTGAGAATCATGATCAAGTATACACAGGGATAAAATGCTTCGGAGATTGAGGTACTTATGACACTTTATGAAGGAAAAGTCGGAAAACAGTATCTGGTGGAAGACATGGAAACACCGGAAGAGGTGACGAGGCGGCTTCAGGCCCTCGGCCTGATTGAGGGGACTCCTCTGAAACTGCTGAACAGAAAGAAGAAAGGTGCGCTGATCCTGTATGTGCGCGGAACCAGGCTGGCGCTTGGAAAGGATATTTCCTCCCGTATTCTGGTGAAGGAGACTGGTGCGAATCCTCAGGCCGCGCCGGAATAATGGCCGACACGTTACTATTCAGCCAGGTCTGCGCATTTACTGCGCAGACCGTACGAAAACGTAT